>Ga0247782_1000093_pt1 | contig 121578 bp, 94 predicted proteins | sample UWRJL019104C5_FD_179928 | JGI IMG/M metagenome (GOLD analysis project Ga0247782, IMG submission 179928) | Plant litter microbial communities from Arlington Agricultural Research Station in Wisconsin, United States - UWRJ-L019-104C-5 | ecosystem: Environmental > Terrestrial > Plant litter >... | reverse complement strand
TTTTATTTTTTTATTTGGATTTTGTTTAACAAAAACACAAAATTAAAAAAAAAAAAAAAAAAAAGGCCTTTTTGCTGTATCTGTCTGTGTTGCCTGCTGTGCATGTAGCTGCCCGTTTTTTTCATACCCTTACATTTCTTTTGTTTTCTTTTTTATATTTATTTCCTTTATTTTCTTTCGTTCTCCTTCCTCCCACGCCCTGCTTGTTTGTCTGTCTGTCTGTCTGTCTGACGTAATGTAAGCCCAGGCAGTTGTTGCGCGTGCACGTGCTCATGCTCGTGGTCATTCTGCTCGGTACCGATCCAGTTCCAGCTCCAGCTCCAGTCCCAGGTTTAGGGAAACTTAAGCCGGGCTTCCCCGGTTCGTTCGTCTGTCTGCCTTATTATTGTCACTTAAACAGTTGCTAGTGCCTACGTATGTAGATAAGGCAGGGAAGTGTTTAAAGTATGCACAATGTAATTAATCGATCTGGAACAGGCAGCTATGCCTTTTAGACGGTGACATATACCTTGATTACCAGTACCTACGACCGTTAACACTAATGTACTGTACTGTTACTGTATACTGCGAGATCCCGCATAGGTATATGGTTGCAGGTAATATTGTCCTAATGTATGCTGTTCCAAAAGAAGGTATGAATGTATGAAAACGGCAGGTTCTTCTCGACCTCTTTTGTGTGCGTAGGTTGGTAAGGTAGGTAAGATAGGTAGATTCATTAGTGACCTGACTTGACCTGACCTGACCTGGCTTAGCTTGGGATCATATTGTGCCATGAAGTGTTTCGCGAGCCTCTAGGATATCTCCCCGGCGAAAAGTAAAGCGAAATCAGGGGCAGGTAAGCGAGCCGAAGGCAAAGGTAAATAAAAATGGTCTACAAATAATCAGAAATTCGGTTCGATATTGGTGGTAGGTTACACAGCTGAGGCATCGTCAGCTGGATATGTAGGGCTCGCTCATTTGATGCCAATTAGGTAGGTTTCGCTTACGCCGAGGGGTGTCTGTATGCAGAATATCGACCCGGGATATGTGTCTATGTTACGTGGGAGCATGGTGGTAGGTATAGCTACTAGGTAAATACTACTAACATAGATGTATCTTATTGCACTTCCCTGCCTTATGCAGTCATCCCTGAGAGAAAGAAAGGATCATGCGGATCGCGCCGTTCCGTACCGTACCATTGTCGGGGGCGCCTATCCTAGTCTACGGAGCCTTGAGTACGATGCCACTAGATTAGGTACTTGACATACGAACACTTTACAGTTTACCGGTCTCCGGGTGTCAATAAAGCATGCAATCATAACAATTATCAACAAATGATTAACGAGCCCCCTGCCTTTTACACCATGTTCATATATGTACGTAGGTAGGTATATCATATAAAAAATGCATCTTGATTTATATCATCGTGACATTCCGCCTCCCGCACACGCAGCCAGCCGTTATAGAATCTAACCCCCACCTCAGCCAAAAATACTACTGTATCTACAGGATCTTGGCTCGACTGTGCTGCAAAGTGGAGAGCCGTTTGATTTGTATCTTGTTTGTTGCCCCGTTGACGGGCACGGGGGCCTGCCTTGCGTGGGGGTGAGCTGAGAAATAGAATCAACGAGAACAATATTACGACTATATATGTACGTAGGGGTCACAACGTAATGCCGTAACAGTCCCAGAAAAGGGAAGGCTGTGGATGTGCAAGCGAAAAAGGCACCGGACGGGGGCCACGATAGGTCGGACCTCCAACGTGTGGCATTTTGCAGGCAAGGAGCAAGGAGGAGGCTCGCACACGGAATCCAAGTACCGGGTATGATCCAAGCGGTCGCCTGCAGAGGCGCCAGGGAAACCTCACGACAGGACTTCCTAAAATGGGGGTGCCGTACAAGACCCCGAACCCCAACGGTCTTGTTTGCTTTTCCCGCGTATTACAAAATATTCCCTTTTTGGTACTTAGCGTCGGTGGCTGGCATTTTAGAGTCTGGCGGCTTTGGGCTGGAGGCTGGGAAGACAGACTGTACACAATAGAATACCAAGTAGTGTAACGGACGAGTCAGCACGGAAGCTAGCTAGGAAGGGGGCGACATACAGGGACATGGTCAGGGTTATCTGCATATGTCTGAGCTGCATTCCCGGTTCACCATCGATATGCATGTGAGTTGTGGTAACTATCACGTGCATGAAGCTGACATCTGGACCTATAGAACGACAATATTTTGCGTTAATACAAATATGTCACTCATGCTACAGCATTAAGATAGCTCGCGTGATACCAGTCCGGCGTAAAAGCTTGGTTGTTGGTGATCGTATAAATCTGAGAGATCAGGATTACTGATACTGAAGCCTGGATAGGGGATAAAGGACACAGAGCAAAATAGACCAACAAGAAATAGGAGGCAATGTGCCTGCCTTCCTTGTATACTAGTCGAGGTCGTTCAAGAAGGACAGACCATAGGATCTCAATACTTCTAAACCGTTCCTAGCAAACAGTTGTAAATGGGTCTCACAGGCAGTGTAATTGGTAGAACCAACATTCAAGTTTTTGTCTCTCTTTCTTTCCTTTCTTTAAGGCTACAGACTGCGAGTGGAAGGGCTTACGAAGAACCGAATGCATATAGCCCCTAACACTTAGGACGCTGCTCATCCGCTAATGCCACTGTAATAAATCTGAAAGAAGAAGCACTCTCTTAGCTTTTCGGAAGAGAAACGGAAAGGGAGGATCCGTTAGCAATTATAATGTCGGGTTTGGATGACGAGGATTTGCTTTTCTTGTCGCCGGAGCTGGCGGATTTGTGGGAGCTTTCTTTTTCCCTCCCTTTTCTTTGCTTCCCCTCATGTCGCTCATGGCGCTCACGATGCGGATGTTGTGATTGGTGAGAGTGACGTTGGTGGTGAGACCTATGCGAACGGGAACTGTGGGAAGAGTGGTGATCGGATGCACCCTCCTTCGCATGTTTGGCCTCTAGGACACGCCCCTCGTGCTGAGCGTAACCTGGTCCGGCCGAGTACTGCATCATTGGGTTTGCCATAGTACGTGAGAACTCAACAGCACAGCTCCCTGCCCCGTAAAGGGCAGCCGAGCTTGGGTATTCCGCCATTCCGCTCGGTACAAGGCCCGGCGAAGAAGCCATCACTGGACTCATAAAGTACGACGAACTAACCGGTGCGGCAGGCCACTAGGTATCGTAAGCACGAGGTAGAGACAGCGGAGTGTGGAGCAGCATCTTGTAGCGGGAAATACGTACTTCTCCGTGGCCTGGTGAGGCCTGTGCCATCAGTAACGAGGTGTGGTGAGGAGGCGGTGCTGTATATCTCGAGGCACTCGACAACGGTGGAGAGGACGAATTTCCATCGACATGTTGCTTCACCAATACCCAACTATCTACGTTTCTTCCGTCCGCGATAAGTGCCCGATCATGGAAAACACCGCCGTTGAGCAATCCTAGAACAGAACGTAAGCCGGGCTGACATGAAACAAAACATGCGGTACAACCGTACGGAAGGCTGCATCGAAGTTGGTTCGGCCTCTCAAGACTACATGACCACTGGTGCTATCTTCGTTTATCTCGACGCGCTCGACGGGACAGACTTTTCGCACATGGTCTTTAAGCTCCTGCCACGAGGTCTGCCACGGTAGCTACAGAGGCAAATAGGTCGTCAGTATTTGATATGAGAGCACCAGCACCGATGCTGGCCTTGAGAAGGGAATGGACGAAGAAGGAATTTCGGACATGGAGCGTACATTGGCAATAGGTATATAGTAGTAGCCCGTCTCGTTCCCTGGCGGTTTCATGCCAGATATGGTACCATTGATAGGCGTCTGTTGTTGGTGTTGGTGTAAAAGCTCTGAAGGCATGATGGGTGGGTAGCTGCAGTGTGCAAGGCCTCACTTGTAGTAACTTGGTCGACGATACCTCGAGGCAGGACGGGTGAAACGATTACGATAATGCAAAGGACTAACTGATCCGACACAATGGCTATATATGTTGCACGAAAAGGCAGGACGAGCGAGGCGATAAACTTGACATTTCATCTCGAAGGCCGTCATGTATGACTGGCGAACAAAAAGTTCCTATGAAAGCTCAGGGGGTCACCTAGAATGCAAGCCAGATCATGCAAGAGGACGCATACAGATAGTGGGCGTAGGTTGTGCCGGTATAGGACATGGGGGCTCGTCCTTGGAAACTGGGAAAAACCGAACCAACAACAGTACGTATCTGTAAACTCAAGATATATCGTCAATAGCAAAGGTCGAAAAACATGCCTCAGCTTTTTGTTTTTCTTTGGTTTCATGCTGCATGTGCGGGCACCCCATACTACATGCCGCCCGCTCATGGTCAAACCCGTTGGGGATGCCACACCCCTGATGTGCAAGCATTGGCGGCGACATGAGACCTTCTTAGGATAACGAATTACGGTAATAGGTAGCTGTTGGTTCTGTAATGTAAGAGGAGCGGTAGCAACAGCAAATTATGATGAGGCTGGCTCATCAAAGTCGACTATATACGCGAGAAGGATGCACGTTTACCACGGATAATCCTTGGAAAATCGAGATAAAATATCCACCTACCCTGTCCGGGAGGTGAAGTATGTAGTCTTCATTATGTACCACGTACTGCTGTATGGTGGACTGGTACCGACTCCAGACCCGGCAACCCGGATGTGGTTCAATTTTTAGGTTTAGGTTGTCTCTGAAAGCCTTCCCACAACTACAGCCCGGGCGTCCTAAGGGTAGGTGAGACAGGATCGACCTTGTTCGAGATCATCGGTGATTGCTAACCAAGCATTCTATATATAAATGCCGTCGGTACCGACTAAAGAAAGTTGAAGGAGAGGTCTTGTGGGTGAGCCTCTGCATACGACGATGCCCTTTCGATCCTCTCAATGCGCCTTGGTTGTAACCTAGGAGACCTATGTAGGTACTAGCCAACATCTGAGGCGCCCCGCAGCTAGTGAGGGCGCTCGACTTGATGGCATTCTCTAAATATTTCCAGCGGTTTTTCTGAACCAAAAAAGCGGGTGGCTTAGGGGGACAGCGTAGGTAGTATCGGCCGGTAAGCCTCAATTGGCTCCTGCAGCCCTCCTGCTATACAGCATACTTCCGTCTTGAATAGCCGACTGGTCAGCCCCCTACGAAGGTGATCTTGGGTCCACAGTCGCTATTCAAGCACAAGCCAACCCCCCAATCTTCTGAGTCATAAAATATGCAGGTATAATTTTCACCAGGCCTAGCTCTGCTCTATTGACAGAAAAGTAATACTTTTAGCTGTATCCGAGACTTGTTAGGATGAGAAAAGAAGACGATGCGGCCGGTGCCTGGGAGTGTGACGGGGCACCATCACGCAGGATGGTCAGATAAAGGGCCCTGGGCGTTGGGGCAAAACCGACATCTCATTTCCGTAAAATGTTCAAATGTGATAGAATTTGGATACGGCCACGAAAAAGAACTACCTAGCCCAGCGTGATTTCAGGGCACGGGAGATTTCTTGAAGTGAAACGTATCATCAAGCTCACTGATACCTTCATCCATGTCGGTACTGTTGTCATCGTCAGGGTCGTCTTTCGTTGTACTCAGGCCTGGCGTCAGATTGTCTTTAACGTGCGGATTGGAGGTGGTCTGTTTTGCCCAGGGCAGCAGTTTTTCTTGTGCATCTGCATCTGTTAAAGAAGCAAGGATGCCTTCTTGATGGTCGGTGAAAAAGAGAACTGCAGGCTCCTCAATAGTTCTCAGCCATGAGATGTTAGTCCGGCCAGCGAGTTTCGTGTTGGACAGGTGGGGTGAAAATTGTATCGGACGCGGGCCGTCGCTGAGGGGGTCCCAGACAAATACAATGCTACTGTACGCTTCACCTTCGCATCTCACGAGCAGCAACTCTGGCACCGAAGGGTGCCATTCCACTTTCGTAATATTTGCATGGAACATCAGTACGGCTCGAAGCTCGCAAGTAGGAATATCCCAGATCCAGATAGTGCTCGGGGCATCCTCGAGCCTGGAAGCCAGGAGTGTGGACGAGGCATCAAATTTGGTAAGATTGCAACCGGATCGGGCGTCCGAGAGGTTGCTCGATGATAGGACGGGAGGGCTCACGGCCTGGGTGGCTCTAACAAAGGTCGGTACTCGTAGGCTAAGCCCAGCACGTGGAATTATCTGTTCTTGCCAGATCTGACTCGATCATTAGCTTCGCCGTCAAGCGTAGCATCAAAGACGATACGGCGTGCACCTACTTGCAGTGTCTCCTTAGGCTCGATGGTCTGGGTATGATGGAGCCGTACCTCTTCTACTAGTCGGTCATTTAGCATGCAGATGCGACTGGTTCCATCGGCGACTGCTGTGTACCGGCTATTCGGGCTAAAGGCTAAAGTCTTTACGCCAGGTCCATACTGATCCATGTCGTCCGTTTCAGTCTGTGGATGCACGCCGCGCCACTCCTTAAAGACGTGACCATCGGGGGCGCAGAAGAAAACCCTGGTTCCGTGGGCCGGGGAATCCCACACAACCAACCATTTCCCGTCTGGGGTCCAAGCCAGGCCCTGAGCATCAACAGTGTCGGGATACCAAGATCGTTGGATCTCGCGTGTCTCCGCAGCATGAATACTAATCATGTCTTTGCCCGCAACCCTTGTTAGCAGCGCAAGGTGGCGGCTTCTAGCCCGAAATGAAAACCCCTTGGGCGCAGACATTGTGCTAAAGAATTTTGGGTTGCTAATCTCCACCGCTTTGGACGACGCGAGGTTGACTATAGATAACTTGAGACCGACTGGGGAGAAGACGCAAACCTCGTCGTCAGTAGCACCAAAACTGACAAAGGCCGGCTTCACACTCAATGGCTGCGGAACCTGCGCATAACCATGATAATCACCCCCCGAGATCGAGAACACATGGATTTGGTCGGTAAGAGCGACCAGGACTCGAGTAGACGATGGTGACCACAGAAAGCTGGTAACGCTCGCACCACCGGAGAGGTCGGAGGGCAGCTTGATGGTCCGAACAAGCTCCAACGATGTAGCAGCTCGAACGAGGAGGCTAGATGGCATCAAGGTCGCGACATAATCCCCGTCGGGGCTTGCGAGACAGTAAAGAGAAGCTGCCGATGCTGAAGAGTTAACATCTTATACGCATATACAAAGGTGACAAACTCTAGTAATCTCTGGGGAAGTGGCTCGGAGAGGGGCATTACATTTAAACGATTTGGTAAAATGCATGGTGCTGTTCTTCTTGCTCTCATATGGACCTGGCCAGGCGATGATAACATAGGTTGAAATGATGCAGGCAGTACGATTGCATCAAACAGGCGCCTTTGGGTAAGGTGATTTGTTTTTGATTTGTCTAGCCCGGTTTCAATCGATCACACCAGTTAAGATGCTGCGATACGGCGACGGTCGCCTCACGAAACACTGGCTTACGGGCTTGGTGTTCCTATTGGAATGAGGAACGCCAAGAATTCTTAACTGCTCTGCTAAGGTAATTGAACATTCAGAAGCCTGAATGGTACGTCTCCTGATCGGGATACGGTGAAGGCTCACGATGCGAATCATTGTTGTGTACGACTAGTGTTTGCTTGCTGAGTCGACAGCGCAACGTTGTAGGTAGGTAGATAGGTAGTAGTACTTAGTACCTTGCAGATTCGATCTGTCCCCTGACTACATATATACTTACCTTATATGCCCAGTAGTGTGTATGTACAGGCTGTGCGGTTACTACAGGTAAGGTAAGCAACCAAAGTTACCCGGTAGGTACCGATGTATCGCGACAGAACCTGCATCTTCTCCCCGAATGTTAGATTGTTCCCACTCAGTGTGGCGTTAGGTAATGTACCTTGTTAAGCCGGGTCAGCACCGGATATACGGTAAGGCACCCTTTATCGGAGAAGCCCAATATCAATAAGTGGCAACGACATCTGTATCTCCGCATTGATCATGACTGTTGATATTTGTGACAACAATGAATGATAAGACAACTCCTGCTAAATATAGACTCTTCAGACATGTTTAGAGTGCCCTACAAGTAACACCTTGTACCTTCTTTCTCCAAGTGTTTCTGCAATGTCGTCGCTGACTCCAGCGGCCCGATTGACAAGTGCCTTGAGACCCAAGTTCCGTGCTCAACGACATACTATATTCGTGCGACGTGTCGCGACAGCCCCCGTCACAGCTGGCCAAGATGCCTCAAATGCAAATGCATCTAGGCCGATGACACGCCGGGAGCTTGTAAAACATGCTCAGCCCTTCTCAGACTTCCTCACCGACACGTTTCATCGACAACACAACTACCTACGAATCTCACTCACGGAGAGGTGCAACCTTCGATGTGTTTACTGCATGCCTGAAGAAGGTGTTCCTTTATCACCACAGAAAGAGCTTCTTACGACGCCTGAGATTATCATGCTCTCCTCCCTTTTCGTCTCTCAGGGTGTGACCAAGATTCGTCTCACTGGTGGCGAGCCGACGGTTAGGAGGGATATCCTGCCATTGATGAAGCAAATAGGAGCGCTTCGGCCTCACGGACTTCGCGAGTTATGTCTCACCACTAACGGTATAGCCTTACATCGGAAACTGGACAGCATGGTCGAGGTAGGGTTGACAGGTGTCAATCTCAGTCTTGATACGCTCGATCCATGGCAGTTCCAGATAATGACGAGACGAAAGGGCTTTGACGCAGTTATGAAAAGCATAGAAAGAATATTGGAGCTAAACAAGCACGGTGCTGGTATCAAGTTAAAGATCAACTCCGTCGTAATGAGGGGTGTGAACGACAGGGAGATTATCCCTTTTGTCGAAATGACACGAGAAAAGGATGTTGAAGTTAGATTCATCGAATACATGCCCTTTGACGGTAACAAATGGAACAAGGGCAAGATGTTTAGCTACTCCGAAATGCTGGACCTCATTAGGGAAAAGTATCCTACACTCGAGAGGGTGCAAGGACACAAGAATGACACGAGCAAAACCTACAGGATTCCCGGCTTTGTCGGTACTCTTGGGTTTATTACTAGTATGACACACAACTTCTGTGGGACATGCAATCGTCTACGCATCACGAGTGATGGAAATCTCAAAGTGTGCCTCTTCGGCAATGCCGAAGTTTCACTTCGAGACATCCTGAGACAATCCAACAATGGGGAGCCAATTGACGAGACCGCTTTTGAAGCTATGAAGAAGCTTGAGATGGATAGGAGGCAAGACCTGGGAGTCGGGTCCACGCCGCTTGGCCTGGCCCCAAACGAGAAAGAGCTTTTGGACGTGATCGGACTGGCTGTAAAGAGGAAGAAAGCAAAGCACGCGGGTATCGGTGAACTTGAACACATGAAGAACCGCCCAATGATCCTGATAGGTGGGTGAACATCCTGAGCTAACGGGCATAACGAGTGGAATCTGCGACACGAGATGGTCTTGCCGTGGGCTCTGTCGAGGGGCTTAACCAAGCTGAACGATTCGTCTGGCAGATTCTCTTAACTCGAGGTATGGGACCCCTCGTTCAACACCGCACTGGGACCCTATAACGGACCTCAATATGCGGAATGCACCATTCCCTCGCATCATCTCACCATTCCCAGCCTTTTCACAGAGCCATGTGTATCCGCAGCAATTGAGAGCGTTCTCCAGCTCTCACCGGAACCTCGGGCGCCAAAAGGAGGGGAAGAAGTTAACACATGTTTCTGAGTCTGGTTCTGCTCACATGGTTTCTATCTCGGACAAGACGCCGACGAAGCGAGTGGCCAAGGCCGTATGCAGTGTCCGATTTACAGATAAAACAGCATGCCACCTCATACAAGAGAATCAGATTCAGAAAGGTGATGTCCTGGGCGTAGCCCGTGTTGCCGGTATCATGGCCGCCAAGAAAACGTCAGACCTGATACCACTATGTCATCCCCTCGCATTGTCCAAAGTGACTATAGATCTTGAGGTCATCCAGGCAGACGATCATGCCGGGCGCGTTGATGTTGAGGCGACAGTTGCTTGCGAAGGGAAGACAGGCGTTGAAATGGAAGCGTTGACCGCCGCCTCTACGGCAGCCTTGACTATCTACGACATGTGTAAGGCAGTTGATAAGCGGATGACTATCGAAGGGCTTAGGGTCGTATTGAAGGAAGGCGGTAAGAGTGGGCGTTGGGTCGATGGTTTACCCGGCAGCTCGCCAACATCCGAGGAATAATGTTGCTTGCTCCTTACCGCAGCTCAAAAGTCTTTCCCATCTCTCTTGTATATATGCTATTGTGACAAAAGGATAACAAGTTAAGTGTCTACATTCTCATAACACCACTATCATTATATCAGTATGCGGTGTTTCTCCTAGTCAATATTGGCAGAAAGTAGCCCGTCACAAGCACGACGACTTCATTCAGAACTTAATAACCTGGCCTGAACATATTCTTAAATAGGAACAAATCATGACTTTGGTTCCCGAAAGAGTTCTGCCTCCGTGCCTACTCACTGGTAGGAACCACGTTTTGATGGTGGCGTGGCTCCTCGCCGGCCAGCCAGCTCCAGGTAGGTAGTTTTACTACACACGATTTAAGACCGTCCGCACATTATCCCGAATGGTAGCGGTAGTGTGATCGGCAGAGCGATGGAAAGTTTGCAGGGTTTACTAAATTCCTCTTTAGGGATAGAATTACCTAAGTGGCCAATTAGCTCGCGTTGATAAGGACGCTCTTGCAAGACCCACACTCGTGTGTTTATTATGGCTTAGTGGAACAAGGGTCTTTGTCTAAGTGCGTTAGCGGCTTGCTTGCTCTTCTTACGTTCTACTATGAGTACAAAACGGGCTATGTATTTGGTGTACTATAAATGGTCTCTACATAGTGATAGCAGAAAAACACTACAATGCAAGAGTTTTTGAAAGTGAGCGGGAAATAGTTGTCGTCTTTGAAAACCCATAGCAACTACATCGTTACCAATTCATGGACACTCTGTACAATCGCTACAGAAACAAGGACTTACCAACACATGTGAAAGAGGGATACGTAGTACTTACCTTTGCAAGCCACAAAAGAGCCGCCGCTTTGCCGTCGTTTCTTGGCGGTCAAGTAATGTCTTTGGCTCCTACTCAGTTTAGCGGCTTCCCAGCGTCCAATCATCATTGATCCAAAGATAAACCTGCAGGATCTGTACCACTGTGAGGGGACAGTGTTTCCGCACTGGGCATTGTAGAGAATCGTTACCTACTTGACATCACGGTATGGGAAGTTCCAGCGTCTGTGCAGACAGAAGTCGGTGTATCCCGTAGTAGGTTTTGACGTATAGTATACGTCAGTGGGATGTTGCTCAGTAGATCTTATCAGCTCAGGCTATCGATCAAGCACTCTACATAGCGGTGTCATCGTTCGACAGAATTGTAAAAAGCTGTACAATACCAATGAATATGTAACCAGAATACCTGCCTTATCTACCTCCCTTGCCTGGGGATCGTGATGGTTGGGTTGGCTGCTGGAGGGGTTTCGAGTCTTGACACGAAATAAACTCCGCCAAGGTATACTAGGGAGGCCCGACTCCGCTCCACTAGCCTCGAAGCCCAATAGAGACTTATTCGTCTCGTCCATGATTGGATCCCCGTCTCGAACTCATGGACAGGATTGTTATTCGATGGCAACATAATCACAATACAGCTCTGCAGAAGCTAGATTGGGGACCAGAACGCCTCGTACATAAAATAAACCATGAATATTTGGCGTGATGTTATCCTTTACCCATAAGCGCTTGAGACAAAAGCAGGAAGGATTCCACTGTCCTGGGTTTGTCACCGGTCTCGGCGCCACCGACACAAGCCGAGGGACCATCAAACTATTTACTATACTTTGCGTAATAAAAAACTCAGCCTTTTTCGAGTTTTGCCACGAACAGTTAATACTATGAAATGTACGTACAGTCCGGAATCACGAGTCTAAACTTGACTTGTCGATAGTCATCGAGATAAGCTTGGGGTTCAACACATGTAAGAAGGGTATGTACATATGTATGCAGAACGACAAGTATGAGATCACATCGAGCCCGTTGAGGGGCTCAGAGAAATATGTACAGGTGTTCGCGCTGAAATAGCACATGGTTGGCGTATGACGTGCACGCGACGTCCGAATGGTGATAGGCCACCGATAAAAGGAAATATCAAACCTACACACTTGTTCCTCATTTCTACAGTTTGAATGGCCCTCAAGCTCTTCAATATCAAGTACATGTCGGTATAGTTAGCAGGTAGGTATGTAGGTAAGAGAAATAGTAACCTAGATGATGATATAGAAAATACAGTGTGAATAGTACGGTATATAGCCCACTAGCTATAGCAGTGGTTCGGAACATGGTCCTCAAGGTAGCAGAAGCCCTAGATCGGGGACGGTCCAATATGCGTTCTAAATTATATTTGACAATCGTTACTACCCACCCGTGTCTTGGCTAGGGGAGTCTGTCCCATAAATCTCAAAGCACCTATCTTCATAAGGTAGCCAATGCTTTAAGGTACATAATAACTTATCAATGGCGTGTCTCCCTCCTACATATTCTACTACTACTTCACATATCGTGAAACCTACTACCTAAGTAATCTGTCGTGTGCTACCTACGTACGCTACCTACGTACGCTACCTACGTCCTTCTTTGCAGCGACCACTCGCAGCACAACCCTATCCCACCACCCCCTCACTGTCCTACTCGTAGGAAAGGCCACAGTGTACCCGTTGGAATCAGTAATGGCTTGACATTATCTTTATTCCTTTGCGTCTCCCCCCTATCAGCCGTATTTGCTGTCCCCTAAAGTACCTAAGTTACCAGAGTTTCATCGCACGACAATCAGTAGCCTCTGGAATCGGAGAAGGGACTGAAGTCTCTAAGGGAGGTATACCTAAGCTAGGGGGTCGGTTATTATTCGCGCGAAAACATTGACTGATACGATACCGATCGACAACGCGCGAGACGAGCTGTGGTGCTGCAGTATTTCCATAAATAGCCAGGGTGTACCGCCGACTTGCGGCCGTCGCAAGGTTTGGCTGTCTTGCTAGAAACCTTGTCGACGACATCCCCGGGAATTCCCGCCAGGACAGACCCAGAGAGCTTGCATAGGAGCTATATTTTCCTATTTTTTACCAAACAACGTTGCGTTAGACAACATTGCTGGTGTCGCACGGCTCCGTAGTTTTTGCAGCAACTCAGTATCTGTTGTCTTTACCAGTACTACTGGGCACCGAGCAAGTCCCGCGAATACCGTCTACCAAATATACGTTGCGAGAACCGCGCCCTCTTGCCACTTCGACTTGACCACATTCAGATCCAGAGGCGAAACAACAGCTAGGGCGGAGTAAGAAGAGGGGATGGCGCCGGATTTCATTATGCCTAGACTCGCCGATTCACAACTGTCACATCATCCCCGATACCAGTCACAAATGCCCGCACATGCACACACGCAGTCAATGGGTTATACGCCTCAGCCGGTAGCCCAAGGCTATCAATCACAACAGGTCTCACCCTTGAGCACCTCAAATAATGAATCGCCCACCTCGCCCAAACCGTACCACGGCCAACGATTACGTCCGTTGTACATACCTGCCGTTTTGCGACCGACCGAGCGCCCCTACAAAAACAATTACGGTGCCAAGTACGAGGGGGAAGCCCACGAACAGGGCCAGGGGCAACTACAAGGCCATGATGATGAGAGACCAATGTCTTCAGCCAGCAGTTTCATAAGCTTGCCGGGATTGAGAGTTTGGGGTGGGTATCGGCGACGTACTAGCGACGACGGGAAGGGCTCAGAGGGAGAGTGGGATCTGGATCTCTTCCCAAAGCCGACAGCGCCACCCACGCGACAACACTGGAAGGTAAGCTCTTGACTCCAGCGATGTCTCAGATCTGGAGACCGATACCACACCCGCAGTTGTAGCTGCTAACATGTAGTCTTAGCCCGATCCCAAAGCCACTGTTTGCGACGAGCCTTCATGTTTGCGCCACTTCAATACCTGGACAAGGCGGCATCACTGCAGGAGATGCGGGAATATCTTTTGCGATCTACACTCAGCCTTTAATATTCCTCTAGATCAGGACGCGAACTATAATCCCAGGGGCATAAGAAGCCGGGCATGCGGACACTGCTACTCCGAGTTTCAAGCATGGTGCAGTAGAACGAATAGCCAGGGCTCAAGCGAAGACGCATCTCTCGCACAAGGATCCCGAACGGCACCCGCAAGCCCCACCATCACAACTCCGACTGGCATAAAGCTGCAGCCGCCACACCCGGCGGAGGTTGCTATGAGCGTTCCCCGAGATTGGAACTGGAGCACATTTTAGACCTAATGACTATCATGTCCGATGCTGTCAGGCACATAGCTTTTGTGGTGGCTATATGTCTGGTCTTCAGCTGTCTTTCATCGAAGTCCCCGAAACTTATCGACATGACTTGCAAAAAGAGACACCAGCCACGTCTACAATAACATACAAACCCACTCATGAGATGAATGAACGAATACTACATAGAAGGTGCATTGGGGATAAACTATACACGAGACGCCATAAGGTACGGGGTGCGGACATGTTGGGTTTCCTTTTCGCGTCATGATACCCAGTGGATTCTCCATTCATGGATGGGAAGGGGGGGGAGACGAACAATTATAGACTTGGCGGGCCGGGGGGGCATGATTTTTAACCCAGGGGTGAAGGGCCAACCTTTTTTATTTCGTGGTTATTGATCCGTAGATGGGGCAGGGGGACACATTTGGCGGCGTTTTTGGTGTTTTGGACTATTTTACAGCATCAGCAAGTCTGTGCAAAGACGTGGCTTTTTTATCTTCACTAGTTGGGATCGGATTTATTGTTTTTTTATTAGATATTCGTCTTTGGATAGTGCCGGGAATCAGCTCAGCTCGGCCCTGTGTGCTACGGCACCATGAGCACGGAGTTCTATAGAAGAATTAATCATATATTGCCCGCATATATTCCTGCTAGACTAGGCGGGTCCTTCCGGTCCGGTCCGTCTAGTGTAACCCATGTGTATCCGCTTGCTATATTATATTATATTGTATTGTATCAATCTAGCGGCGGTGTCCAAGCTCGAAAATCCAAGCAATACTCATGTAGGTAGATGAATGTGCTATGTAGGAGGCATGGTAGCTACATTATATCTCGCAAGCATACTTGGTCACTGTACCTAACTGGGCTGCACCTCACATTTTTGCATCTTAAATTTCTTCTAAACTCAAACAAGCTACTTAATACATATGTAGTCGAAAATACAGTACCTAACTTTGCAGCCAGCAAAGCAACTCTTCGTGTCTGGATCTAACATAACGATTACGGAGACTTACGTAAGTATTTAAAACGTACGCGTGGGCGAGGGTAAAATGCGAACAGAAACTTCCACCTCGCCGGCCCCGTATACCGTAATGGCATACCATATTCCTCAAGCCCCCGAGCTCCACGGACGCCTTTATGTATGCGGATTTTTTTTTATAGAAAAAAATATTTATTAAAAAGGAAAGGGAAATAATCTACGTAGATAGGGCGCAAGTAGGTGAATTTACACATATACGGACCGCAACTATGCCTACGACATTACTATAGAATCGAAATGAAATATAAAACTAAACATCGTGACTATGACTTTCTTTGAAAGAAGAATCGGCAGTGCCCAATTCGTTCTCCTGATTCTTACCTTACCTTGACTTACCTAGTCGAAAGGAACTAACTAACCAACTAGCTAGCCAAAATCTATTTATCATGATCATGATTATGGTGAAGTAAAACAATACATTCTCGCCAATTCCATCTAATTAGGCGTCCGTGTGCTGTCTAGGCTTATGCCGGTGCCTGTACGTATACCTATGTCGGATCTGCGGCGTGGGTGGTCCTCGTGTATCTAAGGTATGTCGCTGTGGTCGCTATACGATTATGTGCATGTATGTTTCTTCTCGTTCATGAGTAGACCGCCTCTCTCTTCGAAAACTTTCCCTTAACCCCCCCCTATTTTATACCCTCTAACCCTCATACCCTCCCCAAGAGATGCCGCGGCGCCAGTCGTGTGTTATAAGATTTTAGATTTCGCTTTAGTTTTTCACTATTCCTTCCTAATTCTGCATTTGACTAGCACGGTTTATGTCGGCAAAAGAATACAGCTATTATCATGTTAAATAGCCTGTTTCTAGCTTTCTTCCACGTGCATGATACGATACTATCTGCTGAGCGCCAGCAAAAGAAGTTCAGTTGATGACTAATCATTCCGTCATCCATTGCTCTGCCCCGCGTCAACAGACACTTGTTTTTTTTTTTTTCACCCCAAATTCGAAGAACGCATTCCAAAGCACAAGCAGTGATAGGACAGTCTAAGGACTTTAGTTTATCATTTATTAATGGCAGGTTTCGTATTATATACAAGTCAAGGCATGACACCGATACAATCTCGGCAATTGAACTGTTAAACCTGCGATTGATATTATAGGATCATGCCGACAGGGAACTACCTGAGGGTTCTAGTCTTAAGAAACCATGATCCAACTCTCTAAAACTGGAGCCGCTTATACCGTAATGATACAACGAGTTGTTCAATGGCGAAATCCTCATGAAACGTGTTGATCTCATAATCCTGGCGTCACCTGTTGGCGTTCATTTTCCATAATCTGAGAAACACCATTTTTTCCTTATTCCGAAACTCCAAGGCCCATGACCCCTCCAATGCAATAGTTAGATAGTTGTTATTACGGAGAGTTTCTCACTCCTTTGTTCGTGATCGTTTTTGAGTTGCTTAGCCAGAGGCGAACATACTCAATACTTCTTTCCCTTGGACTTGACACCGTTCGCTCGGCGCTGTGTCTTCTCGGCGCCACTCGACTCGTCACTCTCTTCGATAATGACGCCCTCGTTCCCCTGGCCGTACATCTCACGCTCGATCCCACGGGCGGCATCCCAGCTGGCCTTCTCGGCGAGGGCAACATTACTGCGACGGCGATCGGCAACCTTTCCACGGACGGTCTCGGCCTTGCTTCGGCGAAGATAGCTCGCGACGAAGAAGGACACGAACAAATAGGTGAGAGGAGCGAGGTAGACCACATTTAACCAGATGCCGAAAGTCTGACCGGTAGTTGCGATGCAGTCCACCTTCTGGTATTTTGTAATCTGGGTGGTTCCAGACTGCCCAGCTTCGGTAGCAGGAACCTCGGTCTGGACGGGAATGAGGTACGAGATGAAGGAGTGAACCATGGCGACAGAGGCGCCGATGATGAATTGCGAGATTTGCAGCGAGGTAAGAGTGCGCTTGATGAAAGTGGGTACACGAATGTTAAACGCGGTCACAGTGTAGTAGGTATACTAACAGATACGTCAGCGATAGGCTCTTATCAGCAGGAGCTGAACGTGAAAGCGCTTACCATTATGGCGTGAATAGCAGAGTTGAAGAACACGAAGATCCAGATAGGCGGGGACATGTAGCGCATGCCAGCCCACATAGCCATCATGGCACCAGCATGGTGGTAAGTCTGCAAGGTAGACCCAAATTTTCCCTTGGCGAGAATGATTAGGGTATCTAAGACCTCGTAGAACTTGCTAATGTAGAAGAGCCACCCGTAGAAAGCAAGGCCTTCGTTCCAAAGCCTTCCACTCTGTGTTCGGCTTGGTGTTCCTTCGGCAGTGAAAGAAGCCCAGGTTTTCGTTGACGGGTTGTAAACTTGTGCGTTCTTCAACCCAGCAGGACCATGCATCTTGCAGAAGCTATCCATGGTGCCAACCCAACCGTCAGGGCCATTGGGGCTTGCGATCGTGTTTCGGAGTGCCCCAAACATGCCATACCATGTCCATGCCGAGTACACAGCCAGGAATATGTTGTGAAAGATAACGAAGACGTGGAAGGCCTTTGTCTTGCTGATTGCCCATGGCTTCTTGCCCGTGGACCGGTTATAGGCATTCAAAGCCTTAGCAGTGACTGCATAGACGGCGGCGATCGTTATGGGAACCTTGGGGTCCAACGCCGCCGTGAATAGGTCGTCCGGAATGGTGAAGGGATAGCCGAAGTGAGGCGGAGGAATCGGTTGAGGGTCAGAATGCGGCGGGAACTTGAAGAGGGTGGCCGCTGGGGGCGAAGCGAAGAGAATAGGAGTAGCCATTATTTCGACGCTAATGGGTAAAGGAAGACTCTATGAGCCTGTTCTTTCTTGGGTCTGAATTGCCAACACAGGAAGGACCAGGAATAGTTGCGATTGGGTTTCGAGACCGCGGGGATGTCCCAGACTTTGTCTTTTCTATACAACGGGGCAGTCGAGAAACCCGTCTCAACCCAAGCTCCGATGCTCGACGATAAGGTTCAGGAGAAGTGGATACCGAAGGGATGACCGTAAAGCAGGGAGAAAGTTAAAAAGAAACAAGTTTTCTGCGAGCGAGGGCAGGGTGAGATGTTGTAGATATCTACGAGCTGGGAAATAAAGATCTACTATGCCACGAATTTACTCACAAACGTCCTAAGCTGCCTGCATGGAAGGCAAGGAAGAAAACCTACGCAGAAAAATAGGGAAAGAAGCCGCGGCTCAAGATAAACATCCCCATTGGGGTCCATGACCCTATGAATTGCGCGCATTGCCTCACCGTCCGCAACGCCGCAAAAAATTACATTGACTTTGCGTTATTCCTGCGTAATCTGTCGCGGAGGACTCAACAGTTGAAGAGACTGGGTCCCTGACTCTCGTATCATTGGACGTTGCGTTACCTAGCTTCCTAGTGGGCTGCACCTGCGAGCTTTGTAGCCCACCAGAATTGCTCTAGGTCGGACCAACCAGGGCAGCAACCGGGGGTGTCCGACACCTTAGAATCAGGGGCAGAAACAGAAGGTCGTTCGCCGTTAAGCTTTTGGACCAATCAGCTGCGCCGAGACGATTATTGTTTATTATCCGGTCATTCCGCATTCCGCGGGCTGCGAACTTGTAATACCACCGTATAATTTTCTTGTAATGAGTTTCCTGTTTCATTGGTATGCTGTATAGATTTACGAGCCTCTTCTTTAAAAGATTCACAAAAGCCAGGTCTAAATGTCATATCTACAGCCCTATGTCATCTCTGACTAGGTGGCAAACGACAAATAGAGAGCGATACTGCATCTATCATAGATTCAGGTTCCTCCAAATAAGAATCGAGGACCGACCCGATATACCGAAGCTAGCTGATACACTTGACACTACTAGTGTTTGACTCTGATGCTAGAGCCCCAACAATCTGGCTGTACTAGGTACGTCTTTTTTAGCGCCCGCCCTATCAAACATGGAAGATAGCTATTCATGCTATCGACCTCATCGTTTCACTTGTGAATCTTGACCTAAAAGAATTAATGTAGGAAATTGAATGCCCAGGTAAAACCGTCGTAGTTCTATGTCACAAGGGTTTGCGGAACCATTTTGGAAGCATTGTTTGGATGGCATACCTAGTAATATATACATACGTAAGTAGGTAGGTACTCGTCGTTTTGTTGGTGGGCTGAAGGAAAGCTCCATTCAACAAGACAATCAATAGTAACTCGTACATTGGGACGCTTGCAAGATAAAGAACAGCATGTTTTGCTGTACTCTATTTCGCACCCAGGGTTAATGTCTACAGCAACTTCCTTTACGGCATCAGGTCCACTGGACGCCGCGCAGTAAATACCTACCTATTAGCGGTGAGAGAGAAAAACATGGAGAATGTACATCGTAAGGGCTTGGTCCCGTCACTACTATGTAAATCGGTTGCTTAAAGCCGATTTTTGCGAGCACAAAGATTTTGTTGGGATATCCTCCCTTGGAGCCCCGACTGATGGATCCACAAAGCTGTACGCACATACAATTTACAAACCTACATTCAGCAGCGCGGTAGAGTATTTGCCGACCGAGTCTGTGCGATCAACTTAGTTGACAAGAAGTTCTCCAATTGAAATCAATCGGCAACTATGGCTCTTCTGGCACAAAACTGCTGTACCACGTTGTTCTCGAAGAATTCGTCAAGTATTATTTGCCCTATCGGACTCTTGTCAGAAAGGTTGGGTTAGCCAGACACTTTGCCACTCACTTGCCAATATGGATATAAGGACGAATATGTTGTGACCGGTCCGCTCACAGGCGGCTGTGCAAACATTGGTTGTCGTGCATGACAGGAGACAGGATGCGCTACTACAGGCTACAGCAGACTACTAGGTACACCAACTAGGTGCGGTATCCCCAACAATTTTAAGGACAGCTCCCAGGCACTTTCACATGTTTATCGATAAATCTGGCAATTCTTTAAAAATATGTCTAGTTTGTGATTGGATAAAAGCGTGACTATTGTATTGTTTTCGCAAGCTAGACCCCAAAGGTGATAGCCCAACTGCAGCAACCCAAATGTGGTAGGCAAACTCTTAAAAATGAAGTCGTTAGATAGCTTACGCAAACCACATATCACAACCCTATAAGAGTGTTATGCTATCTCCTTAGTTAAAATGGATATTGCAATTAGGCTTGAGTCTTTGGTGAAGTTCCAATTCAGCACACTCGAAGCCCTTGGGTATGCGGCGGTACAGATGTACAATGACACAAACTTTATCAGACATCCTGGGTTGACGTAGTCATAAGGGTAGGGTATTCCTGTTTGGATTCTCTCGAGATCTTACAAACACTACTACACATTACTGTATAAGACGAAGATTTATATGCGAGACTTCTAGTTCATATGTAACATGATAGGAGTAGATTAGCACATTGACCCGATCAAAATGGTAAAGAATTACCTATCGCATGTTCTAATGACATGCTCGCAAACATGGTCCCCTAAAGGAAGCATTCCACGTGCTTGATCCATCCCCTTGACCGCACCGGCAACACACTTTCTAAAGTACATAACCCAGCGGTAGCAGAAGACCAAGAGCGGAGGTACTTAGTATAAGATATCTCCAGTGTATATATAGTAGAGCGTATAACTGCTACCATCCTTCTCCATCGCTTCTATTGTTCTCTAGCATACCAATAATGCTTCCCGAGCATGGACAGTCAAGTCAAGACGCAACACGCCGCTTACTCAGGTGCCCGGACAGAACCCCGAAGACAGGGAACCGTCTGTTAATTCATCCATAGATAAGTGCATAGGTACTAGATAGGATGTATTGGCAGAAAGAGAAGTCCCGTGAGATTGGTCATGCTATTGCTCACTTATTAGTCGTTACGACCGTACCTCGGTATGTAGACACTACACTTGCATTCGTTTGGTTAGTCCCACCTGAATCACAGGCGTCTACCCCGCATTATGTACCTGCATATCGTGGACGGCGCAGAGATGATTTGTGGGGATCAACTCTGTAAGCTGACTGGCCCTAGGTTAGGCCTTCAGGTTGCCTAAAAGCTCTATCCACCTCGGGTTGCCCAGCTCTCTTCAGAGGGGCATGTCAAACTCGATAGGTATATATTTGCACCTCCAAGATTATGAAGGCTGATTGATGGCAGATAACCAACCAGTCCAATACTACATTCAACCCTTGTAGCTCATTTCACGTAATCGTAAAGAACTTGAAAAGAAAGACATATCACGCGACATGGCGTGAGAAACGGTAGACACAATACTTATTTCAACCTTAGATATAATACGCAGCAGTATAACTACATAGCTGAAGTGAGATAGATAGGTAGAGTTGTATCATCGTCGCCAAGTCTGTCCACCTCGGCTGACGCGTCTAAGAATCCCAAATCAGCCCCACATAAGCTCTCGTAGCCTGTGGGATTGAGAAGCATACTATGTACATAGGTAACCTAGAACCCCATGATTTCAAGGGGGTAATCATGGAGAGCGACGAACTGCTGTTATATAGCTCGTCATACTAGATCCGTATTGTCTTTCATGGGTTTTCATTATTTCTCCGTTCAAATTTTTGGATATCGAGCGTTAGAGTTTCAACAGCCTTTCTCTAGTAACTTATTTTCGAAAAAAAGGAAGTCTTCCCGGCCCGCAAAGTCAGGTGACGAGGAAGTATTCAAGGAGTCCATCTAATTCACTAATTTCTTTTTCGGACCTGGAAGTGAGGTCTTACAATGGCTGAGGCTGCTCAAGCTACTCCCCTCTCAGCTCCGCTTCCGGTTCGGCTCCCTGTACCCGTTCCCGCCGAAGGTTACACGGGGGAGATATGGCAGACCCTGTTCGCGCTGCTGGACGCTGTGACACCGTCAATCGTCGTTGACACCGAGGTTACCGATAAGAAGAATCAGCTTCAGATCACAGAAGCGCAATGCTTAGAGGCTTATGAACGCATAAAAAAGAACATGCCAAATGGGCCAACTTACTCAAAATTCAAGGATTATCTTCGCTCACGGGTGGTAGCGCGACCGGAATATCAGGAACATATAAAACGCTTTGTAGGAAATCTCCATAAGACTGCTCAACAAGACCTAGTCCGTCTCCTGCGTCTATTAAAGTACGTACCCATATCTAGGCTACTGTATCTCCGGCTGTCCCATCTGTGTTCATAACTGCTGACACCTACGGTGAAGTAATCAGATTGGCAGCTTGGCCACGACGGGCCACTTCGTGCCGGCGAGAGACCAGCCTATTCACGTCCGAGAGGCTATTCTGCAATCCTGGCAAAATGCACGGCTGTCTATTTTCCCCTATGCTGCAGGGATTTTCATGGTGGTAGGAAAGCTAGCCTTCACGCAGCTCGATCCATTGTTCCGCGAGATTAGTGACTACACAGACCACCAGTTAGACTACAAGCCCGGGCCATCGTTTGATTACGAGTTCATGCAATTTCCACCAGGTGAAGAACCAGCAACCGTGGATGTCGATGTCGTCATTGTCGGATCTGGATGTGGTGGGGGCGTTTGTGCCAAAGTGCTTACCGAAGCCGGGCACAGCGTACTGGTAGTTGACAAGGGATATTATTTCCCTCCCTCTCACCTGCCCATGGGTTCCGGGGGGGCGGGCGAGTATCTCTTTGAAGGGAAGCTAACTCTGCAGACCGAAGACAACTGCATGAATATCGTTGCTGGTAGTAGCTGGGGAGGCGGCGGCACTATCAACTGGAGTGTATCCCTTCATCCTCAAGGCTATGTCCGACAGGAGTGGGCGGACAAAGGTCTGCCTTTCTTTATGACACAGGAATTCCAGAACTGCCTGGATCGCGTCTCTAATGTTATGGGAGTGAGCGATAAGTACATCCGGCATAACCATGGTGCCCAAGTTATTCTAGACGGCGCACGGAAGCTCGGCTGGCATGCAAAGGCTTGCCCGCAAAACACGGCCGGCGCAGAGCATTATTGCGGCAGGTGTCTTCACGGCTGCGGCAGTGGCGAGAAGCAAGGGCCGGCGGTATGCTGGTTGCCAGCGGCTAAGCGGGCTGGCGCTCGGTTCATTGAAGGGATGGAGGTGTCGAAGGTCCTGTTCGACAAAAAGACCGGGAAGCGGGCAGTCGGCATTATCGGTAAATGGACGTCGAGAGGCCCAGACGGTAAAGCCGACGCTCCTATGTCCGACAGGACACAGCGGATTGTCAAGGTCAATGCGAAGAAGGTCATCGTTTCGGCAGGTACTCTGCACAGCCCGTTGTTGCTGATGAGAAGCGGACTGAAGGTAAGGAAGCAGAGCCTCTTCTTCCTACGACATAGTTCGCCGCTAATATATTACAATCACTACTAGAATCCACAAATTGGCAAGAATCTATACCTTCATCCCGCCGCACAAGTCCGTGCCGCATTCAATAAGGATGTTAAGGGCTGGGAAGGTAAGTTGCTATCATTCCATACGATATATCTGTAAGACATATAAGCTAACTTGAGCGCACAAGGCGGTGTTATTACCTCGGTCTGCACGACGTTTGAGAACCTGGATGGCAAGGGACATGGTGCGAAGATTGAAACTAGCTGCATGATTGTAAGTCTCTATTATCCTGTCATACGGAGTACAAGTACTGACTATCGTCAAAGCCTTATATCCTGCTCTATGGCCATCCATACGAGAACGCTTTGCAGTGGAAGCTCGATGCGATGCGCGCCCGCCAGATGAACAACTACATCTCGATCATCCGAGACAGGGACACCGGAAGAGTTTTCCCAGACCCTCACGATGGACGGCCACGCGTGGATTACAAGACCTCGATATTCGACCGGGCCAACTCTCTCGCCGGCATCGTCGGCATCGCGAAACTGTGCTACGTGCAGGGCGCGACAGAAATCTGGCCTGACGTCCCGGGGGTCCCGCCATTCAAGCGCTCGGGTCCCGTGCCCCCGGAGGTCGACCCCGAGGTGGTCGTGGACGACGAGAGCAAGTTCGACCAGGGCATCAACGACGCCGAGTTCGCGGCCTGGATCAAGCTGCTCGAGAAGACCGGCCACAACTCGGCCCGCGCGAAGTGGTCATGCGCCCACCAGATGGGCACCTGCAGGATGAGCGCCAAACCCCGTGATGGCGTCGTCGATCCCAAGGGCAAGGTCTGGGGCACGGAGGACCTGTATGTAGCTGACGCAAGCGTGTTCCCTACGGCCACTGGCGTCAACCCCATGATCACCAATATGGGCATCGCCGATTACATCTCTCGGAGCATCTCCAGGGAGCTGAAGAGTAGCGGGCTGCGGGCTTCACTATGAGCATGAGCTACGATGACGTATAGGGTGATGTTCAGTTAAGCAGCAGTGCGTCTGAGACATGTGCGGACGTGCGCAGGACGCATGCGAATATATACGAATGATGAGTATGTAAATACCTACCTACTGCATTATAGCCCTTTTACCCTGTACGTAACATTCCCAACTTGCGCCATATGGTCTCCTATACCATAGTCTATAAGCAAACTGGTACTCTCACTTATGATTTTATTTACATGAAAGGACTGTTATCGTTATTGCCATCCTGAGTGGAGCGTGGTATTACTGGGCACGACGTCTCCCCGACAAGAGGATAGTATATGTAAAACCTGCCTTGTCAAGTTGGGTTTGTCTTGATTAACATAGCTATTGTTAGCCTAAGCCATTCTGGCATTACCTAGCTTCTAAATTATCTGCGCATATATGATGTATAAATAGTTGGTTTAGTAGAAAAAAAAAAACTGTTCTCCGCCGCATTTGAACGCGCTCCACGAGGTCCCGGGTGCTCCCACTATGTATGTCAAAGCAGTCAATCATGCCGAATGCAAGGCATGGCACTTTTTCGATCAGGTTGCCAATGCCCGATCCGAAGTCAGAACAGCTGTCCTAATAGATATCCCGCCGCACGTAAGGGCTACTCGCGATATGGCAGGCATTCTAGCGCGGCCAGGATCTGAGGTCCCTCCGCAACGTCACCTGAGAGTCACCCAGAACCCAATGTACCAAGGACGGCTAAGTGATATACACATAGAGCGCAGATCAGTCCGACCGTCTGAACCTCCCGCTGCTCGACGTGGTCCCGCAAATAAACGTTTATTATACGAGACGATAAACGCCTATTCTACAAGGTGATAGATATGGACTTATGGTTATATGCCTAAGTAATAACTAACACATAGTCATAGAAGTATCAATAGAATAAACAATGCATGCATGTGAGCACTGGTAGCCAAATAGGCCACCTCAACAATAATCTTTTTTACCAATTAAATACTACTGCCTAAAGCTTTTTAAAAACATCAGTCGCTCTGACCAACCGTACGTAACCATCCCTGTCGCTATCTGTGGTAACTTGAGTGCCGTAGACGGCCAAAAAAGGCACAAGCAATTACAAAATAAGCTCCGCGTCTCCTTTTCATCTGCGCTAGGCCTTGGTAAGTGATCTCGTCCCCTCTTGTCACTAAAATCGGATTTGGGTGTTTGAAAGGCGAAAAGACCATGTACTGTGACGTGCTATCATACTGTTTGTGCCTATTCATTTCTGTCTTACGATTTCCTTGTCAATCACAGAGCTATTAACTACCCGTAGTCACAAACATCTTAAATCCGCTTCGTTGGGCGCAAAAGAATGTTACGCCACTGCACTACTACCTTCGTATTGTATCTATCTTCTATCCTGACTGTACTATGCCGCTCATTCACCAGGGCATTCACACCTGAGTCACATGCCTAGTTCTTAATGACCACGCTTCTTCGTGTAACGGATACTAAATGGGGTGGTAGCAGCAACATCGTAGTCTTTAGACTTCTTAGCATTACCGAAGATATGCAAGGCCTCGATGGAAAACTTGTATGTGCCCTCGGCTGCATAAGTTCCGTCTGCTAGACGACCGTCGAAGGACGTAAAATAAGGATCGCGAGAGGCATAGACGTAAGGAGAATCGAAGATGTCGCCCAGGTTCTTGGTCGATTTGCCATTGACTTGTAGCAGCTTGATGCTAATGCTAGGCGAGCCGAATGCCATGAGCGCAACAGCCACGGGGAGAGTAGTGTCCTTGGTTGGATCCTTGGTGAAGGTGAAGGACGCGTTGCCTGTGATAGGGTTCAGGTTTGTGTCGGTGGAAATGGAGAGGTAGCCTTGGTCCAAGACCCTGGTGTTATGCAAGCTGCCAACAACACCGTTGTACGGCAACGAGAGATTCTCGCCGTTGGTACCATTGAGAGTGATGTATCCAGAGTAGACAGGGAGGCGCTTGGCGTCGAGCGCCGGGGGCTTGACGGTCACCGAGACAACGGCATGACCGCCAGCAGGCACGATGATCTTAGAGGCGCTGAGCTTGATAGTGGCGTGCGTGTCAGTCACTTCGAGACCGGGGAATGGGTCGGGGTAGATATCATTGGAGAACGTGTAAGCTGTAGCCGCGGGAACGGATCCCAGCTTGTAAGTCACCGATTTCTGACCCAAGTTCTTGACCGTAAAGGTCAACGTGTCTTCCAGGTTGTCGGTGTCGTTAAACGCAAGATAAGACTTGCTGAGCAAAGTGGTGGCGTAAGCGGCATCATAAGCTTGGACGAGGCCAGCTCCGACTTGCGCCACCGGCGCAAGGGCCTCGTATGTTGAGCTACCGTCGTTGAATAAGCGTGGGTTCGCCGTAGAGGCTACCAGGCTCTCCAGTGTAGCGGGGTCAAAGGTACCGCGGACGTCAGCAATAAGGGCATAGACGGCCGCAACAAGAGGGCAGGCCATCGAAGTACCAGAGATGACGGCATAAGAGCCGAGCGGCTGAGGCCATGTCGACAAGATGTTGCCACCGGGTGAGGCTACTTGGGGCTTAACGTCCAGCTCGAAGGTGGGATTCCACGTGGTGAAAGTGCTAGCTGATCCGCCGGTGAGGGTATTGTCCGAGGAAGATAAACTGCAACTGGTAAGCCAAAATATCTGTACCAATACCCGAGGGCCATTGCTCACGATATAGGGGCGGTGTCTGGGTCGACCATGTCGAGAACAACCTCAGAGCCAGCAGCAAGGGCTTTCACCCACGCTTCACCCTGAGATGCCACTACCTATGAACATGCTGTTAGCATACCCAGACAAACTCGAAGAAAAATGAACGCACCATGCCAACGCCTTCAATTTCAGTGACTTCAGAAACATCAGTGCTTATAGCGCCACTCGCAACATTATTGTAGAACAAAACATATTTGGCTCCTGCATTGGCGGCGTTGGTAGCCTTCTCAGTGAATAAGCAAGTACCACGGCGAATGAGTACGATCTTATCGGAGAGGTTTGGCGTATCAGCGGGGTAAGGCGTGCAGCCCATGGCGGGATCCGTGGTATTGAAGCTCGGGGTCCATAGGGGGAGTTTAACTCCAGCCCACTCTGACGGCTCGCCAACCACGTAGCCAAAGGATTGATTATCGGCACTATCGACGGTGAAATATGAATCAGTTAGCAGCAGAGGGGTCACCCAATTATCGACCGCAGCGATGGAAGACACCCGCTTGCCATTCGAGGCCGTGCTGGCATAGAACAAGCCCGCCGCGCCATCGTTTCCAGCAGACACGGTGCAGGGCACGCCAGCGTCAACAATTCGAGACACGACAACGGCCCAGGGGTCCTCGCTCCAGCCAGAAGAGCCTCCAATAGATGCGGTGATGATGTTGGAGCCGGCTTCGAAGGCCTTCAGGTATGCCTCGATGAGGACATCGTTCGCAGCGCTTCCGGAGCAGCCGAATACTCGGAACATGCCAAGTGTGACACCGGGGGCGGCGCCAGTGAATCCGTAGTCGTTGGGCTGGGCTGCAATGATACCGCTGACGTGACTGCCGTGACCGGCACACCCGTCATATGGACTGTGTAAGTCAAATCTTGTTAGCTATCTGCACGTGACACTACTATTTCTTATTTCATTCCTACATTCATGCCCTCCCACCTTCTTCGGGTAATTCTTGGACTAACTTACTCGGCATCAGGGACAGGAGTATTAAACCCTGTGTAGTCATCGCCAACGAGATCGGTGCCGTAGGAGACTAGGCAACCGGGCCCAAAACAACCACCGAGTGCGGGATGCGTATAATCGATACCAGTGTCGATAACACCGACTTTAATGCCCTTACCAGTAATACCTTTGGCTCGCAGCTTGTCCACCTGGGTCATCAGGTGGGGCGTGAAAGTATCATTGCTCACTTGTCTCTTGACGTTGCTGTGGGCGGCATTCGCGTCTTTGCTCTTGCCGGTCCAGACAATGTCGTCCTTAGGAAGATGGTAGACTCGGTTCTGCCAGACCCTCTTGACGCTCGACAGATTTGTGAGCTTTGCAGCCTTATCCTCTGCGAAGTCAATATCGTGAAACTGGATCGACGCACCCTTGAACAGGGAGGAACCAAAGGTCACTGCAAAAGCCTCGGTTAACGACGCCCGCTGGGAGATAATCGCATCTCTTGCAGTTTTGGGACTCGGATGGGTTTATAGGCAAAAGGATAGCATAAGAGCCATATTATCCTTTGCAATAACCAAGTGGGACCAGAAGATACTCACTGCGGGTGCTTGCCGACGAGCCGATATGGCTGAAAAACTCGGCCGTGTCCTAGTTATGTGCCAACTCGTTAGTGAAGAATCATGAGCGTCACCAATTGTGAGGTCGGGAACCTACCTGAGAGTCTTGGAATTCAACCACATAGCTCCCTGGAACGTGAGACGGGTCCCTAGTGCTCGGGCTCTTTTTAGCTTCGACAGAGAAGAAGCCCTGCGTGCTTGCTAGCAACGCGAGCACGAAGTTGCGCCCAACCATGCCGAACTGACAAGATCACTAACACGCGGTTGTCTCGTCTCACCTATCTACGCGCATACAATGCTCGATCTGGCTGAAGATTGTATGAGCGAGGAAAGGAGGGAGGGGGGAAGGAAGCAGCAGAGATGCACCACGCGTCCCTCGTGCCAGAGCAACATGCAGGGCGAACCATGACATTTGTAGCCCCGGGTCGAATCGATTGTGCCAGCGGGCGGGAGGCGACATCGCACGATCCCGCATACGCAATCTAGCCCACGCAGCCTAGCTGCGGAACTGAAGCTCAACAGAGGCCCATCGCCATCTTCTGGGGCAAGGATACCGGTGAACGGGCATCAATATTCGGAGAACGTTGCAATGGGCCGTCGATAAGAGGACCAACCAGCTTCCTTTGTGGTATTAGGGTATTAGAGTGCTCTGGACCAGGGGCTTGCTACTATTCTCCAAGATGATGCCAACTTGGCAGGGGATAGCGTTTACTGTTTTTGCTTCCCCGAAAATGCCGCCCCCAGAATCGCACACTTTGTCGATGCTGTGGTAAAAATGGAGGGTTTATTGGCCAGGATAACCCCAATTGCCAAGAGCTCCGCCAAGATGGGAAGATGGAAGATGGGAGATGGGATCGATAGAAGCTTCGCGCTTAACCAGAAGCACTAAACATATGCTGGTTCCATGGTACTAACTACGTACTATAAGCTGCATTACTCCGTATTTCAATTATTTCAATTTACTGCCTGTCCAGAGCTGAAAGATTCCACATTTCGTTGGTGATGAGACGTCACCTCGTGTCTCCTTGTGACTGATCCGAAAAGCTGCGCTAGTTGTATGTAATAGATTATAAGATACGTCTTCCGCCATACCTATGTCCGATGTGCATGATTCGGACCAATAATTGAGTACGCCTGTGGCCAAGAGATTGACTAGGTAGTATTGTTGTGACGCCATGTTACTTTTTAACTTCTTAGTAATTTAGCATGCAGTCGGGAACTGGGCTGCTGTATTCCTTCGATCTCTTGGCAGGGAGCCTTTATGTGTACAGCAACCGACTGCATGGTTATTGTTAAAGCTAGGTTAGGTGTATTGGTACTACCGGTAACCCATGACCTTCGGGAGTCGTCGGCTCCAGGTTCTAATTTCGCTCATAATACTTAACGATAGAGGTGGCTAACAATCAGGCGCCCAGTATTACTAACGTATATACTGGGACCATTTCGTTTGTCCTCCTCATAGTTATAACTCGTGGGCTTATTTATATGTGCCTCTATTGAGAAGCGTAGAGCCGGTCTGTAAGTTAAGATTTAGAAAGTCACGATAGGATATCTACCCCGGCGCTTGTTCGCTGACTTGTGATTTAACACCCCACCACGTTGGAGAGACCGGGTGTGCCTGTGAGCGTCTTGTATATAATAGCCATGCTGTTGTATATATGCTCCTTTACGCATCATTAAGCCCTCCATAACGCCTAGCGAGAACTTTGTTGACCATTGTCTGTGTGCAGGAGAGAGAGGAGTATTACTACGGACAGTATGGTGGCCGGTTGAGCGGCCAAGAACAAGAGTATGAATTGGAATGCAAACCTGGCTGGAGCAAATTATTCATGGGGCTTTCATAAGGAACTAAGAGTGAGTAATACAGCAGTGCTTTGGGCTCTTTTACTTTGTCTCCCCGGCTAGTTGCTGACGGTATGTATGCCAGTCGACAATGCTGAGAGCAGGTTAGCATGGATGCAAGCGATACATTTCTCATAGGTCCGACCGTTGATGTCAAGAACGAGACAGACAAGCCCCTGATAGTGAAACGCTGCTAAATGCTATCAAGCGTGTACGTACCTCCATACTCTGTTGATCTTGCCGTCACGGAAGTAGTAGGTGACGTATTCGTAGAAGCGGACTAAGCAGCATGAACAGCAAGTCAGCAGAGGTCTTTGTCTTGGAATCAAGGGAGAAGACGCTCCCTGCCCGCAAACGGGTCTGAAATACAGACAGGCTGGATATACGATAGTCATGAGATGGGGTAAAAGGGAAAGAAGCGACGCAACTCACCACTACGCCCGGTAGGTTCCACCCCCGCCATAATCCCAGTCGGAGTCCCAGTGAACTCGATGCGAACAGCAACACGCTGGGCTCCCTCATCGACAACAAGAGTGTCAAGCCCAAAGACGATATCGGGGACGGCCGCAAACGCGTCCTCCATGAAACCGCGATATTGGTCTAAGGAATATATCTTGCCATTATGCGTGACCTCTACGTGACAGAACCTAGGGAGTTCCGTCTTCATTGTCTGCGCGTTGATGCAGCCGATATACGCCTTGTACATCTCTTCTAGCTCTTGTCTCAGGAGCTTCTTCCCTTCTACACCCCCGTAGTTGCCTATGGGGTCCAGGGGGGCTGAGCGATAGTCTGGGTTAGAATATCGGCGATGCAGATCGTCGAGGTCTAGCATCGTCGCTATCTTCACTATTTTGCCGTTCTCCGCCCAGAGAAAATGTTGCCCGATGACCTGGACTGCATTGTCTGGAGTGGTCCCGACGGGCTGCACAGAGACCAGCACAGTTGCTCCTAGGCATTGGGACTGCTCGTCAACTGTCATGGCTTCGACGGCAAGGTGAACCCTCTCTGCGACCTTATTGAGTTTTCTGATGGCATCTTGGATCGAATCATCTTTCCCGTTATGATTCAATTCGGCCGAGGCGGAGGATAGCGTATCATCCCATCGCTGTTCGTTGACACATTGAAGGAATGACCTGTACAAGGTCTCAACACTGGCCGACATACCTAGTGCGGTTGATGGAGATACAAGTGCACGCAGCTCTAAATAATCGTAATAGTTTTGGGCTTGTTCAGGTTTGCGAAAGCATAAAGCCATCTACTTTGATTATTTGTTCTTATAGAATATACCATCCCATATGGACACGTTGTTGTTGGCATGTCATAAGTAAGGCGCATGATCTGCATCGCGGTATTTGTACCTATTTTGAAAGATGCATGCCCCAGTACTAAGATAGGCTTTGCATAAGTAAGCTTTCCCCGATTGTCTCTAACTTACAGTAGGATATCTCACGCTCACTGCCTCATTCAGTCAACTGAAGTCTTGGGTTTGCCTACCTAGCCTAGCCCGTCATCAGCACACAGCATAAGTGGGTATTATTTCTTGATAATCTTCATCAAATTCATGACAGCAGCTCCTTCGCTACTTCAGGCGTCATCATGAATGCTATCCCTTCCTTCCGCCACATATCGTCTTCCACCCAATTCCTTGTCGCATTCAAGACCATATTTTTCGGCCTGCGTAAATCATACTTCGGCCAGTTCGGCAAAACCCCGCCATGTGCCTCCTCCTTTACTGACACTCCCCTGCCCTTATGATTAGGATCGAGATGATTCACAAAGCTGACATAGGCCTTGCCAATAGCCTTGGCGAGCCTGGCATGGCTATCGTAAGCAGGACTGGGCCCCAGCAACCCCGATATGTTCTGGAAGCTGTACGCGACGTTGACGAAGTGCTTCACGCCGTCCCACTCGTTCCCGTTCCACGGCCTCTGGTCAAACCGGTAGCTGTACACCGGCATCCCAGCTGCCGTGTACAGCTCGGCCATGCGCCGACGCCCGGAGATCATGACCAGATCTGCGCCAATGGCTGTGGCACGTCGCCACATTCTCCCGCGCGTCGGGTGTCGCGTGCAGTTCGTGATAGCGTACGGCGGCTCACGACAGGGATCATCCGGATACAGCTCGAGGAGCTTGCGGACCGTCGGCGGTGTGAGCGCGTAGCCACGCCAGCTAAAAATAGTATTGAAGATATCCTCCTCAGTATCCAACGTGCCCGAGATCGCGAAGCCTTCGTCCGTGTTAGCGCCGATGAGAAGTGGTACCTTCACGTATTTGCCCAGCGGCATCAGCTGGCTCGGATAGCCAGTCAGGAAATTGCCGTCAAGAAGTGGATTCCAGACCACGCTCGGATGCGCGGCGAAGAGGGTCGCCTCGTCTACTTCGCGCAAGCAGGCAAGCTGGTTGCTGACGCCCCAGCAGCCTACGGCTCGCGTGAGATTTTCCACAGCACTCGAGTACCAGGTAAGCGGCTCAATCTGCGCGCCCGTCGGCCCGCCGCTCTCGAGGATTGCGCCGTGGAATAAATGGTCGTCTCGGCCGCCGTACGCGAACAAATGATACGCGATGCTCTGCGCGCCCGCGCTTTCACCCCATAGCACCACTTTGCGCGGATCACCACCAAAAGCGCCGATGTTCTCCTGAATCCAGTGGAGTGCCAGACGCTGGTCGAGCAGGCCCCCGTTGCTGGATCCTTCGGCCAGGAGCTGGGGCATTTGCAGAAATCCCCATTGCCCCAGGCGATAGTTCATGCTCACTGCGATGACCGGTTGGCCGATCTCCTGGCTCACCTGCACGATGCCCGAGAGGTTGTATTGCGGGTCTGCTGTGCTGCCCGCGTATAAGCCCCCGCCATAAATCCAAACTAGAACGGGGAGAGGCCCTCCCGGCGTTCCGGCTGGCCGGACGACGTTGATCGTCAGGCAGTCTTCGGAGATGCTGAAATTCTGGCCGTATTGCATGCAGCTGTACCCGTATTGAGTTGCTTTCCTGACCCCGTTGAAAGATTCATTTATAGGTAAAGGCCATCGATATCTCAGTTGTCCCACGGGTGGCTGTGCGTATGGCATACCCAGGAACGCATCCTGATTCCAGTCTGAGAGGTAAAGTCCCTCGTATGTCCCATTGCTTACCGTAGCTTTTGGAGGCCCTGAATGATATTCCTCGGGGGCCGAGGCGGATGCAAGATCGGATAGCAAGCCTACCGTCCCGGCAAGCAGAACGTGGGGTTTCATCTCGACACGAGCTAGATTGTCACCGCAAATATCCCGCGTCTTCCAGAAACTCTAGATAGGACTCGATATAGCATGCCGTACGGCCAAGAAACATGACAGAGAAACTGGACTGACAACAAAGAAACCAACCAAATGATACCTAGACTAATATAAATCTAAAATGACAAGCTAGATATTTGATTGGAGGAATAATAGTATGTCAATGAAAAAAATCTACGTCGTCTAGGGGCTAGGCCCGGATATAAAGTACATCTACTGGCGGGGTAGCCCGACTGCATGAGCCGGGTTACTGTCCGGGGAAGCAAAGGTTAATCTGTAAAATATGGGGTACCCAGGTATGCAAAATCGAAGAAATTCAGCGGCAGGGCAACTGGACGTGTCACTGGCACATTGCTAGAAGGATAACTGGACGTAGTTCGTACTCGAACTTGCACAGGGTCTACTGTCCACCGAACGCGACATTTCCATTTGACGGTTTATAACTATAATTAGGTTATGTTGTTCTACATCCTCTATTTTGAGACATCCTTTCCTGCCGGCCTGACACTCTGAGGGTTGTGGAACAGATCATTAGGATCCCACTTGGACTTGACAGTCTCCAGCGTTTTCAGATTGGGGCCCCAGTACGATTGCTGAGGATTCGTGAGAGCAGGGTCGACGTAGCCAGGGTATGTTGTCAGGGTACGGGGAGCCGAGCCCTGTATGGTATCAATGATTCCGTTCATAAAGTCCTTGGTAGCCTGCGTGAGCTTCGGTATACCGATACCATAACCCTGACAGAACATGATCTTGTCTCTGTGCGAATAGGCCGTGGCATTCATGGGGACATCACTGATCGCGCCCCCAGTGGCATCAAAGATAAGAAACCATAAGAGCGTTCCGTGGTCTTGATCGTCGAGATAGTTCATGAGCTTCGTAATTCCGTCCTCGGAGAGTGTCTCATCGGCAGTAAATGCCAAGCTACGAGCCGTGAAAGCGGTGTGAATATCGGAGAGATAAAGCGCTGCATCCTCGGCTTGCTGAGTGAGCACGGCAAGCCAATCATCGATAACTACTGAGACCTTTCCTTTGGGGATTCTATCAGGAATCCCAGACTTCTCCCACTCGTCTTCAGTTCCGTAAAAAGTGGCGGTGATGATGGCTCCTAGCTCATGAGCAATGAATTCTGTGCCGAACCTTCGGTCGAGATTTGGGTCGGAGATGAGGTCCTGCCATTGCTTGAACACCGGTACCATGTCGGCATGCTTTCCGAACGTTAGGGCGAACGAATACTGAACTACGCTGCCAGGTTCAGGGTGTGTCTTCATAACAAACTTGGTGATGATGCCGAAGCCAGCACCGGCTCCTTTTAATGCCTACCAGGTATTAGCGCTGAAGGACGTCATGGCCCCAAAGCTGTACTGGAAGAGAACCTACAAAGAAGAGATCTGAATTCTCGGTCGCGCCGGCCCGCTTGATGGAGCCATCGGCAGTGACAACCTCGACCTCCACGACGTGATCTAGACAAGAACCCCACATACGAGACGAAGGACCCAATCCTCCCTGTCGTAGATAGCGTTAGCACTCATCACCACAAATTGCCCTGTACAACTTACAATTGTCGCGTGACCACCAATACCGACGCCGGGGCAAGTACCATGCGATATGGCCCGCTTTCCGTTGTCATGTAGTCTCTTGGTGACGTCAGAAAGTCGGGTGCCACCCCCTATTGTCGCCTGCCAAGTATTCTTATCCATAGAGAAATCTTGAAGTTTTTCCAAATCTATCACCAGAGCTCCGTCCTCGCCACCTAATCCTGTAGATATGTATTAGCCCATGTATCGGTATAGCATGAGCTATCATTGGTTCAAGGGAATGCTTCGTCATACCATAATTCCTGTTGCTCTCAGTCAGCGACCTGAAGACGACATGGTAAAGGGGTGCGCCACTCACGCATAAGAGTGCCCGCCTGACTTTGGCTGAACTCTGACACTGTTCTCTACGGCGCATTTGACGAAGTCGGATACATCTTGTGTGTTTTCTGGCCGCGTCACTGCTATAGGCACTACAGGAAGGTCGAGATTGTATCCCTCGGCCCAGGTGTTGCTGTAGAGCGGCGTAGTGGGAAAGGCAACGCAGTCGGAACGGCTGTTGCACACTGCAGTCAAGCAGTGCGCCAGAGGTGTGCTCGGGGCCTGGCCCATGTTGACGGTCTTGAGCGAGGATATTGCCTTCCTATGAGCAGAGGAGTTGAATAGTTAAAGCGGGCAGGGGAGAATTAGACACTATAAGTATATTATGTGGTTTGTCTCGTTTCCTTTTCTGTTCCTCTTCTACCTGGGTGTTTTTTGATAGCCTTAACGTTTTAAGGATAGGAATACAAAAAAAAAAAAAAAAAAAAAAAAAAAAAAAAAAGGACCCATAGCCAAGCTGACATACGTAGTAGGAAGGAGCATTGCTTTAAGTGTTTTTTACGCCAGTCCTTGATCGGTGACGGTTACCTTTATGTATGGGGCAAGGTAGGGGTAAAGCTCCTCTGACTAACATTTCAAGGTAGCATGGAAGGCAGGGAGGTGCGTTAGGAGATGACCGCACCATGCGGTACTACCTATCACATGGCACGACAGGGAATATGAGAGGGTTCTATCTATTAGGACCTTTAGCTCAAACGGCTCATATGCCTTTATTTCTACGTGGCTCTCTACGGCTGGCTGCCTGTATGTAGGTGTACAAAGACACCGAAGTAACTTTGTCAAGTAACATCTATAAAATCTGCTGGAGATCTTCTGTTTGGAAGTAGCTAGAGAATCAAGTTCTTCTACCCATCTGATCATTTCATGTGTACGCCGTACATACATCTGTACAGGATGTAATATCCGTAATGAAGGTTCCCCATAGAGTGTCTCTTAGCTAATCGGGAAGTTCATACAAACCGGGCTAAACTACATAGTAATGGGTGCTACCTAAGTAGGTAGGTAGAGCTGTATATCCCAAACTCTTGAACCCAGTAAGCTAGAATGAATCAAGTATATGCTGTATAAGTTGTAAGCTCTCTATTTCAGGACCACTAATGGCTTCAAGAAGGGTAACGTTCTACATAATTTGGCCCCCTGTGTATCAAACACCAAAGTAGGTTAGGTCGGGCAATGACAATGGTTAGCAGGAATAAAGTTTAGTTTCTAGAGTTCTATGTAGTTGGGACGCTTCTTGCTCCCGTGTCAGTCAGGTTTCAGTCGAGGTGAAAAATCAAAGAGCTCTTGACGACCTGCTGACTCCCAAAATCACAGCAGATATTGTATTTCCACCCATGTGAATTAGCGAGTAACTTGGAGTAGGACGGGAGTGTATATAACGCCACATATTCACAGTATCCCTTTGCTGCCGAAGATCCCGCCCGACAAGGGCTGGTACAAATTGCAAGGATGCTTAACCAATTAAACTTACTATCTTGAGGTACCTCAGTTTCCACCTAAATTTGCCCGCGCCACATGTATTAGCAGATGTTACTTTTACAAGCCACAGCATTGAACTTCTCACAGCCACACCTAGTATTCTAAGTTTAATATATAACAGCAACCTAACCAGGATTAGCATATAAAAAGTGGAGGGGTGGGGCGTACATACAAGGGTAGGGCGGGATCGTCGGCAGCAAAGGGATTACTCGTTAACAAACTTTGTCACGGGATTGCCAGATACTGGCCCCTCGCCACTACCTACCCGCCTGTTAGATCTACATACAGTACATACATACGTCGGTAATGCACGCTAGCGCAGTTGAGGTTCTGGGGGCATTACATTCGTAGTGCTAGCTACCCAATAGAATGGCTAGCCATTGGATTTTACCCCTGAATGTTTAATCGGGTCTCTCAAACAGAAGATCTGATTCGTTGTCACCCGTGTTGCATAGCCATGCCTTGGAGATGTCCATTCTACCTATCGCAACGCAAAGGCTCAACTTTCCTGCGAGTAAGTGCAGATTATGTTCTGTTCTTAAACTAAAATAAACTTGGAGGCAAGAAAAACAACCTCCTTATTGACAAACCTGAGCTTGAAGTGTGAGGCGACATCAGATGATGATCCAGAAGGAGACCCCGATGCCAAAACTAACGACGGATGAATATCCCGGCTTTTTCGGAGATGGGAAGGCAATGCACCGGGTTTGGTTTGACCGAGACCAAGGCCGGTTCAATACAGAGCAATAAGAACATTTACCTATCTGGGTATGTAAATAGACAGAAAGGTCGTGCTATGTGCCATTCGAGTTTCTTAGTCATTTATTTAGACTAGTCTTCCTAACTGCAGAACTGTCAGGTAGGCTAGGTGGTTTTCGGTTCTCCTTGTCGTGAGTTGATGGGATAATTGTTAAATAATAGATACTGATTATATAGGTGGGTTCTTGAAGCTGGTAATACCTACTTGCATACACCCTTTACATATGGAGGGTTGGGGGAACGTGAGGATGTTTTTTTCCGCTCCGTTTTTGCCTAGGGGCTTGCTAAGAGGGTACGGATAGTTGCTTATCTCTGTCTAAGGTTAGGTATATACTGTACCTACATAAGCTATATCGGGATGAACCAGGTGACTCGTTATGCAGGTAACGTCCTAACCCCGCATGTTCTCCTCTTCCCCTCTTCTCTCCCACTCCGTGTGACGGTTCCCCGGACTCCAACTCAATGTCTTCTAGAGGTGCATTACCGGGAGTAGGTGAATGGCTGCGAACAGATGTAAGGGGCAACAAATCACCTAGGTGTGAATAGCTGCAAAGAGTATCCGAAGGCAGGTACATATGTACACATATAAGCGTATTTGCTTGCCGATATGCTGAGGGGGAGTGGAATGTGGGGTACAGAACATCCGGATACACCAGGCAATCACAGGTTCACCAATACCCAGAGTCACACACGCATACTGCGGTATCGCATTGACTGGAACGCGCCAAAGTCTTATCGAGCTTCTCCCCAAATTCTTGTAAAGTACTTGTGTACTTCCCTACCTACATCTTAGTTACACACCATAAACCCTCTAGAAGCAGGAGTTTGGCTGTCGCACGCATACACCGAACATCGCCATCAAGCCCTTTTTGTACTTGCGCGTGACGGTCTAGATTGACCTGGATTTTTAAAGAGTGGCATTGTGACGTTTCAAACAGGTCCGGGCAATGTATACAGCTTCTTTTGCCTTCTTCGAGGCCTTATGGCAGGCCGGTGTCAGCCATTGCTTTGTGAACCTAGGCTCGGATCACCCCAGCATTATCGAAGCCATGGTCAAGGGCCAGAAGGACAGCAAGGACAAATTTCCACGAGTTATCACGTGCCCGAATGAGGTACGTGGAGTTTGATTGCACGGAGTATGGAAGGGGTATCAGAGAGATGTTCTATATCTGACTGGGTTGTGTTACAGATGGTTGCCATGTCCATGGCAGATGGCTATGCTCGCCTCACCGGCAAGCCACAGTGCGTTATTGTACACGTGGATGTAGGCACGCAAGGTCTGGGTGCAGCTGTCCATAATGCTAGCACTGGTCGCGCGCCTGTCCTCGTCTTCGCCGGGCTGAGTCCTTTCACCATCGAGGGAGAGATGCGGGGCTCTCGGACAGAATATATCCATTGGATTCAAGACGTCCCTGATCAGAAGCTGATTATAGGCCAATACTGCCGCTATGCCGCCGAGATCAAGACCGGAAAAAACATCAAGCAGATGGTCAACCGTGCACTGCAGTTTGCCCGAAGCCAGCCTCAGGGCCCGGTTTACCTAGTTGGAGCTAGGGAAGTCATGGAGGAGGATATTACCCCATATTCGTTGGACCAGAGCCTCTGGGATCCTGTCGAACTAGGCGGACTGCCACCGAAGGCTTCGGAGGCCATAGCAAAAGCCTTTATCGAGGCCGATAGCCCGTTGCTAATTACGGGATACTCGGGCCGGAACCATAAGGCCCCCGCAGCGCTCGTTGAACTGGCAGATACAGTTAAAGGCCTCCGTGTGCTCGATACGGGCGGCAGTGATATGTGTTTCCCTGCCTCGCACCCAAGCTGGATTGGCCTCCGATTTGGCATTGAAGAGGCGATTGAAGAGGCGGACGTTATTGTTATCTTAGACTGCGATGTACCTTGGATCCCCACGCAATGCAAGCCTAAGAGCGGTATTAAAATCTTCCATATCGACGTTGACCCTCTAAAGAACCTCATGCCGCTTGCCTACGTCCCTGCCCAGCACCGGTACCGTGCTGATGCACTTAGTGCCGTCCAGCAGATTACCGCCTCCGCTAAGAACCTGATCGCCAATTCTGATACTGCGACCGCCAGCATGAAGTGGGATGCACTGAGAGCCTCGTATGAAGCGCGCTTGGCCAAGATCTCAGAAAACGCAGTCCCTAGCGCGGATGGCAGGTTTGGAACGGGACACTTGTGCAGAACGCTGCGAAAACTTTGCCCTGAAGACACCATTTGGGCTGTTGAAGCCGTCACAAATACGCAATTCGTGCATGATGCCATACGTCCAGAGCTTCCAGGTTCATGGATTAACTGTGGTGGAGGAGGTCTGGGCTGGTCTGGTGGCGGTGCGTTGGGCATCAAGCTGGCTTCCACGGTGGATCAAGGTGGCAAGGGCAAGTTTGTCGTGCAAATTGTGGGCGATGGCACATTCTTGTTCTCCGTGCCTGGAAGCGTGTACTGGATATCCAAGCGGTATCAGATTCCGGTGCTGACTGTTGTGCTCAATAACAAGGGTGAGTCTCTCTTTCTTCCATTTGGGGGCGTTTGATAATGAGTTTTTGTATTTGAGCTGACATGGAATGATGGGCATCAGGATGGAACGCTCCGAGGAGATCAATGTTGCTCGTTCACCCGGATGGCTTGGGTTCAAAGGCGACAAATGAGGAGATCAATATATCTTTCGACCCAGTGCCTGATTTCTCAGGCATTGCGAAAGCAGCTGCTGGTGGGGATTTATATGCAGCAAGAATTGACAAAGCGGACGGGTTGGAAGATGCTATTAAGAATGCCATCCAAGCTGTTGAAGGTGGTCAATCTGCGGTTTTAGGTAAGTTGCACTCCCCTCTCTCGTTCTCCCCCTTGCTCGTAGTAGATGGTTTTTTTTGTTCCTTCGATTTTTCGTGACTGTGCGTCTTCAACGAAGTACTGACTGGAGTTCAACAGACTGTAAGGTGACTTCGGGATGTTAATATAATGTCGAGGTTCTTGTCAATAAGAATATGATTAAAGTAGTCACATAGATAGCCAATGCATACTGACAAGTTCTTAGTCTCCATACATAATAACAATCTTAACATCACACTTAATATTGGATTGGCCGATCAAGAGATGTTTCACAGCTAAAATCTGATAGGATGCGAGTTTGCAAAATGGATGCCGTTAGATATAGAATGCCACCACAAGACCGGGCGGCTATTGTTATGCGGATAACTTTCAGTAATATTAGCAGTTACTGTAAATTATGTACTTTCTGATATAGGTCTCTTTAGATTGCCTACCTTGCTGAGGCGGCTGGCATCAGCGTTGCTAGTTTTATGTTTCTTTCTGTGGTTTTGCACAAAGTCCTTTATTATGTGCAAGATTTCGTAAACTTGCGTTCCCCTCACTATTAGGTTAGATCAGAGAGGTTGAGGGCTACGGGAAGGGGCGGGATAAAGTATGCGTTGCTTTTACAAAGCCAAATCCTCTGCTTGTCTTGAAAAGAAAGCTAACGGTACTGCAACATATGCATAAATATTGAAATTATCAAACAGGTCCTGAAGAACCTTGGCGATGCTGTACAGAAGCGAGTGGCGATGTCCAGACAAGGTTAGGATTTCTTGATCCAACAACACATCTCCAAAGGTGTATATGCTCCTAGCGAGAGGCAAAGTAATAATACAAACCTAGCAAAATTGGAGATCATACATCTCTTGATTTGCCATCCTTGTCATTTCTATACAATATGCAACTGCTTACACATAAACTCTCCTTTGTTAGTGGTACTATGTATGGGGGGATGGAGCCATGGTTGTGAAGATCTGGTAAGACGAAAAGTTACCATTTATGAGTTCCATTCTATACACGTTAGACATGTGGGTTTTCGAACGCAAGTCAGCAATGAGTTAAACTGGTAGAAAATAGGCAAGCTAGGCACCTACATACAATAGCGCTGGCTGCATGTGATCACAGGGCTAATAGCATTGATCTGGCCAAAGCCAGAACAGATCGCGTGATGGTTTGCCTTAGATAGAGAGATACCTATGCATGTGTGTAGATCGACCTCGTCCCACCAGGAAATAACGGTTGTCCCGCTCTCGTCGAGATAATTCCCCCCACTTGCCTATGTACTGCTGTATAGCTGCACCAGTCTGGTCCTGTACTTGTAAGGTTACTGTAACGCAAATGAAGGTAGGTAGGCTGGCCTTAGGAATGAATGTACGGTCCTTGCAGGGCCTGCGACCCTTAACTTCAAAATTTACCCCACCATCAACCGCCTAGTCAGACGCTGAAATAGGAAAAGCAAAAACCTTTTGGCTGCGTTTTAACGCTGTGCTTCCACTCCCCTCAGAGCCTGTTTCCACCCACACCCTTGTCGCTTCGCTTGTAACAGGGTGAGTTGCAGTGGAACCTGGGATCAGGGCCGCGGCCCAGACCATCGAAGATCCCGATGTCTTGTGGGAATCGGGAATCACTTGAACCAACAATCCCAGATGTATCGAAGTTCAGCAACCGAAAATCCAGGTAGTAAGGAAACCAACCCCATATGTACTTACAAAGGGTATCTCAAGTCACATCTTTTAGGAGAAGAAACCGTACTACCTCCAGAATATGAAGGGTCAACTGTATCCCTCCTTCCCCTATCAATTCCGACCCTCTTGCTCACTCTGTTTCCTTCTACTGTGATCCTGCTTTCATCTCCGGTAGTACGAGCACCTAGACCGAGGGAAATGGTAGCTGGTACCTACGTTGAAAGCTTTCGGGCCTCATTTTACTTGATCTAATGGGATCTACAATACGCTCATCTTCCAGTAGTTGGACAAAATCCGTTTGACAAACGCTGGGCACTTTTTGCGATCTGCCCGCCTTGACTTGCAGTCAGTCAGTCAGTCAGTCAGTCAGAACGCATTGTCTTTTAGAGACTCACCATCATAATGATTAGACGTCCAAGCGAGCCTCCAAAGTGCTGATCCTGGCCTAAGCCTTTTGACTCCTACTTGCCCTACGATCGAACCCAAGAATATGTGTCTCTGCACAGAACCAGCCGAATTGGATATCACATCACACTTGAGGAACCTTTGCACGCGCAGACAATTCACGTAAATCCTCCACTCTTACCCGCTGGAGTTCAGATGACCGAGCCAAGCAGACCGAATTAAGGCTTAAGTCAACACTCAAATACAACATTTGAGCAGTACTATTTGACACGCCGGTACTTGAACTACGAGAGTCATTGGGAGCGCCCATCTACAACGCCAAACCCTATCGGGGCTATTCTGTAGCGTTTCGTCTTTCAACGGCTATACTAGTACAGAGTGGTTGCAGACAACGAACGGAGAGGATGCCGCCCGAGAAGGGCAATGAGGAAGGGCACAATGCTACTCAATCGAAAGAGGTGTCTCCTGACAATGCACCGTCCTTACCACCACCGCCGCCGCCCGTTCCTTCGACCGACCGAATTCTGCTATCACACGCACGAACCCCCCCGCCACCCCATGTCGTCCCGACTGATTCTTCAAGTGATCTCTTCAAATTACCACCCATAGCCGCTTTGAAACTTCTCTGTGATGGAATCGAGTCGTTGGTTCGTGTCATGGGCGACATCCCGCCAACCCCGCCCCCTACTAGTCCTGCCATTCCCAACATGACCGGCATGCAAGAAGAAAAAGCTGCTATCGTGCGGTCACATTCCGAAAAGAACCTTGCGAAGCTCCAACAGAAGCAACAACAATCCGCTCAACCACCTCAACCTCACGGCGAAGATCACTCCCAAGGTTTCTTCGACATACTTCAGTCTCAGTCGATTGACGGAGTATACTTGCGAAAGATGCCAACTCCCCCATCGTCTACGACACCGCTTCAACCATATATCGTCATTGGCGCAGACTCTCAGCCTCTGAACTTACAACATAGCGCCATTACGCGCAAGTTCTTCAGTAAAATCCCACCACCTATCAGTATTGAAGACTACCTCCTACGCATCCATCGGTTCTGCCCCATGTCGACGGCTGTCTACCTGGCGACATCATTCTACATGTTTCGCTTGGCCGTTGACGAACGTGCCATACCCGTAACGAGGAGGAATTGTCATCGACTTCTCCTGGCAGGTTTAAGAGTGGCTATGAAGGCCCTAGAAGACCTCAGCTACCCCCATAGCAAGATGGCCAAGGTTGGCGGTGTAAGCGAGGCTGAGTTGGCAAGGCTTGAAATCAGCTTCTGCTTCCTGGTTGGGTTTGAGCTGGTTGTCCATGAAGATACGATGTTAAAGCATTGGGAGGTATTGAAACAGACCTCAAGCTTGAGACAAGGCAGTTTTGGCACCGATCCTGTGCCAAACCTAAAGCTCGATATTCGGCGTAAGAAAGAAGTCGCTCCTTAAGTCTTGAAGCTCAGGAGATATTAGTACTCAAATTAAAATCGCGAGTGCACAGCACGGCATAATCAGGTTCATGCTGGGAGTGGGTAGCCCTTTCTTGAGCTGTATGAGCTGGGATGTAAGCAGGGCCTTCCGACGCCCTGCTGGCGCCTTTTAAGTTGAATTTCTGGGCCTGACGACTTGCGCCGAGATAGAATTTGTCATACCCATGTTGTCTGGAGACCTCAACAGTGTGTTATTGTAAGGTTATGTGCTTTGCAGGTCCCGTCTACGTCTAATAACTCGGTAGATGTTCGCAAGAAACCGGATATAAGTCCTGTTGTACCAAAGGACAACACATCCTACCCAGCTTGGCCAAGCACACTCGAAGCTGGTTTGTTAATAATGTTATGCCCTTTGTCGATATACGAGGCTATTTAATCTAACAAATCACCTGGACCTAGACTGGTTAGATGCAGAGAACTACGTGTACATGGATATGGGAATGACAGTATCGACTGGTACAAGAGAGGCTACGCAGTGCATATGGACGCTTTTCAACGTGTCACGCATGAAGCTGTATTATGTCTAGCTGAACTATAAGACTGACAGTTTCGGTATGCCTCTTTCCACTAGACCTACAGCAAGCCTGTCTCCTGTGATCACTCCGAACGCTTTGCGCCATAATCAAACCAAAAACTCCGAGAATGCAGGTGTGCCACCAAGGTGGTGGTTATCAAGATGACGATCTGACACTTTAGCCCTGTTAAATTCACTACGCCTGTATTAGCGCTTTAGTAAGAGACACCTCAACGTGTTAGGAGATTATCTTATCGTACAGGAGCGCCTTCCTTCCTTGCCTTCTCCATCTCGCAGTGACGGCACATATCCTTACGTTTGTGAGAATCTGTGCCCACAACACAGCGCCGCCAAAGACAGGATTTGCTATGGTTGTCTTTCTTCACCCTAACGGTCTTCTCACGACGCATACCCAAGTATTCCTCAGTGACACGGCATCCGCAGGCGTAGAATATATAGATATCCCAGCAGCGGTCTGATGTGGGAATGTCCAGTTCCATCCCGTCGACTACCACTTTGTGACCCATGTTTGAATGATGAGGCTGGGGATACCCAGGTTGTAGGCGCTAGTCGTCTTCGAAATCTTTGCGAAAATGAGAATAGATTGGCCGTATCGACTGGTGATAGAATATGGCTTTGATGAGCAAGTAAGAATATATGTGATGATTGATCCATATATATAGGCAGGTAGCCACGAGGCGGTGCTATCGAGGGTGAGCTGTTGGCAAGGTTAACAAAAAGCTTAAGACAATCAAGTACTGTTTGACTGAGAGCTTTTCTTTGTTTGTTTACGAGCGTGTTGGTATGACTTATTGTTAGTACTGCGTAGTTTTTACGCGCTCTAAACAATCCGCATTGTTTTATAGACACGATAGGAGAGGTGGATTGGTTAGATTCTTGAAAGGGAACCAACAGCCCATTAACACGTTATCCCCATTTGGCATGATTCACTTTTTTGTGTATCGCTAAACATATTGGCCGTGAATACATCTGTATGTGTCCTATGTAAATGTGATTTGATAGGTACTTAGCTTGTAGGAGTCTTCCCGCAACTGACTTGTCAGTCTGCTGGAATCACCAGATGATACAGGCCAAGGGAATATCGGCTGTGAATAGTATAGTGGGAGGTGGTTAGGTGACTCTGTCGGTGAGTTAGGTGTGAATTGTCAATTGAGCCTTGAGGTAGGCAAGACAAGATCTCTGAATCTAACCTAACCCATATAGATGTTTATGTGCACTGCATAGGCACCTAGGTAGGTATTATAGGCATACATCTGTACATATATAGTATGTAGCAAGCGATCAATATTTAGGGTAGAGTACCTGTGGCATTTTATCAGGTAAATAAACGTCGTGGTTTACAGCCGCACGTGAGATTTGGCGGGGTTAAACCTAGGGAAGCTCCCTGAAGATGATCAGGCAACAGAATTAGTAGGTACCAACCTATCTCACATGTGGAACAGAGGTAGCTGACTACCCCACCTCCGGTTGTTCCTAAGTACCCCCTTGTACATGGTTTCTTAGAGAAAGTACCTCAAACATTGAGCTCTGCAGCTGATAGTAGGTACAAACAAAGAGCAGTTGCTAGAGAAAGATACTGTAGAGAGATTAACAAGTATAGACGCCGTGTACAAGCATGGGGACCATCTCGACCTACAAATACCTGTTCATATGCAGCACTACATGCAGTCTCTACATTTTACATAACTGCCTGCTGACCCACCGTTTGGGTTCAGCACCCGACAACGACGACCTAACCGACATCCAGCAAGGGACACCGAATTCTAGGCATCCAAATTACAATTATCTCCGACCAACGACAAACAACACTCTATTACTCAAAGTTCAAGGCAGCGGCATTACTGATATGTATTTTTGAGTTGCCTCCTATCCTTTGATTCCTCGGCCAGTGTTTTATCCTGCCATGTTTGCTCAGAGACCACGATATTCGCATTATTTGGCGTCTGTTCATCCTCTTGATTGTTTTCACCCCAAATTATGATATTTGCTCGAAATATACCCTTATAGTTACATTTTGTTCTATACTCCCTGTTCTTTATGCCCTAGTTCTGGGCATTCGAAACTTGAAGAATTATATGCCAAACCCTACATTCTTAGAGAGCTCGAGTTTGACTACCTGTGACCTACTGCAATCATGGATTCCTATATGCCTGGGCGTGGCCTACATGTAGGCCTTGGCCGTCGAGTGAGTAGGTTGTATGATGACACTAAAAAGTCGTCCGACTTCGTCCAGGAGCCGGTACAGACTGCCGATGACCCCGAGATCAAGGCATTGCATCGTAAACTCCGCATCCAAAAGGACAGATTTGTCAGTTGGGGGTTGGAATGGTCCGACTCCAGTCAGTCTGCCGAGATAGACGAATCTCTCAATGAGGCCGGCCTGACCAATATTGTTATGAGCATTATGGGTACGATCAAAGACATATTGGCCGAGGCGGAGCCTCTCTGGCTTGCTTCAAAACGACCTGCCGGAGGCGACAAGCCCTCCGAAAAGGCCTCGGGAGACCGGAAAGCTCCCTTAATAGTATGGGATAAAAATCGGTTCGAGGATCTTGTCAAGGATCTCACGACCTCTATCGATACGCTCTGCGACCTATCTCGTACTCGTTCATCTGCGGCTCTGGCTGCGGGTGCTTCGGGAAGCTTTTCAAAACCGAAACAGTCGGTAGAAGATATGCGGCCTTACGGATCTACGCGGATACGGACACCTCAGCAGATAAATCCCGAGACTCTTACTAGCCTTAGGTCGATGCAGCCACCGCCTTTGTCCGAGACTGAACCCTTGCAAGACCGGCCTCAAGACATCTGCTTCATGAGCAAGCAAGCCTATGCTGACCTGACGCATCGACCCGCTGGGCAGTCTTGGTCTCCTCTCTTGGTCGAATATGCCGAGTTCGATCCAATCTATTCCGCAACAGGAATCATGCCAGAAATGTCTCGTTTTGAAAAACTGAGTACAGGGCTTCAGTCAGAGTCTTCAAGGCTGCCCGGTGCTTGGATCGGTCTACCCCTTCTCCTAGGCTACTACGAAGACATGGCTCGCTCCAGGCTGGCTCTCATATACTCATTTCCACCGACATTCAAGGCGGTGACTTTCGAAAACGGAACACAGCGCCCGGTAGATAATCTATGTACGCTGACCAACCTGCTTAGTCGGCCGGACTTTGAACCAACGCTGGAAGCCAAATTTCGTTTGGCCTACAACCTGACGAACACTATATTCGACATGCATTCGCGAGGGATCACGCACGGTAACCTCAACGGGTCAACGATATCCTTCGCCAACCCGGGTGTTCAGGGGTCTGGTGCATCAGGTGGGAATGATGTAGATATTCGACATCCGCTAGTGTCCTCTTTCGATATTTTCCTCAAACCTTCTTCGACGAATCACACTCCCTCCGCCTTCCTCTTACATCGCCATCCACTCGATCCTCGAACCACAAGTCAGTCCCCGTTGATGTCTAGCAGCGACAGCAAGACGTTGGATCTCTATTCGCTTGCCATGATGCTCGTCTCTATCGGTCTCTGGACTGCACTGGAAAACCTCGTCCCCAACCCCGATTCTCCAGGCATCCCGGAGTCGGTTCTTGGCCAACTAGCTATTAGATGCGGTACACCATACATGAGGGCTGTCCAAGCTTGTTGGAATGCAGTTGACCTCGAACTATCCCGATCTGGCCAAGCTGACGAGATTATCAGACAAGTGCAGACTAAAGTAGGCGGCTATCTGGAAGCCTGCTGTATATTGGATGGAGTTAGTGGACTTGACGACCGCTTTAGTGATGATCTGCAATACCCGGCCTCCAGTCAGCGAGTGACTGCCCGGACCCCGACGTTCTCACGACCAGGGCCTCCCGTGACCACTGAGAAGAGGTTAAGCTACGATGCAAAGCCCGTTATTTCACCGGAACCGTCATCGTCCATTCCTACAGATCGCAAGCCTCAGGTCGAGTGTATGACAATAATTTCCGCTTTCGTACTTGGATATAGGTTTACTGACTTACACGTAGCGCAATCGGCTGATAGCAAGGCTGAAAATCTAAAAAATAAGCCAAAAGAGAAATCGAAACTTCGATTATACCCCCAGATTCCCCTACCAAACGAGATTGTTCAGCAGTGGAACGAGATTTTGATGCCACAAATCAATTTGGCTCTGAAACATTTCTATCGCAAAAACCCTGAATCAGTCGAGATCTCGCTTGAGTCTATTGGCGAGTCACCACAAAAGACCACCCCTACTGTATTAGTGGTATGTACTTCCGTCAACAAAGTTCGCGCCATTTTGATGAAGAAACTCGGTCTTCTTTTTGATGGCACGACGACGGAAATATCGCTTAAAGTATGCCGTGGATCAGTAGTGAGATCGAGGAAGGGGCCAGTGCAGAGTATGATGGAGAGTGGCAAGCCTGCCATCCCCCGTCAATATGGAGGCAATGGAGGCGACAGGAATGATGGCGAAGATGAAAACGAAGTCCCTGCGGCCAACCCTGACTATCAAAAAAAGCCACAGAACGGTGCCAGCATTGGAGCATGGATTGGAGTTAGACATCTCCCGCCTGTTAGCTTGGGGGGCGTGATCATTGTGGACGACAAGCCTTATGGCATGACTGTACATCATATGCTAGACGATCCTGACCGTCCTTTCCAAAGCCCTGGAAATTTCCAGGCCCCTCTCGAATATGCAACGCGAGCGAATGCGCCCACATTTCGAAGTAGTGCAGCAGCACATACCATGTCTTACCTTAGCGAAGGAGAGACTGCCTCCGAAAGCAGCGGCGATGATTTCGCATGCGAATTCTCCGACACCGAGTCCCAATACTCTGTCACAGACCTAACAAGCGACGACGAGGACGAAGATGAAGAGGAAGAATTTGATGAGCCAGGCGATATTCCTGGAGTAGAACCCGGATTGGGAGATGGTATGTGTAACGCATAGGATTGGTGGACTCCTTTTACCCCTTTCCGATACCGAGGGGGATGGTTGTGACATGAACTTGATCCTCCATCTGAGGTTTAGCGGAGGTGATTCACGCGGTGAACCTGGAGAAGAAGAGCTCGCCTTTACTAACGCTACGCTTGGTAGGTTACATTGTGACACAACCCGCACTTGACGATGTTCCGGCTGATTTCTATGCTTCGTCCGAAACCGAAGATGAGGTAAGCTTTACCAACACTTGCCTACAGTCTCACGACCTCGACGCCTCATCTCTCACTACATTTTGAATTGTGCTAAACCATCGTTGTGTAGGAGCATATCGACACTTACAAAGTTGGCGAAGTCTATGCTTCCTCTGGGATCCGAAGAAGAACTGAGAACAATGTCGTTCACGAAATCGACTGGGCTTTATTTGAATTCCAAGATGATAGGATCCCCGGGGGTAATGCCTTTCCTCTACCCGCCGGAGTTAATGATTCTAGAACCCCGGGCCCTTTGCAGCCGGTAGAAGTTGCGCCCGCAAAATCCTTACCGGGGCTCGACGTTCAGTGTATGGCCCGCACAAGCGGTTGTCAGGTAAGTACTGGCGACCATAGTCTTCTTCCCTCTTCGCGGAGCCTCACCTAATTGACTAAGACTGGTCGGATCCTGCCGACGCTAGCATCGGTCAAGATCTACGGGCGCACCTCCCCAAGTCATTCCTACCAAGTTAGCGGGAGGATACCTGGCATGTCGAAGCCGGCTGTAGCGCCAAACCAAGCTAAACGAGATGTGTCTCTTGGAATACCGGGTGACTCTGGCGCCTGGATTGTCGATATGATTTACGGCCGTCTTTGTGGGCATATCCTGGCATGGAGCGAGCGTAAGCAAATAGCTTATATCTGCCCGATGGATGTTCTGCTGCTCGACATTGCCGAGTCTTTGGAAGCGACTGAGGTCCGTCTGCCTAATGGCGCGGCTATAGTCACGCTTACCAGAACCGGCGAGGACAACGAAGCTGCAGTGGCATCGGGATTCGAGGACTGGGTGGACGAGATGGCGGAGAACGAGAATATACCCCAACTAGTACGGCCTTGTGACGATGAAGGTTTGGAACATGTGACTGTGGAAGATATCAGCCAGGCTGAGAAATTGTCCTCAACTGAGAGCAGAGAACACTTCCCGTCGAGGATGAGAACGCTAGCGAGGGATATGGATAAAGTGCATTTGCAATGACTACGTGGATGGAATACTACAATTTGGAAGGGAGAAAGGAATACCGTTTTCCTGATTCACGAGTAGTTATGATAATAGCATAATCTCTTCTCAATAGTGGCGTTAAAGACATTGGGTTCTCTCTTAACTCGATACAAAGCAAGCCCTATCCATTAGCGCATCCGCACACGCCCCGCTGTCCTTTAAGTTTCTTGAATCCTTTTTTATGTCTTTTTTCCTGCCTTATCTTTCACAGTAGCCCGACCCAGGCTGCCATACCTAGCTCCAAGTACAGCCAGTGACATAGAAACCAACGAACAATGCCGTAACAATAACTAAACCATATCTAGGCACGCCAGATAAGCTCCCGCCTCCCGCCTTAAACATGCTACCAGCCCCACTCGTAGACGTGGACGTGGAAGTTGGAGGCGGCGAGAAGAGCGATGTCAAAGTGATCGTGACAGTCGCCGTTGGTCGAATGGTTGTCGTGGCTGTCCTGCTCGTGCTCGTCACGGTTATGGTCAAGGAACCTGTCGCATTTGTTTCTGTTTCTGTTTCGTTGTCATCCGAGGTTGCGGGAGGAAGGGACGTCACGGATACTGAGAAAGACTCGGATTCAGGAGAAGAAGATCCAGGGGCAGAGGAAGAGGTAGGAGTAGAAGTGGGGCCTGGGATTGCGCTGTAGGAAGATGTTATGTCCTTGTTTTCTGATATGTTTTGTTGTTGTTGTCTAGCTTGGATCTGTCTCGTCGGCGGAAGATTTTCTTTTTCTTTTTCTTCTCTTTGTACGTCATCTCCATCGCTGCCCCCTACTCTTGCGTTCGTGTTCGTATTCCTTGCTATTTCTGGTATTGCTGGTGTCGGTACTGGTACTGGCACAGGCTGTACTGCTCGGATCTCTTCTACTTGCTCGAAAGGCGGTGATGCTCTTACGATTACGCCTAGTAGGAGGAAGAGGAAGAGGATACCCGTGTGTAATTTCATTATCTTGTTTTTTTTTTTCTGTTTTCCTTTTACTTTGATGTTCTCAGTGGAAATAAGTGTCGAGTAGATTTGCTATAACAGCCTTATTTTCTTCACGGCTCAAACTCGTATATCGCTGCCGATGATTCTCTATCGCTTACTTCAAATGAACGTCGAGTGTAAGGGGGAAAAAAAGGGAAGGGAAGACGAAAAATCATCAAATCACCAAGGAATGTCTAGATCTTAAGGTATGAGCCCCACGGCGCGTCGTATTAAAGCAAGTAGTTGGGGTAAACTGATCACCTACATAGTCATGCCTACCTACCTACTTACAGACATTGATGCTGATGCTATTGCTGTCGCTGATACTGATATTTGTAATGATATAGCCTGACCTGCCTTTAAACACGTTTCGGGACAACGGCGGCTGTAAACCGGAATTTCTTGTGTGCCTGCCAAGTTTGAAGTTTATGCCGTGCCGTGTCTGGCCCGGCATTTTGACCGTTGATGTTCGTTTGATAATAATAGCTGGTCGAACGCTGCCTGGTTAGGTTGGAAAAGGGCAATCGAAGAGGGAACGTAAATTATATCGCCATGTAGGGTACAGGTTTCTGTATTAGTCCCACTATTGCATCTGCGTTAAGTTAATAGCCCGTTAAATAGCAGAAATTTCACCGAGATCAAAAGGTTGGAAGTTCGCAGAGACAAGACTGGCCAAGACGGGAACTGTGAGTGTGGGTATCAAAGAATTTGTTTGCTTGCCGAGAATCAACCCTCTCTCTCATGCGTGTATCTTTGTCCAAGCACAGACACTGTGACCAAAATGGATATACATCAAGTTCTGCAGGCATGGATATGTTCTACTCCTGTAAAACCTAGCCGCTTAGTCCTTTAAAACGCCTGTAGTAAATGCTCTCTATCATTCCCAATTTTTAGTTGTATATGAACCGCCGAGTCCCTCTTCTCAAGGCCCTTCCGAGTCAACTCTCATACCATAAGCAGGAAGCCGGCCACAACCATGATACCAGTGGTGGCGACTGCGCCAAGTCCACCCAAAGTAGGCACGTGTAGCGACGGGGCAGCATTGCCAGTGCTAGATGGCGAAGGAGTAGAAGTGTTGTCTCCGCTATCGTCATTGTTGTTGCTGTCATCATCACCACCGTTGCTAGCCAAGCCGCTCAAAGTATTGTCGGTGGTGAAAGAAGCTGTGATACCAGTCTGGTTTGTGCAGGAAGAGGGGGTATCGGGAGCAGGGCCGTCGACGAAGCGAACGGCAGAGCACTATTTAAGAAGGAAGTCAAGCGTTAGCATAACCGAGCCACTTCAATGCTTGAACGTTCCTCGAGTATAGCGTATTTCCCGAGGATTGTAAGAGAAGTATGAACTCACCTGGTATAGCACGCCGTCGGCACCGGCGCCTACAATGCTGAGGATAGCCTTCTTTCCAACGTACTTAGGCGGGACAGTGACAGCCTTGGGGCAGAAGTAGCCAGGACCATTCTGCTGTACGATGCTGTAGATCTGGGTCCAATTGCCGCTGGCAGTCTCATCGGTGGTAATACGGTACAACCAGTTGGTCTGCGGGTGTGTTGATCTTGTAGAGATGGCGTCACCTCCAACATGGAAATCGGAAGTGTTGACGTCGGCTAGATTTACAGAGTAACCGCCACATGGTCCTTTATCCTCATCGTCTTCCTTCAAGTCGCCAACTGGGTTTGGATATTGTACTGTGAAGTGGGCGCTGGCGCTTGCGGCGAGGAGGAGCGCCGCGGCAAGGATTGATCGAACCATACTGGGCGTTGAGAGCTTCTGGGCGGGTCTGAGACAGATACGACTTGAAAGACGTAAGGCTGGTGTGTTAATTAATCGATTTGGGTTGTGGACTAGATATTGATTACAGAAGCGGAACTGAGAATTGGGACTGGAAAAGTGAAGAGAAATGTAGTGGTGATGTAGCCGGAGCTCTTATTATACATGTACTGCAGCTACCTTGAAGTATAGCCACCTGGGTCATGGACCAAGCTTGTACGTACCCCTACCTACCGACGTAATTATCACCGTAGTACGAGCCCCCAGGGTACCCAGTTAGAAGGTGGTAGATACATGTACCTAACCTAGGTAACTGCCTCAATCATGTTGCAAACAATCACGATGGTGGCAGCCAACTGAAGCCCAACTGAAGCCCCTTCTCCAGCTACCTACCATACCTTATACGCAGAGAAAGACCATCTCACTTCAAATATATAGGTGTCTGTTATACAAAACTTTGGAGGCTAATTATTAATGATCAAGACCAAATAGGTATGTGTACATACCTACGAATCACGATGTTGTCTCTTCAATTCAAGGGTTCCAGTAAGTCCCAGTAACCGGAAACCTAGAGCTCGATATGGTGCATAGATCATACAGGGTTCCCCACTAGAAAGTGTTTTTGGTGGGGCCTTTAGCGCAAATGACAAGGATGCGAGTTGCCTAATACTTCCGATTGAGGCTATTTGAGCAAGTTGTGGTAGACGCTAGTGCATTCTGGGACTAAGTTGAGTATCGGATCTGCTGTAAGCCTGTAACTTACCCCTCCGTCCCTTCTAAAATGCGCTCCTCAGCCCCTCAGATGATCCCATGTACCTATGACTTGCCGAAGGAACTTACACCCTTGCAAGTACAGGTTCAAAACGTGAGGCGCATTAGGTACAGAGACGCGAGAGACATGTGAAGAAACGTGCATTGAATCAGATACATACAGATAAGATGCTCTAAAGCTCTCTCGGAGTGGAACAACTTGTCATTTTCTGATGTTTCTACGTCGCTAAAAGCACTTTTTGTGAACTCGGTAGGTAAGTATATAACAGATGACATTTGCCTGTGCTACACTAGCAATGAGGGCCGCGGTACCTCCAGCAACGGGAACTATTCCTATACGTCTGGGATAGGTCCCGTCACAGTCTTCTTAATCTACCTACAGTATGTATTTTATGACGGCCAACAGTAGGCTTACACACACACTGCCGTCCGCGTCCTGGTACCTAAACGAATAAATACCTACCTAATTATAAGATATGTCTTAGGTACTTCCATCAGAATAGTATTTCAAAAGTGTGGTCTTGGTTGAGCTAGGATCTCGAGGTTATCTAGTTAACCTATGTGACCTGAATTACCTAATTAGGCGTTGTGATGTGTATCTGGTATTTTGGAGCGATTTTGAGCTAGTTCCACTTCTCCATATGTACAGGCTACTTCCATGGTGAGAGCTTGAAATGTAGCACCCTTGACAAGTGATGAGCAAGTTTTCGCTTCGCCCCGGCCAGATGTTGCTGGCTACCAAGAGATAGAACTCTTACCTAATGAAACACATACGAATACCTACATGTACCCAACCAAAGGGCTGGAGATACAAGATATTACGACGTCTTTGAACTTCACCGACCGCTTGCCCATTCTCTCCAAAATAACCTAGCAACATTGAAATATCGCATTTGGTCATAAAAGCCGTAATCAGCACATACGCACTGGCCGCTAGAGCATCTTCTAGACACCCTAGCGCAGGATAGCAGCCTAAGTCAGTTCGAATCAAGACAGTACTTGCTTCTCGCAGCCGATGGTTATCAAGATATAACAGCGAAGCTCTGTTTCAGACGTTGCGCTTTTTGTGCGGGAAGCTGTCCCTTACACGTCGACCAAGTGTTGATGGGCGATTCACGGTATTCATCCACTTGACTCATCGTTGCAATTTTTAAGGAAAATATATATGTCTTCCCACAAGATGGAGCGTAGGCATGATCATGGCGACCATTCAAATCCCGTTTTGACGGTAGTCAACGAAGAAACAGCCCAAGGCTATTGGTATTTCATTGCTGCGGTTTTAGGGTTGCTGTTATTGATCCGGGGCATAAACTTTGCCCAAAACACCATCAAGTAGGTTGTTGCGCTCTGATAAGGACCAGTAGAGGAGGCGGTTTCCACAGTATCACTTTGTATTAACCTTATGTTCGTAGGCTCCGCAGATCTAGAAATGTCTCCGTCTGTTATCCTACGAAGCCATCGAATCGGTTTATGCAGGCATGGGCGACGTTGACGGCTGTAGGGCGGGAGATGAGCTACCCGCAGCTCTATGTGCCTAGCAGATATCTGTCTTGGATGACACCCCCTCCGATGGGGCGTGTCATCATTTTGGTCGTGTACTGGGCCGTCATCATCTACATGATGACAAGCAACGCTATAATTAAGGACATCCTTTTCTGGGAGCGCATAGGTTATCGCAATGCCTGGGTTACCGTGACTCAAGTTCCATTGCTTTATCTTCTCGCGTCCAAGACCAACATGATTGGGTTCATTATCGGCTCTAGCCACGAGCGGCTGAACTGGCTACATCGATGGGTTGCCCGGACTATGTTCGTCACTGCTACCGTACACGGCTTCCATTTTTGGGCCGAATGGCTCCATTACGACATCTTGGAGTATGAGCTCTCCACCCTCTCTACGATAGTACCTTACGGCCTGGGAGCGTGGGGAATTCTTTTATGGATGACCGTCACCTCTTTTAAGCCATTCCGATCTATGGCCTATGAGTTTTTCGTTATCCAGCATGTTTTAGCGGCTATTATATTTCTGTATGTGGTATATATCCACATACCTGCCTCTGCTAGGTATAATGTTTGGTTTGCCATCGCCGCAATCTCCTTTGACCGGCTTTGTCGTTTCTTTCTGTTCGTGTGGCAGAATGTTAAGTTTAACCCTAAGAGAACATGCTGTAAGGGCGGCCGGCGATTTGGCCACCAAACACAGCTTACAGCCGTCGGGAACTCGATGACGGTGCTGACAATAACCGATGTCCATTTCGACTGGCGTGCAGGGCAACATCTCTATCTGTGGATTCCGCGACTTGGATTGCTCGAAGCACATCCTTACACCATCGCTACTTCTCATCCGCTACCTGGTACATGCATTTGCAACAGCATTCAGCTTGTCGTCCGAGCCCACAATGGGTTCTCAAGGCGGCTCAACAAATTTGCGCGACAAGTCGATGTTTCAGTCAAGAACAAAAATAGGGTCGTGACGGCCTTCGTAGTTGGACCTTACGGCCGCCCACCGCGGTGGGATATTTTCGAGTCCTTGATACTCATTTCAGCGTCGACAGGGGCTTCTTTCACACTACCAATTCTTGAGAGTCTTCTCGAGTCTAAGACGACAAAATGCACAAAACGAGTCGATTTCTTATTAGCGGCAAGGCAGGGCGAGGAGGTGGGGTTCTATCACGACCGACTGCATGAAGCTATCGACAAGGCCCAGTCGGTAGGCATTGACTTGATAGTTCACATTGCCGTGACAGGCAACGGCCAGTTGGAAACGCTGAACCAGATATCTTCAGCCGCATCGCTATCTTCAAATGCAAACTTGGAAAAGAAGACGGTAGCAGTAAGTGGCGAGGGTAGGTTGGCTACTACTGCGTCGTTTTCTTCTGGGAGAGTGATACCGAGGCGGCCGGCTTCACAAAACAGCTTTGACTCCCACATTTTCCACTCGACAGCCAGACCCGATGTTTCGGGATTTATAAGGCAGGTTGTCGAAGCGACAGGCGGCGAGACAGGGGTGGTGGCATGCGGCGGGCAGTCTCTTGTAGCAGAAGTGAGAAGTAGCGTGGCCAGGCTGAGTGACGAACGAGCGGTTCACAAGGGCACCGGGGCCCAGGGGATTCATTTACATGTTGAAGAATATAGCTTCTAGTTATTCCATATACACCTGCAACGATACTCCCACTTTATGCGCTATCTCGAATTCTCTTTGTCTTTGAATTTTTGCGGGGTTGCGGATCAGGATAAAGCATATGAGAACTAAGTTTGTCTTGAAACGGAGTTCAAAGGTACTAACTACGTGGATTCACGATTATGACTCAACGCTGTTGCCCATACCCAGGACGGCCGTCATCCCTGTTTAGTAAACGATGGACCCAAAAGACATTTAAGACCTTGTATTATTCACCAGAATGATGTGACCTTGTAAATCTAATAAATCGAAGAACCGCCCGGTTCGTAGTAGGTGTTACTTTCTTTAGAGATGCTCTATACAAAGCTTTCTTTGCATTTATGTGCCTGCTATGCTGTATAGCTCAGCCTTCAAGGCACCAATCCCGTTGAGGTCCCAAGAGTACTTTGAGAGAGGATGTAAAGAAGAAAGCGAAGCGCAGAAAACCAATAGCGCTGTTAGGAATCGAACCCAACTCCACACTTATACTAACTTCTCTGGCGGACTGTCACAGATGTATCCAAGGTAATGTATCCAAGATAATCCATTCCCATGCCCATGAATTGATAGTCCTTGATGGGGCTTATGCTAGCCACATTAGCTGTGGCTTGTCAAGATCACGCAGGGCACATTATTACGATGGCTCAAGGTAGTACCCTTGAAGTACTGTCTCTGCATACGCACATGTTTGAATACCTCTATGCTACCTTCCCACCTTACTTTGTCTGAGGACCAATCTATTACCGATAAGATGGCGGGGGTTCCCGTGCAGGTGGGCCTAAGCGCAAAAGTTGCTTCCAGTGCGCCGGGCTCCAAAACTGACATTGGCAATTGAAAGAGAAAAAGAGTCATTCTGCAGTGTGATAGTATCGGTATCGGCGCTTGTTGACTCACTAAAAACCTGCCTTGCATACCAACTTAGTAGGTTGTTACTGCGACAAAACAGTGTGAGTCTCCCTACCTACACGTCACGGTAGGTAGGGACGGGCTGCCTAAGACATTTTCTCTATCGTGATTTGATGCCTTGAAGACACACCACAACCGCGACTCCTTGGATCGGGACTCCGCTAAAATTCTGCCTTGAAATCTTCAAAATTGTTCGAGGAGGGGTGGTCCAAATTCCTACCTACCAAGGTACCTACATGACTGCACCGCCAGTTCGACTCTTCTCATTCGCTTCTTCGATTCGACACTCCTGCATTGCCCGGCCTTTGCGACCTTTGCGACCCAACTTTTATTTATTACCCCACCAATACCACCACGGTTATCATCAACTTCGCCAACCTCGCCAGCTCTTGCGCAACTCTAGACCTGGTAGTCTGATACCTTTTCCTTCGCTCTCGTCCCGATTTCTCTCGCTACCTGCAGACGTGAAATCACCGTTTCGCCGTTACCCAAACATTCCACTATCGACTTCCTCCCACCAGCAGATACGCAACTTCGCCATGGCCGGCGCCGACTCGGTTAGCCAGCCCTCTACTCAGTTAGAGGTGCTCGATACCTTAGAGAAATATCCTAATTGCTATCCCGAGATTAATCCCCAGGATATTTACCGTTCGCACATTACTTCCATCCTTCATAAGATCACCGGTGTTGATACCAGCATCATTTACAATGCGCTACAATGGACTCTGTCTTTAGACAAGGGTGATATGGTTCTTGCTATACCTGCCCTTCGAGTCAAGGGAAAACCGGCCGATCTCGGGGCCCAATGGATGGAGAAGGTATATCTTGCTCGTCACCTACTATACGCAGGAGAATTTTCGCTGACCGGACTTTCGTCACTCAGTGGCCTGAGTCTGAACTTGTAGATAAACCTGTTCCGAACGGCCCTTTCCTACCTTTCTTTTTCAAGCCCGGCCCTTTGACAAAAGCTACCATCCCGACCGCGTTGCGACTAGGAACGGAGTTCGGTGCGAACAAGGCAAATGGTCTCAAAGACCCGAACGATCCTTCTAAGGGCAAGAAACGAATTATCGTTGAATTTTCTAGTCCGAATGTAAGAGAAAATTTAGAAACCGCCTCTCAGTCACTTGTTTTATAGAATACCCTGTTTTACTTTGTCGTAACTTGCGATCGCTAATAGTCTGTGTAGATCGCCAAACCTTTCCATGCTGGCCACTTGCGAAGCACCATCATCGGTGGTTTCCTCAGTAACCTTTACACATATGCGGGATGGGACGTCGTTCGTATCAACTATCTTGGCGACTGGGGAAAGCAATATGGCATTTTAGCTGTGGGTTATGAGCGATATGGCAACGAGGAGGCCCTATCCCAAGACCCTATCAATCATCTATTCGAGATTTACGTCAAGGTTAACAAAGAGATCGCTGAAGAGAAGGAAAATGCCGAAAAACTGGAGAAAGACGGAAAGACTGATGAGGCCCGAAAAATTACCGAAAACGGCACAGATGAGCAATCTCGCAAATACTTCAAGCTGATGGTAGATGGCGACGAGAAGGCGCTTGCTCTGTGGAAGCGATTCCGAGAACTCAGCATTGAAAAGTATAAACAAACATATGGACGTCTAAACATTCAATTTGACGAGTACTCTGGCGAAAGCCAGGTGTCTGAGGAAGCTATGAACAAGGCCGCCAAGAAGATGTTGGACATGGGCATCGCCGAAGAGTCAGAGGGCGCCCTTATTGTTGACTTCACCAAGCACGTCCCTGGCAAAGCTGGCAAGGCACTGGAGAAACCGATTATCCGCAGGAAAGACGGCACAGCCCTTTACCTCACTCGTGATATCAGTGAATTACTAAATCGCCAGGAGAAGTATCACTTCGACCACATGATATACGTCATCGCCTCCCAGCAGGATCTTCACGTCAAGCAGTTTTTCAAGATCGTCGAGTTGATGGGCTACAGGGACATTGCCGCGAAGGTACAGCACATCAACTTTGGCTTGGTCTTGGGCATGAGCACCCGAAAAGGCACTGTCAAGTTCTTGAACGACATCCTTCGAGATGTTGGCGATTATATGCATGAGGTGATGAAGAAGAACCAGGCCAAATATCAACAGGTTGAAGATCCCGATGCCGTCGCCGATATTCTCGGCATCAGCGCTGTCATGTGCCAAGACATGACGGGCAAGAGGTAGGTCGCACTTGAAATGACTCTGGTTCACGACGACTGACGATATGTTCAGGATCAATAACTATACGTTCGACATGGACGTGATGTGCTCGTTCGAGGGCGATACAGGCCCCTATCTTCAATACGCTCATGCTCGTCTATGTTCTATTACCCGCCGTGCCAACCTGAGCAAAGAAGAGATTGCCTCGGCGGACCTCTCACTACTGACCGAGCCCCACGCAGTCAACCTCGTCCGTATCTTGTCGCAATGGCCAGACGTAGTACAAAATACGCTTCGTACACTGTGAGTATCCCTGAGTTTCGATTTTCGGTATGGTTTATTTCGAGTATGACTTCTGTTTCTCATACGATGTTGTGAATAGGGAGCCCACGACGACTCTAACCTACCTGTTCCGCATGACACACATTTTGAGTTCCAGCTATGACCATCTGAGGATCGTCGGGTCGGAACCGGGCCTAATGAAGGCCCGCATGGCTTTGTATGACGCAGCACGCATTGTCCTCAATAATGGCATGCGCCTCCTCGGACTTACACCTGTTGAGAGGTAAGAGTACTCTTCAATATATAGTGGAATGCCTGCTTATTAGGTGACAGGATGTAAGACATTGCGCACGATCCCGTCTATTCGACTGCAGCGTACTATTTGTTAATCCATGTCGCCTGGATTTTAATAATATTCACTACTGCTTGATATGCATATCGTGGAGAAGGAATGTGGATCTTTGGTAGGACAATCATAAGTAGACTATGAAACCCTCTCAGTCAGAATGGCACCGAATAAAATGGGATGCAAGTTGGGCGACTGATAGAGTCTTTGTTAGATGTGAGTTAATCAAGACAGAAGCCGAGCACGACAATTCGAGAACTCGGGGGCAGCGCTCTCTCAAATTTTCATAAGCCATACGGTGTAGGCGATTCAGTGCTCCAGCTACCTAGGTAATATACTCACAGGGGGTAGATAGATATGGTGATGAAGGAGCCGAATTCAGGTGTATCGCTGTTTCTCACACGGGGCCGAGCTTGTTATTGCTTCAAGTTCCAAGTTCCAACTATCCTCATGCCTTCCGAGCTGAGATTGTACGCCCGGATTTGTGGTTTCCGGTCATACAGCTGGCACTCTTTCAGCCCCGAACCATGCAGATAATCGGGGTCACATACCCATAAATCCTTGGTTTGTTGTGCGGGCATGACTTCCAGCTAATGCGAGTGGTCATGCGATTAATGAATGCAAAGCGACTGAAGATTACCATGTAACTGATCGAACTGATCGTTGTCTAGTGCGACTGGGCCTCATTCGCCCACCATCTTTCCTGCCTTCCTTACACCGTCCATATCAGTCTTGTACGGCGTCAGGTCCTCAGGATGTCGCGAAAAGCGCGTATCGAGAGATGGTGAAAGACAAAACCTGTCGGACAATAAGTCGGTACTACGTTGTTGTCCGTGGCTCCTTAATATGGGGAGCGGATAAACTTGGTTTTCCGCTTCGTTCTCGTGTTGCGCCTGCTACGGCTTTCGCGCGTGCCGTGACGGGCGGTCAATGTTCCGAACCGACTTCGAACCTTACCTCTCTTAAGTTACCTTGCCCGGCGGCAACCGGCGGCAGATGCTGCACGGTTAGTCACATGGACACTAAATCATTTGGGACATGTATCAAGATCTCCATCCAGCTTCCCCAAGTTCGGCTACTCGGGGTAGTGACACTACCTAACATCGATTGCATCTTATAAAACTGCGGGTTGCATAAATAACTAGTATGGCTGGCCGACGACTCTCGTGTTGGGTAACCATTGGCTTGCAGCACCGCATCTTCGACAATGCCCACCCGGCCTCGTATAGCTGCCGTCCGTGCTCGCTGGTTCTTAGGCTCATTAGTATCATGCCGTTTATTACGCCTGGTCCCATGGCGGCGGCACGTAGTTGAAACTTGCAGTCTGGCTGCCGCCAAAGTGCCCTGATCTATTGCCAGAGTCTAGCCCCCGGTGGATACAGACACAGCGTCCCTGCTGCAAATCTCAGGACGGCACTAGAGCATGGTGGCTTCGCATACGAATAACCTTCTCCCTAGCTTTCAATTACCTCGATGTACAATCCTGGTGAAGCTCTGCACGGACAGTACAGGACAGGCATGGTTATTCTTATGCTTATAAGGGGTCGGACGCACCTCAAAGCACCTGATACTCCGGCCCTTTCCCCCTCACTTACGTGTCAAGACGAACTCTCGTTTCTGACTTACTGATGGCTTCACGAAAGCTGTGTATGCCCGCTTAATCTTAGAGTACTGTTACCATGGCCCTTATTCACCTCCTGTTATCAGTTGGAATTCTGCTTTGTGTTCTCTATCTAAAGGGAAAAGAGCGCACCAGGGCGAAGATCCCGCCCGGTGCACGGCCTCTTCCGGGACCGAAGTGTAAGTGGCAAAATGCCTCTCTGTATTGTATTCTGATTGTGTATGTTATAGCCTCTAAGACCAGTCCTTAGCATATCCAATCGTGGGACGGGTACATGACGTCCCTCATACTGCATCGTGGCTCAAGTTCCACGAATGGGCCAAAGAGTATGGGTCATTATACCAGACCGAGATGTTCGGAAAGGTACACGTATGGATCTCGTCCGAACAGGTTGCCCATGACCTGCTCTCTAGACGAGCGGGAATTTATTCAGACCGCCCCCAGATCCCCAACCTACCCGACAACCGAACGAAAGGCGATTACCTAGCTTTGACAGGCCACAACGGCATGCTTGTCCCATTAGTATTCTTCTCGGAGTTGATCTGCTAACAATAATGGACAGACACATGGAGGCGGCAACGGAAACTATGTCGGCAATTAATGACGGCTTCCGCCAACGCGTCTTTGCACGATTACCCCAGCAAAGAACGAGACCGCTTCCTCTACTTATTCTCGACTGACACGTCAAAATACCGCGAATTCATTGAACAGTTTACATCACGAACGGTGGCTCAGCTTTCATGGGGGAGTCCCTGCTCCGCACAGAGGCTCCGCGTGACGACGTTCGGTCTCCTCGAGACCATATCGCCCTCCGGAGCCCTGCCCAATATGATATGGTGGCTCATGTACCTCCCGACCTTTCTGAGCCCGTGGCAGCAGAAAGAGACTGCCCGCCACAGCATGGAGGCTGAGCTACTGAGTGACAATGTCCGATACGTCCACGAACAGATGGGTCGCGGCACCGCCGAGCCAAGCTTTATTCGGACCTTTCTCGAGAATTTGAACAGGTCGAACTCGAACTCTCCTAGCAGCAAGTCGACGCCCAGTTCGGACGCTGAAAGGGAGGCTTCGTATGTCGTCGGCCAGATGGCCATTGCTGGAGCTTTGACGATCGGCAGTCCGATACAGAGCTTCCTCTTGGCTATGCTCCACTATCCTGAGTGGCAGAAGAAGCTCCAGCATGAGATCGATGTGGTTTGTGGTGGCGCGTGTCCACAATGGGAAGACAGGGAGAAGCTACCCTTGTTACGTGCCGTAATGAAGGAGGTTATTCGGTGGCGGCCGCCCGTTCCTACAGGTACGCATGAAAACGATCTACCTTTTCTATGTTCGAGACACAGATGCGCGGTCCTCGTTGTTCTTCAAGTAGTGCTACATATCATCCATACTTACTGAATTGGCCTAGGGATTCCGCATGCTATCGAAAAGGATGATGTGTATAATGGCTACTACATTCCCGCTGGAGCCACGATCCACGCGCTTGAATGGTGAGACTTCCTTTGATATAATGTATGAGATGTTCCCCCGGCAAACGAAACTATGACTCTCCCTATTTTCGTTATCATCGGGCCACCTTTCTTTATTTTCCCTCCTCTTTTTCATTCTTTTAACGTCATATGCCAGCGTCGTAAGCTTGAACGACGTATGATAGAGAGAGCCCTCCCCACTCATTCAGTCACATACTTACCAATTATTGAGGATACAGGTCCATAGCTCGGGATCCTAAAATTTACCCGGAACCGGAAACCTTCAACCCAGCTCGGTGGCTAGAACCTTCATATCCGACATACAAGGAGCCGCTGACCACGCACCCGAACCTGCAGGGATTCAGCCAATTCGGGTTCGGGCGACGGACATGTCAAGGCCTACCCATCGTTGATCAAGATCTCTTCCTGGCGATGGGAGGGCTGGCCTGGGCTTTCGATCTCAGGAGAAAGAGGAACGCGGACGGGAGTGAAGTACCCGTGCATTGGAATGACTATACGCCACTACTCATCGCAAAGCCTATGCCTTTTGAGTTTGAGGCGATGGTCAGGAGCGAGGCGGTGAGAGAGCAATTGAAAGTTATGTGGATTGCGGGAAAGGGGGAGGATGATGTTGATGATGAGGGCATCGTGAGAGAAAAGGATGTTCAAGCCCAAGGTGGAGAGAAGGTGTCTCGAGCTTGGTGCCACACAACCTCGGTAGAAGAGGTGGTCGTCCAGGTCGAAAAAGGGGACGAAGAGAAAGAAAGAGAGAGAGAGAACATCCTTGCTCGTACGGACAGTCTCGATGTCGACATGCATAGCAATCGCGGAAGCGACAGCGATAGCGACGTCAGGAGTGGTGGGACGTCCTATTCCTCGGGACAGTCACGGTCGGAATGTGATAGTGATAACGACGATGTCGGTACCTGTGAGATTCGTCTGAAGGCAGACGTTCTGCAATCCAAGATGGACATGGTGGCAGTAGCAACGGGCACGAGTACAGGTTTGCGGCTATAGGTAGGTACCTTAACCTAGGTATTTCTACTACATACGACAGGGGGACGGCGCAAAAGTTTGGTATTGTAGCAGAGAATGCGGTACTATCTACGCTATCTACGCCACATTACAGATGTATATCTTTTCATTTTCATTGCCCTAGGGCTTTCAGAGATCCTACACAAACTTGATTCCATTACGACAGACGAGACGGTTTTGTATGAACTTTTACCCGCCTCTTCTTTCTTCTCCTCCTCCATTTCCTGCCATCTTTCTTTATTTTCTCGTCTAGATCACAGGAGTATGACAGGCGCGTATCAACATCACGTATTACTGTTAGTTCTATCATAGGGGACAAATGCATCCGATTCGACTATGGTTCTGTCTTGACTATTCTGCAAACATAGATTGCATTGAGTCGGCTAGGTAGGTCAAATGCCCTCAGTCCTATCCTAGTTGATTAGAGAGTCCTTGCCCCCCTTGGCAGTTCATCATTCACAATGAGCCGATATGAGTCACAGGTAACATAATCTGTCTACCTATGCATCTCTATCCTTGATTGTGGCTACCTAGGTACGTGTTCCACCGCTGACTACGGCGATGTCCGCAGTTGGAGAAAAAAAAAAAAACTTCAATGCTCCTGATTGTTTGATTTCCGTGTGTTGTTATTTCCGTAGCGAATAGAATGATGATGTCCGGACATTACCTAAGGTTGGGTTAGTCATCCTATCATCCTATGCATACCTACATTCATCTCGTTCATCAAATGATCTCACGTATATTGTATTGTAGTGGTACCTTGCTAATTTCGGTGAGCGGGTGCGAAATCCTCCGCCGTCGCTTAGTGTAATAAGGTATGGGGTTTCTATATAGATAATCTATATACCTTTCTGTGACTTTAAGTTCTTTCTTTTAGTTGCCGGAGGTATGGATGGATGGATGGATGCATGCATGCATAAACTGGACCTTACGTCGCACCACCAGTCGGGTACCTGGTCATGTTGGTATTTTACCTAGATGATCTTCCCCTCGATATACGGACAAACAGAAACAGGCCTTGGCTTCAAGTGTACCTAGGCGAGTATATTTTCGTGTATGTATGTAGGTTCGTTCACGCGAGGAGGAAACATGAATAATAAAGGAGAGGAGAGAGAGCAAACAAGATTGTTTTCGCATGATAACTAACGGGGCCGTTTCGAACAGGAGAACTTGAAGGCATCGGTGGGCACTCAACCATGTACAATATGTATGCTCGAAGGCTAAGTACGTAGTATCTAGATAAGTTATCTTTACCTTATAATAAGTAACACAATACCGTGTAAGTGTTAAGATTATAGGTTAGGTAGGCATAAAGTCAAGTAAGCAAGTATGGGTAATAAACTTCAAGTTGTAGTATGATGAAGGGGAGCCTGCCCACTAGGTTTCTATCCTGTCCTATGCTACCGTAACCAAAATCTAATCTCGTAGGAGCGTTCTATCTAGTCTAGTCTAGTTCATCCGCCCAAAAGAGAAAGGAAAAAGAGAAGAGATAAAGAGAGATCCGTTCCCCAAACAATAAAAACGTTGCCGTTCTAGTTCTATGTATAGAGTTCGTAGTCGTCTGTCGTCTGTCTATAATCGTTTGAGAAGAACACAACCCATCCCTTAACGCCAAGCAATCTATATATTTCTTCCATCCAGTCATTCTCCTCACTATATCTAACCTGGTGTGTTTCCTCGAAATGAAAAGGGGAAAAAGCCGTCGTCCCTTGATATCGTGTTAATGCTGTGATGATATGACTTGACGACTGGGGCCTTTTCGAGGCATATAGGTGCCCAAGTATGTATGTCGGTTTTTCGTCGTCAGTTTTACCGCCCGATCCAGAACACGGGGTTCATCTGTGCTCGCGTAATGGCTTCGGCAATCTCGGCGTCCGTCATATTCTCCTGTCCACTGATGGCATACCAGGGCGACCCAGTGCCGTCGCCGTAGAGGTAGTACGCCTGTCCTTGCGCGAGACCGAGGGCAGCAGTACCAAAGGAACCACCCATGCCTAGACTCGTGCCCGTCGACCACATCTGGCCGAGCTGGAGCCAGAGGTTGCTTCGGTCCTCAGGGCTCAGGGAGCGCGAGAGGTAAAAGACGGGGGTGTAGCTCTTGTCAGACCGCGGGGTGAACTTTGCTCGAATTGTGGCCGGCAGACCACTGCTACGGTCCTGTGGCCGGAGATGCTTGCCCGAGAGCGAGAAGTAGTCCATGCAGTCGCTGCAGGGCTTAACCGCTAGCAGCATGGCGTCCACTATGGGATATGCGCCCGGCGAGTCGAAGGATTGGAAGTAGGTGAGGAGCAGGTTCTCTTCGGAGTGTAGGCCACCCTCCGTATACGACGATGTCCAGAGGTCGGTCTCCCCACCGCTGAAGAGGATGGATACGCACAGATTGGCGTAGCTGTAGCTCGCTTGGAGACTGCTGCGTACATACTGGAGTCGCGAGATTACGTGTCCCAGTTGGCGGTGGTTGAGGTTTACTGAGTTGCTGTTCTTGTCTCTTATGCGGAAGCTGGGGAGCTCAACAAAGATAAACTGAGGTTGAGGCATAGTCGCCACGTCGTTGTTTGATGCTGTGCTTCTTTCCAGTGTCACGATCGGATTCTCTCAATCTTCAGTTGTAGCCTGTTTCTTCAACTTGGATCTCTCGCCTTTCCTTCGTCTGTGCTGCGTGGATAGTATAGAGGTAGAATGTAGATGGCCACGCTGTCTGTTGTTCTCCGGTGTCTTCTTGTTCTTCTTCTTCGCGAGCGCCTGTCGTCTTATATAGAATTCTCCAGCGAGGTTAATGCTTCATTTCAGCCCTATGCTATAGATAGTGACTAAAGTAGGCATAGATGACAAGGGAAGGGGTCTCAATGTCAAGTGGTGTAATTGTTGTTCTCTCGAAGCCATTGTCTGACGTATTCCTCGTTCTTCACTCACCGGCAAACCGACACATAGCCAGCTATGACAAGTCGCCATGGCTGCTGACTTAACTCGTACCTAATAACGACAGGAGCGAGATGAATGAGTACCGCAAGTGGATTGATTTACTGACAGCCGTCATAATAAGAATAGGTAATGTAATGAGAAATGCAGTGTGTGACGGGAAGTCCACACTTGATAGGCTACTATGCATATGGCTTCAGTAATTGCTTTCGAGTTACGTTTAACTAAGCGCCTTTCTCCCCTTTCCCTGTTGCTCTCTGTACGCCTGCCTTCTTGCCACCCCACCTCTCTTCCTATAAACTAAGGGCTATTGGGAATGGGAAGCCAAGCGCAAGGGTTGTTTCAGAGCCCACGTGGCTTACCCTTGTTGCCTTACCCGGTCTATATCTAACGACCTATGACGTTTAGGTATCGTGAGGTCTTCTCTGCCCAGCGTAAGATGAGGCTGAAGGAACCGAGTTACCGGAACCCTGGGGCCATAGGGCTGCAGGTTCGGCGAGTTCGCTTTAACTATCATCGCTATAAATGCTACCAGGCTTAGACACTAGGTTAATATGCTCTATCTACGCCGCCTTCTAGCGGCGACAAGACCTCATCTCACGGTGACGGCTTAGTGCCGTGGCTATTGGACGACCTCTTCAGCGCAAATGCAAGCGGCCAACAATAGCCTCCAAGACTAACCAACAATTCTCTACTTGCGAACACTCCCGCGTCACAATGGGGAAATTCGGGCCTTTCTTTCAGGCTGTGATCTGCGCGGCGTCTCCGTGTGTAGGCTACTGAGACATATTCAGCTTGAATCCACAGGCCTCTAAGACGCGGGCACAGCGCGCTTGTACGGGTTTCTAGGTATCAGCATTGGGAGCAAGGTGCCTGTCATCGTTTTCACTCACCGTGTTCACCGTGGCTAGGGTTTCTTGTGCGCACGATGACGTGGAGGCAGCCCAGGGGCACGTGTTGTCTGCAGGTACGTCTGTACAGGTTAGACCGGATTGTAAGGACCTACACATATATCATGCGATGTAACGGCAGTGGACATGTATGTATACAGGACCTGAAGAAAAGTAAGATGCAGGAACTGTGGATTCCCTCGAGACCATCGTAAAGAACATTTTTAGACAACGTTACCGTTACCGTTACCTAGACCGGGATGTCTAGGACAGACCACGTCCACTCTTGTTCGTATCTCGCGGCTGTGTGGGGGTTGGGGCCGGTTGCTATTTGCCCGTTTTGTCGCTCGGTAACTAGATCCGCAACGAGACGGGTTACTATGCTATGAATGCGTCTCGTATTATATTTTCTTGTTATGCGAGTACTTGGGTACTATGTAGGCCTGGCGCAGAAGTGCCAGGTTGGATAAGTACCTAACATACCTCCCACTACCTGTTTGCCTATGTAGATATGCAGGTAGCCTAGCAACAGTAGGCTACCTAAGGCGTCTTACATAATTAGGCTACAGAGTAAGTTGGGTAAATAATTGGCTGCCTGCCTAGATAATACTCGTAATGTCCGCATACAGCGTAGGTATGTATGTTCATGATTTTTTCTGCCGAGCGTGGTGGCCGAGATTTGAGTTTTTCGGTTGATTTGAACAGCTAACTTGAATTTGGGAGTGTCAAGTTTTTCGCATTTCTGCTCAGGAACGTCTAATATTCTGGTGTATGTATCGCTCTGTCCGCTGAGGTCATCGTGGCTAACCCTGCAGTTCACATGCATTTCGCGCAGTCGTCCGTTTTTTGAACCAATCATTTCTCGTCGTCTGTTACAAAGCCCCTGTAATGTATGTACCAAGCATGTACGTACTTCAGACCAGATCGAGTTCTGATCGTAGTAGGACAGGGAGTATGGAATGAGGCTTTGTCTGGTAGGGACGCCCTTCTAGAATGTTGCTCTTTTCAGCTTCGTGGATCGTCATCGCCTATCCTGCACGTAGTAATTGCCGTACTTACTTTACACTAGTAATGCCGGCAGGCGCAAAGGCTGATTGGATAGGTTAGAAAGAGGGGTGGGGATTCTGATCAAAATTCTGCCCTGCCAAGCACACCCTCAAAGTAAAGTACTGGCCCCTGCGTTCGTCGCTGACCCGAAGCGTGGCACCGGTACCTTGTACACTCACCTTGTCCGGACAGCAGCGTTTAGTAATAAAGTAAAAGTTGTTATAAGAACAAGAATGAATGCTGTTCATCTTTTTCATGTACCTCCCTGGGCACACCTTTCAGCTAGAAAAGCCGGTTTAATCACGAGGTAGACCCGAAGCTAAACGCTCCGTTGCTTTGCATACAGCAAGCCCCATCTAGGAACACGAACACCACCTAGTTACTCACGGAGGGGGCCGGAGGAAGCGGGCGGCCCGGAACAGCTGGTGCGCATCGGCGAACGCCTTGTCCACCTCACAGACCTCGCGACCAAACCGGCAGCATTTGCATATACGGGCAGAGAAACAAGGCACAACGTCCCAAAATGAGGTGCACGCGAGTCATGCACATCCGGCTCCCCTAGAAGCCAGAATCAGGCACACACGCACGCACACTTGCTAGTTAGCCAGTGCCGGTTATTATAAAGCCATCACGTCTTTGTGGCATAAGATATAATCACGACAAAGAGGTATGGTCAGGTGAATACTACATAGATTGTGTTTACCGAACTTAAGGGATTATGCTTGAGACACTTAAGAGTAAAACTAGAAGAGCGCGACTTCTTCCGCATGCGACCTAGGAACCCGACTAAGCTAACCTAGTGGCATTGCGATCGTTAGGATGACGATATTGATGATCAGATGACATTCAATACATGCTTTCGTGTTTGATGGGCTTGTCGCATGCTGCGATGCTGAACGTCACAGTGTGATGAAATATTGCTATTATATACCCAGCAGGTAATCGTAGCAATGAGATAGGAAACAAAATTGTGGTAGTAGATACGAGGAGGCAGATCATTTGAAAAGCCTAGCACGGGGAAGATGGGTAAAATTCGACTCATTGGCCTGTGAGCTATTCAGTTCTACGGCACCGGGACGTTCATTCGGAAACCCCGGGCTTGATATACGTCACTGCCAGTGGCGGGAAAAGGGTAAAGTAGGGCATACAAGAAGGAAAGGGCGATGGGGTGCAGGCAAGGGGTGATAAAAGCCTTCAGCATCAGTACCAACCATGCTCCGACGAGTGATGAGAGTTTGCTGACTTCGTTGCCATAGGGTTCTGATGTCCTCATCACGGCACATTGTCAAAACGAAGACAATGTTATGCTTATACCATTACGCCGGCTCAAGTGAACTTCCTTCCATTGCCTAGCCGTACCCGTGTTCAGTTGGACCTCATACATACAATAATCCTGGATCTACGCCAACATAGTATTGTCACGGTTCCGCTCCCAGCCGGCCAATTACTCCCATTCCTACCGTATACGTGGTTCCGCCATACCTGTCCGCCGCTACGACTTAAGTTGAGAATGAAATTATTGCACAGATGCCCTCTCTTTGTCTCTCGGCGCATCATAATGCCAATGCTATGAAGAAATTCATCATCAGAAGGGTTTCTTCGTAGGTAGTTTCAGGGGTAGTGAACAGTACCTGCACTGCACGGTATTTCCGCCCACCGCAGCACGATCTTACGAAAGATCATAATGATGGGAATCCTTGGCTGCCTTATCCAGCTGTGTGCGACGTAGAGTTGCGCTGGACGGTGAGAGGTCCCTCGCCTCCCCGTTCAGGTAAGCCTACTGACCATGTTGTTTGCAGCCTCTCCATTTATTATATTGCACGGTTGTCCCCCGCCCTTTCCAGAGGGGCTCATTCGAGCGAGAGAGGCAAGGGGATTGGATTCAACGACACCTTCGAATACCATCGCCCTTGATATACCTAGTTGTGATATGAATGCATAACTCATGCGATAAGTCGTATAATCCGCCAGATTTGAATATCGACTCTAGGTAGTATATGCGCTATACCAGTTTTAATAATGGTAAAAACATCGACACGTTCATGGCTTGTCTATTGTCGATTTAAGACTAGGTGAGCTGCACTAACCTAGCGATTCCGGTAAGGCCTGGTCTTGTTACCCTACGAAAGAGGCAAAGTTTTATTGCCATGCAGTGATTTCCCTGCATCTACTTATATAGGGATAGTTGCGGTCCGTGCGGTTGGGTTGGATGTATGTAGCACGTGCTGACCGGGGCCAGTTCGGAGGCGGTGACGGTGGGCATCATGTAGCTAATAAGTCGACGTTTGCTGCTTGTCAGCGCTCTCTTATTAGCTGCAGATGGGGTTAGCGACTAGTATGCATTGCATGTCTCAATCTAATCGTTCTATACGCAGTTCTATTTGTCCCCTCACGTATCATCTGCGACTCCGACTTTGGTTGACTTGGCATCCTCGGCATCTCGATTTTGCTTACCTGGCCACCTTGTCCCTAACCTTCTCCCGTCGTGTTGGCCGATATGCTGTGTACCTATATGAATCTTAACACGGAACCATGACTACTTTAGCACCCATAAAGCCTGGCGAAGCGACGTCCAAGGAGGTTGCTGCTGTCCAGACCACCCCTGGCGGGCCGTACAATGCTCGCGATCATGAGAAACAACAACATGACGCGAGCTTCACCGTGGACGATGGCGAAGGCATCAAAGGGGGTGCGATGAATATCGATATGTCCGCAGTTTCTGAAGCTCCGGATAACCTGGGATCCAAGATCGACCCTGTTGCTGCAAGACGGCTGCGCTGGAAGATTGACCGCCATCTCTATCCTATCCTTTTTGTCATCTATTGCCTCGCTTTTCTCGACCGCATCAATATCAGTAATGCTCGCATTCAAGGGTTAACCGAGGAACTTCAGCTCTACGGTAATAGGTTCAACATTGCTCTTTTTGTAAGTCATATCCAGCTGTCCGACCTAGACGTGCACAGGATCCCCGATCTCCGTTATCATGCTCATAGATCTACGATGAAAATGGGGCGGAGATGTGTATTCTTCATTTTGCACTTGCTTTCGATATGTCTTAACTACTTCTGGTGATACTAACTTCTACTTTCGGTCTACTTCATCCCATACATCCTACTTGAAGTGCCAAGCAACATGCTCATCAAGAAAATCCGCCCTTGTAGGTCCCTCAAGCAAGCCAGAATGCCCCTGGGTCCTAACTGATCAATTCTCATACGACATAGCGATATATCTTGCAGGCCTAATGTTCGGATGGGGAATCGTTAACATGTGCATGGGCTTCGTCAAAACCTTTGGCCAACTCGTAGCTCTACGCTTTCTTCTCGGTATCCTCGAGGCGGGCGTCGTTCCAGGCATCATCTATCTCACTTCCACTTACTATAGACGCCACGATTTCCAGCTCCGGACCAGCTTTTTCTTCTGCTCCGTTGTCGTCGCCGGTGCCTTCGGAGGTGTAAGTATCATTACGAACTCTTTCTCTTTGTCCCCGACTCCTCCTGTTCTTTGACACAAGACTGACTTACATACTGCCCTTATGGTATGCAGTTACTCGCCTATGGTATTGCTGAGCTGGACTATAGTCGCGGCCTCCGTGCCTGGCGCTGGATCTTTATTATCGAAGGAGGTATCACTGCTTTCGTGGCCATTATAGCCGTCTTTCTTATCGCCGACTTTCCTGAACAGTGTCGTTTCCTGAATGCGGATGAGAAAATGTTGCTTCACAAAATCCTGGCCGAGGACGGCCAGAAGGAAGCATGCATGGATACTCTGAACAAAAAAGCGTACAAGCGAATATTTTCCGATTGGAAGATCTGGCTAGCTTCTCTAGTCTACCTCGGAGTTGGCCTGCCTGGCTACTCTCTCGTCTTCTTCATGCCTACTATTCTGTTCGAGTTCGGCTGGAAGGCGCAAGAGGCTCAGGTCCACAGCATCCCCGTCTACGCCGTTACGGCCGTTGCCATGCTCCTCGTCGCCTACCTTTCCGACCGTTACAAGCACCGCTACGGCTTCATCATACTCGGCTGCGTTCTTGCTACTGTCGGTTGCGGAATGCTTCTCGGACAAGCAGGGCTTTCCCGAGAAGCCAAGTACGGGGCGCTCTTCTTCACGTCCGTCGGAGGATACATTGCCACGCCTATGGGCCTAGCCTGGCTGGCTAACAATGTCTGCGGTCACTGGAAGCGGGCTTTCAGCGCCGCTATCCAAGTCACGATTGGCAATTTTGCTGGCCTCATCGCATCGAATATATTCCTCGAGAACGAGAGCCCGTACTACCGCACGGGCTACGGTGTTATTCTGGGCTTCACCTGGCTGGGAGGAATCGCTGCTACTGCTCTGTTCATCGGGCTGCGCACAGAGAATCGGATACGTGACAGCGGTAAGAGAGACTACAGGCTCTCTTTCCCGAAAGAAGAGCTGAATAACTTGGGAGACGATCACCCGTCGTTCCGCTTCGCGCCTTGAGGTAACTGAACTGCGTCTTAGGCAAGCAGACCTAGAGCCAGCCGACATGCGATGAGCGAATATGGGATGAAGATGTTATTCCTCATGATTACGGATTAGCTTAAAGACTATGAGGCAATTTGAATGCAGTCCTGCAGTTGTTACATATTTGCAGGTTCAAGCGCCAGAGAAAGAGGCACGGATATGGAGGCCGGGAGCCGAGTAAGAAATGATATAACAAAACTTAGACAAATAAGTAAGAAAAGGAGTAAAAGCCCGTATAGTGTATCTGCTTCTGTCGCATTTAATCATTCTATACAAGCATTATCACCCGGTTTTACGGCCTATTCGTACCCTTATCCCATTTTCGCCTTAGTATCGACGACGTGAAGTCCTAGAGCCCACATAATGTTTACAAATCTACTAGCATACCCTCGGAACGGGTGTTCAAACCATGCCGATAACTAGCCCTTGAACCCATTGTATCTTTTTGACGCTGTACAAGTACTGAAGCCATGTCCTTTTGATCATGAGGATCTTACGGTAATAAGTGGCTCTCAACTAAAATGTAATCAAAGTACTATTGTCAACTTAAGAAGTTAAGACCATACGAAGCACACTGCACGATGATCACTAATGGCCATCTGGGTAAGGATACACAGAGATCCCTTCCATTATTACCACGAAGAGCAGTGTCCCGTGGTGACAAAAATCACTGCTCCAGCATAGTAGGGTATTAGGCCGTTTGCTTAGCAGACAAAAGGAGTCTATCGATTGTCAACTTCCTTGGAAACTCGGATGTTGTTACCGAACACTATAATCGGTGACACCGATAGTACTGTTATCAGTACCTTCAAGACTTTATCTTATAGTCAAGCTTGGTTCGATATAATATTTGTCAAGGCTAGGACTGGACTAGAAGAATAGTTGATAATAAAAGTGTCTCATGACTCTCTATGGAACTCGTCCTACACCTCCCACTAGTATATTTGCCTTCTCTATTCACCAGAACCTCACCTGACATTAATAATGCCCTCGTACTGGTCCAAGATCACAGGCCCTCCGCCATGGTTTGATATACACGACGTATTTGTATTCCCTCGCCTCTTCCTTTCCCTTTTATCTACCACTGACTGTTGTTAGCATCGTGTACATGTATAACGTCCGAGGAACTTGAGATTTTACAGTCCAAACTCGCTGCTAAGTGTCAAGGCCGATAGTCTGTTCTCATCAATCTAGTTTCTATATTGGTGAGACCCAGGAAGCATGCGCTGACTATCGCGACTAGCTAATGTTAGCAGGATACCTGGATTCTGCTTTGGACCCGGAGAAAAAGCCTACATTGCATATCCGACACGTGTTTGCTATCCTCACGAGAATGAGCTCCCAAAGCTGGGATAGAGCCGCATGCCCCAGAATCTCCTTCCCAAGACGGGGTATGCAAGCGAAGCCTAGACTGGTAGGCGAGATATGAAGGATTCTCTCTTTTAGCCTATCATTAAGAAGGGCCGGAGAGCGTGTCGTTCGATATCGCGAACGGAATTATGCACGTTAGCACTCAAGGCACTATGAGGGGTTTCGCCAGTAGGAGATTTGTACACTAAGAGAGCACGGGCGCGGGCTATGATTACGTGGGATGTCAGCTGACTAACGTAGTAAGTGAAGTTGTACATTGAACTCCACTGTATCACACAGCGCAGAGTGCAGTGAGTGCAGTGCTGCATCTAGTGCAAGCTATCGTGGAGTCTCGAAACATCTCTCTGTCTAGCAGACGGCTGGCTTCTCCTGGTAACGTCACCGGGTTTAAATTTAGAAATCGAAAGTATAATAATCACGCCGGCTTGCGATAGGTACAAGAACCATTGATATTACACAATTAGGGGACCTGACCTCATCGGGCCAAGCTATGTATGCACATGTCCTACTCGTAAGTAATAAACACCGGCTGGTTTGTCCTATCGCCGGCCGAAGAGATCGTACCTGGATATCATAGGTTGACAATGCCGGTGCCCGCCATGGCTGAACGGGCCGATCTCTGTGTAGCCTACCGCTTTCGTCCTCATCATCTATCTAATGGAAATCATCGTTGTTACCCATCATGATCCACGCCGCGGTCGACGATGCGAAGCTCGGCAAAACTAAGCCCTATGGAGGCGCCTGGTGTGGCCACTACATGTCACTTCGATATTCTACGTTGCTTCACCAATTGACATATCCGCTGGGGTAACCGGCAGTTCGCTTGTTGTCGGTCATTCGAGGGTGGATCGATGTAAGGGACGTCCAGAGAGCGGTGATCCTCACCAGCCATAATTGCATTCAACAACATACAGCTCGAAAGGTCGGAGAGGAACTTACCGTAAGCTTCTCCCGTCTCGGTATCGTTATTCTAAGAATAGGCGATTTTCAGAACGAGGAATAGTAATTCGGCAACGTCCTTCGGGATAGGCCACTTATTATTTGGACTTTCCTTTATCCCGTTCAGAGTAAACAAAGCCGGCAGGAATCTGGAAATCAACTTTTCAGGCAGAGCTTTTTCGGCTCCCACTAGACATTGATTGTCTGAGACTGCTAGGCTGTGCTAGGAGGCGGCGTGCGAGCTATGCCAGTAATGATGCCAGTAATGATGCCTTGCTTTAGATTTTCGGGGGTCCTGCGGTCTTGCAATGTAGTAAGCACTTCGAACGCGCGCTGCCAAAAACGTTATTTTATATCCTCAGTTGGCTGCAGGGTCGACAGACTCGACCCTCTTTCTTGATCCTAGATCTCAATCCTAGAGCTTTTCCGAGAAGGTACTTTTAATAAGCGCATAATGGGAAAAGACCCAGCATGTCGAGTCCATGTGCGATGCATATTCCCACGCGACAAGGTCTTATCAAGCTTCAATCCTTCGCGTAACCCATGTTTCCCGCCTGCCTGCCAGCCAGTACAGCCAGCCGTATCCACCCCATTGAATATATCAATCGTTTAATCAATCAAATCTATGTCAGCAACTGGGCCGCTGACAGCAAATATGCAGTGCCAGTTCCTAACAAGCACGTAGATACGTACGTATCATCGATGCATGTCTACGGCTCTGCCTCGCAAATATTAACCAGGCGACGATACTTCGTGGAATCCATGCAGATCTCTTGGGTTCACTGATAGATTCCCTTGGCTCTGTTGTACCCGACAGTCTGGAATCACCCAACTGTGGCTGACGTACACCGGTGCCTGTGTGGGCTGATTGGCAAACACGGGTCGAAAGGACATGTTTCTCCATGTCAGAGGCATAGAATCCGTATAGAAGCCATGCAGTGACATGCTTGTGAAATGGAGAAGCCAAAGGTAGCCACAAAACAGCCCGGCTACGGAATCGCCCGCGCCGTAGGATTGCAGGCAAGAAGACCATGGCTGGTGTTGTCCGTAATCCCCAAAATTCGATAATTGTGACATGCATATCTTATTGTAAGGCTGTGAAGCGAAAGAGTAATCAACGTCACCAGGGTCGTGTCCGACTCGAATATAAAAGACGGCCGACACCTGCTCTTCAAGATGCCGACAGGGACAGACCTCCACTATCACACGGCGTCCGTTGCACACTAGATAGACCGCAATCTCCCGATCTATCACTTCTGTGTCTCATCAGCATGTCTGTCCTTTCCGTACAGGTAGCTCAGCCCGCTTCTGCCCACCTAGACAAGGTGGTGGGAGATAACCCTGAGCTCTTGTCTACTTCGGCTCTTGCCAGTTCAAAGCCAGCTACCCAGACCGTCACACCAGTAATAGCAGAGGCAGAAATTGAAACAGAGGTTGACCCAGAGTCCATCCCTCCTCCACCCAGTACGTCTAACCCTTGCCGGTCCTCCCGGAGCTGGCTGCCACCTACACACACAACGAGAACAACGACTCTAACTCACTACAACTAGAAACCATCCCAGAAAGAGCTGCAGCTGCAGCTGCGGTGCTCAACCGCTACAGGATAGAGTACAGAAATGACTGGGATATACCCAGCTCGATCTCATACGCACAAGCTCAGATCCAGGAAGCACTTGAGCGTGACGAGCCCATCCAGCTCGTACTTCCAGCCTTCCCATTCAAGTCATCCAACCGTTCCAAGAAGGTTCTCGGCCGGTTCCCGGATGAAGCCGAGCGGATATCGCTCTTACACTTGAACGGCCTATGCCTCGGGATCAAAGATGTGGCCGACGCCGACGCATATCTGACAATAGTATCCGACGGGATCGTCTACAACGGTATGTAGTGCTTGAACAGCTTTTGCAATCACATAGGCCAGCAATGTCCTTGCGCTGACACACATTTGGGTTTAAAGATATCCTCGGCGTCTCTGACGAAGATGTATGGGACTATGGGCAATCACTCAGAGAAATGGCAGCGGCCAATAACTGCCAATACATCCGGTTTGCACGGATATTCGACCTGGTCGGGCCCGCGTCGGAGACAGCAATACTAGACAAGAGCCTGTACTTAGAAAAGGCCGCTCACTACCGCAAGTTGATTCAGACAAGGGTACCCGAGGGCTTTGATGTCGTCGACGCCATTGCTAACGATATAAACACCAACAAAACTTACACGGGATACAAGAAGTTTTTGATCAGTGAGCGGGAGGAGAGACCAGGTCGTTCCCGCTCTCAGATGGAGAGGGAGAATGCCGATATCGCAAAGAAGATGGTGACGAGAGGAAAGGTAAGCAAAACGACTCCTAAGAGAAGAGAAGAGAAGAGAAGAGACACTCATCCCTACCGGGTAACCTGACTAACCCTGACTCCTCAGGCTTTCGCCGAGATCGTGAAACAGAGCTTTTCGAGCTCCATCCGTCTCTCCATCCACCCATCCAACGACACCAACAAGGTCTCTATCAAGCTGCTTCCCCAGGACAACCAGATCACCATGACACCTTGGCACGGCGCGGTGGTCCGCGGCGCCGACGGTAGGGTCTCGATGACGCACGCGCTCTCCGTGCCGGCCATGTCCTACGAACTGATCCACACCAAGTCGGACGGGGACGGGCGTCCGCGTCCGAGCTACTTCCGGGAGCGGTCCGACGTCTTCGACTGGCCCGGCATGGACCTGATCTTCGAGTACCTGTACCCGTGCGGCGTCATCATCCGACCGGCTAGTCCTCTAGCGGGCTATACGTTATCGATGGTGGACATGCAGAAGGTGCGCACGCTCGCGGAGACGTGTTCGCCCGTCGTGCTGCGCGGGTTTGCCAACACGAAGGATAAGCGGACGTATGTCGCGAAGGCGTACGACCTGGGCGAGATATTCATGTGGAAATCCCTAATAACGGTCGTCAAGGACGCGTCGAGCAATAAGCCGCGGAGCAATGTGGCGTTCACGGCGGAGGCCATGCCCATGCACTACGACGGCATCTTCAAGGTCGTGACGCAAAGGGACGAGGAGACCGGTCTCGAGAAGAAAGTCTCTGATCCTCCGCGCATGCAATACTTCGTCTCGCAGTCGGCCGCTCAGCCAGGGGACGGATACACGCTGTTCGCGTCGTCCGACCTCTTCGCCAACTACCTGCCCCGGGCCTACCCCATCGAGAAGCTCGAGAAGTTGCGCTGGACGTGCAATAGCTACGGGCACTACCATCATTTCCTCGAGGACATCCCCCTTATCATCCGCCACCCGACGCGCAACACGCCGTGTGTTCGATGGCACCAGCCCTGGCCCAAATGGCGCAGTCCCTTCCACCATGCCAAAGTTAGCATCGACAACGGGTCGCAGAACATAATCCCACTCATCGATAGTCTGCTCTATGATCGTCGCGTGTGTCTCCGTTTCTCCTGGGAGGAGGGGGATGTCTTGGTCTCGGACAATGTCGCCATGTTGCACACAAGAACTTCCTTTAATACCGCTCACCCAAGAGAACTATGGAGGATTCATACTTATTAGGTTAGATGAGGCTGGCACTCTACCTACTTACCTTTCTGCTTTACGTTTTTTACTTCTGCCTACATAGTTACTTCCGTACAAGCCTCTAGGACTCTGCCTAGCTTAAGGCCGTTTATTGTGTTAAAACGAGTATTGGGGTTAACGAAGGAACGGAAAGAACGTCAGTCATAACATCATTGGGTTGTAGCTTCATACTTGTTACATGTATATCGTACAAATATATCCGAGGTCGTCCCCTCAAAATATAATCTTGGGTCATGTCCTGTGCCTTGCATCGCGCTGTCCCCCGTCTTTCTTGCCAATAAACTCGAAAACACAGCGATTTTTAAAGGAGGGTACTAAAAAAGTCACATGGCTCACTAAGAAGGCATATCCCTGCAAGGAGTCTGGTATGTGATGAGAAGTGACGAGTATCGTGCGTTGGTATTGAAGGTCCACTGGTGCTGTCACTGCGCCACTATGACAACTAGTTTCGTAAGCTGTCATGACGGGCAGTATCACCATCACTGTCGATTTCAGCTTGTATTCTGGGAGTGGACTATATCCAGGTATGGGCCCTGTAGGAAGGGCGCATACGTGCTGTCGTATGGAGAATGAGACGTGCAGGAATAGGCTTGGTAGTTTGTCTAATCAACAGAATCCACGAATTCTGTACGCTACTGGCTGCTCCTCTCATGCGATACTAGATATCTTGGCCAGAAGTTGGAGGGCATATCTATAACGCTCATAATTCATCTTTGATATGGTCCACTGCGTCCTTGACCTTGTCTGTTGCTGCAGCGAAACCTTCGCCAGCCGCCTCTGCACCTGAACCCGCAGCATCGCTTACTTGACTGGCAGCGCTCACGGCAATAGAGGAGGCTGCGCTGGCAAAGCTTGACGCTGAAGAGAGGCCGATCGTGTACGCGTCAGCGAGTCGAGAATATACAGACTCAGTATAGGTGGGCTCCTTGCCAACCACCAGCTCAGAAATTAGAGAGCTCACGACGACATACTGCGATGAAGCCGCGGAGCTAGCCGAAGCGGCGTATTGATCAGCTAGCGAAGAGGCCGCTGTCACTTGATCGGCGACAGCCTCGGTGGCTGAGACAGCCAAGTTACCAGCCTGAGACGCATAGTCGCCGGCGGCCGCATATAGATTCTCGTACCACGGAGTCGGTGTGGGGGCCCCGTAGATATGGGAGCTCACCTGGCTAATCAATAGATCCCACGTCTGGTTGATCGAATCCTTCGCGTTGCTAGCCATATCCCCAGCAGAAGATGCTACCGACCCGGCGGCTTCATTGGCAGCAGACACGGCTGAAGACGCCGATTCGCTTGCAACAGAAGCCACCGAGGCAGCAGATCCCTGTAAATTAGTTGGAGTGGGCGTTGCGGTCAAAGAGCTCACGGCGGTGGAAGCTGCAGACAAAAATTCGGAGTAGCGAGCATGGGCTATGCCTATGCCGGCGAAATAGTTGTGCTTAGCTTGGTCGAGAAGCTTCTCTGCCCTCTTCTCCGCCTCCTCTAGGTAGGTACTCGGGGTTGGCTCAGCGGCACCAATGGCTACCTTTGCTGATTCGTATTGTTTAGAAGCCCAACTGACCGAATCTTGCAGGTTTTGCTGTGCGATAGATTGGACATGTTCCCACTCGAGAGAGGGCACTGTCGGCAGCGATGGGGTCCATTTCGTGGCTGGGGTACCGTACAGGGTTCCAGACGCCGCACTCAACGCCTCATTGAGTCGGGAATTGGCTGCGGCTACCGCACTAAAGTACCCGCTCGATACTGAGCTGTACATCTCTTCGTGAGCGGGCTTTGGCTCGCCTGAAATCTGAGCTGATACCGCCGACATGGCACGTGAATAGCCTTCCGCGGCACCAGCAATTGCGGCTGTATAGGCCGATTGGGCAATGGATGTGACGCTTGCGGGCACATCAGATTGGGCGACAGACAACACACTCGACACTGTGGACGTGAACTCTTCGTCCAGAATGGGTTGACGTGTAGGGACTGATTCGGCCGCTACACCAAACAGTGCCGGTTTGATAGTGGCTTGGGTGGGCTCTCCATCAATGGAATGCGTTGGTAAGTCTTCTGATTCTATTATGATTTCCTCGATCTGCTCCGGATCATCTGTCGGATCCCAGGTGGGGACAGCGTCGGCCGCTTCGTCCGAGCCGGATACGGAACCTAGATCAGTAGCGCTATGAGTTGGTTCGGTAGCTAAGCTTTCCATTGGAGGTAAATCGGATGTTTCCCGGTCGGGATGTTCGACATGGGGTTTTGAGCTCTCTGGTGCAATCACACTAGAGACCATGCCGTCGAGAGACCCACTCACGTCCTCAGCACCTTCGACGGCCATATCGACGATGGCACTGGCAGCTGCACGAGCCGATTCAGCGGCCTCAGCAAGTCGTTTCTCGGCGGCCTCAGCGGCCAACTGCATGGTACTACTATCAAAGTCGTCGATTAAGTCATCTGCGATGGCCTTCCATGCCGCCACCTGCTTTAGCCTACCAAGCTCCTCCGCAGCTTCGTGGGCAACAGCCATACCCTCATCTTCGATCTCGATACCGGCCGATTGAGTCGCTGCGAGACCCGGATGTGTGGTGATCAAGGCTTTGAGATCTTCGGTCCATCCATCAAGCCGCTCTCTCAACTGGTGATACTTTTGCCAGTCCTTGTAAGTGACACCGTCCATCCAGGCCCACTTCATGCCAATTTTCTGTAGCGCGAGGTCTCGCGTTTGCTCGATGATCCGGAAGTGTTCCTCAGCAGCTTTAGTGACGGCGATTTCAGTCTCTTGTTCGTAACTTTGACGCCAGTCGCGGATGTTTTGGGCCTTGTTCTTAATTATTAGACCAGCGCCACGAACCACGGCAGTTAGTTGCTCATCTCTCTTCTTGGGATCGGCGTTGCTATTTCGCAGGATACCAAGGATGGCCTTCTTGAGGCCCTCAATTTCCGAATTGACTGTTGACTCGAGCTGTGCAACAAGAGATCTTCCCATGGTGTTGGCGTTATTTTTTATCATACGTGAAGATATCTCGTCGACTCGATCCTCGATTTCAGCAGCGCCTTCCTCAGCAACTTGGGTGAATTTGGTCTGCCATAATTCAAGATCCTCGGCAACAGTTTTAGCAGCTAGCTTACGTATTTCATCTTTAGATTTCGGCGTCTCGTTATGGACGGGCTCAACATCGGTATGTGCTTGAGGACTAGGGGTGCTGTCTAAGCTACGTATCGGAGATGCAGTCTGTGTTGGTGCTTCTGTAGTAGACACGGTAGTGGACAAGACAGACGTCGTCGGCTTCACAAATGTGGACCTAGATACAACACTTGAGACGGTCAGCGCATAGGCAACTATGTAGTACAGGTGTTGATGCTTACGATTCTGTTTCCTCAACAGATGCTTTAGGCTTTTGATCCTTATATCGGCCGAGGCGCTCACCAATGCGAACAAGTTGCGGCTCTACCTTCAAGACGTAAACATCGCGCACGTGGGGCCAGACGGCCGCGTCAAGGAAGGCGTATGCTTTATTCCACGCCCAAATTGTTGAAGGAACCACATTGTCCTTGGTGAAGCTGTATACAGCATCATAGCCACTGGAGACATAAGGGTGGATAAATTCATATGTCGGTACGAAGAATTCATGATATGTTTGTAAGCCATTGGTACGAGCAATGTCATAATAAGGGGCAATAGCAGTCGTCGCCTTTTCCACATAAGGAGATACAGTTTTGTCGTATTGTTCTTGGGCCAACTTCTGGTACTTTACGATCTGCGGCTGCACACTCTTCTCCCACTGAGCATGTCCAAAGGCCTGAGCTTGAGCGACGCGCGGTCCGCCGTATTTAACAGCATAGGTACGGCCCGGGGTGATTACAGCGCGATTAATCGTATCGTAATAAGGCCGGGCGAGTTCAACATAGGGGCCCGCGTAGGCTTTGTAGTAAGGGCTAACATGAGGTGCAATAGCATGTTTGGCGTGAAAGTAAGGCTTGCAGATTTCAGGCGACGTCTTGTTGCATTCTTCAAGCGACGAGGGGCATCGGAAGAGTATAGTGAAGATAGAATACCAGGTTAGGAGCCTATAGTATGCAATAGCGAAGAGCAAAACAATTAGTTCATCTGACACAGGCTGCTATGAGGGGTTGGAGTCGTGCGCACCTGGCTATAACATGGAAGGACCAAGCAAAGGAGCCTCGCCTTCTTCTAGTCGTCCTACGCTTCTGCGGCACAGCAGCGACAGCATGGCCATTGACACCATTCGGGGCCTTACTGAGCCCCTTCGCCGAGCCATTTGTGTACGGCTGGCGCTTCTCGTCCATATTGACGTTGTAATTAAATTACGCTGGATTCTCGATTACAAGTATTGAATAGTAGAATACTATTGAATCTCACTCAGAATGTACGTTGCTTTGGTTTGTTCTTTATCGCCGGCAGATTGCAGCGCGCCAATGCGCGTAGCATAAAGGGTGACAACCAAGGAGGATGAATAAAGCCGATGATGTAACGCAGGAAGCTAGCGACAATCAGAACGGACAGTTAGAGCGTGTTTCCGAGATGTCCGTATGCGAGGCCACTATGTGTATGTATGCGCACCATGTGCAAGGACGAAGATTAATCGGCTAAGAAGTAGCAGCGACAGGCGAAGTTTTAAAGTAAAGACACGAGAAGTTAGAAATCCGGCAGATAAGCAGGCTCAAGACGATGATGATGATGAGGTGGTGGAGTTTTGCATGTGGTGTGGGTGTGCCAAACAGCTCTGTGAGTTACAGGCTCAGCAGCACATGCTACACGCTATCGTCGCGTATCTGGACGCAGAAGCATGTCTTTGCTTTGTACCCCACGCACCGAGTCCCTCGGTATCGAGTAGGAGATTTCAGTTATCAGCTACTCGCAGATACATGGATCCTGCCTAATATCAATACCCAGCAGCACGCACCTAACGCCCCCAGGAGTGGGTCATAACCCCACTGTTCTGTCCACCAAGCTTGCGCCAAGATTGTTTGAGCCAAACCTGATCGTGTTTCAGAAAGCTCCTTCAATATTTTGATTTGTAAAGTACGATCTATCTGTCACGTCTTGTTTTGTTTTCTTTCATTGTTCTTTGACACAAATTACATTATCGCATGTACATAGAAAATAAATAACACAGGAACTCGTTTTTACAAGATATAGAACACGCAGTATTTTGTAAAGATGGTAGAAAAATGCCGTCAGATCGGATCGGATCGCAAGTGCCCCCGCCCAGGTTTGACCCAAGTAGGTAATTGTGCATATTATATTTGCATGTGCTTGGCATAGACTTACCGAACATCTTGGACTTAAATAGACGTCTAAAAAGTGAAGGACTTAACCAAGACTTTCAATAAAGAAAACCAACTATTAGATAAATTGTGGTGCTCGTACTTAATAAGTCCTTTAGTCATCATCAGGTAGAAACCTAAGAATACTTAGGTAAGTGGAAGAGGGAAAAGATATGTTCAACTTCAACTCCAATCCGGTTGTACAGCCCATGAACTTTTTATCCGAACATCTAACCTAAGTACTCAATCCAGGCTTCTGTCCAAGCCTAGGTCAGTAATCTAGGGTAGGATAGCTACATCTACTACCTAACCTAGCACCTGCAACTAGCTCATTTAGCCAATTAGGTCTTTTCGGCGAGATCCAACCTGTGATGGTGTAGATCGTCTGATGGTGTGGCGCGTTCAAAGACGTCATCGACCGTAAGTCACAACACACCGTAAGATCCACCAACCATGGAGCAGCTACACATTCGGTATCAAAAAGTAAAACAAGATATAATCGGATAGGAGTGGCTGATAGTATTGGTGACGGAAGTTACCCTGCAAATCATTTTGGTAAGCGTTGCCTGCCACCGTGAGTAGGTTGTTTGGAGTACGGTGCTGTGTGTGCGGTGCTGTGCTGTGCGGTGGTTCAAAGTCGACTTTGAGTAGAAAAAAACGACACATTCTTAGATACCTATACACTATCAACCTCCTTGAATGCCTGATACAGGTAGTTTGTCCAAACACAACTTGCTTGCTCTATGCTGATTTGCTACGTTTATTGACTAGATCTTCAGCTGCCGTAGTGTGAATTCCCCCCTTTAACGGGTTGCTTGTTAGACATGAGTGACACTGTCGTGATATCGCAAAGTACTCACCTTGGGACATGCACGGGCATATATAACGTAACATGATGAACCAGACTTGATCCATTATGATGGTACGTGTTTGACCATCAAAATAGACAATAGCATGTCCGAGACCACTTAGGACAGCTAATCAAGAGACACTAGGCTTCCCAATTAAATCGACCACGGCTTGTTTTGCGAAAGACTTATATTTTCTAAGTAAAGAGAGCTTGGATCTTTGTTATAGTCTTTTGCCTGGCCGGTAAGAGTACCACATACCGTAACCAAAGTAAGAAATCCTCCAATATCAACTTATGTTCCAAATTTACCTAACGAGTGTCTGCCGACTCCAGAGAGAGCAGCCGTCCTGTTTGTATTCATACTTCTTCCAATCTACTGATAAGAGAATCCGCGTGTACCAAACACTCTAGAAAGCCTGGGCCGAAAATGGACCGGCACTGACGCCAGTAGCCAAGCCCCCAGCTATCAGAATGCTGGTAGTATTGATAATGCCACTCGAATGAAATTGCCCAAAATCTAGGCTTAAGTTAGCTATTACTGGACAACACGTGCATTGCCGGGCTCAGAAACAAAGGATTATATTTACCAACTGGGTGGCCGGTTTGGCAAGCATAAGTGGTCAAAGTGACGAGTGTCTCGTTCTCGAAAATTCGGTCCCCCTTTATCGTAACCCAGTGGCCGGCGAAGGATCCGTTGCCCGAGTAGTAAGGAATAGCACCGCTCTGCTCGAATTTCTGCTCGAATGATCCATCGGGGTATACGAAATAGAACGTCAACTGTAAAGAAAAGATATGTTAGCTCTGGTGTTCCGCGGGACAGCTAGCCATATGTAGAAACGTAGCTTCGGGAGTGTGTATGACGGAGATATTGAAGCTTTTACCTTGTCCGACATGTCATATACTCCAACTGTAGTCGATATGTTGTAGTGCCTGATAGACAATCCTGGGAAGTTGTCGGGGCCTTGCACTGAGACTATCTCGATGCCTTCCCATTCGGTCTTGAAGACTATAAAGACACAAGATTCATCAGCTCACTGGAGTCTCACTCTTTTCTTTATCTACTCACAGTCGTTCATCACCATGCCCACATCACTGGCAGGGGCACCTATGATTGCGGCCGTCGCAGATTCTTCATACTCTGTCCCAGGTGGGCATACGCAAGGCGTGCCTGAGAGGACCGAGCAGGGGAGTTGGAAGGCAGGTGCTCCTAGGGCAAATGGTGCCAGCGAGGCCGCGAGGATAGTTGCAATGAACATCATATTGATAGTTTCAGGAAACTTGAGATCCCGGGATAGTGTTTATGATGAATATAGTTCTATAGAAAGGGGGTTTGGGTACGTTTATCAATGACGGAAACGAAATGCACATTCACTGGATGAAAACAATAAGTCCTCTGCTTTATATAATCCCCAATGCAAACTGCGATGTGTTCGCCTAGGAATAGGTTCTCAGCAATCACAGGGGAGAAATGTGTCGCAAATGTATACCACGCTGTTCATGTATTAGCTTGCTACCGTCGTACAGGATCACACTCTAGTGGCATCGTCATGCTCATGTCTTATTCCGGCGGATGCCTCATACAGATTGATATAACTGTCGGCCTAGAACCACGCGACGGTACTCTTCGTATTGTATTAGCCCCAGCACTTCGTAGTACATGTACTCAATAATTATCCTCTGCAAATCTCGAATATCTTCCCCTATGAATATTTGTGTTCGTGATTCCTAGAGGCTCTAACCCGCCATTTCTGTTATTAAGTGGTGTCGCTGTTCTAATTGTCCCATCGTTGTTGCACGAGTTGAACGGCGGCATGATGCTCTAAAGTCGTAATCTGATTCATCACACGGACACCACTCCTACCCAGACTTTCAATACACGTACAAGCTTCTACAGTACGTTTCATGCTGTAGACATTAATAGTTAGAGTAGTTTTTTGTACTTACAAATAGGGCTGTAGGTAGTTAACACTATGTATCCTCAACGATAGCATTTCTTCGCCCTTAACCTGGAGGCTTATTGTCTAATTCAGCAGCTTTCTGCTCTCATGGATGTCGGCTTTTATAACTATTGCCCATATGCATGAAAAGCCACATGGAGCCTAAAAGCATAAGATGTTTCTTGCCGTGCTCTTCTATGAATGGAGAGAGTGCCTACCTTGGACAATCTTGCGAATAGAAGGGACTCGCCCCCGAGCTAGATGAAGGGCACTGACTGAGTTTGCCGTATATACTAACTACTAGGGTGGCTAGCAGGTATGTTAAACTGACAGTACTTCGAACGTTCCCCTCTTCTAGAGGTCGCACGGTGGAATGAACACTTGGCGCTGTTGAGGACTTGGTGATTTGCTGGTATGCGAACTAGGAATGGCTGAACGAGGCCGACCTTCGCTCTGGGACTTTATTGGACTGGATTCGACGTGGTTTTCTCGAAATATCCGTGATCAAGTTGAGAACCACGTTTTGGGCGAGGGGTATCAAGCTTCGGTAATCTTGGTCGACCAAGGTCGTAGCACTAGTCTGTATTTGAGTCGAAGGGGTAACTATTGAGAGCGATGCGACCATGGGGTGAGACATAACTGAGCGATCTTAGACTCATAGCGGAGGTGTTTCCCAGGAGTTCCCAGAAACGTCAGGAGCTGCCTAGTTGAATATGGAGCATCCTGTGGTGCCTATCATAATCCCATGCAAATAAACTGCGTAAACGATCAAGGTGTCCGGCTTGTCCACGTTCCACCTTTGGTAGTATCGCGGTTTATTATTCTAGTTCTGATATGTGACAGTGCCGAGGCTTTAGTGCGTAGGTAATACCGAGTCTTGTCGTTACATCTTTAAGATGAGGACGCTGTCTAGGATAATCATCAACCAATATTCAGACACGAGAACATCAAATGTATCATATAACTTTCATGTGGGATGGGAAAGATCACAGCTTAATGGTCAACTTGTACTTGAGCACCTGACGCAGGACTCTACAAATATTGGACGCCTGCACACGACTGGCTAGATTGTGAGGTTTGAGTGCATACTCTAACATGCCTAGCCATATACAGCAGCTTTGATATAGAACGCATAGCTAATTCGTATTAACCAAGATGCGGTGGTAATTAGGGCATTAACACTGACAATTGTCCATTGTCTAAAATAGGCCTCACTGTTCTTGACAGCTTGCTCACTCACAAACACACTTTATTAGCCCAAGGGGTAAACAGCGGCTTAACAAACACACCTATCGACTTATATCGATGCCAGCTTGACCATTCTAATAAACAGCCAAAAGCCTGGTTGGTGTAGTGGTAAGCACACTCAGTACCTACTCTCCGCTCCAACGTTTCGAACGAGGGGTCGCGAGTTCCAAGAGGACGTGAGTTCCAAGACGGTCTGCTTCCAACGCATCGAACGCGGAGATACTACTGAGAAACCTTGGTTCGACTCCAAGATTGGGCATTCAAAATTTTTTTTGTCTTTTCCTTTTTTACACAGTTCTCCTGGTCACAGGCTCCTCTGGGCCACTATAATACGCGTGCCCCCCCCCAATTTACACATATAGTACCTATCTGGTAGATCGACATTTGCTTCATTCAGAAAACGAGGTAGATAACGTGGACATGAGTTCACAAGGAATACTTTTGTGCCCTTCATGAGAGCCGCTGCAAATAGAAGCTTCGGAGCAGTCGAGAAGTTGTTCTGCATCTGAGGCTGTTATCAGCTAGTTAAGGTGCTTTAGAAGTTTGGTTAAGTATGGTATGCAATCAATTGGCGTATGGCGTTACGTGATTGGTACGGTAGCTGAGAGTATGCGGTCGGCGGGAACGACGCACGAGTGTATTTCTTCTTCTCGTCTCGCCTTCAAGCCTCGTGGCCAACTCTGGAGCAAATGTGCCAAATCCCTCAAAACCACAACGGTTGTTGACGCGGCAGCCATGAAGCACTTATTAGTATCTGTACGGAAGTTTGCCGGCCTATTAACTACTTATTCTTCTTTTCACCATCTAACGGGATATTTCTTAGAGTGAGCACATAAGTGGCCTAATCCCATCAGTAAATAGGACCTTTAGCCTCTATAAAGGTCGGGTTGGTGTGGCTATGGGTGACACCATCTATCCACACCAAAACTTGAACTGCTGTTCAAACTCCTGCCCAAATTATGCTCATTCCATTCTCTCCGTCTCGGTCCGAAGCCTACTCTGCTGCGCCAGTAAGTCGGCTACAGCTGAACTTCCTGGGGCCTTGGTATTGAATTGAGTGAAGGTAAGAACCTCCGTCCATCACCATAAGTAGTACCACGTCTGGACAGTTCAAAGTGAGGTGGCAAGGGCATCCCATTGCATCGGGTACAGGATGTATGCGTGTGGTGCTAACCTTGTTAGGCAAAAAGCGATAATATCTCGATGACCCCACACTTTAAGGCCAAAATCACGTGTACAGTCAAAGGGAGCTACTGTGGATAATGGTACTTAGTACTTTTTAGACGACACTTGAAATGGCTTCAAGTTCTGGTAAATAATGCACGCAACCGTCGAGTGGATATCATGGTATTTAGCAATGGATGTGCCGTAATCGCCCCTTCAATCGGATCCCTGGACTTCGTGCTACCCAACTAGCAACAAACTCCAGGTAACTTTCGATACCTACCTGTCTTTGAGCAAGCGAGTCTAAGTGGTTCGGAAAACTCGGAAGTCTGGCTGCACTGGCCGCAGTTGGCAAAGACCAGTGAAAGAACAGCAACAGCAGCAGCAGCGCCCGGCCTAGCTCCAGCTCCACCAAGATATTCCAGTCACAAAAAATGTAACTATATTACCTGCAATGCTGTGCGCACATTGCAGACCGGGAAGGGGCCTGCTGTGACTAATCCGATAGGCCGGGTTGCTACGTGCTTTACGTACAATCTACTAACTCCAGCCTTCGTCAATCGACGGCCGAATTGAAGGTCGCATGAGCTTCTACTTGCTGCTCTAGTAACCCAGCCCATTTCGGCGCCTGCCTGTCTGTCTGCTTGCTTTCTTTTTCTGTTGTCCTCCTCTTGGACTCAGAAAATGGTTTACGGGAAACGTTGGGGTGTTGCGAATCTGACGCCTTCCGTGAAACTCGTAATGAGGGCCATATAAGACCAGCAGTTATGCCATAATATATGGTGTCATCACCGCCCCGTCAATATAAATCGCTCTCACTGTTATCACAAGCGTACAAATAAGCTACAATAATAGGTTGAACTCGATGGAGACCCATGCGGCTTTTAAGCGGCTGTGAATCTGTGGAGATGGATAGGTGCATAACCAAGTTTTCTTGGTGTTAACTTCATCAAATTGATCCGATTTCCGTCATCTTCGTACCTTTACCGACCTGTTCTGGCCTCCGCCGATCATCTACATATACTGTATACCATCTAAGGCACCGATACTAGTCCGCATCTGCCGTCCATTCGATTCGCCTAATGCTATTTAGGTATGTTCCAGATTTGCATGTCGTATTATGAGCATCTGAACTCCTAATATAGCAGTATCTCAGATGTCAAACCCGGGCACAGCAACTCCCTGGTTACTCTATGTGGGTTTTTGAAGCTCCAGTAGAGTGATACTGGGAGATTCAGGAGCGAATACGCACTTGACAACAAGCCTCCCTTGCCATCTGGATGCGTTACACAGCATTTGTGTCGATCTGTGCCTATAAGCTGACGCTCCATACCTTGGTTGCCATGCAACTAAACACGGCGTTCCATGGGTCAGTGGTCTGACACGGGCATGCTACCAAATACCAAGCCTGCATGGCGAGAACGATTTCTTCCAGCGTTGACATCATATTGATCGTAGCCCAGGCAACGTGGATATCCCTTGATGGGGTTTTTGTCTTTTCCGTCTGTTGATCTCCCGCTTAGCACCTTAAGTCGCCAGTTGAAGAGTCTTGGCCTGCATGTTCATCGGCCGGAGTACAGCATCTAGTTGACCTTCCAGCCTCTCTTGACCGAAATGGCTGATTCGCTGTGTTTAGGTATGGTCCCATTGTTCTACGGCGCAGCGTGTCATCGACCGTGAGAAATGGATAGAGCAGATGGCTCTGCCCACGAATACGACCAGGCTTGACAGCATCTATGCTTGTTGATTATCTGTCTGCCCTGTGTACTATTTGCCTCCGGCCTTCTGTTAGTCTCGTATTACTTGTGTTGTCCAACCCCGCATCTGTCCTTTTGCTGCAGAACAGACCTATGCAGTCAGCTCCTCGCTATCAATTATGGATTCATGTTGGCCGATGCGGTGTCAGGACAGAGGTTGGTTGTTGGGCCCCGCCCTATGCAATGGGAGCCTAACAGGTTCATCTTGCTCTTGCAGCGGGATCAAAACAATATGTCAGTGGATATAAGACTGCTTGCACTCCGTCCGCATTCCAATTCCTTTCTTCTTTATTCTGCAGCGTCAACTGCTAAGTCCGTCGTTGATCCCTACCAGTTTAGCAAGTAACTCCATCGTTACGGTTACTTGAGGCTCGGTTGCCTTTTTCCCACTCGCTCTCATCTTCGCTGCAAAGTTGGACACTCGTAAATATGAAGACCACTTTGGCTCTTCTGGGCTTGGCTGCCTCGGCCTTGGCTGGACAGTATCCCGGTTACAGCTACCCGCCTCCACCGCCTCCTCCCTATGCCACTTCAACTGATTATTTGACAACCTACACTACCGTCACTACCTGCCCGGTGACCAATACTGTCACTAGCGGAGGATCGTAAGTCACCTACTTATCATCACTTCGTAGATAATTCAACTTACGATTTGCAGGACCTATGTTGAGACTGTCTTAACTACTTCGACTGTTGTTGTCACGGAGTGCCCGGGGGGTTCCTGCGGAGGGGAAGTCACGGTCACCAAACCTGATACCACTGTAGCAACAACTACACAGGTTGCACTCACTTATACCACAACATGTCCTGTCACGGTATGTGAGACCACTCTTAGCAAATACTGTCCTCGAAGTAACTAACCCCAATCGCCCCAGGAAACCACAACTGTCGGCGGATCAACATACACGAACGTCCACACCATAACCAGTGTTGCAGTCACTTATGTGGACACTACTATCGTTGCGACAGCAACCGCCCCTGATGTCACAGAGACTGCAGGAGAAGTTGTCTACACGACCAAGACTTCTCTTTGCCCAGTGACTGAGACAAAGACTGTGGGAGGCGAGACTGTGGTTGTTACATGGACGTCCACATCTACGATTGTCACTCAAGTTGAGGCCACCGCTACCGCAATCGAGACGGCTGCACCAATCACAGAAACTACTGGTGAGGTAGTATACACGACTAAGACCTCACTGTGTCCAGTAACGGAGACACAGACCGTCGGAGGCGAGACTGTCGTTGTTACCTGGACATCCACGGCAACGATCGTCACTGAAGTCCCGGTCACCGCCACGGAATACACCTCGTATACCATCACCGAGCACGTCGGAACGTCAGTATACGAGACGGTGACATACCAGGAGACGACCTACACCACTGTATCGGAGGGCAGCACCATCTGCATCACCAACACCGACACGATAACGGACTACGTGACGAAGGAGTACACCGAGACGGAGACCATTCCCATCACCGTGACGGAAGAAGTCGAAGTGACCGTGACGTCCGAGGCCACTGTCGGCAACACCGTCACGGCTTATCCCACCATTATTGTCACCAAGAACTCTACTACCATCGTCACCCAGTCGGCGCCTCCTGCCACTGTCACATACCCGACGACTATCAGCACCGTTGCTCCCTCTTCCAGTAGTAGTAGCTACCCCACAAGTTCTCCTGTGTCTACTGCACTTGCGCCCCATGCCACCCCTCTCGCAGCCCTGTTCTTTGGCGCTGCCGGTCTTGCCGCAATGCTATAAGCCGAACTACGCATCTGGGTCTCTTTTGTATCCTATCTCTTACAGACAAGTCTTATCTTTTAACTGACGAGTTATGGGTATGGAATGAGATATGATGTCTTTTTCCTTTTTTCCTCTCCTTCTATTCACTCCACGATCTATCTGCTTGGTGATCTGATTAAAAAGGGGGTGGTGGTGGTAGCGGGCGGGGTTAATCGGAGTATGTGTGAAGGACAGGACAGACACAGGTCGGCGCTAAGTGGACTTTGTTTGATTCGACTCGGCTTGAAGGAGAGATGATTGATGATGTTCCAACTCTCAACTAATTTGCATAGGCACCTAATAGTACAGCATGACATGGCAGGGCATGGTATGGAAGTGGAGGAGAAAACAGCATGCCTGCATTAATTTTAGAACAGGGGCACTTCACACTTGACGACCTAATGTAATGTACGGCAAAAACAATTAAACAAACAGATAAATCAAAATATGTATATAGTATACCTAGTTTATCTGCTTTATCTATCCCAAGGTCAACAGCGATTGATTGCCCTGCCCGCTTCTACATGCTAGCTACATCGTCTGGACGGGTGGCCAACCTCACTAAGCTAAGCTAGCTAGCTTGCTATTCACAATAGACCTTACATATGGCGAGTGAGCATAAACTTAAGCATACGTCGTGCAACCTTAGACCTCGAACCTCACGGCGAACATGGCAAAAAAATGGCCCTGCGAGCCTGCCTGCCTGCTACCTGCCTGCCTTCTTAAACTGCCGTGCTTACTTGCTTACTCACCACGGACTGACTGACCGACCGACCGGCCGCCTACACCAAACCGCCTAATAACTCCTTGAACCTTGACTCACCGAAGACATATGATATACAGATGTACCAAACTAAAATAGCGTCCGTTACCTAGACTTACACATTACACGAACCACTATAACTCAGACAAGACGACGAAAACGATAACGAAGTACGTGCAGCGGCGACAAACTCGCGTGATTCTCTCTTCTGATTCTCTCTTCTGATTCTCTCGGTTAGTCTGGTCCCTCCGCCCTCCATCCTTCCTCCATTACGCGGGATGGGATGGGATGGGATGGGATGATACTTATCCTGTTGTTTTCTCGGCTTCTCTGCAGGGTGCCGAGCGCTGTGGATGCCTGACCGCGCTCTGACAGGTAGGTAGTTAACTTTGTCGCTGGGTGCTTAGGTTGTAAATATCTAGGAAAACATAGTTCTCATCTGCAAGCCCCTCGAGACTTGGTTTAAGTAGCTAGTAGGGTCGTGGGACGGAGGGGAAGAAAAAGAAAAGGCTTTGCACGACAGAAGACAAGACAAGATGATTAACTGTAGGTTCCTCGATGTCAGTATTTTTTTCTTTTCTTCAAGTCGTCTGATCATTTCGGGCCTGTATCTCAACATATTTTTGAAGAGCACCACGGTGCGTACACCCTTTACACGAGGTACATACAACAAACGAGTCTCAAACGTAAGCTTCATGACTAGACATTATTACCCCCCTTCCCGGCGTGCATACGCCTCTATAGTGATGATGCAAATGTCTCCCTTCTCAACAGCAAATGCACACACAACCTAAACCCCGCCATATGCTTCGTATATTACAAAGTGACAAACACAAAACGCCTTTTCCGGCAGTCGGCTCTCTCCGATACTACCAGTTCGCATTACCAGTTTCCTGTCTTCGTATGATGGCCTCATTAGTACCAGGCGTATCCCTAACTACCATGGTCAAGTGTAGGGCCAGAGAGGCGCATTCTAGTCGCTCAAGGCCTGTAACGCCTGGTTCAAGGACACGATCTTGAGGCTGCGGCCTCGCTTCAAGCCCGCATTTGTGTTTGTCGTGGTGGGGCTCAGACTGTCCTGCCATTTACGGAAAACGCTCTTCATATCTCGCGGGATGCCCTCAAGCACAACTGTAGAGATGGGCACAAAGGGCCGATCCTCTATTCCGGCTGCCAAGATTGCGTACTCCTGCGCAAAATCTAAGGCGTTGTGGAATGATGCGTACTGAGACTGTGCGCGCGACCCTACGACAATGTACAACTCGAAGAAAGCATCAATCACGTAAATGTTTGTCGGTAGTAAGTCTTTCTGGGTATACGCGAACAGCTCTACGATCTGCAAGTCGCCGTTCGTTAGTGGCACTCTGTGGCCCCAAGGTCATAAATGACTCACCTGCTGCTGTGAGGCTGCATCTGACAGGAACAGCCTGCTGCAGTACTTATCGTAGTTGGGCTTGAGTCGCCAGTGGTCTGCTGAACCAAGTCTGTTGGCACCGTCGAAGAGGTCCCAGAATGTCGCTGGCTCACGACCTTCATCAAATTCTTCCATTTCGCCTGAAAGCGCATAGTCCATCCCTATCAGACGTGCGCAGCTCAGCTCGTCGACGCTGCTACCTTTGCCTTTCCACAGATAGCACCGGCCAGCCTGAGTGATAAGATAGGGGAATCCAGAGCAAAGCGCCGATGGCGTGAAGTCGACTTCGTCAAATACTACGTGTCCGTGATATCGGCGCCCGCACAACATGTGTGGTGCGAGGGAGTCGTATTTGGTGCCTGAGCCCCGTTGCACGATTACGATGCCGCCTAGCGCTTGTAGAAATCCAGGGGTTTCTTTGCCTTGCTTCAACTTAATCAACGTACCACCGGAGGCACGCGCCTCACGCGACACAAAAATTGCTGCATCTTCCATAGCTGACTCGGACACTTCGTCTCCGGCCCAAAAGTACACCTCTACCGTTTTGTCCCCGCTCTCATTTATGACAGAATGCACACAAAGGTACATTTCACGTTCAAACAAGGTACGTTCGTTGTGTGACGGCACAGGCTGCTTCTTGCCGTCTGATGAAAATTGGAAGAGTTGTGTGCTCAAGGTCTTGATTTTTGGCGGCGCCGCGTTTGGCGGTTGCGTTAACAACCCAGCAGCGTCAGCACGATAGTTTCTCTGATGGCGAACTGGACCGAAGAAATCTCGCAGTGAAGCTGAGATATCAGCTGACTGTTTGGTAGGAGATCGTATTGGTGATTTATCAGCTGCGGAGGAGACACGTTCCGGTGGAGGCGATGGGTTGGCGTCCTGTTGGGATCCCTGAGGCAGAGGCCTTGATGAAGGATCAAACGACTTTCTTGCAAAAAGCCCTGGTGGTTTGGGCAATGGTCTGGCACCTACAAGGCCACTTGGCTTAGGTTCGGATTCGGCAACAACAGGCTTGGTCGCAGTGTCCGGAGACAGCTGTTTCGGGCGTGACAATGGAGATTCTGGTAGAGGCACTTTAGGCTTGTTTATTGACGGTGATCGTGGTTGCGGCTTTTGCTCTACATCCTGAGTGGCAGCGTTATCAAGGAATTTTTTCGCTGGCCTAGGCGGGTCGAATGTCTTGCTTTGTTCGAACTTACTCTCCGTTGTTGCAATATCTGCAAAACGCGACATTCGGTTTGTACTAAGTTTTCCGGGCGATGGAGGTTTGGAAGTGCCATCGTCTGATCCACCTGAGGTCTTGTCAGTTGTGGCATGTCGCATTTGCGCTGCGAATGAGGCGGCCTGTTCGTGAATTCCATTTTTCTTCTCTGGCTTCGAAGGTGTAGTTGGGATTTCCGTAGATGCTGTAGTGTCGGGCATGTATTTTGCACCAACCAGAGCAACCGGCTTTGGCCGTGGTGGTGTAGGCGCAGGAGATTCTTTCTTGGACGAGTCTTCAAGAGTTATGATTTCCGGTGAAGCCGAAGGAATTGGCGTTTCCCGTTGCACAGGCACACTATCTTGCGGTAAATTTTTGGTTCCGCTGGGTTCAGTACGTGTGGCGATTGTAACTGGGGAAGCTATCGTCGGAGCTTTCCTCTTAGGACCGCGTGCCCGATTTTTCGTCATATGCGTTAACTTCGGACCAGATCCAGAATCGTCGTTGTTGGTCTCAACTTTCGAGTTTGATACTGACTCTGACAAAGAGGCACTCCCGGACTTGACGGTTGAGCTGGAGGCCATAGGAGGCCCTTTAGCGAGAAGGCTGGCGAGAGCGGGATTAAAGCGGTTAGCTAGATTTCCACTAATCTTTCCTTGTAGATGAGGTAGACCATTGGGGTCCATAGACTGATCCGCCGAGCCGCCGGCCGATAGGGACGGCTCTTCCGTAGATGCAGTCTCAGGTGTTACTCCCTGTCGTTCCAGTGTCGAGCCCAACGACCCTATGACTGCGCTACGATTTCCCGAAGTACTAAAATGCTCCGGTTTCCTTGTAGAATTCTCTGAAAGAAAAGGCGGCTTGGCTACAGCACTCGGCCTCCGGGAATCTGCCCCCGGGGTATCCGAAGGTATGGAACCTTGCTTGATGGTATTGGAGCGACCAAGTTCAGCACGCTTTAAGAGACCTTCGGGGATTGGCTTTTCACTAGAGACGCTGTTATGTCTCACGGTGCCACGCCCCTCCAGTTGTGCTACCTGGAACTCCTTCTTCTTAGCCAGGATAGCTTCTTTGAATTCATCTTTTCGCTCCGACTTTTGTGGACCCCCCGTTACGGTCAATGCAGCCTTGCCTCTGGTAATGTTATCTCTGAGCTCATCAGGGGCGACAAAGTTCTGGGTTGTGGTCTTGCGAAGATTTCCAAATACGTTCTTGAACTCTACTTCTTGAGAGCCTGTAGATGAACTAGGTGGCGGAGCTCTGGGTTTCAAACTCGCTCTGAAGTCCTTCTTCGGAGGAGTCTCGGGCTTCACTTTGTTAATAGCTGGCGCTGTATCAGCCTGCTTCGCTTCGTCGACGGACTCAGATTTAGGCTGTGTTAGGCTTGAGACAGTCTGTGATCGAGATTCCCTGACGTTCTGAACAGGAGCATCAATGCTGGGAGACGGGCTATGAAGACCGCCCCGTCCAGCAGAGCTAATAGTAGTACCGGGGGCAGAAGATCTCATAAGCCCCCCGATGCTCACTTGGTGTTTATGTGAAACAGGAAGAGAATTGCTGCTTTCCGTGCCAGGGTTGTTAGCCTTTTGCGCCTTCGCCTTCTGAAGTTCTACCATCCACGCTGGCTGGTTAGATAGCGGTTGAGTCTTTGGCTTGGGAGAGTCGGGCTTATTCAGCGCTGATTCTAACCAGCTGGACTTTTGTGGGCTCCATCTACGGGGATCCATCGTCTTCGAGGGGCTAACTGGGGGTGTTGTTTTCCCTGGATCTTGGCCGTCGGGCTCTGGCGACGTCGTTGTATCCAGTTTAAGAGTGCTTTCAGACACCGACGCGGACTGCTCCTCCGCTTTATCCTCACTTGAACTAGGCATTGCCGATTCAGTTGAGGGTTCGCGGAGAAAGCTTTTCGGTCGAATTTTAGGGGCAACACTTGTTCGATTCGAGGCAATGGAGTCTGCACGTTGCAGACCAGCAGGTGATTGCACATTCCACCTCTTACTCACACTGTCGGACCGCTTCATTAGGGCGCTTTGCACAAAACCACCCGCGCCTTTTGTTGGTGAAATTGGCCTCTCTCCTCTAGTGGGCGATGTTCGGCCAAAAGGAGGAGAGAACACTTCCCGTGACTCTCGATTTGGAGCGATATCTGATCCAGTGACGTCTAGTGGAGGGTCTAGCTTTGAGGTACCAGGTAAGTTAATTGACGAAGTGACTGCACCCGGCAATGCCACTGGCTCGGTATGAGATTTCTCGTCCTTAGAAGATTCGCCTGATGTACTACGAGACATCCCTGGAAGCTGCGTCCGGGCCGGGGACGGGTTGACTGTTTGTGTATCTTCGACCTGATTTCGCCGATAGGCGGCGGAATTCACGCCTCTGTCGGCTGTTTGACGGAACCAAGAAGGGTCTTTGGAAGACAATGCAGACGCAATTTGCTCTCTAGTCATGTCTTCAGCGGTAGGCGTTGGATCGGGTGTTGAGTTAGAAGAACGAGCTGCATTTTCGGCAGCAACTACAGACAAGGGTCGGCTTCTGGACCTTTCGGAGGCCTGCGAATTGGGCCGTCTCTGCCACGAGAGACCCCTTCCCACTGTGCCGCTACGTGTGGGCGACGGTGGATTGTTCGGCTTGGTTTCGGCGTCCAAGGGCGCTTCGTTTTCTTTGGTAGGAGAAGCCGACCTAATTGTAGCAGCAGCCATATTGTCTTTTACCGGAGATTGCGACTGTGCGCTGGACGGAGGGCGGAGAACAGGAGAAGCCTCCAAATCCAGACGTTCCGGGCGGTGACTATCGATGCGTTGAACTGCAGGTGACGGGGTGTTGGCTGGCGACGACTTCTGGGGTGAAATAGATCTTGCACGTTCTAGAAAAGGACCAGTGGGTTAGTCTTTTCGTATTATAGTCTCAAGTGGCAGGTGGTAGTGCGCGAATAGCACTGAGGGAGGCGGATGGACCACCGCGCATATGCACAAATGAAGAACGCTGGGCGCAGCAGCTCATTCATAGTAATTCGGAGTGGTGTAAGGGACGCAAAAGTAGAGCAGAAAATAAGAATTGTCATAAACCAGCCAAAAAAGGCGAATAGCAACAGTATAAAGCACATAGGGTCATGTTCAGGGCAAGTGCAGGAGCCCTTCCTTACCTGCGCGGCGAGCTTGCCTCTCCTTCCGGTCCTGTAAAATCTTTTCTTCTAATTCTCTCGATCGAGCTTCATCCTCCTCGACCCGGCGTTCTCCCAACTCCTTAACTTGGGATAGAAAGCGGGACACGTCTTCAGACATTTGGGACGATAGCGGCGGTGGAGAGAGCGGTGGGTTATTTTGTTTACAATGGGCGAGAATGGTGAATAGCGCATGTCACGGCAACACGCGACACTGGGATACTTAACTACTAGCGAGTAGTAGGTACTTCTGGAGAGTAGTGCGCTGAAGCTAATGAGCAGACAAGGAAATAGCCTGCAACTTCGGGGGGGTTTTTTTTTTCTTTTTCTTTTTCTTTCTTGTTTATGGCTTTGCAGCAAAACGTAGGGAAAGATTCCTCTGCAGGACCGATCGTACGTAATAAAGCACACAAGATGTGGGCTTCGCGTGTTTAGTCGGCTGGCCCTGTCCAGGTAACTGGAAGCGGGCACAAGGTGAGAGAGCACCCCTCGGGCCCTGCCTGCACCCGGTAACCGCAGGTTAGTGGGTTATCTACCATTACAACATCAATGACCCTTTTTGGACTGGATCGGGTTTCTCTTCCTCTTTGATTTTAATGACACATTTATTTCTGAGATGCTATCAAAATATATACATCTGTAAAGGCAACAACGTAATAACATTCGCTATGGTTGGTACAGATCAGAACAACCTATATGAAGCTCCACTACTTTATCTACCTTTTGTTGCAGTTGCTGGGTACCTGGTAAGCAATCTCTACACACATCTACAGCATGCCAGCTGGCTAAGTAGGTACCTGATACTAGTGTTTAGTCATGCAGGTAGGGTTGTAATGGAATAATAATGTCGTAGCATTTCGTCCCGGCCGCATTGGTGTATCCTGAGGTATTTGAACGGATGCAACTTCGAACGTCAAGCGTATAAATGCTCTACGTACGTGTATGTCTTTACACATGCCTAGAGATCTATTTAATTACGTGGTCTCAACAAGGAAGAGTAACGGGTCCTCCAAGCATCTTCTTTTCCATAAGGAATATTGATAATGCCGCATCAAACTTGACGCCAATCTACCTTTCGAAGCTGGGGACCATCAACTTGACTCAGTACAGGAACAACCTCGCCTTCGCATCCTCAACGACCCACGCAAGCCCTACCTCCAGGTTCTGCCCAGTCATAGCGCTGCATCGAAGGACATGCCATCGATGTGTGCGAATGGCCTTTAGCTGAAGCCCTTGCAGGATCTCCGCTTCGTCCATACATCCCTGGACGTCGGTCTTGTTTGCGAAAACTAAGAGACTTGCGCCAGATAGTCGCTTTGGCGACCCAGATGTCGAGTTAACAACAGAGTACGTATGCTTAAAAAATATGTGATGATAGAAGAGGGGAGAGGGAGATAGATGGGAAGTGCTTTACCTCTTCCTGCAACAACCCGTGCAGCTCCTCGCGACAATCATCGATGCGCAAGCGATCTGTTGCATCCACTACCCAGATGAGAGCATCCGTTTTTTCAAAGTAATTGCGCCAGTACGAGCGTAGGGTTTTTTGACCGCCAACATCCCCTGTTAAGCAGCAAACACATAGACATATATCAGTACCCAATCTTTCACCAATATTAAGTCCAAGCCGTGCACTCACAAATGTTCAGCTTATACCTGACCTCTCAGCACAGTTGTCAGCCACTAAACACCCAAGTCGGTAACCCTAGCTCGGGAAGGTTTTGTGGAGGGGGCTCTGGACTACAGTGGGGACGGGGAAGACGGCGAAAGGAAAAGAAAACGGCGAGACCGCAAATTGAGTCGAACTCACCCCTCGTAATCAATAGTCTTGATGATGAATCCAAGTGTCGGGCTGACGGTATTGACGTCCTCATTCATGATCTTCTTGACGATCGTAGTCTTTCCCGCATTATCAAGGCCGCTAGCGAACAAATCCTGTCAGTTACCTGGACTTCTCGGAAGCCCGTTTCGATGAGCACGCTTGGCCACAGCATACGGTCGCGACAAGAAAAGATTCGGGCCAAATAACTTCGACTTACAGCATCAGGATTCTCATCTCCTTATCCTTCAATCTTGCCTTGCGTAAGATCGACAACATGTTTATAACACGTTTCCGGCGCGATCAATAGGCACTTTGAACCAATGTTCTAGCCCATGCGCGGGCATTCCCATTGCATTGGTCCCCGAAGTTTGCAATTGCCGGATCCCCATTTTAAAGTGCACGAATTGGCTAGAATTTTAGTCAACTGTTGCCTACCACTTCACGTGATGAATTGAACTGCATCCACCTTCGACATGCGCAAACCACCACGGCTTCAGTTTGTATATTTGACGTATAGGTGAGCACACTGGACATGTTGTAAAAAGCTTCTACCTCATTTTTGGGGGGCTCAATCGATACAATTCAGCAATGCGTAATTATGCACTATTGTCTTCATCTGGCGCGTTCGCCGTGTTTTGAGCGCCCATCTTTTTGTGCATGCGCCTCTTCATCTTCCTGAACCTACGATGATGGAATGCTTTAAACTCTTTGGCATCTAGCTTTTCTGCATGTTTACAAACATGCACTTTGCCCGCCGCCAACTCCAACAAATGCTGCTCGAACTGGCCCAAGTTCTCTTCAACCATCGTTCTGACAGCTGGTGCCTCGTGCTCGGGTCCAACGTACTCCCACACCCACCGTTCCAGCGGGTCCTGACCAAGTATCTCCAAACTTTCGGTCGAGACGTTTGCTACATTGGTCGTCGATGTCTGTGCACCTAGCGAGGTGCCTGATGTTGCTGTAGCTTTACTCCGAATACTAGCTGGTCCCCATTTTGCTGTGCGGGAGACCGGGTCGTGAAACCGCTGGGCGACTCGCCGAGGTCGCCAGTACATCAATAGCGATGGACACTGCCACAGGTCGGAGTCATTAGGGCCCAGCCCTTCGCAAGCCAGGCGCACGCGAACACTTGGGTGGATGCGCTCATTCGTATCTTCCAAGAATTCTAGTGTAGGCCGACCGTCTTTCGGATTGATCTTTTTATACATGCCTGGGGCACGAGTGACCCTTCCAATTAAGTCGTACAGTGGACCGCCCGAAGATCGAATAGCATGCAATGCCCAAGGACGTATCGGGTGGTTCGATTCGTAGATGGTCCTTTCGGCCCATCTCGATGGCTTCATACGTCTCCTCTTCGATGTGCAGCAACCGCGACAGCCCCCTTTATCTTTCACTCTCTCTATATAATTCTGGTGCTTTTGACTATGGTAGTACTCCACAGAACGGTGAAATAGCCTCTCGAGCGCATGTGGCTGGAATTCGCAGCCAACTGAGGAAAGCTGGTCCATCATCCCTTCTAAAGCGTGAGTACATTGTTTAACAGAGAAAGCTACGCATATTAGGAAATGATAGCATGGAAACACTTACAGGCAAGGGTAGTATCAGCGACACCCTGATCTGGCCAACCGCCGCCAATGTTCGCATGGTTTCCCGGAAACCAAACTTGTCGAAGGTCAGATGTGTCATGTTCCTGAGGTCGCCTTTCCCAGAGGGTTGGACTGAACGGTCCCCTGGTCTCATCCAAAGCAAGGGCATGAAAGCCATGTTGAATTTTGTTCGAGAGGTGGGTGTTATAGAACTTGTACGTGGTTACTGTTAACAGCTCTGTGCCATACACTGATGTAGAGGAAGGGAGACTTATTGGCGTGTGCATCGCTTGATGCCCATTTTCGAAAAGACCTCCAGGTCTGGCACCCCAAGCGCGCCAACAGTATCCCAAACACCTGTTACAATATCAGCAACTCGAAATGTGGCCATGGTAGGTTGTATAAATACCAATTGCTAAGACTCGTATTAAAGTTCCTTGTCCATTGTTTCCCTTGATACGCGAATATCCTTTCTATTGGTAATTTCCAGTCAGCCCCGTGTCGGTTCCAGGTACGTCTATCCCACCTTGGCAAGTCGCTCGCGATAAATAGAGGCCGCATTATCGCCTTTTGGCTTGTTTGTGAAGGGCATCGTCGGGAAAGGATCATCATATTCGTCGTTGGTCCAGTTCTGCATGTCTTTGAAGATGGGATAAAAATAATCCATTCCTTCTCTGGTCAGCAATCCAAGATCTGATATCATGCCTCCGATTGATCTTGCTGTGAAGGCACCACGGCTGAAACCAAGGAGGACGATCTCATCGCCGTCGACATAGTTGGCACAAATAAATGCATAAGCTTCGCGGATGTTCTAATATTAGTGAGGACTTAGTCTGTATCAGAACCGGGGACGGTCAAGTCATCGCGAACCTCCGATATACCGACACCAAAGGCACCGCCAAATAGTCTGTCTATGACACCTGACCTAGAACCTACTCCGGATTGGTAGTATATGATCTGGAACGTCCCATCCGAACAGGTCCGCCTGAAGCACCTCGAGATACGGGTCACGTTAGAGGGAATTTGGAGGCTATATATATGCTTCGATTGGCTTGATTTGAAATGGCCATTATCGCTAACATAATCAGTATTTGAACTGGACAGCGCGGGATGATGCTTACGAGTTTTGCCACGTTCCATCACAACATATAATAATACGTTTCTTTGTCAACGACGGAGGCATGTTTACATGAGGCCGGCGTCACTAGCGCGAACGTGTTCTTGGGATGCAACATAGGTATACATAGGAAAACGGAACTTAGAGCATTGGAGCCGAAGTGTACGGAGCATGGAATAGGATAGAATAGTTCGGCCATAAAGCCTCTGTAACGAGGGGAGAAGATATTATCGTTGAGTTCGTTAACAACAAAGGTCAAGGGCAGCCGCTGGGAACGACGGGCGGTACTTCCCCATTATCTCCTCTAAAAAGCCAGGGATAAGGCACTACAATACGGCGAGCTGGTACGTGCGGTACCTAGTTCCCTGACATCGCGTACGCTACAATTTGAAGAAGGTGCGATTACGAGAAAAGACTATTGCTTGCCCTACCGGTTTTGGCAAGGAGTGATGATATCGGAGTGAACCCCAATAGCCATTGATCCATTACCTATTCGTGTAAGTAGGTAGATAACTACGAGGATGTAGTCGGTAGCTATGTATGTCCTGGGCACTACTAGTATGCTGAGGATTCTTTAAGTCTGGGTACCTAGGTAACCTTTAGAGTTGAAGCCTGTTGGAACACAACCGGGGGTTAACAACCCCACAGTCGATGCTGGTCGGGCAGAAGACTGGGCTGATTGGACACGAGGTACCTACGTGGGTATTAGCATTCGGAATTGGCAAATAGACAACGGGATTAGATTCGCGTCTTCAATCGTGTATACTTAATGCAGTGACACTTGACACAAGGTTCACAGCACACCGTTGGACTAGGTTGTTGGTTCGCTTGGGTATCCCAACTCCCTCAGAATTCCATGTAAGAAGGCCCTAACTTAGGATGTAGAGCGCTAGACTAGCGACCCACCCTGGAGATCCTACACGCTATAGGCGCTTGTATCTGTTCCCCTGTTCCCAATAGCAGTCCCCCAAATACAATAATACCTGCATCTATATCCTCAATAGGCTTTACCCCACGCTTCCTCCTGGCGGGAGTAGGAAGCCGGTCAGCCAGATGGAAGCAGTGCAATACTTGGGCAGGATTGCGAACGCTACAACCGTATTCAGTTCTGCATGCATATCCACGTGTGCGCTTAGCCTCTTGAGCGAATATCCAACGGCTTGCATAGGGCAGGGATTCTCCAGCCTAGGTCTTGCCAAAGCCATGATCGTTAGTAATGGCTCACAAAACAGCTGACAGTCATGGCAAGGAATGCTTATCGACTCACATCCTACCCCTCATCCAATCGCTCTATCACATGGCTTGCGCCTTCATGGCAGCTCTAAGTTCTAAGGGGCATAGGGCCAGAGGCACAAACCTATAGAAGAGCAAGAATAGCACCGGATTTCCAGCTTAAATCTTCAACCGTCTATCCAACGAAGACAGAATCTCCGACCCGACAGTGCAATATGACTACTCTTCCGAGTGATTCTGGCGTGTCTTTGACACAGTTCTTTAACCGCTGTGACTTACCAGTTACCGTGAAGGACGACTGTGATGCTTTTGTCAGAGCACGGTACTCTGGAGACATCCGGCCGGCGCCGTTTCAGGGATACTGCTCGTACACACTGTTCGTTGGTAACGAGGTCGTCGTCCAACTTCGACCGTCCGCCTACAGGCTAGATATGGGCGTTGTAAAAACCGCCTGTCACGTTTTTGGCCACTTAGCACCGGAGACCGAGTACCTTGGACAGCTAGAGGGTACCGATCTGCATGCATTCTCTATGAGGAGACTGCCAGGCGTGTCTCTTCTGGAGTACCGAGCTAGGCTAGGCACAACAGCAGCGCGGAAACAAATAGTCAAAGATTTTGCTTATTTCCAGGCCCTGGCTTGGCGCCAGGCAAGACGCCCCGAAGACCTTGTACAAGAACGCCGAACAGTCGGTTCGAGCCTAGCATTGCGATTAGAGTCGATGTGTTCCTCGCTTCCCATGCCTTTCCGATCTATAGCTAAGTCGATTCTAGCTGAGATACCCGATATACAGGCTTTACCGTGGGTTTTCACTCACGGCGATTTACTTCCTGCCAACATTATGGTCACTCCCGGCTCCGGTAAGCTTACGGGCTTGTTGGACTGGGCAGAGGGGGAGTGGTTGCCCTTCGGAATAGGAATGTATGGCCTCGAGGAACTCCTGGGCCAAGACAATAAGAGCGGTGATTTTGTCTACTACCCGGAAGCTAGTCAGTTGAGGAAGAGTTTCTGGGATGAACTGATGCTCTTGATCCCTGAACTTGCTACGAACAACAAACTGGCGACTCTTGTGAAGGAGGCACAGACTCTCGGCATATTGCTATGGCACGGCATCGCATTCGATGATGGGAAACTCAACCGCGTCGTGGAAGAGGGAAAAGACAACCGAGAAATTCAAAGACTGGCCGTGTTCCTCTTAGGCTCAGCAACTATGCAGGAGTTTAAGTGGCATGGTAATACCTTCTCGTTCAAGTTTTTGTTTGCGGCGATACGCGGTATAGTTCTTCAAAATCTCAAATTATTGTTAAGGTGATTCTTCTTCTTCGACAGAAAGTATTACTCACTACTAGAAATATACTCCATCGGTCAATGTGAGGCTGACACCCTTTTATTGAATGACCCATTGCTACTAAATCCACACAGCTTCCTGTCTCCTATATATCTGACTTTCCTTTAGCAGCCCTTTCAACAACATATTGTACAAGCGATTGTCCAGACTCGTAATCCCTGCTCGAGTGGACCTTAGCAACGCGCTATATCAATTTGATTCGTGCTTAGTTCTTGCTAATTACGAAGGCTGACTGTTATTCAAAGAGAAGTTAAGGGGATAATCCCCCGCGAGATTACATATCGGTCGTGCCTATCGGCAGCCTACATCATAGCTTGCTGCCATGGAAGCGGTTCAGTCGCAGGTTTTACTGGGCCTAATTCACCTGCTCTGCGCTCTTGCCAGGCCTCTATATCTCGATGATCGACGAAATTACCATGAATCCCAAGGCGGAGCTTGAATGGCAGATGCAACGTAGCGAGAGGTCCCGCCGACAGCTTTTGCGCATCCCATATTACCACGTCATTCCTAAGCTCGTCAAGGTTATTCTTAAGGGCGATGATATAGCCCTCTCCTTCAGCACCGCCGTCTCTTGGAACGAAAGCTGGTTCTTGGAACGTAGCTGTCGGCCCGGCAAACCAGATATCTTCTTTTCCAGTCTTGGTCTCATCATCCTCGTCCCACGTATAGTGAGCCATACAATTGAAGAGCCCGCCTGCTGGTGGTCCACACTTGGCGAAGTCATACGGCAACGTTGGATCAACCCTAAGCTGCCAGAAATGTTTGTACTTCTTAGTCACCAGTCTGTCGTCGATGCGCGAGAATTCTCCATTTGTCTTCCACTCCAGAAGTGGCTTGACTCTCGTTCCAGATTGTGTTTTTGGGTCGAATATCCATCGACACGTTGGGCTGCTTAGGCGCTTTCGCCCATCAAGGTCAGGTGTTTCACCTTCTGGAGGAAACCAAAAGAAGACGTTTCCGTCGGCAACTGTCAGATCGCAAACGACATGGCCATCTTCGTTCTCGTAACAACCGGCCACATGGCCATGGAATGCTAGTATGACGATAGTCAGAACTAGTTTTCAAGTGAATTGGATATTACAACTTGGATCCTTTCTATCCAAACTGCCAATTACTGACCATTATCTGCCCGGAACCAAATTACATCTTCAGGTTTGCCGCCACGTCGTGGAACCAAGCCGTAAACTTGATCCTCGTTCGGATCCCAAGCGAACTTGTTACCGCCTTTCTTTAACCGGTCAAGCGACATCTTAATGGGCGTTAGTGGGAGCACAAAATAATTCTTCGAGACTCCGCAATCATGGATCATTCCGGCGAAAGGGGCCTTGAACCAGAGTTCTTCCGTCTTGAGTCCATCGGCGTTGATCGTCCAGGTAACAACATCGTTGCCACAGTCCATTCCATCGCTGCCCGCTTCGTACGCGAAGCATAACATCTCGCCCGTATCAGGATCGAATTTTGGGTGCGCCGTAAAGGTGGGAGCTTTTATCTGGCCTTCGAAGTCATAACGTCCGATAGTCTCTAGTGTTACGGGGTCCATAGCAAAAGGCGGTCCATCCTCTTTACTTGCAAGTAGCATTCCGCGCCAAAAAGTGATGTTAGTATTTGAAACGGTTCGAATCACGCCTTTCACGCTTTCATTATCCGTGTAAGGGTTCCTATATCGACCAAAGAGGGCCTTTCGTGCTTTCTCCTCAGCGATGAGCTTGTCCGTTCGGACGTAGCGCTGTTTGAAGTCGGCATGGCCATTGGCAATACGAATTGCTGTCACACTACCTAAAACACTGGTCTTCAGAAGCTTGGACTTCGACACGACGGAAAGATCGCTTACCATCGCCGTTCTGTCATCGCGCGGGTTAGCTCAAGGCCGGCATGTTTAACGAACACGACTTACAAAATGTATATCATCCTCAAACAATGGTGGGAACCTGTGGTCCTTGAAATTCAATCTCAGTAAACTTCGGCCGTCCAAGAACTTTAGAGAATCCTTACAGGCTGCACTCGATAGAATGTCCCGTTGATTTCTGGCGGGATCTTCCCAGTTACTTCCAAGTTGAATAGGTCCCCTTCGAACCGGGTCGGCTTGTTCATCGAGGAGAAGGCTCCTGTACCTGGAAACTTGACTTGACTCCCCACCAGCTTCCCCTCTCTGTAAGGATATCCTGATATCTCTGGTGCGAGATCCTCCAGATGCGCCATGTTGCCAGCACGAATTAAACAAATCTTCTGGCTCGGTCAGGCCTTGCTATGGTGTTGCAAATGCTGTACAGAAACCACTCTATTAGCAAAAAAACCCACTGCGTGTCTTTTAGACTGTGCCTGCATTCTAGTCCTGTATACACCACAGGGATTTCGATATCCCGTTATATACCTCCGGCAGTTATAAGATCTCTTGCAAGCTTGGCAACGTGGCGAAAACGTGTAATATCTGCCATCATGCCACGGGTTCCAAATCCGCAAGCTATGTTTCCTTACCCGCACGAATTGGAGAATCACGTAACTTGTTACAAAGGTGGAGATTTATTTACCATGAAGCTACCAGTTCACTGCATCTACCGTTCGGTTGCCTTACTACATATAGCCAAGCACTCCCCTTTCCCCAAACACGCACTTTAGGCTATGTGCCTAATTATACCTAGGTCTTTTCATCACACTTCATCACTTACGGCCATGCTAAGGTCTGTCTACCAATTCAGGCAGAACCCTACTCGAACCTTCACTGCTCCACGTCTCCCCCTCACCTTTCCTAGACTGCCCCTCCGGCAGAGCTAGAGATAGCGGGGGGTCAGCCTCAGCGGCATTGTGGCCATAATGAGGAGCGCGCAGATCGTCATCTTCGACGCGTTTCCCAGTAACAGGATGCGGGTAATGGAAGGGCACGACGCGAGTATCGGGCCACAGCATCTTCTGCTCGATGATCTCGTCGGGGCCCCAAGGATCCTCGGGGTACGTCTTCGTAGGCCAGGGGACGTAGTTCTCCTTGGTCAGAGACCAGCCGGCCTCGAATTCTGCGTGCCAGAAGGGGAAGTAGCGATATCTAAATAGCTTCCACACGCCATTCTCCTTAATATACTCGTTCTCGTAGAGCCCGCCCTCCCACCATTGCACGTGGCCGCGGGGGTGGGTGTCGCGCACCGACTTGTGCGTGCCCGCCTGCATCAGCGCGCGCATCCTGCACCAGGCGTGCGTGCCGCTCGGATCCACGTCTACGATATCTTGCATCATGATGTGGTCGAGCAGGAACCCGTGGACGGGTCCATTGCGTCCCTTCACGAATGTGCTTTGGAAGCGGCCATTGTAAAGCCTCTTGATGCCTGCTTTCCCGCGGTAGCGCGATCCGAGGAACTCGACGTAGGCGTCCGGGTGGTCCGCGTACATGTCTACGACCTGGTAGTTTCGTTGTCAATGGCTTGATCGGATAGAGGGAGACTAAAGTGTCACTCGCTCACCTCGTTGTATAAGCATTTGTCGAGGTAGTAACCATATTTGAAGTGAACTTTGCGCACTTCGGCCTCATCCGAGACTCGAGACACCTCTTTGCGTAGCAGCGCTACTTCCTTTTTCAAATCGGCAATTTCCGCATCCATATTCGTGTTTTAGACCAGAAGACCATGTATAAGGGCAAAAAATACACCAACAGAACTCTGGGATGTGTATTGCAAACGGGCGACCAACTGCATCTATGTAGCTTTTGAACGTCCCCTCCCGGACCCAGACCTTGACTTGGCTAACATACCACTCACTCCGCAACCATGTCAAGCAGAGGACAATGCAACCTGTCTAGGAGCCGCGGCCGCGATTCCGGCAAATATGAGCGAAACCGAGTCTCGAGACGGTAGAGTTGGGATGTGGGGCGTCTCCAATCCGGGGGGTAATCTGACTACTGCTTTAACACGTGGAGGTTGCAAAAGACGGGGAATAACGAGCAAGGTACGGAAGAGATTAAATTAGGGATATGATTCATGTGCACATGGTGTGTATCCCGGCGATCGCAATGAATAGCCCAATCCTTTTGTACAAGCTCACACCTCTTTACGTATTATATACGATGATACCAAAGGACGATGTGGTGTGGATTTGGTGGCAACCCGTCAAGATTGCTCGGACGCGACTGGGCGCGAACATGTCGACAGCCCTCTATGATTCACATACCCATTCCAGCCATGTCGTATCGTTCCAGGTCAATCAGAGTAGTACATAGCTAAAGAAACCGGTCCGCAACCTCATTATTACATCGAGTTTCTCCTCGACTTCCAGGCAAAATCAGCATCCTCATGAATCTTGGGTTCCTCGATCCCAGCGCGCAGCTCCCTCTTCCTTCTCCAATCACTTCCAAACCTCTTATCGCGGTCTCCCACCGCCTTTTCAAAATCAAACTGACTGTCGGCCGTGAAACTCGTCATAAGCTTCGGCTCGCCTAACGGTAACTTATCGCCGCGATCCGTCTGCCAAAGATGGTACACTTTTCCGTACAAGCCGACGACCTCCTTCATCTCTTTGGTCTCGGCCGCCTCCCACGCCTGCTGCAGACCGGGTGTCGTGGGGCCGGGCATGATCAACATGCCGGACTTCACCTCGTATACGTGCGAGTGCCATAGTTTCCGCTCCTCGGGTGGAAGTGTCTCGTAGAGCTTTGGCGTGATCATGTATTCGATCCCGATTAGCCGCGCGTTGGGGCTGGGACTGTCGTATAAGATGCACTGGCGGACATCTGTTCGAGGTGAGATTGTTAGTGATTAGAGAATGCTTGACCTGCTGTTGTAGCGTTGTGATGCGCAAAGTTCAAGTATTAGTTAGATGATACGTGGTGTGGCCGATGTACCTGATGAGAGGTGAGCGCAGTAGTGGTTTGCCTCTACGTATCTGCCTGGCTCGTCTGCATACGTGTGGAATGCATTCAGGTGAGCGCAAAGCTGCTTTGTCGGTTGGAAGTCCTGGCACGGTTGTTAGAGCTGATTCGCATGCACCAGACTGCTTCAATGTCTCGTGCTGGCCTGTTTGTGGCTTTACCTGTATGAGAGAAGCACCTGTCTCAAGCGCGACGTCTTGGGCCGGTACCGCGTCACCAGGGACGTTTGATGGTTTCGTACTCTCTGCCATTTCTTTCAGCTACTGGGTCTATATGATGTCTGGCGTACAGTATTCATGCGTGTTGAGGTGTTAGTATTCTGGCAGCGGTTAAAATCTTCAACCGTTAATTCCAGATCATAATGATTTCTCAAAAAGCTCTGGTTTCCCTGCGCCTTTACTACTTTATATGGAATGCTATCGCGCATCGTAATGGCGCACTATACCACCCATCCCGCGGGTGATGTCATCACTCAGTCATTCGCGAACAGATATGTGGAACAAGCCGCAATGCGAGAATGCCCGGCTATAGCCAAGCAACTCCCAAGCCTACCGACCTATACCTACCTATCCTGATTTGAAGCCGAATATCACTGAGCTAGCAGCGACGCAAGGAAGGGACTTTTGACACGCCGCGAAGTCTCTAATTTGAGTGGAATCGTAGGACTACAATGCTGAGACCTCAGTTCTACTTATGCCAGGAAACCCTGCGGAGTTTAGATGTTGTAGAGAGTCGTGTTTGCATTCGCTAGATACCAAGCCGCTAGGACCAGCGTACTAGCTATGTGGGCAGTTTAGGACCTTATGCAGGTTTATAGGAGTATTACTAACCTACATGTATCTAGTCATAGTATAATACATATGCACTGTATGGAGCCTACACGTCGGCTAGGGTCGACTAAGTCTCGTCCTGGGTCGACCCACTTGCGTCGGGGCTTGGCATTCAAAACCTCCGAGGGGGTCTAAAAACGTACTAAAATACACTAAATTTTTTAGCGTCACGCTAGTAGGCCTATGCTTAGTGTCACGGATGCGAAGAAAAGGCAGTGGGTGCAAAGACCAACTATACCCTATATTCGGGGGAAGATCTAAAGCTAAAGAACAGGAATCTAAGACAGGGCTTTGCAGCCAAACTATATAGACATATTACTCTCACATTCTGCCGGCAGAATAATGGGTATTCTTCGGAGCAGTGGCTACGATTGCCATTGTGCAAATGCCTCCATTGTGCGAATGCCTCCATTGTGCGAATGCCTCTATTGTGCGAATGCCTCCATTGACATGAGGCTGCCATTGAGGCTCATTGAGGGTTACTGACAGGCAAGGCTAGGCCGACTAGCAGGCCAAGGCTGTCACACTTAGCATATGCTTAACATATGCTATAAAATATTAAAAATATTAACTAAGCATATATTAAGCATATGCTTAGCATATGTTTAGCATATGTTTAATATATACTATATATAAAAATATATTAAATTTTTATTAAAGTTATTAAATAAATTTAAATAAATATAATAATTATTATTATTAAATAAAAATAAAGTTTTTATAAATAATTATATAACGTATCTCACGGCCATATTTGCCACCCGACTATATTTGCCACTTTTTTTCCCATACAAAAAACGTTTGTGCGCAACATTATAACTTGGCTAATAGTAATGCTATAATAATATAAATAGTACTAGTCGATTCTTAACTAAATAACGAGCTCAAATATGATTCTTTTATATTTATAGTATTTTTATTTAGTAGGTTATTAAGGTAGTAAATAAACAAGGATTATTAAAAAGATCTTGGCAAAAAGGTCTGTGCGTAAATTTATAACTCTATCAATTTTAGTCGTACAATAATAAAAATATAATCATTAAATTTCTATTAAAATAAGGAATCTAGTAGTATTTTTTTTATTTTAATTACTTAAATATTAAACTAGTTATATAGTATTATAATATTTGTACTATAATATAATCCTTGCTAAAAATCATATAATCCCTGCTTAGCGTATTGCTAAATAACTTGCTAAATAAAAATATTATAAATATAAAAAAAATCATATTTGAACTTGTTATTTAGTTAGAAATCAACCGGCACCACTTACATCATTATACCATTAGTATGGGCCAAGTTATAATGTTGCGCACGGACCTTTTTTGTATGGGAAAAAAAGTGGCAAATATGGCCGGGTGGTAAATATGGCCGTGGGATACGTTAGTTAAAATTAATTTTTTTTTAATTATTTTATTTTAAATTTTTTAATTTTTTAATTATTATAGCTAATATTATATATATTAAGCATATGCTTAGTATATGCTTAGTATGTCATGCAGATCCGCAGACAGAAACAAGATGCAATGGTCTCACGAATTGTTCAATGTCTTCTCAAGTCAAAAACGCGATGTATTTCTTAGCTAGTTCCGTTTCGTCAGATATGCATCTGAAGGTAGATAATGCTACGCCTTGAACTCTAACCATGCTGCGCCACACATGGTGACGTCAGCAGTACTCCATGAAGCAGCTACATCCGTATAATTATCTAGCACAGACCTGTTGGTCTGCTGAGTCATCTTCTGCTGAGTCAGCATCTGTACATAGCTAGCATAATACATAATGCATCCTTTAGATCATCATCTTTCGACCTTAATAATCAATTCACATTTTGCACTCATCTTGGTACCAACATAGTATATGCTTACTAACATAGCGCTAAAAAATTTACGCCTTGCTTAATTAGGTAACTAGGGTGTGGGTCGACCCTGGCTGAGTTTTTACGCTAGTCAAAAATAAAAGTGGGTCGACCCAGGACGAGACTTAGTCGACCCTAGCCGACGTGTAGGCTCAGCATATAGCAGTAGTATAGGTAAAACAGGCGTCCTCCACCCTCTAGCGTCGAGACAAACAAAGTTTGACTCAACTTCTACAGATGTATCTTAACCAAATATATTGTGGTCTAACAGTATTCTTCTATCTTAATGCTACGGAGCACGAAGAGCATATCATGAATAACATGGTATATATAGGTGACACAGAGGGCCCTCGGTGGCAAGCGCGGCAATTTCATGGTTGATACATAACTTGGTTCGTATACGAGGCAAAGTGTCTATACTGTCCTTCAAGATAGGGGTGATTAATGATTAGACTCGCTACGACTGGTTGCCTGTCGTATTTTGTGTTGCATTCAGGCAGCCGTTTGAAGCTCCAATCGTCTACCTATGCATCCCTTTCACTGATACGACAAGGCAAACCTTCTACCAATGAGTCCGGGGCATCGAGCGTTAAATACCTACTGCATTATGTATGACATACCTAGGCATGTAGGACACAGCCTTCAACCGCCCACTCAGGGATGCAGAACTATCGGGTTCTTACACCATACGCACACTTGGATACCTAGGTATGCACAACGCCACATTGGCACCTCGGGCGGTTTGCTATTGAAAACACCTAGCCATTCTGTCTCGGTTGCCGAAGCAAGGCAACTACGAATATATATTGAAATGCCTTCGTTGCTAGATATAAGAAGGAGGTATTGAGATGCTCTCTCCTGTTCGTTAAACATTGCTACATCTCATCATACTTACTCACAAACTCGCTTGACCCTTGAGGAGCCATTGAGTAGGACAGCTCTATAACGTAGTCATGAAGCCTTATTTCGGCTCAAGTAGGCGTGTTACCAACTCGTACGTTGGTGGCTGCTATTATACCAAATGGGAAGCCAACAGCCCATACAATCAATACCAAACACCACAGCGTTCTTATCTTCCCCTGCATAGTATGCGAAGTCATACGACCATCAAAGACATTGCTTCCAGGACAGTATTGACGCAGACATTTTCTAACAACAGCAATGAGCACCTCGAGAACATCGCCTACTCGTTTCCTCTCTACGATGGCGTCTCCGTAGTTTCTTTTACCGCCACCATCGGAGATGTTCGGATACGGGGTATCGTCAAAGAAAAGCAGCAGGCACGCCGTGACTACAACGAAGCTATCAGCAAAGGTTCAGCGGCAGGTCTTCTGGAACAGCTACCCGAATCCTCCGATGTCTTCATCACCAGCATTGGAAACGTCCCGGCCAAAGCCAAAGTGATCGTGAATATCGAATACATCGGCGAGTTGAAACACGATGCGGAAGCCAACGGCGTCCGATTCACAATACCATCGTCCATCGCGCCGCGGTATGGAACGACACCTGGTGATGTCGTCGCTTCTTCAGCTCTCATTAATCCCACTGGCGCTATTCAAGTGACCGTCGACTTCCAGAGTCCTGAGGGATGCCCTATTCAACAAATCCAGTCACCTAGCCATCCCGTCACCGTTACCGTTGGACGCACGAGCGCCATGTCGACGAACGATTATATGCCTAACTGCGGATCGGCCACACTGTCACTTGATGCGACCTCTCTCGATAAGGATTTTATTTTCATCGCGAGTATTAGGGATGCTGACAAACCAAAAGCGCTTTTGGAGACGCATCCAAGTGTAGCGGACCAACGAGCCCTGATGGTAACACTAGTCCCTCGGTTCAATCTCGCCCCTAGTTATGGTGAAATTGTCTTCATTGTCGACCGGTCCGGTAGCATGGGCGGCAAAATACCCAGTAAGTTACTTTCTTCTCCGTGTTGCTTTCTGCTCTCTGGAAGCTCGTCATCTTCTCGAAACATAGCATTGCCTTTAGGGCATCATTTTTTGCTGATCCTTTACTTCCAGTGGTTACCAGTGCAATGGCAATCATGCTTAAATCTCTCCCCGTCGGAGTCAAGTTCAACATCTGCTCATTCGGAAGCAAATATTCATTTCTGTGGTCAAAGAGCAGGCCATACAACGACGCGAACTTGAATGAGGCCCTTCAGCACATCGACCAACTCGATTCAAGCTATGGCGGCACAGAGATTCACCCGGCGGTAAAAGCCGTAATCAGCCAGCGATTCGCCGATATGCATCTCGATACCATCATATTGACGGACGGCGAAGTATGGAACCAGAGTGGGCTGTTCGATACGATCCGGCAAGCTTCCGACGACCACAAGTGCCGCTTCTTCTCTCTTGGTATCGGCGCGGGCGCTTCCACTTCTCTCGTTGAAGGTATCGCTGCGGCCGGAAACGGGTTTAGCCAGTTCGTTGCAGAGGGCGAGAAGATGAACGCGAAGATGGTTCGGCTCCTGAAGGGTGCGCTGTCGCCTCACATTAGCGATTACAACTTAGAAGTCAAATACAAACAAGAAGATCGAGAAGATGACGAGTTTGAAATCATAGAGCCCGTCAATGAGGCTTCGAAAGTCGACAGCAAGCCATCTGAGACAGAACCCAAAGAGAAAATCGCAGCGAAGCCGACGATTTCCCTCTTTAACGAAAGCATTGACACGGACTCCGATGTAAATCTCACTTCCGACAAGGGGAACGAAGATCGGTTTGCTCATCTGCCTACCATTCCGCCTCCATCGATCCTACAGGCTCCATATAAGATCCCACCACTGTACAACTTCTCCCGCTCAACAGTCTACCTCCTACTCGATCCCAGCGTCAACCACAAGACACCCGAGACCGTCACCCTCCGAGCAACGTGTGCTCAAGGACCTCTAGCACTGGAGATCAAAGTAGAAGATGTCGGTAAAGACGAAACCATCCACCAGCTCGCAGCCAAGAAAGCCGTCTACGAGCTCGAGAAATACGGCGACAACAGCGGTAGCGGCGGCGGCTGGCTAACCGCAGCTACAGACAGGAATGACAACGGACTTCTCAAGAACAAATATGCGGGACGCTGGGACGAGATCGTGGAGCGCGAAGCTATCCGTCTCGGGATCAAGTACCAGATCGCTGGGAAGTGGTGCTCGTTCGTAGCTATTGAGAGAGAGAACGGGGAGGAGCGTGAAAAGCCTATTTCCGGTTTCTCTAGCTACGATTCGGCGTTGACAACGTCAAGAAAAATACCACAGCCGCCCGCCGCGCGTCGTAAATTATCGCTGAGCAGACCTGCATACCGAACTCCAGCCGCCCCTCAAGCTGTAGCGCCGATGGCGCCGAGCCCCTTAATGCATTACCAATCAGCAGCATTATACGGTGGTGGTACTACTTTTGGTGGTGGTACTACTTTTGGTGGCGGCACCGTCCTTCACCGGAGAGCGAATTATACTCCCGATGATGGGTCGAGCGAACAGTTCAGTGCTAGGCGGCGGTCACGTAAAAGTCCGCGGTCTTCGGTGCCCGCTGCACCAATTGCCAGACTAGACACTAGAGGCGAAGTTGACCTTTTGGAAGCGCCTGATCCTGACCCATCTTACCCCGAAAGCTACAAGTCGGACGAAGCGTACTGTTTTAATGATGAGAAGACAATGCAGGCCGTCATCCGACTGCAGAAATCAGACGGGTCGTGGGAATGGGGCCAGAGTCTCCTGTCTCTCCTGCGCATGAGTGTGCCGGGACAAGGGCAGGGGAGACAGGATGCTGTTGGGGCTACAGCCTTCTGTGTCGCTTTCTTGCAGAAACTCTTCCCGCAGGAAGTCGATGTGTGGGAGCTTCTCGTGGATAAAGCGAAGAGCTGGCTGGGCCAGCAGAGTGGTGTTGACGCAGAGAAAGAGATTAGCGATGCTAATAAGATCGTCGGCAGTTTGAATTAGTATGATAATGATAAGAAGTGGTGAATGGACGTAGTGATAAATTATTTCTACGTCTGGAAGTGCCATAGGATACGATGGCATATTGTCTGTCTATCTAACGATCTATTTCTGTAAGGCTTTGCATTGATTTGCAGGAAATCTCTCTACATACAGCCACTCATTCACGACATATCGGGATACTAAGTAGCTAGTCACACTGGTGACCAAGGGGGCGTTTATTCTTAGGATAGCTAATACTTCATATTTCTAACTAGACTGAGTAAACATCACTCACTTAATCAAAAACTCATGACTGCCGTATTTTCATTTATGAAAGAAACGTATATACTAAGTATTGAGGTCATCAGTTGGCGCATCTCACAGACACACACCCATCCACCATTTTGCCAAGACAACGCTCGCAACATCGATCCACGATCCACTGAGGTCAGTTTTTCCACCAGTAATACGGCCTCGTACATGATCATGATTTCTGCGTGACTCTTATAATGAAGTTCAAGGGACAAGTATACAAGTGTCTGGTGCATTCTTTATTTTCGTCTCGAGATATTATACTGAAAACAACTAAGATCAAGTTTTGCTCTGAAGGTTATACTTACCTCCCTAACCCACTCCTTACCTCAACTTATCTATACAGTACATATATAAAACCGTCACACACACAACTTAATCCCTTCTAACCTAGTCATGTCGTCTCTCGCCGAATATCAAGAAGCACTAACAGAATCCCTCGCAAAAGCGAACCTAGTCCCAGGCTCCGCAGCGGGACTCATCCCCGCAGGCTTCCGGCCGACGACAAAACTCCACGTTCGGTTCAGTAATAAGGCCGTAGAAAACGGCACCTTCTTCCGCGCCAGCGAGTGCAAAGAGGCGCCTCGACTCAAATTCGCGCCCGAGGACAAAACACGCCGAAACGACTCGGATGATGATGACGATGATGATGTGGATAATGCAAACACATCGTATAGCTTCATACTCACGGATCCGGACGCGCCGACACCGGACGATCCTAAGTTTGCCTTCTGGCGGCACTGGGTCCTCTCGGGCTTGCGTCCTCAGGCTGTGGGCGATACTGCGGATGCCGTGGCGGCTGCCTCGGAGCTGACGGCGTATCTGGGACCTGGGCCGAAAGATGAGTAAGTGCGGTGCATCATGTCATGTCTTATAATACGGCTTCCTTTGTTAGACAAGGGGCGGAAATTTGCGGGCTGTTGTCGGTTATCAAGTGAGTGAGTAGATGAGTAGATGCTAAAGGGAAGCGGCTTACATCTAGTTCGAAACCACACAGATACTTGTTCCTGCTGTATCGCGAGCCCAAAGGAGGGCTGAACCTGTCGAAGGAAGATGTTGGCGGCGAAGAGTTCGTCCAAAGACGATCTTTCGAACCTGCCAGGTTTGCCGAGCAGCACAGTCGTAAGTAACTTCTCCTTAATTTTAGTGTTTATCATTCATTACTTTGGCCCGTGCACAGAGTACTCTCTTCCTCTTCTTCTCTTCTCGGTCCCCCCCCCCCCCCCCTTCTTTTTTTTTTTTTTTTCTTTTTTTTTTTTTTTTTTTTGCTTTTTTTTTTTTTTTTTTTTTTTTTTTTTTATTTTTTTTT
>Ga0247782_1000092_pt1 | contig 121983 bp, 100 predicted proteins | sample UWRJL019104C5_FD_179928 | JGI IMG/M metagenome (GOLD analysis project Ga0247782, IMG submission 179928) | Plant litter microbial communities from Arlington Agricultural Research Station in Wisconsin, United States - UWRJ-L019-104C-5 | ecosystem: Environmental > Terrestrial > Plant litter >... | reverse complement strand
GTTTGTTTGGTGTATGTTGGGAAGGGGGGGGGGGGGGGGGGGGGTTAATGGAAACAAAGTGTGGGAAATGATATATCGTCTTTATTCTAGCTGTTTGTATGTTTATCTAAGTTGACAATCGGTGCTTTAATCGATACGATAAAGCACCCATTCAAGTCTCGGCTCAGCCGCAGTGTCATTTCAGACAGGGGCTATCACCAAGATATTTGGGGGTTCGACATGGGAACATCCATATCATGACGACTCGAAATAAGATTCTTTCGTTCATTGCCATCATTGAAAGAATTATCAAGTATGCTCGGGGTAACACCACGTTTCTTTATCTTCTACCCCTAGACACTCTCTCCTGATCCCGTTGGTCCCTCTCATATTGACGTCGCAGTAACTCGACAGTAGGTATGAATCTATCGTTGATCTGATCGAGGTTGTCATTGGCATATTGCTGAAGCTCTTCTTTGCTACCTCGCCAAGGGATGACGGTGTCGACGAGCAATTGCCATATCCCAGCCGTCTCCTCCAACATCCTTTCAACGACTTGTCGAGGAGTGACCTGGAGGCGAGCTGCTATTGAGGACCAGAATGATGTTCCGTGACCCTCAGGCAGAGGGTCGGATATGACTCGACGGATTTGTTGCTCTGTATTCATTTCGTGTTCTGTCGGACGGGTGCAAATCGGTATAGGTGGATAAGCAGGTCCTGAAAACGGAGTACCGGCAAGTCAAAATGGTACGCTTGCTTAGGTATATAGATACTTTCATTGAGGTAAACTGATCTAAGTGAAACCGAGCAGCAGTAGTGTTATAATACCTATCAACCTTTCCCTCCTTTTGCGTGCGTTATCCTGTCTCAATGTGAGTTATGTATGACCGTCGTACAGACATCGCGAAAACCAACAGGAGTGCCGTTATGCATGTTGAGCTAACTTATACACTCTCAAATTAGTTCTTAAAGTGAGTGAACCTAACAACTACTTCTGTATCACCGTGTCAGTTATCATGGGTTTACACGGGTTGGCCGTTCCTCGACAAGTCTCTATCTACTGTGTCAACTCACAAGAGGAGTCACGGAAACAATATGTTTGTCCTCCGGGATTGGACAATTCTGGTGTATGTGAATGAGTTCTTTGCAGGGAAAGTATAAATAGGCAAGTTCCATCCCTTATACTGACGTCCAAAGTCTCCTTTCATCATCCGCTCCAACAAAGCACATCCTCCCTTCAAACGCAATTTTACAGGCACAAGTTAAATAATCATCAGCCTCGACCAAGCGACCAACAATATATCCTCCTTCATTCCAACACCCTCAATAATCAAACCTCAACCCTAGTTGGTCACCATGGCAAACAACAACAACAACAACACATCTCAAGTCTCTATTAACAACGAGTCCGCCACCACCAGCCCCAGCACCATTGATCTTGACGCAATGATTCAACGAGCTGTAAAGACAATCCTCAGTGAGGATCTGCGGACGACCGTCGAGGCCACAATGAAAGATTTAGAGAAGAATGAGAAGCCTTCCGATAAAGGGAAGATTCCGCCTATGCCTGATCTCTCTGAGGATGAGCAACTCGACTTCTTGTTTTGAGACGACAAGTTGTTTGCCTGCCGGTAAGGCCCCCCCCTTTTCACACCCCTTTCCATCCCCTCAACCCCCCGATCTACAGCAGGCATAAGCTCTGAACTCGCCGTTTCTTCACCTTAAGTTCACCTTAGCTAAATAAATAAATAAATAACTCCTAACCCAAATATCTATCTTCGTAAATCACATTGCATTCTTTTATGTGATAGTAGTAATGTTGTAAGCATTTTCATTTGCATAGAGGCTCAAGTCCCTACGATGATGACAGTGATTTGGACAGCATCTGTCGTCACGTGTATAGCTATCATCAACTAGCGAGTAGTACGGCTCCTTTATTCAGTCAATAATATTTGCCCTAAGATACTATAGTTGATACTTACCCAGATTAGTAAGTGACCCAAACAATGTTTTGTGCACCATGATTTTGTCGAAGGTAGTAACAAAAGGTTTGTGATTTCGAGCTGCCAACACACGTGTTTTCAGGGGAAGAGTTCAGTTTAGAGGCGCTAGTTCTAGTACAGTTAGCGTGGTATGGCCAAGCGTACATCCATGGATCTGTATGTAGCAAAAGTGCCAAATTTGGCGATTGGTCTGTCAGACCTAATGACAGTTGGCAGCCAGCTGGGAGTAACCTTTCTCCTTATGATAAGGGGGTTGAATCATATCACGTCGATGACGGGCTAGCTGGAACGATCTTGCAGGGAGAGTTCTTATATATTCAACATGGGGAAATATTGAATCGGTTACACAAATATGAAATATATCGTGTGATTAAGACAAAAATATTACGTAGTGACCAATAGGATGATAATCCTGCACGGCAGATAGTAAATATCTTAGTCCACGCCCTCGCCCCGAAAAGCAGGTAATGGGCGATGAAGAACCATTTATTGGGGGGCCGGAGGCATAATTTATTGTTTACATGCGTATTCAATAGTCTCTTTGTAATTATTCAAAGAGTGTAGTACAGTGACTCAAGGCAAATAATATATCCGCCGCCGCTGACTTGACGGCGCAATCTGTTGGTCCGTGGCGATGAAACTCCTCGTGGTAGCACAAGGGGAAAGAATAAATAAACAGCGGACTAACAGTCCTGTATTCAGTCCAGATACTAACGTAGTGTAACGATTTCTAAAATATACCTTCAACAGTCTTGAGATCCCTGTCGGTGTAACGGGTGTTGCATTCCAGGTACTCGGGATGTTTTTCATTCTCTTTGTCCCTTTTTGAAGTCCTACGGCTATTCATTCTCATATGTATCTTAGCTGCTGCTGGTCCAAGATGCTTTTGCGAAACGGCTGGGGTGGCAATGGAGTCGCTTTGTATTAAGGCCTCCAGAACGGGCTACTGTTTTCGCAAGAATCTGCGGCTAGAGAAGGAAAAACAAAGCTTCTCAATAGCAGAAGGAGATATCAATCTTCGCGCGTACAGTTAGGCAAGGCATGTGGTCCCCTGTTATCATAGATGATACTTTCTTTGTTTATGTCCTGCTTCCTCACGCAATAGAAGTCTATGAAGCTGACTACTACTGATAGTTGCTAACATGTCCTGGTTCAAGTCAAATAGCCTGTTAGCTAATTAGCTACATCGTGCTCATTGTGAATATAAATAATTCCTTTCCCGCACAAAATTCAATCATAAGCCGCGCTTTACCATGCCTCATCATATAAGTTTAACTAGCCTATAGTTATATTTCCTCCTGATTTTCTATGCTATACAACTCAGTAGACGCTGGCCGCCCGTATCAGTTGTCCGTTACTTCTTACTATACCCCGTACTCGCATTACGACCTCCTCCCCCCTGCCCTTCGAACACAAGCTACACCATGTTCAGCGGGAGTCCCAGCAGTTCGGGACGCGACCATAGGCAGAGGAAAGATAAGGGGCGCGATAACAAGAGACATAAAGATACCGACCAGGAAGAGAAAAGGAAGTTGCAGGAAGAAATTAGCAAATTAGAGGAGAAAAAGCGAAAGGTCTTAGACAAACTCGCGAAGTTGACAAATGAAGAAATATGGCAGGAGCGGGAGCTGAAGGCGTTGGGAGAGGCACAAAATGACCTAATTAAAATCTCCGACGAAGCCCAGAAACGGGTCAAGGAAGCGAAGTGGAGGGTAGAAAACTACGACCGCCAGACGCAAGGTTTTGAAGGTGCGGTCAACAAGCCCTTTAAAAAGGATTTGCTCAATGAATTGCAGAAGAAGCAAAACATTCTCGAGAAATCTACTAAGAAATTGGAGAAACATAATAAAAAGATCCACGAGTGGTATAAAGACCGAGAAAAACGCAACAGCTCAAGAGATGCATTACAAAACGAACTTGTCAGTCTGGAAGCTGCTCTTCAAGCTAGACGACCGCTGGATCCGGAAATCTACGATTAACAAGGCGTCTCATCTTTTCTCTGGCAGCCCCCATGCTTTGATGAGGAGGAGGACTGTGTCGGGTAGAGCTCTGCGGAGGGACGCGCAACCATTTATCATATCACTACATGAGGAAGTTGTGTTTCCTGGGGTATATTATTTCTTCCTTTTTCTTTTTCTATTAGAGCGACTTGGAGGACCATTCTTCCTAGCGTAGATAGATTTAGCTCTTGACCTCCAGTCCAGAAAAGGGTCTCACTCAATGTAGCCACATCATCCCACAGCTCAAACTCGTAAATTAGTGACGATGTAAGTCTTTATTTTTATTTTTACTTTTTGTAGATATTGCGGTCCCGACCTGGTGGTTAATATGTCACACATGATTGCATGTATAGCGGACAAGGATTGTGTTTGCGCTGCTCTATCTTGCCTTCCATACCTACCTAACTGCCACTAAAGGGGCCCGCTCCTCCCTCCCCTTAAGACAATTCTTTAACTTACCTTCCTTTCTCTCTCTCTTTCTCCTTCCATCCGCCTTTTTATTCTTTCTTCTTTATTATTCGTATTGTAACCCAGCATCGAAGCATATATAGCGTATTGCGATCCAAAATACTTAAGCTTGAAACTACAACATACCTATCACTGATATCGGCACCACCTAAGACAAAGGGAGCTTCTCTCTGCCAGGAACGACACAGAACGGTACAGTACGATGCTAGGATTTTACAGCCGTCTCTCTAACTACAGGTTTCCTTCAGCCACATACATCCGAACCGAAGTGCTCACTCAATTAAAGCCATCTGCGAAACGTCCTTGACCTGATGCTATTCGACTCGGCTCGCTCGACAGTACCTATCTACCTACCTACCTACTTACTACCCAGACGACCCCCGACTCAAAATGCTACCCTATGCTACCTTACCTACCTAAACACCTAACGGCCGTAAAGCGACTGTTTTAGGGGGCAGAGATCTGATACAAAAATACCAAAAGACGATAATAGTTTGGTTGAGTGTCTAAGCTATCTGTATATAAAATAAGAACAGACACTCTAAGAAATTCCAGCCCTTCCTTACTGCCTCCCAAAACCGGTTTCCAAAATCCGGCAGCTGATAACTCATAATCCCCCCCCCCCCCAAGCGCAAGACCATCGCCTTGTCATCATTCCCAGCAAAGGATCGACCTCCAGGACCGCGTACCAGGCCCGACAAGAAAGTAGCTCACCCAATGAGTCTTCTTTTCCCGCTCCCGCTTCCGCTCCCGCTCCCGCCCCTTTCTCCGCCCTGCTCTTCCTCTTGCTCTTTTCTTTTCGCCACGTATAGCCGCGCAAGTCCCCTCTCAAGTACGGCCTTCAGTGACCGAGCCTCCTCAAGTTCTTTCTGGAAGCTTTTCACCCGTTCCTCCAACTCGGGCGTGAAGTCAATTGTCGTCTCGCCGTTCTGAAATTTCGCTTTACCTTTCAGGTCCTCCTCTGCCTTTTTGAGGTTCTTTTCGCAGGTCTTGACTTCTGCTTCCTTCCTGGCTAGCGCCCCGATGAGGAGCTGTTCCGATTTGTAGTCGTTGTTCATCTTGGATTGATTTTTGCTTCACTTGGTGTAGATGTCTTGGCGGGTTCTCCCCTTAATATTGGAACAGTGAGAGAGAGAGAAAGGGGGGAACCTGGAATGTGCGTTTCGGTCTTGACAGCCCCCAGTGCTGATGGATAGTAGTAGGAAGACTATAGAGCGGCAGTAGAAGATGCGGATCGTATATGTCGCCTAAGAATACGGCGCTTCACTTCGCTCGGTGAAGACAACAGAACAAATTTCTGCCTATAGACAGCGTAAATGGCAATATAGATGGCAAGGTAGGTGCCAAAGCGCATTGGTATTATAAGAGCTTCCCCTAATGAGAGAAGAGTGAAGGCTTATTGCAAGTTCATGTATATTGTGGTTGATGTAGGGCGTGGGAAATGTGTCTGTCCTGTGAGGATCGAGGGAGCGATGAGGCACATATATATCCACGAGCTCACGTCAGTTAGTTCTTTCACTTACCTTGGAAGAAAACAATAGTTTTCCTTTTGATGTTGGTAAGTTAGGCGGGTATGTTTATTGTACTACTTATTATCTATGTAGAAGTCTCTTTTGATATGTCGTGCGGCAAAATAAACGAAGCCAACAGCATGTGTTACCCTCAATATTCTTACGAATACCTTAAGATACCTGACCTATTTTACACACCTCTCAAAAGCAAGTACGCTCTAAGGCTTTCTATATCTACGCACCTTGACTATAACTTCCGAAGGTCACGTGTAGCAGTAACAGTGGTGTTGGCATTAAGGATAAAGGATAAAGAACAGCCTCGAAGGTCACTGCGTAGGAAGCCTACATACAGACAAATTGAAGGGTTGTAATTTCCTATAAAACCCCTTTTCTAACATATAGTATAATACTTGATAGAGGCTACTATAGATATTATTTGTTTGACAGTACATAACACGATCACATAAGAGACGAGGTACTTATTGAGGCAGTCTGTTTTTGGGGGGGTCAAAGATTGAGTATATATTGATCTACGCCGCTATGACGTTCAGAGTTTAAGTATCAAATGAGTGACTGACTGAGTTGGGCGGGTGGAATAACTAACTGACTGGGCAAGTGAATGACACATGTAGTGGGAAACCAAATTTATGGGCTCGGTAAGTGAATGAATGAGTGTGCGGTGATCCCCTTAGCGACGACCACCTGAGGGACATATAGTGTGTGAAAAACGAAAGGAAACTTTATCAGATATCATCTCCTCAAATGAAGAAAAGAGTAAAAGAGGCACTAAGGAGTCTTTTTTGTCGTCTTCCTCCACCATCTCCTCCTCGTTCTCTTCAAATTCGGGGGTGAAGCCCGTCCATCCTAGGCAGAGGTACGTCAGATAGGCCGGTCTGGGACTCATGGGACTCATAAGGAGAGTTCTGTTGACATATTATCATGCTCGTCCTACCAGCTTTGTCTGAGCCGTACCAATCTGTTCAGTCCTCACGCCTTAGGAATTCCTGCATCGTTCTGAGCAGCGCCACGCACTCTGACCGCTTCTGTTCACAGTCCAACACAGCGTTGGTATGGGCCGTGTGTAGTTCGAAGTACACCTTTGCCAATTCTTCCAAGGTCTCGTCGCCCATTGCCGCTGCCGGGTTTTGCTCACGGTAATCGTCAAGCGCCTGTTTCCCCGAATCCATCTTTTCCTTTGCCTCGTTGGCCTTGTCCTCTAGATCCGATACCGCCTCCCCCAGAGCTTCTACCTGCAATTTCATTTCCTCGTATTCCGAACTCATCTTGGCTAAGGTCTTTGGCGAGTTCAAAGTTGGACAGCTGAGTATGTATGTCTGTACCGTGGAGTAAAGAACTCAACGACAGATTTGTGTGCGGTGCGGAGAGCGAAGTAGAAGGTGAAATAGGGGGTCAGGCGGTCTTAACAGTAGTAGTTTTTTTGATGTGTAGGTGTATGTATTGCGACGTAGGGCTCAGTGAGTGTGTGTCCTGTGAAGGTTGAGTATCCCGCTCTCTAGACTGGCGATGAAGCACATATTTATACAGGATGAGTTCATTCCTGTTGGTGCTTTTCACCTACCTTGAAGGAGAAGAAGATGAGTAGGGGTGGACAGAAAATAGAACATAACAGTTTAACTCGTGCTGCTAGTAAACATTGGTATGGCAGTTGCATCGAGACAGAGAACTGCCTCATAGTCAGTTATGTCTCCGTCAATGTGTGTATAAGTTCGCTATCACTCTTGTAAAATGTTATTCAGGAAAAATAAACAGAACCAACTGCAAGTGCTACCCCAGGTATACGTACAAGATAACTATCTTGTGGATTCGTGTCACACCAACGATCATGTCCATTACCTCTCACTGTCAAGAGGGCCCGAGGACAGGAAGTGTAGTCTTGTGTATATCTACCCGGGTTTCTTGGTCCGTAGAATATGATCAAAGGCATAGGTGTTGTCGTAGCATGTTTGAGTATGCAAGAGAAGTAATCAAGATGGTAGAAGATCCCCTGCCCCTTTCTCCCCAACACAACATCATGCTATCCGACCTATCCTACTCCAACTTCCATGTGCATAATTACTTCAAATCATGTCAACACTTCTTTACCTTTCTGTAGCTTTAGTAAATAAACAAGTTGGCTCTAAGCTTTTTGTTTCGTCTAAACAGACATTTTTTACTCACCGGTACTACGTACTACACAATATTAAAACCAATTAATCTACCTAACCATACCTACCCAACTCGTCTATTCTTCCCATCCAGCCGCGCTGGCACTGGCACTGGTATGGATGTTCATATTCCGTCATGCCATGTAATCCTGTAAGAGAGAGTTTGTGATGTTCAGTATGGGCTCAGTTCATTTTGTCCTTCACGGTGTTTGTAAACAAGGTGTCTCGTCTAGTCTTGTCTCCCTTACGACGCCATCTGACATATTCGTGTTAGTGCGCATCAACTGGCGTGCCGAAGCTGGAATTCACCCCCTTTCTCGCCGCGGGCCTAGTACTTCTAGGTCAGGTAGGGATTTTCCCTGTAATTAATCCAGATATCCGGAACTCAAAGGCAATGTACTTCATTATTTAATGTAGATGAATGCCCTACCTACAGGTGTAGGTTACAGGTATATAGAACGAGCAAGACACCTACTTACTTAGACGTACGTAGGTAGGTAGGTATGCTATAGCGGCTATGAATAGGGATCTTTTACAGGCACGCTTGTGACGCCACCAAGTGTCACCGTGAGGTTCCGTCCGTGATAGGCTTTGGCTAGGTAGGTACAAACAAAACTGCACAGGAAGTTCTCTATTCTGCTTCACAGAGAAAACTCCCTCGTCTTGTGCAATAACGAAACCCTAAGTTGTGGATGACGGAACCTCTGGCTAGTCTACGGTAGATCGACCGTGACACCAACTCAGGAAGTGAGGTGAGGTGCAAAGCCGGCGCGCAGATTTCTCCTTGCCCTTGCGGTGTTTGCTTGCCTTATTTAGACATTATGAGAGTTCTTCTATGGGAATAGAAAAAGAGAATTTCTCTAAGTGCACCCCAAGGCCACAACGGCCTGTCACACCTGGCAAGTCAAGAAGTAGATCTAAGGCTGTGTTTTCCCTGCTAGCACTCCACATAAAATTGCCTTCATAAAGAGCTGTAGCTGCACTATATTAGTAGTTACGCCGGCGCCTCGACAAGGCTATTGTGAACCCCGCAACCGTGAAGGCGTGTCAAAGGTGAGGGTGTTGAAGATGTTTGTAGTATGGCCGCCAAAAGCAGTGCCTCACAATCGAACTCACACTTTGTAGGCCTTCACGGTCCTGAAGGATGCACTTAGAAAATTTGTCTGCCAAGATTTCAGGAGTCTTTGCGCTGCGTTGTGTTATACCGCATTCATTGTATTGTATGACTTTTGTTTTTGTCTGCCAAGATTTCGAGATTTCATCTATGTATTAACTACCTACCTACAATGTACATGCATGTAGGTATCCAAGGTAGGTAGTGGTGACAAAATAAGTATCTATCTTTCTAACCATCTACCAACAAGTAAGTATAGTCTAAAAAAGCAAAAAACCAGAGTAAAACCGTAAAGTATGATATGATATGATATAATATAATATTAGAAGATATATATCTGCATCTGCACATATTAGCGAGCCAGTTAAACACCGATAAAGTGAACAAACATGTAGGTTAGTTGAACAATGCCTATATGAAGACGAAAGTAAATAAATAAGTAAATAAAGCGTGAGATACAAAGAAAATGACAATATTCTATAAGGGCATGAGCGATGTATTTGCTCATCTCTTACCAAGTACTAAGGACCAAGCGATCGCGTGGTGTTGTGAAATCAATGTATGGCGATCAAGTGGCAAAATATCTTGCCCAGAGAGAGCGGAACCCCCGCACTCAATCTTTCATTCCGTTTTTCTCTTCTCCCTACTCTCCATCTCCGTCATACATAGTTTCTTACCCCGTTGTCCTTAGCTGTCCAGATGTTTCTTATGTTGGCGTGTTCCCTACTTATCAAGTCATTAATCTATACTTAAGTAGCTTTTGAGATGAAATGGGCTCAGTTGGTTGACATGGTTTGATTGGATTCTATTTCTAAGAATTTATTACTCGAGATCTAATCGATACCTATCAGAATCGAATGCCTATGCACTAAGGCAGGGGACAACAGAATGATGAACAACTAAATAAACCATGTCTGGCATGCAATGCGATGCGATGCATGTGTTCGCTCAGAAACGTTAGAATCCCAGAAACGCCGCGCCATTGATGGAATACTCATTCCGATCGGTGGCTATCCTCGGCTAGTTACCCGAACCGAATCCGGTAGGATACTGGCGTCCACCGCTGATACACGGAAGCTCCTTACTATTATAGCCGCAGAAATGAAAAAGCCCCGCCGAAATGCGCCTGATAATGCAGTCGTAAATCATAATACCAAAAACGCCGAGCTGGAGGAGGTAGGTAGGTAGGATGCAGAGAGATCATGAGACAAGAGCCGATTGAATAGGTTGGTTGCGATGATGGAGGAGAAAAGAGAGGAAGGACACTGTATCCCTTACGAAACGGGCACCCAGCAAGCAGTAGAGTAATCCTGTCTCAATTCATGCTGCTTGCTTTCCTCACGCTCTTTCTCCGCAGCCTTCAACTGCTCCCGTTCCACTTGCGCAAGCTTGTCGGCAAGCTGCTGCTGCTGATCCTTAACATCATTCTCAGCCGCCGTTTTCGACTGTTGTAGCTTCTGTTGTTGTTGTTGCTGCTGCAAGAACTGGGCGTATCGAGACTTTTTATTATGGATACCACACTCCGTCTTCTGCTGCCCTTTCCAGCGGCCGGCCCGCTCGTCCTCACCAGCAGCCACAGGCGATGTCGAGTGCCAATCACCGATGGACTTGTAACCGCGATCCAAGAGCTCATTATATGGCACATTGTTCCCGGCGATGTAAGACCGGACCTGTGCGAATGACCAGTCGTACAGAGGGTTTATCTTGATAAGGCCCGTCTCGTCGTCGACCTCGATGAAACCGATCTTATCCCTCTCACCACCCTGGCTGCGTCGTCGGCCTGTAAAGACGGCTGATACACCCAGGTCGGCATATGCCCTCTGCTGCGGCTCGACCTTTGCGAGCCAGTCGTACAGCTCTGCTGCTGAGTCGTATAGACCTTCGCCATATGCGGCTTCGAACTCCGCGGCGCTTGTGGCACCCTCTGGCTTATACACGTGAAGCCGCACGGAGGGATACCGTTCCTTCACGTGGGAGACAAGCGAGTAGGTCTCAGGGAAGTGGTAAAGAGTGTCGAGGAAAATGGCTTCGACGGGCGGAAGCGAGGGATCCGACAAGGCCAGTTTCGATAGCATGTCGATGGTTACTAGACCTGTCAGGCCGAAGGCTGTGCTCTGGTAAAGGCCGGGGAAAAGGCGAATACAGAAGCGCAGACGCTCGAGGGGCTCCATGGCTTCCATCTGCTGGTTTAGGAACCGTAGGTGTGGCTTTGTGAGGACAATCCGGGGAAGGCTAGCAGAAGAGCTGTCCGTCGATGAGGCCGACGCATAACCTGATTCAATCTCATCCTGCTCAAGGGGACGGGGCTTCTTCGTCTCCAGAGGCCGAAGAACGGGCGTGCTTCCCTTGGAGGAGCTGGATATCGACTCCATTTTCTTTTGTGTATGTTGTTGTTGTTGTTGCCTTAAAGACTAAGTATTGGTCCAGGGGGTGATGAGATCACACCCAAAGGCAGCTGGTACGTATCGATTCCTCTATGCTGCGTTCTGTGGGGGTATAAGATAAAGAAACGCACGGTGTGTCTATCTGTGATGTGCTACTATAATTGGCAGAATAGGCAGGGGCAGTAGAATAAAATTTCACATCTAGTATGACAGCTAGGTTAGGCAGACTTGAGAAGGGATAGTAAGGTTCAGTACAAGCTTGCGAGTATGTGTTGATGGTATAGAGCAGAACTAGAGAGTGAAGTAGACAAGCATTGAGAGGAGGTAGTAAGGTTGGATATAGTAGTTGATCTTTGTTATGCTTAGGTCATAGATGAATGGAGCCGTTTTCATATAGTCCGTTTGTAATAGCACACGGCGGGAGAACTTCACCGTACACAGGTCATCCAACTTACTAATTATGGTTCGAAGCACATAGACTAGAATATATCCGGTTCTTTGGCTCCATCACGCCCTATGATACGCTCGTCCGGCGCCAATACATCGAAACCGTCAGCAAACACTGGGCGCCGAGCCCCGGATGAGAGCAAAGCGCAATCGCAAAAAATTTCGAGCTCAATCACGACATCTGCGGTAGCCGGTAAGGCCGGGCTTCTCATTGGAGGAGACAATTCGACGTTGGAGGGTCAAGACTAGATCTGACTGTAAGTCTGCCGTCTCTCGTCGATGGCGACATCTCGTCAGCCGCATCCCGCGTCCCGATAACCTTAGTCACTTTTCGACATGGGGGTGGTTCCGTTACATTCGCCACGCCATGTTGTGTAGAACCCTATTTAGGGTTGAGTTTAGATTGCGTGCTACTAGTTTGCCTAGAATAGGATTACCGTTGCCATAATTTTTCTTTGTCTAACATTCTCTCATAACCGCAAACCGTTAGCTGGGGCCGAATTGCGTGATGTTAGTGTATTTTGCGAACATTTACAGATGTAGCTTTTGCAGCAAACACTCTCATGCAACCGATTTCATAATGGCTAGACCCTCGAAAGACCATACCTCATGAAACACGGGTCTTCTTGGATATAGTCCTGCTATGTCTATAATTGTCGGGATGCAGTATTTTTTCATGCCAGGCAATATAAAAGGCGAGCTTGCCGCTCTCATCTTCGGTCAATTGCGCGGCAATAGCGACTCCATTCTCAAGCCGAATACAACCCAACCTACTCCGGCGCGAGAACTAGATGCTATATTCTTTGGGGTGGCGGGCTAACCGCCCCGAGCGCACTTGCGTTTGGGAGATTTGAGACACAGCGCATGCAAGTCCGGGCCTTGAACCGTACGCGAGTCTCTGCCTCCTTGCGGCACTGCCCAGCACCACTCAATTTCGTAAATTGCTTCAGGGCGAAGAAACACACATTACTTGACTTGATTGCTGGTGTATGGAGTGATACTTTTGAATCCACAAAGCTTTTTTCAATTAGTATGGCATCGTGGCCCAACTGTGTCTGTTCAATTGGTTACTCGTGGGACATCCGGCACATCTCGAAGTTCTGGAGGTGACCATGAGCTCGCGAGTTAGCCGTTTGGCTCGGATCTCGAGTGGATACGAGATATCCGTAACATTATCAACCTTGGTTGCCATAATAACGAGTCTAGTCCGGGACAGATCTCATGGGCCCAAAGCGGGTGGGCTTGTGTGAGAGAAGTGAAACAGGTGGCGTAGATGTCGCAATCGAAGTCATGGATGGTGCGCTGTACTGAAACCCACAATTATCGAGCGGCGGTTGTCGGAAATACCCATCTTCTACATAGTAGATCTCTAGGATCAAGGTTTTCTCTTTGATGACCAAGGAGATGATGTTATAGATGGCGCAAGAATTAACCGGAAGTCGGGTATCGATACCGTACGTTGCTTAGTAAAGGGCCAGTGGCAGAGCCGCCCGACATCCGTACCTAGCGAGGGTCTAATCGAACAGGGAGTCGAGTCGAGAGCCTGGAGATACAGTAATACATACTGTGCTAATATGATATTCAAACTGTACCTTTTCAACTTCTCTTCCGGGTTGAGAAGCAGCACAACATCTAGGTTAGATACCTTGCTACTCAAATGAAGAGCTATTTAAGACGAGATCAATGGATATTTAGCTTTTTATGGATATTCATACAGTAGAGCTGCAAATCGATCGCCATCGTTCAATACGTGTGGCCCAATATCTGCATGTAACTTGCAGATCGACGTTTTACATTCTACCTCAATACTTCCCCGAGTTGCATTCCGGGTTCTCGGTTTTGATCTACCACGCAGTGCAGCGATATATATCAAGCCTAGCGTACTTGCTCCTTTTGATCAGAATCTGTTGATCCTATTGCCAACTAGGCGACCGAGGAATCAGATTTTCTATGCGCGACTTATGTATTCCAAACGGATCCAGTTTTCAACGTTGTTAAGGAATACCATCTTCGAAACTTGATTTTATCTTATTAGCTATTGCGTATCCGTCTTCACTCCGTCATGTATGTACCCTACGAACTTGCATAGACTACGGGGCTTGTGGAGATGGCTACTGGGCAGATCTATCTTGCGGTGTCCAGTTGAAGACTCCATGCCGGGACGAACAGTACTGCCCACCGGTCCAAATTGGACGGCCGCGAATCCTGTATCAACACAACCTCCGTCCAGTGCCGTCCAAGATTGGTATGATTCCAGAATATGGACCGACACCGAGCCGAAATGATGCGGCGTTGAATTAGCATAACCTTGGGCTTCTACCGTCTTCGGATCGGTACAACCGGAATTGTGAGCCAGTGCGACCTTAAGTTTCCGACTACAAGGTAGGAATTCCGGTGACCTTGGCTTGCGTCCCGGAGTGCTGTCACCATTAGTCCTACTACTAGATTAACAGTAATAGTTGCCCACAACATCAATGAGCCTTCATCTCTTCCAGCTACCTACCGTCAAACACATGATCCTTGCAAACCAACTCCTTGCAAGTTTTGGCACTACCTACGAGAACATAGCGTTCATATCTACGTTGAGTTTCAGAAGATGACATAAAAAGACACTGAATCGAACTTTGTGCGTGTGAGTACATAATGTCAAGGATGGCATGCGCCACGCTAACACGGCCGTCGAAGCGTGCGAAGCCACATACTTAACCCGCCACAGTTCCCTAATGCGTAAAATATTTCACGCAGATTCCACTGATTCATGGCCGGACTAACCCGCCCGGGGCTCTGGTCAAGTCCCGTCTTAGAGGGCTAAAACTGGAGCTCTATGACGCAGTTTGATGCCCAACTTGTCCAACTGGAGTTAATCCTTCACGTGGAATGACTTGGCAACGACAATCTAGTGGATACTGTAAGCCTAGGTGAGAGTGATCCTTTTCATGCCTCTCTTGTGTGGCCGTTATGCCGTTCTAGGATCAAACCTCGAGCTTTTCGACAGCGCTCCAATGAGCCTGCATGAACCGAATCGCGAGTGATTGGAAGCTCAAGTCAGCACTTACTGCTGCTAGGCACTCACAACCCGTCAGTGATACCACCTGACAAAACTACTGCTCAGTAGAAGGTTGTGTCCAGTGCAGTCTGTGCAGCTTATACTTTTCCTACAGGTACCCACTTCCCTTATTCGGAATTTCGACTTTATCGTAGGACCTGTCAACTTTGTCTCAACTGGTCTCCCGTGGCCTGCTTTACTTTCCCAGGTGTCCCATAGATTCGAACTTCACTTGCTGGCATCGTCTTGGGAGTTTGCATCTTTCTTATCGGGTATATCGGACGTACCCCCCTTTCGTTCTTTCATTCCTTGTTTATATTTGTCCAATAGGTATCATCGTCATTCAAATTAAAAATGGACAAAACGGCTAGCCAAGAGAGCCCCTCCAAACCAGGTCGCCCCTCTCGGCCCCAGCTTTCTTCTTCTATGAGAAGCAGCTCGTTCCTCAACGACCACCAGCAGTATCGCTCGCCTGTTCAACCCGAGAACCACTTCGGTATAGACACCGTGGTCAAAGAATTGCAGGATAGCCACCTTTCTCCCCCGAGAACTTTTAGCCCTTACAATGGCGTGCCGAACAAAGATGGCCCCCCTCCACGCATTATCGAGGGTCTCAGCCATGACTTCTCCCACCCCAACTGCGCTCCCCGGAAGGGCACCAAATCCCAGCGAATGATTGCGACCCTGATGTACAAGACCAAGTCTTTGCGCGCTCGGGTTCCCGCTTCCCCGCGCCTTAGCACCGCTTCCACGTCCGACATCCCCGCTAACTTTGCTCCAACCACCAACCCGGAGAAATTCCCTCTGGAACCGCCCGCCGCTGCCGAGCCGGAGCAGCTTGACAATATTTATGGGTCCTACGTCTCGCCTATGTGCATCACTTCCTTGCTCCAGCTTATGACCAGCTTTCCGCTACCGCAGAATGCGACCGAGTCCACTTCGTCGCACCGTTGTCTCGACGACCCCGAGCATCCCTTCGTGGTCGAGCTGGCCCTTTCCCCGGTCCCGTCGCCCGATTATCTCCCATTGGCCGATCTTCGGAAACATGAGCTGATCTATCGTTTCGAGCGGGAATGGAACGTCGATGTCGCTCTGCAGCCCGATACTCTCTGGCGTCGACACCCGCGCCTGGTAGTCTTCGACATGGATAGTACCCTTATCACACAGGAAGTCATCGATCTTCTAGCCGCCACCATTACCGACCCTCCGGATCTTGCGGCTAAGGTTGTCGATATCACCCATCGTGCTATGCTGGGCGAGCTGGAATTTGACGCCGCTTTTCGGGAGCGAGTGGCCCTTCTCAAGGGCCTCCCGGCCACTATCTTCGAGCAGCTCCAGCCGGTGCTTGACGTAACCACCGGCGTACCACAGCTTATCAAGGCTCTCAAGAAGCTTGGAATCAAGACGGCCGTGCTCTCCGGCGGGTTCCTGCCTCTCACCAGCTGGCTGGCGGGAGAGCTAGGCATCGATTATGCCCACGCCAATGAGGTCGTGATAGACGACTCAGGCCGCCTGACTGGCGAGGTTCTGGGACGGATCGTAGGAAAGGAGCGAAAGCAAGAATTGCTCCTGGAGATTGCCAAAAAGGAAGGCGTGACTTTGGAGCAGGTGGTCGCTGTGGGCGATGGCGCCAACGATTTGCTAATGCTGGGCACGGCAGGTCTCGGCGTGGCTTGGAATGCTAAACCTCGCGTTCAGATGGAGGCTAGCGCCCGCTTGAACGGCGAGTCACTCCTTGATTTGCTTTACTTGTTTGGATTCACTCGTGAAGAGGTTGAACTTTTGACTAAGTAATCCGCCTACCTCCTATCTATATATCTATATAAGGCGAGGCGTATATCGTACTAAGACGGAAGGAGGCAAACAAAAAGGTGGGAACGAGTACCTACGAACCTAGGGAGGTCAGGGAGGGAGAGAGAATTCTAGGATAAGAGAGAGAAGATAGCGACAGGTTAGTCAACAGCGTAGAAGACATGATACCAAGTAGACTACCTAGCTAGCCAGCTAGCGGATACCTATCTAGTAGATTACCGCAGGCTATTATCACGACTGACTGGCTGGAAAAGACCATTTTTCTTATGAGTATGATACTGCTCATGAAGCGGTTTTGAAACGAGGGTTTGGGCGGTTTTGTTTTTATTTATTTTTGAGATAGATAGATATATAGCAAGTGACTAGCCCTTTGCAATGAAAAGACAGGAAAACTACATCATGGACCACTCAATTGAATAAAATTCCTATGAAGAGATGCATTTAGACATGGAATAGCGGCCTCACTTCAAGTTGTCTCGACAGCATTCGTTATTGACGCGCGTGTTGCTCCTGATGTTGGGTTTGAATAAAAGGGAAGAAGAAAAAGGAGTGGTGAGGTAGCATTTATTCCCGACTTCTTCTCGCCAGCATCCTAACATTCATTCGACCGGAAAGCCTTGACCTTATCCGAGAGCAAACTCCAGCGAGTTTTGTCCTAGCGACTACTTAAATTTACTACTCAACGTATTTAGATAGATAGGTTGGTTGGTCGTTTTGTATTTGTGATACTTATGTCATGCTACCAAATCTAGGGGCATAGAGACTGCAATATTCGGATAATGTGTTTGTTTGATATTGTATGATATTTATGTACAAACATACATAGAATGGATGGCAGTATAGGTAGGTAGCAGAGCCGTCTAGGTTAGGGAGAACAAAGTAAAAAAGGGTATGTTTGGAAATTCGCGTTTCTTGTTTTTTGTCTGGTGAGATATTGAAATAGGTCTGGTACCTGAGGTACTACTTCATATCATACACACTCTTCATTCTATCCCATCTAATAACCGTCCTTGCCCCATTTGTTGTACGCATCGTGGAGTTCCTGTCGAAGTGAAAAGTCAGCGAGGGTTCTTTTTCTCCAGATCATGCGTCATGGCAAGAACAGAGCGGTTAGCGGCATCAACGACTTAGGACGATCTTCTCTCCGCGATGTGCCGTCCTCTCGTGTATACGTACCTTGGGAAGGTTGACGTTGGGGACGACGACGACGTTGAGAGCGCTGGGGGCGTCCTTGGGAGCGAGGGATCCGTCACCACCGGGGTGGTAGCGGTATTTGCCCTCGGTCGCACCGGTCTCCCAAGGCATGGCCTCCTTAGCCATACCGACCTCAGTCTCGGATGTCGAGCTAGTGGGGGAACGGCCTATGGGCGTGGAAGAACGTCAGCATTTTTCGATGCGCATGTAGCCATTTTTCCCTCTCTCGAAATTCGAGGGAAAGATAAAAGTCGTGATAGGATAGGATATGATAGGATAGGAGGAACGCACCGAAGTAGAGACCAGCACCTCCTAGAGTAAGAGCGACGACAACTCCTAGGATCTAAAGCGAGGAGAATCAATTTTCGTCAGCGAGACTGTTTTTCTCAATCAATGCGGTGTGAAGGCGCAAACGAGGGTTTGCTATCCATGTCTATTGGACGGGGTCGTGTACGGATATGACGCACTGCTATCTCGGGATTGCGCTTGCCCTCGGCTTTTAGGGCCGGGTCGGGTTTCGACACGAGACGGCGGGAGGTGGTAGAAAATGTCCTTGAGGACAGGAGAGCACGTCGGGCGATAATGGAGGACATGGTGGCGGTTTTGTGGTTTCGTCGGCGTGGACGGTTTTGTTTGTTCGCAAGTCGACGGAGGTGAAGTGAAGTCGGGATTTGGTGCTGTTTTTGATGTCTGCTAATTCTGTAAAGAGCTCCCCTAGCCGGGTCAGGCCGTAAACTGTAGAAGCTGATTGACCAATCAAATGAGTTTGGCTCGGCAAGAGGTAGGTCATTTCTTTGGGACAGAATCGAACGATCTCACAAAGCTGTTTGGTGTGGCTGGGGCTAGTGGTCTGTGGCTAGTGAATCCACCAAATTACTTGGCGACTTAAGTAAGCTTTATGCTTGCCCAAATAAACTCACGCCATCAACAGATACAGTTAACTTGCTACTTGATATATCTTTAGGGCGGTTCACAGGCCTCCTCGACTTCGAGCTAGCTATGTTTCTAGTCCTGCAGAGAAACTTTTGCATTCCTTCAGCACAATAGGGTCCATTCTTCGGGGACTCTTTACTACGGATGACGAGCTTCATCACAATTTCATACTTAAGGTTATTAACAAAACTACGCCTCCCAAATTTAACGGAGACAGTAGAATCGATGGCTTCACTGTTGGATAGACGGGCCGGATGTCCAGCCAGACCGGCGTTTGTCAATCTACTAGTATTAGAGGCTGCGGCGAGTTTGCATCGTTGCGATAGTCTCTTGAAGACTTGTCCTCTCCCTATTTCAATATCTCCAGCTAGTTAGGATGTCTGTCACTACAAGAGATTGACAGAACACTGTAGGATCTTCGGTCAAACATGTAGGGTTATCTAGTACTTTGAAGGTTCTAAGGACTATGCTGAGCAATTGCTTTATCATATTCCTTAATCTCTGCTCGGCATAGTTCACCACCGAGTGATAGTTTTTTGGTTAGTAAATCCTCCTAGCGGACTACCCCTTATAACAATTGCCGTATGTTCGGTCGATAAAGGTGCGAGTGGTTTCAAGTGACTATACTTATCTGCGACAATGTCGATGGAGAAGGCGCAGGCATGTTCAACATTTCCCATTGCGCTAACTGGTGAAATATCATAATTCGGGCTCACTCAAGCGTCTCACAGCTGCTATGAGGGCTCTTGAAAGATAAATGTATTTGCTCCCAACCGCATACGAGCCGGGCTGTGCCTTTGTCTTATAAACAAGTCTATGAAACATGTAGACACCGTCAAACTGGGGCCAATTAAACCCATCAGCTCTGATCGCATGTAAATCTATTTAGATCATGCAGGTGGCTAATGCCCCAAGGGGGGGTTTTTTTTTTAAACAGCTAGAACTATGTTCAATCCTACTTGGTCACCTTGTTTGTAATCTGATACCTAGCCTTTCACTGCCATGGACAAGCGGGATCCGATGTAGGATATCACAAATGGGCCGTCCTAAGTATACCATCTCTAAATCACAAATGTCTACGGGGTTTTACACAGGGCGCCGTTAAATGTTCAGCGCGACTAATTCAAGCATGTATGAGATCAGTTTTCCACTTCTCTCAGCCTACAACTCCTGTCCTGCTGTACACCCGTACACTACATAGTACATACCTGCAGATATGTAGTTTCTACATCACGTGATTAGGATTGTGCGTGCAGCGTGCCAAGCCTTTTCATTCGGGACAAACCCGCTAACCCCAATTTGGGCCGCATAGAAAACCTGAATGAGGCTAGAATGGGAGGGCATTCCTGACAGTTTGACGCGGCGCATCCCGTACTGTCCTGTTCCTGTCGGTCCTGCCAACGGCTTATTACAACCAAAAGTGGTCCCCCTGATTTTGTAATTTACGAACGTCAAACCACCAACGTCGCGACGCATCGTCAATGTTACGATTTGACTCTCGCGTCTGCGATATGCCGCTCCCTTCATAACCTATCATCTACCACCTACTACTTACTCTAATTTCCTTGCTTCCTAAGTCCTCTTAATCACTCCATCTTGTGCTTGTACACGGATCGTCTCCACCCTTCCGCATCTCTGCTGCGCAGACTTCTAACATCGCAACATCCCCGGTTGTCGTAACACACTCCTTTTGAAATTTGCTTAGCGAACGAGTCGTAGCCGAATAACATACTTCGTGCATGTCTTACCTATTTCCTTAAACAGCTCAACTATTTACGATCGCTTAATACCCTACGAAAAACTCGATTTCCGACCGACCAACCGATAACGTTCCAAGCCACTCAAATCTGATCAGGAAGAGCATGACAAAAAGAGTGTGAGTTGGGAGACTATACTGCCTGGTTTAAGCTTTGACGACCGAGTAAACTATAACCATGGCTTCGAGCCCCCAATCCGCGAGCCCTACGTCGCCCATTTCGATGGACGAGGGTCTACCGAGCCCGAGGTTCGCCCCGGGACCTGCGAGTGTGATATCTTCTCGTATGACAGACATAGCGTCCCAAGATGGCGATGATACGGCTACTAGTCCTAAAAAAAGCGGGCGTGCGACCGAGTCTCGGCCTGGAACCGCCAAAACCGGAATGTCATCTCGAGGTGCACCTTGGTCACAATCACTACCGCTGCGCAAGGGCATGCAGAGGGGCAGCGTTAGTGGTAGCATAGGAAGCTCAAGGCCACTAAGCTCTGCAAGTCGAAGTCACGCTCCAATAGCTTCCCATGCCTTTTTCAGGCCCATGAGCTCTCAAAAGCTTCAGGCTCAACGCGGAGCACCCCGCCCTCCATCCATCGGCCAGCACCGCCCAAGTATTGATGACTTGCCGGACGAAGACGACCAGTCCCATATCGCGCCACATGAAATTATCGCACCACCTCCCGCCGTTCACAGTAACCACCTCATACATGAGCGGCCAGACGACGGTCCTCCGCCTCCGTCTAGGGACACAGAAATGACGGAACCCTGCGACCGCATAACCGCCACCACGAGTCCCACGCACGGTTATTATCCTGCTACTAGCGTAGCAGACAGTACTCGCCCATTGCACCGGAAGCAGGCCGAGGAGAAGGGGCTGTCTCTGAACCTTGAAGGCAACAGCTACAGGAATGCTAGCAATGTACCGAGCCCTATGAAGTCGTCACGATCCTTCAGGTCTAGCTTGTTCATGTCGGGTATGGGCGAGTCGGCAGCGAATGCAGCGAATCGTAACATGCATGGTGCCGAAAAGCTGTCGTCCGGCGCTTCTTCTCCCCAGCTTACACCTCGACCTCCCCAGACTGCAGAATCAGACGCCAAGGACACCCGAAGTAAATCTAAACTCGGTCGCAATCATGAGTATTTTGAGGGCAACACGGTTTTCTGCATCGGTGGTCGTTTACAGAACACCCGCCATCGACCTATCAATATCGGTACAGGGCTCCTGATTGTTTTACCAGCGGGTTTATTCTTTGGCGCATGTGCTCCATATCTGTGGCATAACTTATCCCCAGCGGTTCCAGTAATATTTGCCTACATATTTTTTATCACCATGTCGTCGTTTGTCCGTGCGTCAGCGTCCGATCCTGGGGTAGGTTTCTATGCTGGCAACCTTACAATTACAAAATGGAAACTAACATGTTGTGTGCCTAGGTACTCCCTCGTAACCTTCACCAATTCCCTCCTACCGATGAGAATGAAGATCCGCTCCGCTTGGCGCCTCCAACTAACGATTGGACTTTGATCAAATCAGCAGAATCGAGCATAGCGGCCATGGAGGTTCCGACCAAGTTCTGCAAGACTTGCAACATCTGGCGTCCACCCCGTGCTCACCATTGCCGTCTCTGTGATAACTGCATAGAAACTCAAGATCACCACTGCGTATGGATTAACAACTGCGTGGGGCGTAGGAACTACCGATACTTCTTCACCTTTGTTACCTCAGCTACCATTATGGGGCTCTACCTGATCGGAGCCTGTCTTGCTCAACTCATCATCTACTCGCATCGAGAGAACGTCTCGTTTGGCCAGGCCGTAGATCACTTCCGAGTGGCTCTTGTCCTTGTCATATACGGGGTTCTGGGCTTCCTTTACCCGGTAGCTCTGAGCGGCTATCACCTGTTCCTCATGGCGAGAGGTGAGACGACGAGAGAATTCCTCAATTCCCACAAGCTCCTTAAGAAGGACCGGTATCGCGCCTTCACCCAAGCAAGCCTATGGAGGAACTGGGTAGTCGTGCTATGCCGTCCACGACCACCGACATACTATCGCTTCAAAGACCGGTACCAGGAAGGTGACCAGCGCTTTGGAGAGCGACGACATCTACAAAGCGGGAGAAAACTAGATAGCAGCCAGGATGTGGAGATGCACTCAGTGAGACCCTTCCAAGGCCCTGTTTCTCTGCGCAACGAAGGAACAGCGCCTGCTGGTCCCTGATGAGTATTTGTTGAAATCTGCCCTTGGCGGATATCAGCCACCTGGCGCCTCTTAATCGACCTTGTTCATTCATTTAATCACTCGCTCTATACCCTCAATCCATACATAATAATCATTCGTCTTGAAAATATTACCCTAATGCCGTCAAGTCTTGTTTCGTCCCCTCAATTCGGATTTTATGACTTGACGTCTTGTTTGACTATTTATTACAAAGGTCCCTTAGATGGTCCCGTTTATTCTGGTCAGCCAGAGTGGAAAGACAAGAAGAAGAAAAAAACGGAAATTACCTAAATAATCTTTAAAGGAGGAATTGCTGTCGGCTTGTATGTGTATGTGTAGGATGCACCCTTTCTTTTCTTTTCCTTTCCTTTCCTTTTCACTTCTTTTGTTTTCATTCGGCAATGTATGTATGTATCAAGCGTGGACTCGGAAACTTGAAAACTTCTTGAGACGTTGTAGACGAATTTAATGACTTTTTTTTTCTTCATATTTAATTATCTGATTGTGTTCGTGTTTTGTATGATGTGGTATATGTTTTGTAATGAAGGAAGTGACTTGTCTTGCCTTGCCAACCATCCGTTTGTATATGAACATTATTAAAGTTACCTCTCATGACTACGTTTAAATATGCAAGTAGGCATGTTTGGTTTTAAAGAATTATCTATTTTCCTATCAACGGAGTAGGTAAGTAAGAGGTAGAGATACACCATATATATATACAATCATGTGCGAGCGTAGCTGCTCACTTTCTAAGATGCTCAACACCCGAGAAAGAAAGAAAGAAAGGGTATTCTTTCTAGTCTTGTGTAGAGCTGGACGTGAAGGTGGTAATTATGGTACGGGGATGTCGTTGGTATAGATATGATTAAAGCAAGAAAGAGACGAGGAGGGAGGAAGAAGAGGAAGAAAAAGGAGTAAAAGAGCAATCCTAACAAGATATCATGTTATTACAATATCTGACAACATAACGCCAGCAAGAGCTGGTGGTTCCTTCCGTTTTTTATCTTCACTCCCTATCTATATCTAGCCCATCCCTAGATACCTCCATGACAACAGAATAAGACCAACAATAACTGAAGACAAGACCCAACTACAGATATACAGGAACAGCAACACAACTATAATATGATACGACATGATGATACAATCAATACCTTATGGTATACAATCAACTAATATACTGAAACAAACAGCGAGATGAAGTACAAAGAGAAGAGAAAACGCCAGAAACTGATAGATAGCCATTCTAACCGCCTTATTTATCATAGATAGTGATAACACCACTAGGTTAGCCCTAGACTCTCATTTTCATCCTCATCCTCATCTCTGTCTCTATCTTCCTCCCACCCCTATGTTTTATTTTATCTTAGCAAGGATATACACTTGCCTTGCCTTGCCTTGTCTGCGTTTCCGCTAAGGATTCAACCTAGTTCCCTCCCCTCTCCGCTCCCCCCTTATCCTCTATTCTGATTCCTCGGAAAAGCAGCTGAGCTCGTGGGATACCTATTAGAAGAAGAGGAGAAAGAGGAGTTTGAGTTCTCAACCCCCCAACCGTAAAGCTAAAATCTCTAGGGCACGTTAAAGCTGAATTCTTTTCAACTGCTTTAACTTAAACTTAAAAGCTATGAAAACATACATCAAGAAGACAGGAAGGTCTCGAATCCCAATCCCGCGGCTTTTCCTACGAACCAGGAGGGCCCGAAGCGGTAGTAGTGCTATTGGGGGGAGCAGCAGGAGTGGGTCCCTGTTGGTCTAACGCTGCTTCCAATCCGCTAAATAAGTCTGGGCTATTGGCACTATATTCCTCTTGGGATGGTTGTACGGGCGGTTGGTCACTTTGAGATTCTGCTGGGCCTGGTGCGGATGCAGGCGCCGGTGCAGAGCTGTCGGCTCCTTCAGCTGCGGGGGCATCATCTACGACTTTGACGTCTGTGCCAAAATTGTCGGTAACGACGTCAGTGGGATTCTGAGCTGGTGGTTCAGCCGGAAAGCTTTCTTGTTTGATAATTTCCGAGGCTGGTGGTATGTCTCCCGGTGCAGTGCCCCCGGGCTCCTCGGCCTCTGTATTCTCTACTGAGGTTTCTGTACCGGTTGCTTTATTCTCCGCCTCTTCTACCGAGGTAGATGATACGGCAGCGGCTATAACGGCGGGCTCCATCGGCTCCGTGAAAAGAGGAGGTGGAGCTCCCGTTGATGCTGACGAGCTATCAACTTGTGTAGGGGGAACATCTGACATTTCTAGGTCATATTCTGGCTTAGGTTCCTCGATTGTCGGTAGGGTGATCTCCACAAAAGGTTCATTCACAATGGTTGCATCCGTGGGCGGGGGGATACTGGCTGGTACTTCTGCCGGAGGAAGGGCTAGCTCTGCGCTACTCAGAGTGGATGGTGGCAGCGGCGCACTTTCCCGAACGGGTGAATTGTGATCGACACTCGAAGGAGACTGTGCAAAGACAACATTCTTCAGAGGGCTCCCTTCGATGTGGGATGAGGGTGGCGGTGGAGCAGAAAGATGAGTATGCGCCGGAGCTGGCGTATCCTGTGCTGACTGATCTACTGTCTTGATAGCATCGTCTGTGGGGGTTAGAGATGGTGTGATCTCCATCTGGTCAGACTTGGCCTCGCTGTCGGCTCGAGACGCTGGAACGGTGTCGCCCTCTGGGCCCTCACCATCGTCATCATCATCGTCCCCTTCCTCGCCATCTTCCTCACCATCTTCACCCTCATCGCCGTCGTCATCGTCAGCCATTTCGGTATCTTGATTCTTAGATGCATCATCGTTCAGCTTTGAACCCTGGATTGACATTAGTAGCGGGTTTATCTTTAGCATGGAGGAGCATATACTTACTTGAACTGCTTGTACGCCTTGCACGGGCGCTACAGTAGCAAGATAGGCTGCGTTGGGATTGGGATTGGCAGGCAAAGGCAACTTCTTCCGTCGACCTCTGCCTGGTCCCTTTGGCTTCCTTTTAGGAGGGGGCGGGCGCTTCCGTACGGGTGTCGCAGAAGCCGAGGCATCACCATTCGTGCTCGGATTTGGTAAGGCTACAACGGTGGTTGATATGATCTCTCCATCAACCGCTTGCCCCTCAGTGAGGGTAACTTCTTGGGTATATGGATTTCCGGCCGCATCAATGCGACGGACCGTGGCCTTCGTTACTGTTGGACCAGGAGCGGCGCCAGCCGGTAGGCTTGACGATAGAGTAATAGTGCCTTTCCGCCTTTTAGCCAGATGGGAGACTGTAGGCCCTTCGGCGTTTCGAGGGACCTGCTTCCATACTTTGATTTGGAAGCCCTTGGTACTGGCATCTTCTTCCTTCTTGTCGGGCTTTTCGGCCACCGCGGGATCAATTTCAGCCTCTTCTTCCTCAGCCGGTGTTGGGCGCTTATAGAGTCGTCCCGAGCGGGCTGCGCGGAGTAGATCTTGGGAATGGGTAGGTAGTAAATGGGAATCTTTCGGCATGCCATGGGGAAGCTCAACAGCCCATATATCGTTCTTGCGAGTCAGTTCGGGGGGCGGTGGCGGTGCGATGTTCACCAATTCCTGACGCCATTGGCGAACGGGTAAACCTGTAAATGGCTATTTAGTAAACGAACAAGAGCTCGGATCGGTTGCATCCTGTGTATTTGCGTTTTGGGACGCTGGCGCTAGTGCTTGTGCTGAGTTGGCATACCCTCGAAATCGTCGTGTTCAACATATCCGCTACGATTGCCACGGCGCGTCTGGGTATTCTGGCGAAACTACGTAGAAAGGGCTGTCAGAACCACGTACTCGTAGAGCAATGAATATCTTACATTCGGGGCCATGACGCCAATTCAACAAGACCAGATCTTGTCGAGTCCAATGCGATCGGATGTAGGCAAAGCGCTAGCAGTTATAATTAAGCAAAGCCCTCGGCTTAGAAACAGACGGTCATGATTTGAACAACAGGTCGCGCACAATTAACACGAGCAATATTTTGCAGAGAAGGTGCTACTGACTCTTAAGGGGCTAAACAAGAATTATGTGAAACGCTAGAGATCTGGACAAGTGCGTTGGTGGCGATGATATTGCTGTTGTCGCAAAACTGGTGATGTTACTTGAGAGCTGTCACGGGGCGCGACTTACCAATCCAGCGTACAGCTGTAAGTATAGGTAGGTAGTAGCCAGGCTGCTGCTGTGCCTGGAGACTTCAATGGTGCTGCACACCGTTAATAAACTGCGTTGGCCGTGCTTTTGGCACGAAACTATGAACTGCGCACTGTGTAACGGCAGGAATACCTTCCTCCGACCAACACTTCAAAGATCAGGACAATCGTGAATTATCCTCGATGCATAGGTGCGTCTCTTTAGACTCCATTTTTGTCTTCATATAAAGCAGTGAAAGCCAAAAAGCCTTGATATTGGACAGGCTTCTAAAGCATACAATAAATTCATGCACTCGTAGGCAATAGAAACTAGAGACCTAGTACTGCCTGTCTAGTACCTAGCCGCTTGTGGATATGGGTTCCATGAAGGCAAAGGCAAGATATACTGAATAGAAATATAGTTAACTTTTTACTTGACTCCTGAATAGAGTGGACTCTACTGTAAATTGTACCTCTTGGTAAAAACCAATTCGGGCGACGTCGGGGTATGTACCCTGGTTCTATGTATATCGAAGGAACAAGGGCAATCTACCCCTTTGCCCCTGCTCTCACGGTAGTAAAGTTCAGGCAAGAACACGGCAGCGTTAACGTGTTTGATGTACAATTAATTGTTGTATGATATCTCTTAGTAGTAGTACAAGGACAGCGTACGCATCTGAGATAGTCCGAGACCTCTCTCTATCTCTCTTCACCTATGTATGGAAACGCATATCCTGTTCAAGCAATACACAGCCGGCCGAGCCTGACATGATCAGACCAACTTTGCCCCGCCGTTTGTTCCCCGTATAAGAAACTTTCTAGTCCCAACTAGATTATGGAAGAGATGTTAGCCATTTCTTCTAACGTTTCGGGTAGGGACTGTAGGTTGGTAAGCGGTAGACTGACCCTGTGTCCTTTTGCCGTGAAATGTCTCCTGATTTGCCGTGTTGCTCTCCCTATAGTAAGAAGAGACTGGTTAGCGCTCCGCCGTGGATTGCGAGGTTTCTTGGGATATATTTGAAGCACATACCGACATGCCTCCCTCTACAACGAGCCGATCGATCTGGTAGAACTGACTGACGACAGTTTGCCGCTAGAAAAGAAACCCGGTCAGCACAACAAAGCACAAGCCACACATGGTACGGATATATCATCCGCATCCAATCCCTGATAGAGACAGCACCCTTCGAACGAACAAAAGCTTTGTCTCTCGGAAGACTCCCGAACGGATTATCAAAAGCGCACCTTCATAGCCTGCAGTTCCTTCAGTCCTTTCTGAATCAGGTCTTGTATTTGTCTCGGGTCCTCGATGACCTTGTTCTCGCGGAAGGCGTCTCTCGTCCGGCGTTTCGCGTACTCGCGGAAGTTATAAGACTGGAACTGCTCGCCCGTACGAAGTAATTGTCGGTACTGTATGCGCGGAAGAAGAGGTCAGATCAGCTCAAATCTTTGGGTTTGTGCGTGGTGTAGCGGGGGCGCAAAGCACTAGCCCTGCGAAAACCGCAAGACAAAGTAGACCGGACAGTAGGGTATGGAAGCTCAGGAACCAAGAAAGCCAGGCATCTAGACAGGGAGGTGTTGACATACCAGCGACCGGGCCTGCTGCGGCAGGTCGCCCTTAAGGGCGGAAACAATGGACATAGCCGCGATAGGTGTGTCTATCTTCCGAGACAGCCTTATCCTTCTTCTAGATGTAATCGAGCAATGCGAACGTTAATAAAAAAAGATGCTTCGTGGGTTGGAAGTCGATTTGCTCTGTAGGAATATATGGTTTCGAAAAAGTTATGGGTAAGTTGTGCTGTATGAAGTGCACTAAACCCGACCTTTATTAGATAGGTAGGTTTGTATGTATGCAGGTATTTCTAGATGATGCAACAAGGTAGCAAAGTCCGAAGCTTTCTCTTTTTCTGGAGCTCAAGGTTCCGCCAATTGATGGTTCCTCCACCAAACAGGCTCGGTCATAACAAGCGCCGAGCGTATCCGTCGGCCGGCCCGGGGCACTTAGAGCTTACCTGCTTAAGGGACCACAATTAAGAAGAGAAACCTCCGAAGATCCATCCACGTATGCAGTTAACCTGTGCAAAATCCTATAATGGTCTCAAGAAGTGAGAGCAAAATTAAACTGAAATTTGATTTTCTATTATAAGAGTACCTAAAATGAACTTACGGTGCTTCCAGTTAACTGTGGCTCTGTGATGACGTTGTTCAAAGTACAGATGTACAAGCCAAGTTACTTAACTAGAGCATCAGATCGTACCCTCAATTGTTCGACAATAGTTGACTGGTCAGAAGACTGACCTCAGAAAGAAAGACACAATTGAATAACGTAAACAGATATCAAGATCGAGGCCAAAGATGAATTTGTACCGAGTGTACAATATGAATGTTATTCTCCTCAGTTAGAGGGTAGGCATTTCTATTAGCATCAAGATACACTAGCTTCTGTCTTTTTCTGCCAGTCGGCTATAGCTTCGCGCAGGCTGATGATGTGCTCCTCGGGTTTCATATCTGCGTCCATCGGCTCATCCTCCGCATCGGACCTAATCTGACCCTCTTCTATCATGTCGTCGTCCTTAGCGCTATGCTCCAAGCCGTGTAAGTCCTCCTGGTGTCGTCGGAAGTTCGCCTCAAAACAGCGCGGGGAGCAGAACGCTGATATTTGTTCCAAATCCTCCACGCATGGCCGACAGAAAACTATCGTAGGTTCGTCTACGTCCATGGCTGTCTCCGACTTGAGAAGGCTTAGGCAACTTACACCTGCTGAACACTCATGTGATTCCTCGACATGTGATTCCTATATAGCAAAGATGTTAGTCATGAGCTGGATCTCATTTTCCAAGTGTCCATAAGAAAAACTTACGTAGCCTTCATCACGGCATGTTGCCGAGCAGAATAATGTTGGTTTTTCTAAAACGTTAAATGATTCAGCGAGTATCTGACACATAGAACACGCAAAAATATTCTGCGGGTCGACTGCTTTCTTGCAGAGAGAACACGAGGGCAGGTGATGGGCTTCACTTTGTGCCGCCATGGCCGCCTGAACTTTGGCTTGTCGCGCCTGATCTCTCTTAGCCTTGTCAAGTTCGTGGGCTGCCTTGGCTCTCCGAAGTTCTTCCAATTTCTTTTGCAGCCTCTGCTTCTGTTCAACGTCTACCTTGGATGATTGGCGGTCCCGTGACATGGTTGCAATCACCTCTCCGACCGGCTTGCCGCCTGCAATCATGTCGATATACTTTTGGGACTTGGCCGCCCCCTCAGGATCACGCTGCGGCTGAAATAGGGCTTCTATATACGCCTTATTCCGTCCTGCGAGCGTCTGATTCGGCTTGACTTGCTCCAAAAATGCCGCGTAAAGCTCCTCGTACGAATCACTGTCCATGCCTAGACATACTCTTATTTCTGACAGAAGCTGGTCGCTAGCAATCTCTCGATCGTAAATCTTCTGCTGTATTACTCGGGCTTCGGCCGGCGACTTGGCCGCTAAGTGCAATCCAAGGTTCCTAGCTTTGTCTCGGAACCATTCCTTCTTTTCGTCGGTTATGCGTTGCTCGATGGTCTTGAAATCCACCTCGCGTTGGCGAGCCTTGGCAAACAGATCATCAAGCTCCTGTAGGAACACGCGCCGCCCCGAAAACCACTCTTTTAGGGCAGAGTTGAGGTAACGGTCTCTCAAGTGGTCTATGAGAACGGTCCAGCATTCTTGACACTCGACAGGGTGGTTCTTCCTGTGTTCGCGTTTGCATGTGTCTTTAGTAGCGTTTATCTCCCGCATGCACGCGTATGATGCGAGGCGCCCTTTCCGGAGAGTTTCAAGTTCATCCCAAGGGTCCAACATTCTTAGTAGATGGGTCCCTGTGTAAATGCCCACGTGGGTTCCAAGTCCAGAAATCCGTGAAAGAGTAATTCACATAAGCAGCACTGCGTCGTCCGGGTTTTAAGTGGATAAGCTGGAGGCAACGGAGGCGTTGCACAATCTCCCGGCTCTTGTCTTATGTTCTCGATGGAACTTAAGTGACTTAATCACTTGGGCAACTTCAAGCTCTTGGGCGCTGGGACGCGTAAGTCTGAGTATGCGTGTTGAAACAATAATCCTGCATGTATGAAAAGCTATGAATTGATAAGGCAGCTATTTTCTAGAGTTTCTAGAGTTTATGCTCTTATCCCAAAAAGTTGAATATGTAAATGTGTAAATGTGCCTTGATGTTGAACCTCTACGAGGTCTAGCTGAAATCGATGGTTTGAACGAGTCGCAACTGCTGTGCGCATGTGTACCTTCTAACGATAAGTTGCATTTAGCGAGGGGCGCCAATGCAGGTACCTCGACTAATTATGGGTCTCCCGATCTGCAGCTTCGAAGGCGATTGCATTGCTCGCATTTGCAGGCAGATTCTAAACACATCCGAGCATCAATCCATTTCAGACTACCTACCTCCGGATAGACACTCAGAATTGATAACCTTCCCACAACCACACATATTCACGTTTGTTAACAGTCTAAAATCATGGTAAGTCGTTAGTCTCTGATGTCTTTCTCGTTCTATCATTTCTAATAATCTCCTTAAATAGGCCGACAAACTACGCACGCAACAAGAGCTCGAACGCTTGCAAGCCAAGTACATCGGAACAGGACATCCAGACACTACGTCTTGGGAGTGGCGAACGAACATTTCCCGCGACACGTACTCGAGCCTTATCGGCCATCCACCACAGCTAGCCTACATATCTCTTGCGCAGAACGAGCCGGCTGCCAAGACGCGCGCGCAGCTCATCCGCAAGATGATCCAACCATGCGGTCCACCACCTCCACGGGAAGGGGAAGAACACCTGTTTGTCATTGGGAACAACAACTCTTAATTCGTCTGCGGCACTTGGCACACATATATTACTAGCATAGCTGCACGAGAGGATTATGAGGAGCAAGTGACGAGCTGCCCACAGCGGAGTCCGAAGAACCCCGTTCTGCAGGAGGGTGTTGTGCTAGCTTCTAGCATGCCAGTATGCAGTCCAGCTATGGAACGCGCGGTTGCTTTCGCTACAGCACTTGGCATCGTGGATAGCGATAATGTGTTATCCACCTGCCGTAATACTCTTCGTCGAATACACCGGATCATCTATAGCAATCTACGATAACTAGCCGTCCTCTTCTTCACTTTCGTCTCTATTCGTCGCCCGCGGCTGTACCGTCATTGACACGCCCAGACTCTTCTCCAGCTTCTTATCAAACTCATCGTCCGGATCGCGCCATACTTCCGTAACGACCTGAGCAATATTCTGAGGCGGCGCCTCGACCTTGCCCCGTGGCCCAACACACCATATAATGGTATCTTCATCACCATCGACTTTTTCCACAACCCGGTCGAGATACCCTTGTCGAACGAGTTTCTGGAGCACATTTTCCGTCTTGTCCATGGGCAGGTTTTGGCTTGCGTTGAGACGTGTTAAGTAGCGTTTCAGCTTCATATCGCTCAGTTCACCATTGGACAGTGTGATGAGCGTGATGATAAGAGTGTAAAAGCCGACATAAGCGGCTTCTTCGGCGGTACTGGGTATACGGGAAGGTCCGATTATGGATTGCGTCCTATATTCTTTGGGTAAGGAGGAGATGAGGATGTATTGTCGGGAGGATGCCGATGCCTGTGCGCCTCGCTTCACAGCTTCTATACCCGGGTGAAACATTGGTCAGTGTGTTTACCATATATAATTAGGTCGTAGTATAGGCACCGAGGATTATGACTTGTTCGAAAGTTGTGCTTACTTTGCTTCTCTTTTAGAGTGCGCTTCCCTCTGACTGGTAGTTCAGCCATCTCCATACCAAATACTTTTTGAAGCTGCTCCTGTGCAGCGTCAAACACCCGCCTGAAGGACCTCGCATGTGTACCCAAAACTATCATGTTCAGTTAGACGGTCTAACAGGTAAGCGTTTCAGGAGATCGTGATAACTACCTTTGTCTCGTATGCCGTCGCGTTTTATGGGTATTCTCGCGTATTCGCATGCTAGAGCGTAGCGCACAAGTTTCTTGGCAAGCTGGTCATCGGTAGCGTCGTCAGCGCCGGCAGGTCGTTCCATGTCCACATCTTGGTCATCTTCCTCATTTTCAGAGTCATCAGAGTCATCGTCTGATTCTGGAGCACGCCTAGACCGTCGTCGGCTTCCGCTGGGTCTGTCTTCGTCTGCGTTATCAGTCCGTCTCCGTCTCTGCGCCTGAGGAGGCATTATGGTGGATTTTTGGCTCGGGCGCCGGGTTACTGGAGAGTTGTTCTTCGGATGAGAGTCTCGGGGCGCTTAAGCTGGATAAAATTCCAACCAATTGTTCGAAACGTAACCTCACAGGGTTCATTAATCGTATATTCAAGTGGATTTGCTGATTGATACTCTCAGATGAGGGGAGCGAGAGGTACGTTCAGGGTAGGTACGCTGTAAGCTTTACAGCAGTATGTACTTGCGTTACTCCCATTGGATCTACGCGTTCCTTACATGTTTCAACCGCGTCTTGTCGGTATGCTCTAACCTGACCTGGTTTAATTAGGCAGATAAGATAACGAAAAATTCCAAGAAGGAGCTCCCAACTACCTACCTATGGCTACCTATGATAGAAACCCGTAAGGCGGGTATAATCTACAGGCGCCGTTAAATGGATAAGATGATGAAACTTCCACTTCGTTAAATTTAAAAATCAGATTATTCCCAATCTACTTCCTTCTTTATGATTGCAAGAGGCGCTCCCACTGGCACTCTGTGCTTCAGTTGTCGCCTGCACATAATCCGACAATCGACTCCTGTTCGTTCCTTTGTAAGCGCTCCGGCCACTAGGAATCATGCTTCCGGCCATCTCAACGCGCGCGATCGCAGCGACGATGCCGGTCACCGCCGAAGCGTTCCAAATGATCGGCGTGGTGCGCAAACGTCGAATCGGCCGGTCATGAAGAAGCTGAACCTCCGTAAACGACACAGGTCCGGCAACAGAGTGCTGGACGAAACCGCCGAAAAGATGGAAGGCGCCAATATGTTGGGGAAGCCCGCCTATGCCCTTGTCATGAAAGATGGCGGCAAGGCACCACCAAGAAAGAGACCTGCCGATTCGGATGAGACCGGTAATTCTATAGGGAACCTAGCTACAAAGATCGAGGCCCTTCTTGCCAGCCAGCAACACCGTCCAACCCTCCAAGAAGTCCGATTGGATATTGACAAGCTGCATCCCTCGACGGAAAAGGTCTTATCTGCGAAAGACTTCGAGAAGCTCAAGACCATTTTGATGAGCGGCTTTCTGAGCTCCCAACTAGAAGAGTACATAGCTTGGTCCAAAGCCCGCGCTGAATTATCAGCACCGGAACAACCAGTGACCCATGCCTCTGATCACCCAGAGTTCCCATGGGTAACAGAGATAATCCCGTGGGTGCCTTTACAGGCCGAGCCCCTAGCTACCGAGCATTTGCTTCACGGCTATGTTACAGAATCTACGACGACCAAGGAGGCGCTTACGATTCGACTAATGCGCGAGTGTTGGGGTCTGTCTATCGCGGAGCTGGAGACCCAGCTAGGCGAGATGCGTGTTAAGCTTCGCGACGATGAGTTTGTTCTATTAATGCGTACGTCAAATCTTCCACCCCTCTACTCTTACTGAGTCCATGCAGGGCGTAATCTAACAAGCCTCATCTACAGGTGGTACCCAGCGCTTCATGAAAAGTATAGGCGCACTTTGGCTCGAGCCAGGCGAAAGAATCGAGGCAATTCAAGATCAAAAGACACTTCTCCTCGTTGCTAAAAAAACAAAAGTGGAGTTATTTCTCAGGGAACTTGAAGATATCTTGCAGAATGTCAAAACCAAGACCTTTCCCCTTCGACTCGTCCTCCCTGAGGTGCCGGACGACACCCTTCTGGAGGAACTGGGTCGGCTCACGAATAGCAACCTTAGAAGAAGCCATACGCTACGAAGGGTCAGTATCCAGACCCCACCACTTTGGTTTGGTTTTAATGCTGATCAACATGCCTGGAAATAGTTACATGTTTCGTGGATCGAACTCAAGTCTCGAGCCGCCCGGGGCTTTAAAGGTCTTGAAGACATGGCCCATATCGTTATGCGTCTCCTACTCACAGCCTCAGGGTCCCAGCAGCGAGTCACTCAGGTTTTGGTATCATCTTTTGAGGGGCGCGACTCCAAAGGACGACTAATCGTGGATTCTGCATGCCGAGAGAAGCTTGGGTGGAAAGACAGACTAACTAAATGGGCTCGCTATGTGTTCCCACTCGCACCAGAAGAAGAATCCGCAGGACCGAGTCTACCGATCGAGAAGTTCAAGTTACCTTTCGAGCCTTTGATCCTACCAGAACACCTGAAGGAGAACATCGAGTTCTTTCCCGACAGCCACTTCCCAGCTCATCCAGTGAAATGGTCCAATGCGTCGAAAACCTCAACTGTCGCGCACTTTGGCCACGTCCTGCATCCGTACCAGCCTAACAACTCAGAAACCGCCCTATCCGACCTGCTATTGAGCACCCAGAGACGCGTATTCTCCCCCATAACACCGTCCGCGATCCACCTCGCCCAGCTAGAAGCCACCGACTCCGACACAGCTCCTATAATTGGTACCAAGTTTACCCTACTTCTACGCTTCTGGCCATCTCCTAGCACGAATCCAGCCACAGACAACTCTGTCCCGGGGGGGAAGAAGTCAGCACACGCTGGAGACACTCCTCCTGCGCCCGTGCTCGAGCTCCGACTCGCCATGTCCGACGACGAGGTACAGGGGGTCGAAGGCCTACGAGCGATCCGACAAATCCACCATACGGACGCTCTCCTCCCCTCCTCACCCGTCGACGTACGCTTCACGCAGACACAATATGAAGAACTCCAAGCGCCCGACCGAGCCGCCCTCGCCCTCTGGCAACCCATCACTAACTTCCTCGAGCCAGCGCGTCTCGACGTTAAGAACGGGAAACTCGAAATGCCACCCCGTCAACGCTTCCCGATCCCCATACGCCTAATCACCGCTGACCCCTCCGCCTGGGGCGATTCCTCCTCCCTCCCAGACGAGCTACAAGGCGAGGACCCCGACGAACTCGTCAGCATATCCTACGAGTTTGTCGGTCTGGAACTCCACCGCTCCGCCACGTTACCGTTTGACGGTCATCATCAGTTGACTTATACTTCGATCGAGGCGGGTCAAGGCGGTGGTCGTCGCGCCGAAGTCACGCTTGAGCCTCTGGAGATGACCCCTCCTGCCTCCTCCCCTTCCCCCTCTTCCTCTACCAACCCCGGCGACACATCCACATCATCCGCCGATACATCATCCACCAACACATCGTCATCATCATCATCGTCGTCCTCACCACCGGACGTCGTGGATAACTACTTACTTCAACAAAAGTTTCTCGAGGCCTGCTCTGAATTCATCGCTAATGAATCCCTATGGTCTGGCACGGAAAGATGAAAAGAATACTTGTAAATTATAGTCTAGCGAATCAGGCTATTTTGTATAATACAATATATATTTTTGTACTTTATCATGTGTGTACAATTTCCCATAGGCATTAGGTATACGCCGGACATGACCAATACAACATGTTATTACGGAGACATCACCGGTGATTTACGTACTCTCCTCTAGACAGTAATTCAAGACATTAACACATCACATATAAGGCGAGAAAAAAAGACAGATCACAGTCTACGACTCTATTTTGCTAGAAGCACATGGACGAGAAAAAAGTAACATTCCCTTAACCCGTCGTCATTCATTTCCCGACCGATATCAACAGAACGTGCCAACGAAATTCCTTATCATAAGCGCCAAGTGTCGTGACATTTCCCAGCTCAGTATATTAACCCGAGCCCCATCCGAAAACATGAACCGTTTACTTCTTCTTGGCAGCAGACTTGGTCTCCTTGCCCTTGACCTTAGTGTCCTTCTCGACGGACTTGATGACACCGACAGCGACGGTTTGACGCATGTCACGGACGGCGAAACGTCCCAGAGGGGGGTAGTCAGTGAAAGCCTCAACGCACATGGGCTTGGAGGGAATCATCTTGACGATCGCAGCATCACCAGACTTGACGAACTTGGGGTTGGCCTCAACGCTCTTACCAGTTCGGCGATCGATCTTCTCGAGGAGCTCAGCGAACTTGCAGGCAATGTGGGCGGTGTGGCAATCGAGGACGGGAGCGTAACCGGCACCGACCTGACCGGGGTGGTTGAGGACGATGACCTGAGCGTTGAAGGACTCGGCACCGTAGGGGGGGTCGTTCTTGCTGTCACCAGCAACGTTACCACGGCGAATATCCTTGACAGATACGTTCTTCACGTTGAAACCAACGTTGTCACCGGGGTTACCCTTCTCGAGCTGCTGGTGGTGCATCTCGACGGACTTGACTTCGGTGGTGACCATGGCAGGGGCGAAGGTGACGACCATACCGGGCTTGAGCTCACCAGTCTCGATACGGCCGACGGGAACCGTGCCAATACCACCGATCTTGTAGACATCCTGGAGGGGAAGACGGAGGGGCTTGTCGTTGGCGCGCTTAGGCTCCTCAATGGCATCAATGGCGTCGAGGAGGGTCTTGCCAGCAATCTTGGCGCCCTTGGGGGTCTCCTTCTCCCAGCCCTTGTACCAGGGAGCGTTCTTGGTGACCTCAAGCATGTTGTCACCGTGGAAACCGGAGATGGGGACGAAGGCGACGTGCTTGGGGTTGAAGCCGACCTTCTTGATGAAGGAAGAGGTCTCCTTGACAATCTCATTGAAACGCGCCTCAGACCACTGGGTGGTGTCCATCTTGTTGATAGCGACGATGAGCTGCTTGACACCGAGGGTGAAAGCGAGCAGAGCGTGCTCACGGGTCTGGCCATCCTTGGAGATACCAGCCTCGAACTCACCAGTACCGGCAGCAATGATGAGAATAGCGCAATCGGCCTGAGAAGTACCAGTAATCATGTTCTTGATGAAGTCACGATGACCGGGGGCATCTGTTGGTAAGACGTTAGTATGAGATGCAACACCGATTCAAGTGGTATAGGGCGGGTGGAGTAACGTACCAATGACTGTGACATAGTACTTGGGAGTCTCGAACTTCCAGAGAGCGATATCAATGGTGATACCACGCTCACGCTCGGCCTTTAGCTTGTCCAAGACCCAGGCATACTTGAAGGAACCCTTGCCGAGTTCCGCAGCTTCCTATTATCCGAGTTAGTAAACTAGTCTTGCCGACAAGTGCGAAAATACGGGTAATGGAATGAGAAGCTGTCAAGACACCAAGATAGTAGATGGCTAGTAGACTGCAACTTATGGTATTGTGTTGAATTGTGTTGACGATGTGTTGTGGTAGTCAGTGGTGATAAGTCGCCCTTGTACAAGACACGAAAGGCGGGGTAATAAAATTTTGTGCCCCTCGGTGGGGTTATCCAAAATTACACATTTGGTCGTTGCGACAAAAAAACAGGTCGCAAAAATTAGGAACGTGAAGGAAAAACAGGCAGGGAAAAATATGGATCGCATTGAAAAACAAGTGATGAAACTAACCTTCTCGAACTTCTCAATGGTACGCTTGTCGATACCACCGCACTGGTAGATAAGATGGCCGGTAGTGGTGGACTTTCCACTGTCGACGTCTGAGGCATGACATGTTAGGTATTTCATCGTAGCGAGCGCGACGTGATGGATGGGAAGCAAGAACTTACGGCCGATGACGACGACGTTGAGATGCGCCTTCTCCTTGCTGGACATTTTGACTGATGGTTGAGGATTCGGTGTCTAGAGATTGAGGGGTGTAGACTGTACAATAAGGCAAGAGAGCACACGAGTTAGTCTTTCGGGTCTTCTGCAGTCAAAAGCGACAGGCGTCGATGAAATTGATGTTGTAGAAAAGAGAAGAGGTATGGAGGGAAGGAAGGAAGATGGAAGAGTGATGGAGGAGGACGCGAAGGGAAGAATACTCACGTTTCCAGATGTTAATGCTTGATTAACGGTATAGTGACGAGGAATCGAAAGGGAAGTCAAGAAGAGAGGGAGCAGAAGGGTGATGGTGGGTTTTATGGACTGAAGAGAAAAAAGTAGTGGGGCGCATGGGCTGTCTTGCCAGCCACTGTGTTGCGGGGGCATAATGCCCCTCGAACCCCTCCTTCCCAGGTCAATGCACACATCAATGAGTTGGAAAAATCTTTTTTTCACACATTTTTCAGTCCCCCACATTCACCGCCTTCCGAAAACTCATTGTTATCAGCTTATTGCCATCCTAGAGGTCCGCTTGCCATTCTTTCATTGGCTGGATACCAGTAGATCTCTCTATATTTTGTGAGGCAAATGCTAGCAAATGCCGCCTAGATCCATTGTGGCGGACCCACAATTCTAAATCTGAATGCCCCTCCTTCGCAACCCCTCCAGTGCGGCTGTTGTATTGTAGGTACCCTCCTCCCGTCTCTTGATTGGGCATTTACTGCCATTCACTTGCGCAATGGTCCGTCTAGAACTCCAATTTTCCGTTCAAAAAGTTTTTTTTTGCCATTGCTGCGCGATTGTTGAAACCCCATTGAATGTGCCTACCTAGTCCTATCCTTCATGTATGTAACCACCAAATCATTTAAGCTATTGCCATACCTACCATTTACTCAATGATACAAACCGGCACTGCCAGCCATAGGATTTCTGATTCGTCATACCGTCCGAATAATAAGGGGAATCTGCTTTCCGGCCTGACTCACAATTGTATCAACAGGTACCAGGTATGTAGGCCCATGTTGGTACGGTAAGGGTTCTTATTTTTTTAACAAAGGCAGGTACAAACTTTTTTCTGTTTTTTTTTTTCCCTTCCACATTCAATCAACCCCTCTCTGCGCGGCGCTTGCTGCCCAATGCTGCTATTTTAAAGGGTACCTATGCTGTAGCCTGTATGCAAACGCCTCCCAAACTGGATCCTGCTCCATAGGTACATTGGCTCTGTACATTGTAAGAATTGAACCGGGGCGCTTTCATGTGCGTCACGCCTGGGCAACCCAGGGCCGTTGATCGAAACCCACCAGACAAGAATAAGAGAGCCACTGCATCTGTACTGATCAGGCAAGTCAACCATGTTGCTCCGCTAAAATCCGAACGGCTCCCGGCCGCTAGTCGAAACTTTGGTCTATACTATGTATGAGACTAGGTACATGCCTAACCTATCGTAGTGTAGGTAGGTTACGTTGTGCAGAATTCGATAATATGTAGTCTAAAGAGATAGGTATGTAGCTCTCTCAGAAACAAACCAGAAACGTAGACATATACGAGAAAAATAAGTTCGCTCCTGATAAATCATCTTCGTTCCGTCGTTAGATGTTGCCGCTTTACGACGCACACAACCGGGGCCACCCACAATATTTCACTAGAACGATAGGTGATAGGTGATAGGTTTGCTTTACAATCAATAACCTTGGTTTCTCAGAAAATCCGAGACTTCTCAGGCCTCTTTGCATTTGGGCAATCCTCTAGCTAGTGCGCTTTATTTTGGTTACTTTGGTAGGTAGATGAATACTAAGACCATACGTACGACTCAGGAAAGCCCCTTGCTTCTCTAATCGCGGTTGCTGTTACGACGCCCCTAGTAAGATATTCCGATAGGACTTGGCCTAGCTCCTTGCCAAGATTGCTTAGATTTTCATGGGGTTCATGTGGGCCTACATATGCGGCGTTGGGCAAAGCAAGTAAGTAACAAGTTCTTTCGATCTGTGGATGTTAACTCGTACCGCAGCTAGGGAGATTCGGCCGTCAGTATACATACACGAAGCTATCTAGGTCGACTACTTAACTCAATTCAAGCTGGCTGACGATACCCCGTCGTTTTCGACGAACGTACCTGGGTAGGAACTAACTCATAGGTTAGAATTCTAGCATAATTGTTCTGCCAACGTCTCTGGGACAGTTGAAAACGTTGGAGACGTCGAGCACAATGGTTACATATGTCACGGCAGAATTGTAGGCGTTGCTACTAACCCCATAAATTCCAGAAGCCCGGACCTAGTTGAACTAGGAGTATGGGGAGTATGTTTATGTATTGTGTAACTTAACGTTGCGGACATTGTAGTTGGGATCGTAACAATTTGATTGCATTATTGTCAACGAGGAGCGTCACATGTGCTGCACGAAGCTATTAGATTCCACAATACGCGAAGTCCCAAACCATCGAATTTGACCAGGCCCGACTATCCTGCTCGCCTCTTATCAAGAACTTATAATAGGTGAAACTCTGGGTGTGGAAGTTATATGTTTTCTATTCGTTGTTCTTCTATATTTCGGTGGTTATTATGGGGTTACCAAGGTTGGGCTGATATTGGATCGCTTGCTAGACAGTCTTACACGCATCGTTTATATACATACCACTATCTTGTTACAAGGCTGGCATTAAACTTCGTATACCCGATGCGCCAAACCAAAGCAAAGTAGGCAAGAAAATCATCTACTGATTCTTTTCTTTTATCGTCGGCCTACCACCAAATTCAAGATCCAAGGGTACTACGGGATGATAGCCCAGCCACAACTTCCATACCCAGAACAACACCCCCGTTAGAGGGATGACAATGCCAAAATATATTCCCACCTCCTGATTCAGAGTCGCGAAATCAAACATATTTGTAGAGAACAATCCCGCAACAAAGGCTCCGGGAAGAAAGAATATTGTTATAGCCGAAAGGGTGACCATGCCCTTCGAGTCCTTGACTGCGCTCAACGTTAGACCGTACTGCAATTGAGCATCTTGCTGAGCGACGAGGCCGGCAATGACAGAGCTCTGGGACTCAATACGCCGGGGAAGATCATTAAGATCTACATCGCGGTTGCTCGCTAGTGAAATGCAAATCGCTATTCTCTCGCTGAGTTGCGACCAGCTATCTATGCTACTGTTTAGAGCACTGGTGATCTTCCTCTCAAAGTCTCGGCGTCGTCTAAGCCGGACTAGATTCGTCCGCGCTCTATGCAACTGGTGTGTTTTCTCCGATAATTCCCGCGCTGTATCAAGCGTATTAGCTCTATCGTTAGCAGCGGCGCCGTTCTCTTTATTGAGTTTGCTCTCGAGAAATTTGTCGATGTCGTTGATAATATTGACAACGCTGTCGCAAATTACGCTCGTCCTTTTGAAGTGATCTTCGAATAGTTCAAGAAGCAGATAGAGATAATGAGGACCACTAGTAGCTTGTTTGTGCACCTCGTGGATGATATCAGCAGCGTTGATGTCGGAATCAACATACAAGACTGCAGCAGCGCGTCTGGGGGGTTCAGTTGCTAGGATTATCAGGTACCAGAATTCGTCACCATAGGTCGGCGTCTGGACAACGTAAATCTCTGCTGCCTTTCCACCCCGAACTGTCTGGTGGAAGCAGCTTCCACTCTCAGCAAGCCTCGTGTTCAAGTTCTTGCGTGTAAGACCCATGATTTTTAGGGTCGGCAGTATATCTTCATTGCTTAGGAGTTCATTCAGGTGGCGGAAACCTCTGACACCGTTTGCGTTGAGCTTTTGGAATCTGTTTTTGTTCTGTATCAGCTATGTACTAGCATGTGCATAATTTCTTTCCGAGGGACCAGTACTTACAGAAGGACACATGCGGAAGTATCCACGGCTCCAGCACCTCCCAGAACGCGGTCACCTACCTGAGACTTGGGATTGAGCCATGGAAAATACTCTAGTAGAAGAGGATAATCTGGTTTCCGGCGCCATTTTTTTGCTGGAATCCCTTCAAAATGTTCTAGATCTGTCCGAAGTTCCTCGCCCGCGGGGTCAATAGTCGTGGTTGGACCCAATCCTAGCATCGACCGGTCACCCCACATTAAAGCAAACGTCCCGTCTCCTCGACCCTGTAGACGTGGTCCTACACCTGGTTCGGGGCCGGGCGTAGGTTCCGGGACAGTCCCACTCACGCTAGCCAACTTTGCCTCGAGGGTTGATCGCTTGTCTAGCGCTTTCTTCTCGTCTTGCTCTACGTCGTGACCAGTTGGGAACTCTGGACCAGTAAGAAAATCGGATACTAGGGCTTCGAGGTTAACGTTACTGAGAAACCGTGGATTAATCTCAATCATCATTACGTCATCCTGTGCTTCAGGGTATATATTGGTCGGATCGAACCGTATGGTCTCGGTAGATCCGATCATTTGTTGGAACGTGACCTCTAGAGTTCTGAACCTCGTGTTTATCGCCATGATGAATCCAGATTGAAAATTCCGAGTAAGTAGAATTGCTAGCCGGATAGATTCGGGGATCTCGTCCTGAGCTGACGCCGTATTTAGAGACCAAACCGCTGTGGGATTGGGCCCTCTTTCGTCCCTAATGGAGCTGGAGACCTTGATGCCGCTATTCGCAATCTAATAGCGGTAAGTCAAAATGCGAGTAGTGTGATATACAACACAGTCTTACAGTTTTGCTTGGAGCTACTTTTTCAGCCTGGATAGTCCGCTCATTCCCAATGTTGTATGAGCTGGGCTCTTCGCTTTCGTCTTCCCAGTATCGCTCGAGATTCTCGAAGTCATTAGCCCAGTGTTGTCTACGAGAGGCTCCTAATGCTTCAAGTCGGAGGTGAATTTCTGCGCGTTGCGCTCTCCGGCTACCATGGTATATCTCTACGACGATTAAGCTCGCTGCGTGACTGGAAGTGGCATCGAGCCACCCATGAACAACATGGATAAGCCGGGCCGTTACGGCGACCCTGGATGCTGGCAAACCGTCGATGGAATCCATTTTCTTGGCACAATTGTTCCCGCTGTTTAAACGGCTTGGAATGGCGAACGCCTTAGAAAGTGGATGGAAGAAAGGAAGTGGAAAAGGCCGCCGGGGGGAAGGGGAGAGGCAGAAAGAAATGTGACATTGTTGCTTCGACAAGGGCTAACAGGCCAATAAAAATGTGAGTCGGGGCAGGCAGTTTCGCAATTCCAGCCGACTATTCTCCTCGACTTATAATATCATTGCCCGGGCAAGGCTGTACCCAGTCTGCCTTATCAGGCATACAAAGGTTACGCTTGAGGAAGTACTAGGCGGGCTTAGACACTACATCAACCCTGTGAGACATAATAACGACCACGAGCTGAAGAACAAGGCAAATACGAAATGACCAGCCAAAGCAGAGCCCGCCAGTCTAGGACTTTGATGTCTTCCCCCATCCCATCTATGTGACGAGACAAGAGGCAATTGCGTGCTTGCTCGCCGGGGCCTAGTTTACCATGCCGTCCATAATATCTTCTAGAGTGATAAAAAGATTGTTACTGCGAGCAATTTTGACTGCAATGGTGGCCAGTTGATACTAGGTGGTATATTCCTAACGGTTAATGACTGAGAAAAGTCAAGAAAGCTTCCATCAGCTCTTGCAGCTTTAACTCAAGGGACAATTGCTTCTATATTGGTCCTGTGTGAATGGTTCGTTCAGCGAAGATTATGCTGTAACATCGACACGGAAGCAAACCACCATCCACGGCAGCTTGCGGACTCAGAATTTCGGTAAACGAATTCAGTAAATGTATTTGCTGGTGCCTAGAATACGTGAACTTAAGACATGTGACATCTTGAGACTTTGAACAATGATTTCTAAAGATTATTTCGTCCTCTTTCGTGCCTGGGATTAAGGTGGTATGAAGTTCAAGTATGTATGTAATATATAGTATGTACCTAGGTACCTATTATATATTAATACTACCTACATAGGTAGCCAATAAGTTGGCGCTAATCGTTCAGGGGTTTCCCAAGGCAGTGTAAAAATCGCTTGCCTAATTCGAATGACAGGACCCTGAACCACGAATCCCTGCTTAACTGGTACCTACCTGAGTAGTTATGCTATATCGACTTTGTTTCTCACCATGCGAAACTGGCCGGCTTAATAAGTTGTAGCACAACATGGCTGGGGCGTGCGACAAAAAGTCGCCGGATCATTGTACCTATGCACCGTCAGGCTCGTGTAGGTATGGACATACCGGCCGAGACTTTCGTTGACAACAGTGGATCGCCGCTGAGTAAGTACTTAAATAGGTAGCGTGAGTCTCCCTTGAAGCACGCCGACGCTTACATACCGCCTATGTATCCACGGATCAACGAGTACATATTGTGCTTCAAATCCGCCTCCTTTGCTGGGTGGTTGGCATATTGACAAACCCTTTTGGGTTGTTCTGCACTGGAAATATCATGTATCTTATAGGTAAAATCTAGCTCTAATCGGGAACTAAGGGGAACACCAGCTCACACATTAAACTTGTTGCTTACATTAATACGAGAACGAGAAGCACTGAACTGTACAATACCTGCTCGGAATCGGTGATCACGAGCAGTTTACCTATGGTCAACCTATGCAGCCGACCATCCTGACCCGGGACGAAGTAAATATAGAGGCTTACAAGTTGCAGAAGCACTAAGCTCAATTAGTCGAATACGTCGACAGCGGGAAGACCTATTTAGGCAAGTATGGGCTGCGAGAGACAAGTGTTTCCCAAAGCTGTCCACAACCGTTATCTTGCCAGCACATCAATTCTCAACCCCGGTTTTTTAATTAATAAATACAGGCTCTCGACGTTTCTTACAAGTACAAGACACCAATTGGATACCCACATTCGAATTGTGTCTGATCTTATTCAGAGATAAGGCAAAGAGGCGCGGGAACACGGCACTGATTAGCTGAGAGAGAGAGAGGCTCTTATTTAAAGGAAAAGGAGGGAGGCAATAATAGGGTCCGCATCAACCGCGACGCCCTAGGCCGACCTACCTTGCCCCTTCGCCCCCAATCGCGTCCATGGCCACACCGCGGCTTTCCTCAACGTCATCGTCAGCGAGGCCGTCCCCGATACCCAGCTACAGCAACCATAGCCATAACAATCACATTCAGAACCACAACGGCCATAAAATACCCTCGTACGAGAGCCACCACTACGCCCTCGAGAAGGACCTTGGCAAGACCACTAAGCCCCCCACCAACGTGACCGCCTCCCTCCTCCAGCCCCGAGTCGCCGTCGCCCTCGATATCCCCCCGAGATGGCAGCGCACCCTCTCCATATGTCGGCTTCTGTCCACGGCCCCCTGCGGATGGTGGGGTCTACGGATTGCCCTTCGCTTTCTCGTTGCTCAAGTGCTGCGGTACCACAACGGTCATGAGTTAGACGAAGATGCTTCGTTAAAGATTACAGAGACATTGCTCGCGGGGTTATGGGTATGATATAGATACTCCCACTTAGATACCATATATATCCACACCATATTCCTTTATCGTTCCCCCCCAATTAACTCGCAAAAACCAACATCGCAGTGTCTCGCATCCGCTTACCTCGCATTCTTCTTCACGGACTGCCTGATGTCCCGCTGGCTGGTGAATTACACCCCGCAGGCGACGGTGGTCCGGCTCCTGACCATCAGCTGCGTGTTTGCGTACGCGACATCGTGGATCGTGTCGGTGACGGGCGGAGCCCGTGACCCGTGTCTGTTGCTTCCGGCGTGGATCGGCATCGCCACCATCCTAACCACGTGCTACCACTACACGCAGCGCAAGATCCGCATCCGCAAGGAGACCTTCGCCAGCATGAGCGTCTTCTCCATCGCTAGCTTCATTAGCATGGTCGCCCTGCTCGTGCACACCAACGCCAATGCCGCCCATACGTTCCCCGATAAGGAGCACGTGCCCCTCGTCGCCATCGCCAGGAGGGCCGCCGAGGTCGCCGGACGTGTCGTTGTTAAGATATTAGGCGTCATCGAGGAAGGTTCTGCTGGGGGATGATATCAGCGAGCGTGGAGAAGACGGTAGTAGGATGTTGGTTGCTTTCTTGATTTTGATATGAATTGTCCCAATCTTGTTTGAGTTGACAACATTTTATCCTTTGGCGGAGCAGATATCCCTGGGAGCACATATTTTATCCATCTGTGTCAAGACATAGCGTGAGGCGTTAGGTTGGCGCATTTCGTTCTTTTACCTATTTTTTTCTATGCTGCAATTTTCACAGAGTGGCTTAGGTCTTGTTTGGTTTTGGCAAGATTACTGCTATCGTATGCTTATAGTAGCGTACTATACCACTGAACCTATAGAGTAGAGGGATCTGTAGATCTAAGAAAGGTGTTACAGTGACGAATACGTCCTAGGGTACTTTCACGTCATGTTGTATTGGTTTTATTGACATATCTTTCTTGACGAGGCCGTAAATAAAACAGATTCAGAGGCTATATGGGACTTTAATATCATTGTCAAGCCTGTACGACGACGTTTCAACACCCGGATAACGCTTCCGCCCTTGACACCTGAGTCGAATCACAGCGCGTAGTAGAAACCGGCTATACGTCTCACTGGAAATTACCTGGCCATGTGCAGCCAAGTCTGCCGAATCCTCAGTGGAAGAATACCTTACCTATCAAAAAATTATTCTCGTGCCATGCTGTCTGCTTATTTATCCTCCAACTATGTATGCGAGGCACAATATTCACATATCAGTACATAATATACAAGACGTCAGCAAAACCACCTCGTATCTTACATATCCTACATATCCTACATATTATACAACATCCGAAAAATCACCGCCACCCCCCAAATAGTCCTCCCAAAATCCCCCCAACACCACCACTACCCCTTCCTCCAGAACCACTCTCCCTGGCCTCCCGCCTAATCCATTCCTCCAAAAACTCCCTACTACTCAAATTTCTCACATCCGTAACCTTCGTCCTGGTAACAGGGTCCCCCGCATCGTTAAAACTTAACAGGGTGGGAACACTATTGATCATGAACGTTCCGCCCAAGCCCCCAACTCCACCACCACCACTGCTGCTGTAATCAGACGAATTCATAATATCAGGCGCATCGAACTCAACGGTGCAAAACGCGACACCGCCCTCCGCCTCGCCTACGCGTTCGTCTTCGACTAACGACCGGATAAGGGGCGCCACTGTGCGGCAGGAGGGACAGTAGGATGTTGTCCATAGCGTTAATAGGGGAATGCGCGATGTGCTCGCGAGACGGGTGTATGTGTGGAGGTCTGAGGGGCGGCGGACTCTGTTGTGTCAAATCAAGGACATGGGTTAGTTTTCTGCACCTTTCTCTCTCTCTTTCTCTGTTGAGGGGGGTTTTGTACCTTGTTCGATTCTGGGGAAAGGGGGCTTGGTTTTCAACGGGAGGAAGGAAGAGAGGGCGGGAGGAGACTCACGAATCGTAGGCTTGATTCTGTGCCCGCGAGATACCGGACGCGGCGAAGTTTCTGCGAGGAGCTACCAGTGTTTTTGCGCTTGCGCTTGCGCATACGCGAAGGCTTAAACCGGAAGAACCTGAGCCCGAGACTGAGCGCAGGCCTTGCCCTTGTGCGAGCGTGAACCGCATCGCTATGGGTGTCATCGCCTTTTTGCGTCGAAGAATCGCAACTATGATCGTATGGGTAAAATGGGATTCGCAATCCTAGGTAGGTAGGTAGGCAGGTATAGATCTCGAGTTCACAGGTATTCTTCGAGGCCTGTAGTGAAGCTGCAGACTTTTGTGTTACAATGGAATTATATGGATATCAATATTGATGTAGGTACGTAGGTGGGCAATTCGATATCGCGTTGGCAAATGTCTAAGTAGCTATACCAACTGTAGAATATAGATAGACGTCTTCGACGACGTTGTTGCGGCTTCAAACATGGTTACGTATTAGGCTTAGCGCTAGGTAGAAACACAGCGCTTTTGCTCAGAAGCTATGGTGGGATCTACGTAGAGGTTACACCTGACGTCATGTCAATCTAGCCTACCCGGACGTAACTACTTAAGGTGGGTACCTAGTTACTCACCTAACCTACCTACATACTATAAATCTAGTGTCTAGATCGATAGGTGGTAGCATTTTTGTAAAAGTGATACCGTCCATCCTGGTAATACACCAGGCCCTCGCGTTCATTAATGCCGTTGTTCACCCTGGCGCGATCCGTCGTGCCCCTCCTCTTCTGGCAGCACCTCGGGACCGCAAGTACTCTCTTGCCCACATAATCGGCCGGGTCGGTCTCGACGTCCGGGTGCCTTCTTACATACTCGACGCCGCCCGCCCGCGTACGGGCTATTTCGTCTTCAGCTCCAGCTCGATGATGTTGATTTGCAGAACCTCAGGGTCTGTATCAGAGGCAGGGATTAGGTGGTCGAAAGTTACGTCGTAGTAGTCGAATTCTCTGTTTAAAAGAAAAAGAAAAAGGGGTGGGTATTAGAAACTTGAATTTTGTCTTCTCTTGCTTATTACCTATGACGTGTATTCTTAAACGAAGTAAAAATGGAAGTGAAAGTTAAAGTTAAGCGACAACAGAACCAGGAAAGACAAAACTTACGATTGCGGGATCCTATCAACCATCACCGTGCGCAAATACTCATCTCTCACAACCATCTCCATCTCCTCTTCTTTCTTCCCCTACCCCTGCTGCCGTTGCTTCTGTTCGGCACATAGCTATAAGGCACATCATGCGCGATCTTCACGAGGCACTCAGCAGCCGGTTGCAGAAACTTGGGAAAAAGAGATTTCATACTTTACAATTCCCGTCCTTATCCTTGCCAAGCCAGCCTATCATCTAGCAAGCGGCTGTTACATGAAGTGTATTGGTTCGTTCGTTGGTTCGTCAAAAACCATCTATGTATACGATACCTGCTTCTATATGCATATGCAGGTGCCCAGAGCTGAGGCGCCTCCATACAACGACTATATACATGCATAGCTTAACGTGCAGCTTACACGAAGGCGGAAATTGCGGATTTAATATTCTGCTGTTTGGGGTTCTCCCCGATACGTCCGGCTGACGGTGATACTCAGCTCAACGGCTATGTGTAATCGTAGTAAGGCTCGGTGTCACAGGTCCTTAAGCCGCGCCACTGGGTTAGTAGTTGTACGAATGATATAAATTATTGCTTTGGACACATGAGACATGAGAGAAAATTGAATAGTTAGGTTAGTGTAACAGTGAAATTGGTATATTCGTTTGTCCTGAAACTCCATTATGAATGCTTTCCTACCTATATAAGGTGATGTCTGTTCATCTCAGTTAGAAAGAACGCTCGTATAGTTGACAACATGCAAGCCAAGTCTGGATCCTAAGCGTCATAGTCCAAAAACCAAAAGTCGTCATGGTAAATGCTGCACACGCATTCCCCGGTTTCCGCGTCTAGTTAACAAACACCATTCGTTGTTCATGAGCCCGTTTCATCTAGGTTAATGCAAATTCCCCAGTCCATCAAACACGCACGATCCCGGTTACAATTTCTCCATAAAGTTCATCCTAACCGTCCACATACGGGCCCTCTTACCGTAGATGTACATGGGGATAGTGAACAGCAGGATGATAAGCTGAATGATACCAATCCACATGAACACAGTCTTGGAGCCATCGCTCTTCAGCCACCCCGTCACAAAGAAGCTGAAGACGAGGCCGTGCAGCACGTTCTTGCTGAAATTCAGCGTCACGAGCGCCTCACCGGCATACTGACGATAGCTGTCCACGCAGAAAGTGATAGAAGTCGTGGAACCGAGCGAGCAGCCGAAAGATACAACGCCGAAGAATAGCGTCGGCGCGATCCACGGATCCTCCACTTCCGCCGACCATCCGAAGCCGATCAGCCCGATCAACGTGCTGATGGCGATGGGGATCGCCATGACCAGTCGGAACTCAGGCTCGTACAGGCCGCCGTTCCGTCGCGCCATCGCCTTAACGATGACGTCGCTCACGCGTCCTGCGACGGCCGTGCCTAAGACGCCGCCGATGAAGGGCGAGATGTACACGAGACCGGTCGATAGAGCACCGAACTGGTATGAACCTTCTCGATAGATCACTGCAACGCATTCAGAGATGACGATCAGCCAGCCTACCGAGCAGGCGTAGATGGCCGCCGACCAGAGGACTGCGGGGTACGAGAATAGGACGAAGGGTCGGACGGCGACCTTCCACCATTTGTCCTGGTTTAGTCTACCGTTGTGAATCTTTAGCTGTGCTTTGAATGTCTGACGAGGTGCCTCTCGCAACCTATGCGTATACACCTGTCCCCTTGTCGCGGCGGCCAGGTTCGAGAACGACATCTTCTCGCTCTCCGTATCTGAGCCGAAAGCACGGATACTGCGCTGATGGGCTTCTAAGTCCTGGAAATAAGAGGGCGTGGGTTGCTCCTTAGGAGTGGACAAGTTAGGGTGTTGGACTACCGGCGAATGGGGCTTGCTGGGGCCATTGGCACGCTCTATGCTCATTGGTGACAGGGCACTTTGAGTCGACCATTTTCGTTCATTGTGTGGTCGCGGTGGGTGGTATGGCGAATCCGGATTCTTCAATGAGCTAGCACCAGGTGTTGATGCACCAGCTAGTATGTCTTCATGCGCCGGTGACACAGCCCCAGCAGCAAACCCGATGGATGTCCGGGGTGAATAACTCTCGTCCTTTATATCTGAAGTTGAGTGATCCTCCACGCCGGGAGCGAAGCCAACGTGGCGGTGATGTGCCGGCCGGCCCCCTTCTGGTTTCTCTTCCGTTGGCCCGGCGTTCTCATTTGTGGCTTGAGATACACGGGGCACAGCGTTCTTGGCCGAAGATCTCCGGCTGAAGAAACTAGGACGTTTGATGATACGCCGCGACTGTCTCGGGATGGGTGTCCTGTCCCAGAAAGTCTCGGGAACAAAAAAGAACAGAAGAATTCCACAGAATCCCACTACCATAGCAACGATCCTTCAAGAAATTAGCAATGTTCAGCCAATGTGTTGCTTATGATGCATTCTTTAGCGTGGGATCTTAACCTACCAAAACACCCATCGCCATTCCAGACTTTCGATGATGGCAGCGCTGACGAGTGGGATCAAGTTCTTTCCACCAAGCAATAGTAAGGTATATATACCGATCCGGAACGCCCTCTCATGCAGGAAGAAGATTTCAGCAATCGTAGCCGAAGGAAGGCATTCAACGGGGCTGACTGCAATTCCCTGGAAGATACGGGCGAGAATGAGAGAAGTGAAGTTGGGTGACAACGCACACCACACGGCAGAGAGAATAAAGATGATGACGCTGAAGAGATAGACCGGACGTTTTCCATAGAGAATTGCCGTGGGCGAAAAGATGATGGAGCCGAGACCAAGGCCCAGCATGTAGAGGCCCGTTGTCAACGAGACTTGGGACACCTCGATATCATAATCTGCGAAGTTCGGTCAGCTAGTGTCTGAGCGGTAGTTTTATAAGGCATGCTAATGAATTGAACTAACCTCTAGCAACATCGGTAAACCCGGCGGCGATGATGGGGGTAATACCGCCCCCCACCATACTGTACAGCCCCAGAGAGAGCAAAGCACAATCCCGGCGCCAGGAAGGCCAATTTAACGGATCATTATGAGAGTCGTCCGGTTGTGGCTCAAGGATTATCTGTCCATCTTTCGTCATCTTCTTGTCGTCCGGTTGGTTTCTATCTTTAGGCGGAGGTGATGCAGGTGGCTCCGGCATCATGCCGGTCGGAAGAGAGGAGTGGGAGGTCCTAGCGGGAGCATTCCGGAGACCAAGCGGTTCATTTCTCTCATTTGAAAGCAGCAGAACCGAGCCTGAATGGTTGTAGGTTACACGTTAGTCGATCAATTATCCTGTGTCGAATACTGCATCTCAACTTTTGAGAGAGGCTTTACCTGGGACTTCGATGGTCTCTTTGTCATTGAGAATACCCATGGTCCATGTTGGCTTCGTCTGCTTTTCGCCTATCTGGTCCTGGTCGAGCGATTCATCATCACTCTTCCTCCTAAGACGAGAAATCCATGACCACCCAGGCCTCGAGCTTTGGGAATTATCGGCCATCGTGTAACAAATGCGGTGCTTATGCCAACTGCCTTCTCACCCCCGTTATTTCTATAAGTTGATAAGAACAGCAAAAGTCTAATCTACTAGCTTCTAGGGATGTTAGCTATAAGGTAACCTCATGATAGATAAGAATAGAAGTAATCGATTCTGAAGAAAATATATATATAAGAGTGAAGCGGGATCAGTCATATTGCTATAAAACGGAATGAAGCATTTTTTCTAGGTTGAAAGGTTGTCTTGATATACCGGAGCAATGGAACTAGGTTTGACATACACACCAGGAACAAAGAATAAGTATTACGGTGTAATACGGCGTAAGCAACACCACCCTGTAGGTAGCCACTCGGTTCGAGTCGATATAGACGTGATGGGGTAAGCACGCATGCGAAAAAAGAAAACAGAAAGCAAGTTGATTCTAATAAGCAACCAACTCTAATCGTTGTTTCCCTCTCCACGTGAGCTCTGTACCGATCATGACCCCATGTATAGATGGATTGTGACTGGTGATGCGGAGAGTGACTAAAAGCCCAGTGGGTGATGGCCAAGAGCATAAATCAGCAACGCTAGCGGTATTCCAAGACGGCCGTCTATTTCAGACTGATTCAAACCACACTTTAGCACCTCTTGGAAATCAGATGAAAGCCGGGTGTAGGGATCGAGATCTGGTCTGGGCCAGTTATTCTTGAGCAGGTGCCAGGTGGTGAAGCCGGGCTAAGAAGATATCTAGATAGCGTGGAGGTTGCTAGGCGTCTGCAAACAAATAACTGAAAACCGGGAATGAGGCTCGAAACTTCGGTTAAAACAAAGTGAGGACGAAAGTTTGCCGTCTGGTATCGAAGCCACTCTCCGGCAATATGTTGGTTTAGAGTTTCAACAAATCTTCCCTGTGTTTCTAAGCGAGTCAAGGTAAGGGTCCGATTATCTAGCCACCTGCAAGCAAGATCTTGCATGGACATGCGAGGAGCAAGTAAAAGGAAGAAGAAAGGCAGGTCAAGGGAGTCCAAAAGCATTTATAGTAGGTATAGTTTCATTACGACAGTTAACTAAAGAAAAATACAGCAACATTATGAACGTCCACATCGTGAACACATATAATGCATACCATCTAAAGCACCTCCCCAGTCTTGCCTACCTTAGCACATGCCTTGGACTCTGACCTGGGGTAAGAGGCAGAAGAATGCTGCAAGCATGGTTCTATATGTGGGTAACGTGCCCTGCATCAGCCACTCAGAGACCACAGAGAGTGCCGGATATGGAGAATGCTAAAGATGGAGGGAAGCGTCCCCAGTGCGCAGGCCAAAGGTACACCGATCTACACAGCCCATCCTCTGCTTTTCTGTCAATACTGCATATTATTAGTCTAGCACGACACTAACCTCTGAAGGGTCTTCGAGATACGAGCAAGGTTAGGCCAACCAAGTCCAGGCAGGTGATTAAGATGAGGAGACGCGTATAGCAGTATACTATGTACATTTAACCTTGAAGTCGTCTAATATCTACGGTAGGTAGCATTATCGTCTGCCTTGATGCTATAGTTCTAGAACTGACATGTCTGAGCTTTTAAGGAGAGCATGATTCCAAATGAGGTGGTAGATACTACCGTACCTGAATCTAAATACGGGATATTTAATGAACCACGTTTTTCACCCAGTACCTAAATATACTGTCCCGTAGAGCATATGCGGCTGCAGTTCTCTTTGAAAAGGGAAGTTGGTCTTGTTGGGGTGTGGTAAGACAATAATAAGAAGCTTGTATCTCGAGGTACCGAAGGAGGCTGCCATAGCGAGATGCCACCCCGGTAGGCCCACTATGACGGCACCGGGCATGGCCCTAACAAACATCACATGCACACATCGCGGGCCAGCAGGACCCTGATGATAAACCAACGTAAATTATTTCCATCCTCATCCGAGACAGTCCTGCCAGTCCTCAAGCCAAGTTATCTGGTCCCAGCCAGGTGCATGTGAGTACGGTATCATCAACAGTTTAAGTGCGTGACTCTGACACTTACACCGTTGACATACATGCCTTAGTTGGGTTTTTATGCCGGTCATTCGACTTACCGTATTAACCACCTGACCAACTCCGACTCAGCTTTGTGGGAATTATTTGCTTCACCATTCATTCCCCTCCCCTCCCTTCTCCTTAGGTACCCCCCAAACCAACCAACCAACCAACCCCTTTGATTACTTGGGGACAGAAAAGTACATTTTTAGAATTATAACCCACCCCCATCTCTACTACTCTCTACCTACTACTCATGGCATCGAGAGCACCACCCCTCCTCGAGCCTTACCTCCGCCTACCATATGAGACATCGCTCATCCTCCTGAGTGGAGTACTGGGAACTAGCACCAACTGGCTCGTTCACCGCTATCTCCACACTCTCCTCGCTTCGCCTACCACCACAACATCATCGTCTTCTTACCCCTCCTCCCATGAGGATGCGGGTTCGAATAGCTATCAGTCCCAACAGGCTAGTGTAGTCCTCGTGAGTCTCTTGCGCGACTATGCCTTCTGGAAGGACGGCTGCAAGCGATTAGGCCTGGATCTGGACCAGGCTACTCGTAAGGGATCTTTTGCCTTCGTCGATGGACTTACCGGTTTGTTTGCGCCGTCTATAAACCCTCCCGGGCACAGACCGTCCGCGACAGAGGAGGGCAGAGGGAAATGGGTATTGCAAGCAGCTACAGCGGAGCACCTCCGTAAGACGCTGGAAGATGCAGTTACGCACATTCAAGGCGTAGGTTCAGGGGCACGAACTGTGTTGGTGATTGACCAACCAGACCTGTTATTGGCCGTCGCAAACGATGCTATGACAGCCCAGGATCTTAGGGGGACTATTCTAGAATTGCGTGAAGTAAGTCGTGGTCTGAGGGCGAGCAACCCATTCTACGTTGGCCTTGTAAAGGATATTAATGAGAGCGTTATAATAGAAAGTACATTCATGCATAGTCACTGTCTCTGCAGATGAGCCCTTGATTTCCGCACAGAGCACCACCCTAGAGAAGGAGCACGCATCCTTAGCTCTGTCACTGGTTCACGATGCACAACTTGTTATGAGTCTAAGAACGCTCGAAACAGGTACGGCAAAAGATGTAAGTGGTGTACTGAGGATCACTCCCGGAGGAGACGAGGACACTGGCGGCACAACTGTAGAGGATAGGGAGTTATTGTACTTCATTGGCGGTGATGGTGGCGTTCGTGTATTCGAACGTGGCCAGTAGTACAAAAAACCTATCACGAACTCCCCATTCAGGCCATGGCCCAGTTACAAGTGATACCCTTTCCCGTCCGGAAAGAAAAGGCCACATGTGTTGCGGCGATTGGAACTCTCGGTCTCGTGCCCTCCGCGACATTTCCTGTCATCCAGACATGCACATGTTCATTCGTAGAAGAGCCGCCGTTTCTTGTCTTTGCCAGTTCGTGATGCAATTTTTGTGAGGGAATAATTGCTAGCATAACATTTCCCTCGGACCTCAAAAGATGCTGAGACTCCATGAAAGTACCAGTCCGAATGTCAGTTAACACCGTCCCATTTGCCATGCCCACCGCCAGTTATTTCGTCTCCCTTCACCCGTCGTTTTGCATTACACCGAGATGTTTAAAAGGGAGCTTTAGAGTCCTTGGGCACGCCGGTCTGGAAGCCGTTCTTGAAGCGGCGGGAGACATCCTTGAGGTACCGCATGCGGCCGGTGCCGACGGTCTTTCTGCGCTTGGCCTTCTCGCTCCAGTTGTCTGTAAATCACCAGATAAATCAGTCCATCAGCCCTTCCATTACATAGGGAACGAGCCGGATTCGTGGAAGGTGTTCGCGTTGTCCGTGACTATCCATCTGCTCAAATGTGCAGGGTTACGTACACTTTCGGGTCTTAGCAGCGGGATAACCGCATGATGAGCATGTGTGCTTCTGAATGTGAAGAGAGCGGCGTCCTAGAGAAGAGAAACATAATCAGTAAAGCGGCTCGATGCAACGAAAGATCGGTCCGTGTGACATTTCCGCGATCGCTACCACCATCGCCATGTCGTTCGAAAGTCCGAGATCGAGATCAAATCGAGGAGCACGAACCGCAGCGACGGCACAGAGTGTGCGTCTTGTTGTGGCGCTTTCCGAAGCTGGAAGTTCCCTTGGCTGGATTTCGCAGGTAAAGTCAGTATATCGATGGAGACGAAGACGGAGACGGTATTGGCGCAGGGCTACACACTCATTTTGACGGCGAGGCTGTGGGAGGCAGATAATTGTCAGTATCAATTGCAAAAGAACAAAATTTGTAGTCTCGAATTTTAGGGAGCTTCGTACCTCTACGGCGGTCTATCTGACGAAGAGATGTCGATTTGCGTGCTGCTGGTTAGTACCGCTGTCTTGAAGAGAGTGTGTTGAATGTGGGCTTTTCTCGCTTGACTTTTTTCGTGGGTACCATAGGGCGTAAACCGAAGAGGAGCCGAGGGGAAAAATGTGGAGAAAATAGCTGCAGTGTTTGAAGGTGGTTTAGTTGTTTCCGATTAATCGCTAAATTCGGTACTAAAATATCTGTGCTGATAACTCTATAAGCAGCGCCTGCACTTTAAGCAAAATCGGAGATAAGATAAGACGATAGGACGACGTAAGAACCTCCGTAAGCTTCGTCTTAAAGCTGCCCCTCTATCAGGGGACCCTCTTTGCCTCCCCGCCATATCCGTATCGGTCTCCATTAGTAGGTACCTGGGTAGCATGTGTCACTTGTTGTCATCGGAGATACAGCTATTCAACCCCTACTACTTGTGTCACTTTCGTTGCTTCATGAGAGCCCATGTGACTAGAGCCCATTCATCTAGCCTTGTGCCTGATCAACGTGAATCAATACGTCCCTGCCTTAGCTAGGTAGAGTGCCGAATACCTACTTACGAGTGATTGTCAGGCGCGGGATATAGCAGGCAACCAACCATCCGTGCATACATTTACCTCTGCCTGACGCAAGTCGCTCCCATCCTTGCTTCTATTGTATCCTTTGTTCTTTCGCATAGTCGCACCCTACAAACAGACAGACAAACGTCGTACACTCTTTCACCTTATCTAAAGAGGAAGAACATCTCTAGCCGCCCATCATGAATTATCTATATTCCACTGTCAACACGCTCCGTGACAAGTACACACCTGTCACCCACACATCGACGTTTCGTAAGACCGGACAGATCACGCCCGAGGAGTTCCTTGCCGCTGGTGAATATCTCGTCTACAAGTTTCCCACCTGGTCTTGGGCGGACGCCGACTCCGAGGCCAAGCGCGTAGATTACCTCCCCCCCGGAAAGCAGTTTCTCGTGACGCGCAACGTCCCTTGCAACCGTCGCCTCGATGATGATTTCGCCGGAGACGCCGGGCACGAAGAAGCTGTTGTGGGCGATGGCGATGATTTCAGATCCAAAGGGCAAGCCGACGACGATGACGGGTGGCTCCGCACGGGCGGTCTGAGCAGCTCACAACCCCTCAAAGCGAGAGATGTCCGGACGGTCGATGATGCCGGAAATGTGGGGGATACTCTAGATGACGAAGACGAAATACCTGATATCGAGGATGAGGATGATGACGAAGCCATTATTCGAGACGCCGATGCTCAGAAGAGGACAGGGTGGGTACTATCGCTTGTCTCTAATGGTCACCATAGTGCTCGCTGCTAACTCGTTTGCCAACATCGTAGGGCCCGTCGGACATATAATCTCTATATTATGTACTCTCCGTATTACCGCACCCCTCGTTTGTATCTCTCCGGCTATGCCGAAGGCCAACCTCTTGCGCCACAACAAATGATGGAAGACATCGTCGGAGACTACAAAGATAAGACAGTGACGTTGGAAGACTTTCCGTTTTTCGCAAACAACGTCAAAATGGCTAGCGTGCACCCTTGCAAACACGCATCCGTTATGAAGACGCTGCTAGACCGTGCCGACGCTGCTCTGAGGATTAGGCGCGACAAGTTAAAGGCCGGGAAGGCTATCAACAACGACGTCGGTATGGAGGGTCTGGTCGACGAGATCAGTAAGCTAGATGTCAAAAGCGCCGAGGCTGCCGCCGATACAACTTCCAATAGTGATGATTGGGAGGAAGTCGAGGCGGAGGATCACGATGTGGCCATCCGAGTTGATCAGTATCTCGTAGTATTCCTCAAGGTGCGTTGTTACCATACCCACATCATAACTGAAAACTAACATCATATACAGTTCATGGCCAGCGTAACCCCTGGTATCGAACACGATTTTACAATGGGCGTGTAGCTTACGAAATTTTCTTCTTGGCTTTTTCAACAGGCCCATTAATGGGAGACCATGCTGTAACTACCGGCTGATCGGGGAGCATCGTTGGGGCGTTCTAAGGGGCTTTTGATTTTGTTGGATGTCTTATACACTGGGTCATGGTTTCAGGGAACGGGGAGGATCACTCATGTTTGACGCAGGGAGTTCTGGTGATCGCGGACAGAATGAACAATTAGCCCAGAAGCGTCGTTGCTACAACTTGAAGTTAGTGGCTTTCAATTCAGAGCGTCAAAGTGTCCCAAGGACTATGGCCAACACCTCGATTCATATTTCCCAGATGTTTCTGCTTTTTCCAGACAGGTACAGCTGGTGCTACAAGTATATAAGCAGACCGAACCCTAAATCTCTGTGTAACGATACGAATCTTGGTGCTCAATACTTACGTTGACGGTGTTTCTTCCCCACAGCCTGTTATTCAAGGCAGTCAGTCGCTGGTCATTAGCATTTCCCCAACCGCACTCTGTGGGACAACGAGAAAACGAATCAGAATCCATCTAGTTCATATATACCATATCAAGGCTCTCTCGCTTTTATATACCTGCGTATGCATCTATATACAAAAGCAATATCGAAGAAATGGTACATATCGACATTATGTCCACATTTTTACATTGCTTTCTTTAATTATTCTTGGCTGATCCCCTCTCAACATTCTAACACATTCCTCATTTCGTAGTCTTCTCGTCTGGTGCAGTTGTCGTGCCCGCATGTTTCTCATTAATCGAACCCGACGGGCTCCTCCTCGCCTCGCTCGCCACGAGATCGGAACCCGCAGACTCGGTGACCGGGTAAGGATCCTCGCGCCAGAAGTCCTTCTTGCCGCTCGCGACGCGCTTCATCCAGGGCGGCAGGGCGCCGCCGGGGATGCGCCACGTCCACGGGTCCTTGAACTCCTTGTTCTCGGGCACGAGGCGGCCGTTGGAGGCGCGCTCGAGGAGCCAGACGATCGTGTTGATGAGGATGTACAGCAGTATGCCCGCGATGAGGCCGTAGGCGATGCTGTAGGTGAAAGGCATGGCGACAATGGTGACGAAGGCCGGGATCGCGTCGCCCATGTACTTCCAGTTGATGTCGACAGCCGCGGGCATCATCATCGAGCCTACCAGTATCAGAACGCTGCCCGTGGCCCACGGCGGGATGGAGGCGAAGATGGGCGCGAAGAAGACGGATATGAAAAAGCAGATGCCCGTCGTCATGGCTGTCAGGCCGGTGCGTCCGCCGTCGGATATGCCGGCGCCGGATTCGACGAAGGCGGTCACGGGCGAGCACCCGAATAGGGAGCCGATGGAAATGCTCAGGGCGTCGACCATGTAGGCGGCTGTGCTGCCTTCGAAGTCGCCTGTTACCGGGTCCACGACGTTGGCGAGGCGGGCCATGGCGTACTAGACACATTTCGCAGTTAGTATCTCGATAACAGGGAGGTTTGGGAGAGTGAGCGTCAGTAGGAGGTGCTCATGGACGTACCAGTGTGCCAGTGGTATCAAGAATATCGACATAAAGGAACGTAATCAGCGCGAGACCGAACTGGCCGCCATGTCTCGAGATGTCCCACTGCTGGACCGTGAGGGTCTTGGAGATCTGGTGAAAATCGACGACCTTCCTGAAGAAGTCGAACGCATCATTGCCGACGGGCGTATAGGGGAAATGCGTGAGCACCGTGGTTCTCGGCCAGGAGATGATGCTAACAAGTAGAATACCGGCGATGATGGCGGCTTTAACGCGATACATCATCAACATGACCGTCAGCACTCCTCCGGCGAAAATACCCACCCACATGGCCGGGTTCCGCATCTTGGTCGCCTCCGTACATAAGCCGTCCTCGCCGAACCCGGACTCCGGACATCCTGCCAGAACCAAAGGAGTGGATGAACCTCCTTGCAAGAGACCCAACCCTTCGCTGTATGTGAATCCGATGATGGTCAAGAAGAGCCCGATGCCGACGCTCGTGGCCAGCTTGATGGACCGCGGGATCGCGCGCGCGAGCCATTGGCGCATGCCGAAGAAGGCAAGCGCGAAGAAGACGAAGCCCTCGACGAATGTTGCGGTCAGAGCGATTGCGTAGGGCGTGGTTCCCGAGCCGTGGTACCCGACTACGTTGTATGCGAAGTAGGCGTTCAAGCCCATGCCCGGAGCTAAGGAGACGGGTCTGTTTGTTTATATCTCGAAGGGTTAGTTTGTGCGCCTCCGTCACATCTGTCTTGGGAAGAGACAGGCAAAAGATAAGCAAGGTAAGGTGAGTAAGGGTGTGTGCCTACAGGTTGGCGAAGAGACCCATGCAGAAAGATGCGATGGCCGAGATGGCGGCTGTAGCCGTGACGAGATCGCGCTTGACCTCAGCCACGCACAGCAGGTAATCGGTATCGGCGTCGCAGAAAGGGTCACCCTTAGTGGGGGTACAGACGCAAGTGCCTTTTTTTATAACACTCCCATGTTAGCTTAAACAACATGAGATTATTCCTGCTGGTCATTGCGCGTTGTGGCGGTACATGTCCGTCACGTATTTTCAAGAAGGAACTAAGTCAGACGAACGAACCTCCCGAATCAGCCAGAATACTCGCGTTCACAGCGAGGATATAGGCCATGGCGAAGAAGGCAGCTATACCGGCGCGGATCTCCGTCGTAAACGAGGAGTCCTTTCTCTCCTTGGGCTATTCATTATAAGGACCGTTGGTCAGCAAAAGTAAGTAATAAAACGATTTTAGATAATCATAAATCCCGGATAAGACGGCCGGACGATATATAGGTATAGGTTGTAGGTATGTATCACAACAGACACGACGACTTTGACTTACAACGCCAGAGCCGCCCAACTTGAAGTATCGCCCGACCGCACTCCGGGCGACATTCTCGTTGAGCTTTTTAAAGAACATCATCTTTCCTTAACGATGTGCGTTTGTTGTTTTTGGGAGTCGCCGAGAAGGACAACGACACGACAAACCGACCTAGACCCAGACGCAAAAACGCACGGTCGCGCTGGGTTTAAAAGAAAGAAAAAACCGAGGGTTGCCCCGAGGGAGGGATGGAGGGGCTGGCGGGTGAACCGACCGACCCAGATATAGATATATGTATATATCTTGGGTAGGTACAATAGTGCCGGTATCAGAGTAATTAAGAAAAAATATTTAATAGCACGTCCCAGTTTTTTTTTTTTTAAAGAAAGCAGTATTAGAGTAAAAAGGTTCTTAGTAGTAGTGAGTTGAGCGGAGCGCTACTCTCTATGATCGTGCCGACAATCACGCGAGCGAAAGCGAGTCGGAAGGCCCGCTGCGAATCGGATAGAATGGGCTTGGGACTGGCTGGTTTGGTTTCGGCTCGATCTCTCTCCCCGGTTTTTATTTTATTTTAGCTCCATAGGCCTTTATACCCGTATGAATAAGTGTAGGTGTAAGATCTAATTCGGAGTCGTAGGGACTTGTATGTGTGTGTGTATATGTAATTGCAGCTAGCTGTCGACGGCTCATCACGACGAGAAGACAGTCAATCAACCCCAAATTCGCAAACCAAGAGGGGAATCCGGTTACAAGTAGGCACGAGGTAGGTAAGTAGGCATGGCAAAGAGACGAGGGGACGAGGGGATGGACAAGCAGCCAGGGTAGGTAGGTAGTTTAGCTGGATATGTCGAACAGGGGCAGGCAGGTAGGCAGATCAAGGCAGGGCAAGGTGAGTGTGAGGTAAGGTGAGGCGAGAGGCAAGTAGAGTATTAATAAAGTTAGTTGTGTATGTATGTAGCTAGTTGATATCATCCACGTGGGAATTTTTTCCTATGCTACCTACCTATCTTTTCTCCCTCTCTCCTCCTCATCTCTCTTATTACACCTCAGTGCATACATACTTTAAAGATCCATCCCGTATGTAGCCTGCAGGCCCAGGGGGAAATTTTTAAAAAAAGGCCTACATTTACAGTGGTAGGTACTACGCCGGCCTATGAATTACCTATCTTAGTTCATCCGAAGAGCGCAAAGATATGCCAAGTCCAATCGGCTGTAAAATAGATCAAGCGAATGAAAGGAGAATGGAGACCCAGACAGGACCCTAGATAGAGTCTAAAACCTATCTATGTAGAGCCAAGAGGTGTGTGGGTGTCAGTGTGTATAGGTATGTTCGGGAGTGGCGCAAAACACGCGACTCATTCCCGAGGTCCAGCTTACCTTTGTAGGCAAGGTAGGTTGGTAGATAGCTATCTTGGTTCAAAGTATCGCTTGTATCTTGGATAAGGTACTGGGCCTGGGGGTACCTAGATACACACTTTCTAGGTAAGCTAATACTTGTAAACTGGTGGGACTTTAGTTAGCATGATATGGGTAAGGATAGTCAGTCCAGTCGGTCACTTTGGTTTAGTTAGGATGCTTGAAATGTTGTCGTTACAGAACGAAATGGCAAATCAGATGTTATAATACTTACCAATTGGGGTCTTCCGCCATCCCGGCTGTGACCCGCCCTTATCAGGTCTCAATCTTATGAAAGGGACTCAAAACACCCAGAACGAACGAACGAACGAAATCTGACGGCTTTGTCTTGCCGTTTTGGGGGGGTACTGATAGAACGGGTTATTATCCCTTACCTGGGCTGATCCTTAACAGCAGGGAGACTAGACTAGGTTTTGGTGTTACAAGGTTAGTTGCGTATTTAGTGAAGTCCTGGCTTTATCTCTTGGATTGAAGATGCGCGGGTGGGTCGATGAGAAAACGGCCAGATATTATCAGTTGCAGATAAGCAAGTAAGTGGTAGTAGTATGTCGTACTACATTGCTTGAGCTGAATTATACATAATTCAATCCGAAGTCTTAGATTCGATCACTTTAGCGATGTAATCAAAAGCGTCTCGAGATTCGGAGATAGGCCACCGCGAGACTCCTCCACGCACCTATGCATGTATGTAAGGGTCTTCCCCCCAACGGTACCTAGGCTGTAAGAGTCTGGAAAAAGCATAGATACAACGGTAACAACGGTACCGACCGGGGCGAAAGAGCGGAACCAGAGCGCAGCTAGCAGGGTAGCAGCGAGTGAGCGAACAGGAAAAGAAAAGAGGTCTTGGCGATCGCGTGGTTTTTGACGCAACCAACATGCAAGTTCCATCCATTGCACCCATATAGAATCATCACGCACCGTAACCGATTGCATGCTTGCTATAGCTTCGACTGTGGATGGACAGAATATGGACTAATGTTTCCCGACTCTTTGGGACGAGCCACATTTCAGCTTCGAATTAATAGGGTAATATTTATTCTCCTACATACGACACACGTGGGAGCAAGTATCCATTAAGACTGCCTTCATACTTTATGTACATATATGTGACACACGCGCAGCTTACCAGAGACGAGATCGTAGGGATATTAGAGAATATGAGAGAATGTGTGTAACAAGGGAAACAAGACTCTAATTACATGGTACTGCTGTGATTCACTTCTTCAACCATCTTAATTTACCTACATATGTATGTGACAGCTGATATATGTCTCGTCTATTGAATATTATATGTGCATTGATTGCGTGAATATGTTGTTCCCAACTTTTGAGCCTCCTCTTTCTTCCGTTACTCAGGCGCGTAGCTGTCTGCATCTAACTACTTACCTTTAGGTGCCTTGATTACGAGTAAACAAACATCGAATAGACGGGGCAAACGACGTCATATCATCTAGGAGGGGAGTACGAAAACGTTGAGCTATAAGAACCACTACATATTTTACCACATGGTAGCCTTGTAAAGAGCACACAGTTATATATAATGTTGAACAGGAACCCGTTTCTAAGCTTCTTACGTTCTTAGTCACTTTGCGTCACAGCTGTCTTACTCATTCGGATGAATATAGTATCGCACGACATCCGAAGGTGGATGGATGCTGTGAGTGCCGTACATAGACTCCACAAGGTGTCTAAATGTAGATATATTTAATGAAAGAATGAGTTCCGACGACAATGTGAATGACGCGGAGATACTGGATTCCATGTTGTTGGGCACGTGATTCCATAGGATGAAGAATGAGGGCGAATGACATTTTCTAGGTCAGTTGATTGCTTAGCTGTGTGAAGGCGCATATATATGTAGACGGGGATAAATCACCGACATAGTTGATTATCGCGACGCTGCAGTCCTTCCTCGTCAAGAAAGATTATGGGAACGTGGAGAGCCCTACGAGGGGGTGAGATGTCTGATCGTGACGGTATAGCGTTTACTTGGGATGTACTATTTATGTCACTTATGAGACGGTAAACCGAAGTCTCATCGAGGAGCCGAGAGACTGGTCAAGCTTCCCCGACATCATGCTGATGAACTTAAAGCCCTCTGGCACTTGACAATACATACGACGTATCATCTCATGCAATTGTTCAGAAACATTCATCGATTCGCAACAAGGACAAGGAGATCAAATAGCCACCACTAAGACTTCATTCCTAACGCCCGCTCATCTTTCATGCTATAAATCGCTTTACTCTTTCATGCCGCTCGGAGGTCTGTAACCGATGAGGAAACATTTGACCGCATGCTCTTGCTCAGACGTGCGCTGACCACGCCGTTTCCCACAGATCTCTAGCACAACTCTATTAAAGTTACTTTAAGCTGTGTAGAAGACTTCCTCCAGCTCCTGCCACCAGGCCGGATCGCCGGACTCGCTGTTCTTCGCGCCGGGTACAAGACTCTCCTGAAACCCATCCGTCATAGCCCACCACTCGCGGACCTTGGGGTTCTCACGCATCTTCTCCATGTCGCCCGCGTAGTCGTACCCGACGTACTTAAACGAGGCGAACAGGATGCCGGTCCCGGGATCGTGGAAGATGCTGTCTGTATCGATGTATGCTGCAGTTAGTATGAGGTCCCCCTTGTGTGTGTACATGTGAGATAGAGAGAGGGAGAGAATTAGAGGGGTAGGGGTTCCTCGCGCGTATGCACAGAGCGTACTATACGCCAATTATATTAAGGAAGGAAGGAGAAGGTAGGAAAGCCTCGTTTTCCCATCCCATCTCTTTTTCCTTGGGCTTGACCCTGAACTCGAGCTCGTTCAGATAAACTCGAGCTTCATCTTTCAGGGTAACTCGCCTCCCTCCTCCACCGTCCACTTATGAACCTATGAACCATCTCACCCGTTCCAAACAAACAATGGCACAAAAACAATACAAGGCAAGAAATGAGTTAGAAAATTGAAACAATTGAGGTGATAGATGTCAGAGAGGCTGGTTAAAACTCACAGTCCCGAATATTACAGTCCCTAATCTGCCTCAAGACCTCGGGCCAGACAGCCGCATGCACCTCCTTATACTTGTCCACGAACTCGGGCTTCAGCTTGACGATCTGCGCGATGCGTCGTCCTGCGTATGGCTGGCGCGTCGAATCCGTCCTCGCGTGTCCTTGTCCCTTTCCGTCCTTTCCCTGCGTCTCGCTCTTATTGCCGTTATTTGCGTTGGTATTGTCCTGGGATTCGGATTTCGGAGGCGTTTTCGGCTTCCACATCTCTGCAGGGGGCTTGTTTGGTTTCCACATCTTGGCTCCCTTTTTTCCCCCTTAACTTTCTAGGAGTTGGGGGTCTTTTTACTTTGAATTTTATCTATTATATAGATTGATGTGATCCGCCCGTAAAGTTCTGGTCTAATGGAATCAAGTCTGTATCGGGCCAGATGTGTGTATGTGTGTATGGATTGGACTAGGTAGACGAGACTAGACTATCTGTCCGTTCCCACAAATGAGTTGCCCCGGATTTCGTTCACGACACCGTTTCCGGTAGGCTAAGAAGGTATTAGGAAGGTAATGTTGAGTGGGTGGCGCCTCCGGTTTTTTGGCGATGCCTAGTCTCGTGCGTGATAGGTATCTGATGTTTGCGGGGGGAGCGGCGTGTATCGTCTCGTTTCCCCGTCCCGTCCCGTCCCGAGCTCGGGCTTGATTCACGTAATGCGAGCCCGTTGTATGTAGAAGCTAGTCTAACTCAACCAAGCCTACTACTAACAGCTTCAATGGCAGTAGTATATATAAATACAAGTAGGCAATCAAATTCGTAGTGATGTGAGTAGGTACACAGACAGCTACAAGGTGAATGAATCACAGCGACGGTCTCGAACCCGTCTGATACCAAGTAGACCCGAAATCAACAACATCAAAGGTAAGAAGGGTAAAGTAAAGGTGCCAGTTTATAGAACTTTCGGTAAGAGAGAATTGAACAAAGATAAAAGCGGTGAAGACAGCCGAGGCGTTCCCAGTTACCACTTGCTTCACTTTACCTTACACATGTTACTCCTCTTTTAAAGACCTAGGTTAGGTAGGTAGATATGTAGGTAAGACTGCTAGAGGAGCCGAGCTGAACTGAGAACCCGATCGGATAGGTGTCTCGCTCAGTAGCTGGGTAGTATATAATATAATAAGATATGTATATAACTTACTACCTGCAGTGTAGTGCCACCTTGCATGTTCGAGACTTTCGACTAGGTAACCTATGGCAGGACAGTACCGATGTTTTGGTTTCTACGGAATGGTATTATACCGAAGAAATAAAAGGCTCATAATGCATCCTATTACTTACTTACCTACCTACATTATATTCAGATACATCCATATAGGCTTGCAAGTGCTTACTACTATGGTTTAACTCAAGACAAACGAGTCAGTGCATGTATTGCGTCCTTACGTGAACGCCATGTCGAAAAAGGAAGATAGAATAGAAAATAAATCCTCAAATCAATTTGAGCCCATCTCTTCCGATTCCCGCATCCTGCTCCATCTATCTCATCCTGTCGCTTATTATTATTAGCATGCAAATGTGCGGGGTCGCTCTCAGCAGTAGGAATGTCAATATGCAGCTCCTTTGGGGTTTAGTCTGGTAGCACTAACTATATGCCGTTACCTAACAGACCGGCTTCTCTCTCGGTGCACTTTCACCGACCTGGCAGGGCAAACTAAAGGAATGCGGAACCGAAAGTCGGAATCAGGAATTGAGCGTTACTTCTATTTGGTTGGCTGTCACATACAAGCGCGCAATGCGTGGCGAGACTGTGATGCTCGCTGCAGAAGGCGGCTCTACAAGGTAGTAATATTAATCAACTTGAGCTGACCGCGTGGTAACAACTCGGCTTTATGGTCTTCCCACGTAATTTTTGGATTCTAGTGATCTCGATACGTCTGTTCCCGTAAAAGTCGTGTTGGCACAAGTTTTTGGGCCATCTAGCTGGCCCCCCTCCGTCTTCTTTTTATGACCCACTGAATAACGACAAACATTTCGTTATGTTGTCCCAAACTCCGTCAGATGTGTACCGAAGAGACCAAACCTAGAGGTTACTTCCGGGTCGTTTCCGCGGCGTCGATGTCCCCGTGTATACGCATATTGTACATGAAAAGAAATAGAAACCATTGGCGAGTGACCAAGAGCGACGGAGGCAAGTCGTCAGCTGCCCGCTCCCCAAAAACCAACGCCCGCTATAGAATGTCTGTAGTCGATTATTGTTGTACGATGACCGTGAATTAGTACAGAACTGACTTGCTCTACTCCGCTCGAGAAATCAAAGCTTTGTCGAAGAACATGATAGCGTGTTCAGGCATAAAAGGCTTCGACCAGATAGATAAAACCAAAGATCAGGAACGCAACCGCGCCACCCATGGTAACTGTTCCGCCCGTTAGCATATCGATCACTCGACACGTGAAGACTGGCTCGCAGAGATCTACTTACCGACTTTGAGGCTGACTTTGCCGGCGATCGCTCTACCGCCGATGACTGCCACGCCTGTGCAGCAAGCATGGCCAAGGACTGCGCCCAAGGTCACCCACCAGTAATCTTGACCTGCAGCCATAGCTATGGTAGCAATCTGGCTTCTATCTCCCCACTCGCCTAGGAAGGTCATCACAAAAGTCTGCACCCAGGCTGGGCTCAGCAGTAGAGAGAACAGGTTCGAGAGGCCGACCGTCACTTCATTAATTACCCCCCCTCGCGGAGAAGGGCTGCGGGCCGGGGACATGGACGGACTGCGTGGTGGGGTAGGGAATCGAGATTGCGGTCGCGGCTTGCGGTCGCGGGCGATGCCCATTTCCAGGGCATAGGGAGAAACTGAAGAGCGTCTGGCCTTTTTCGAAGCCTGGTGTTCTTTTTCTTCTAACTCCATCTCGACTTCCTGCATCTCAGCTGAAACACCCTCGTTGGGGTCCATGGCCATACCTTCCCGGAGCAGCTTGGCACCGAAAACGAAAAATAGGCCGGCGGCAAGGAAAGATGTCAGCCGCTTGGGTATGAGGGCTGGGACGGTGTGTCCTAAAACGGCCGACAGGACTGTCATGACGAGCAAGGCGCCAAAGGCCGCGGTAAAAACTACCATGCGGTCATGTTTCATGGCCATGAGCGCTGCAACCAGGAAAGTCTTATCTCCAACCTCGGAAAACAAGATCATGGCAAGCGATAGAACGAAGGAGTGGAATGGGCGGATGATGCCTTCGTTACCCTCGGAATCGCCATCGTAAACAGGAAGTTCGGAGCTCGACTTCGACGGCGCATTCACATCCAGGTGATCTTTATTTGCCGAATCGGGGAGCGGGTTAGGATGGTCGTAGACTTTGCCGGGCAGATCGGCAGGTTTCTACATGCCAGGGTCAGAATACATCACAATAGAACACAGAAATGATGTCAAGAACAAACCTCCAATCCAGCGATGTCATCACTGCTTTTGTCCGACTTGCTCTTCTCCTTGTCCGCCTTGGTATCCTTCTCGCCCATCTTCTCCTGCTCACTGTGTGGTAGAGGTGGTTTTTCCTTGGGTGTCTCGGGAACCATCTCGACCTTCTCGCCTGTCCTCCCCTCTTTGGCTTTTCTGGCCTTGTCTTTCTCGCTCACACCGCCCTCGGTGCCGGTGGTACCTTCCTTGGGAGGTTTCCGATGGGGATCGTCCATGACCCCATCATTCGTCTCTGGGATTTTCTTTCCGTCGATGATGGTTGGGTCTACGGGACGGCCTTTTAGGGGAGGCAACTCATCGTCGGCATCGACATCGGCTCCCTTCTTTCGTCCCTTGTCGGGGACGGTAACAAAGGGGCCTTCGTGGGGCATTCCATCCTCTACGGGGGGGACCTTGGCACTGACGTCCGCTACTCGGGCCTTCGAATTGCCGGCGTTGACGGTCGAGCCCAAGGGAGCGGCATCGAGGGTATCGATAGAATCATCACCCGCACTTTTCGCAATGTTGGACACTTTCGTACCGGAAGTAGAAGAGGCGATGGCGAGCGAGGGTAAGAAGAGGAGTAGCAGAGGCGCGTGTCCGTGGCGGATCTTCATTGTAAGCAGTTTGGTAATTAAGATAGGCTGAAAGAAGTGAATTGGGTAGAATCTATGGCGGGATGAAACGAGACCAGACGTAAATGATAATGAACGTGAATTAGAGAGGTTGCCTATCTAAGTTTGCAACAAAATGAAGGCTGATGAGACCATGAACTGCCTAACATTCATTGAAAAGTACAGCGTACCATTGCCAAGTGGTTCCAAGATTGGAACTTGGAAGTCAGGATGCTGTGCTGCTGTATTAACGTGCTGGTCTAACCCCTTACGGGTGTTAGCTCAGCCCCTTATTAGGGGCTTTTACTAAGGTATGAACTTGTCCACTCATATTGGCGAAATGCCAGGTTCAGCTGCAGCGGTACAGCATATGTACAGCATACGACCGTGCTATTTATGGGCGCTATCTATAGTATACCTACCTACTGTACCGAATGCGTGGTAGTACAAATGTACTATACTATGTACGCAGTTCAGGATGCAACACAGAAACGTTGCTGTCTTTACTTGATCCAGGAATACCTACCTAAATGACCCAAAGAGACGGATGACTAGAATAACGTCTGCTACCGTATACAACACTCCTAGGCAAACTAATGCATATCTTTGAAACATGACATCTATAGACACATCGATATGGCAGGTGCCTGGCAGCTACGTTTACCCAAGCCTACGTGCTGGAAGTAGGTTTTTAAAGGTCAATCAAAGAAAGAAGCACCTTTCAGATGGATCACACTGTAGCCTTGAAATATGTTGAGTGATGAGGACGGTGCTTCTACGCTGTATGAGAGGTCGGAAACCCGACTGAAGAGCAATACTTAGTAAATGATGGAATTTTATTTAACGTCAATAATCTGAACTGAAATTCATTTAAATTCCCATTAATGGACTCAAGAAGAAGTTTTATTTTTATTTTTATTTTTATTTTTTTACTTGAAGCAATCATAATAGACAATAAGATGGGTTGTGAAATCATCGGTCATACAAATGTACAGATGTATACGTACAACATAGACGAGACAGTGTTCAGCACCGTATAAAGCCTCTTGGCAAGAACTCCAAACTCAAACTCTATTCCAATGTTAGGTAAGGTGGTTTCTAGACTTCCCCATTAGGATGGGCCCCACTTGAGGTGTTGCTGCTTGTATTGTTTACTTTCAAGTGCTCACGACCCACCATAACCCTGACCATAACCCTAGACGGATCATGAGAGCTTCTTGAGATCACTCTCTTGAACACCTCTCGTATGCGGTCTCATACGCGCATGTTGAATTCGCTACAGCTTCAATTCTTTATGTGTTGAATAGCACGCGTGAATGCGACAATAAATTATGTCTGGCCGACGAGCTCGCGCGCCTCCGTCGCGAGGTACCGAATCAACCCAGCAGCCCGTGGAAGGTGCTGTTACTAGGCAGACTAGAAGCAGCTCCAAACGCGCTGAAGTCACCGTCGTAGTACCCGAATCCAAATCACCCAAATCACCTAGAAATCAGTCCAAAATACCTCAACGTGGCACCCGTCGTCGCCGCCGGAGGAGTTTAGAAAGCGTGGCTACAAATGACTTTCCTAAGAGTTCAGCCGATTATGCTAGCCCCGAACGTCGTATGTCTCATTTTGCCTCACGTTCTAGTGCTTTATATTTTTCATGATATCTGCTCATAATCTCAATGTACTCACAATCGCCTAGCCGCCGCCGACGTTCCCAAGTCTTCAAGCGCAGTAAACATGGAGAACCCAGACAATATGACTGTTGCTGCTGCAGAGAGTCAGAGTGAGTCGGACGACGACGCAGCTTCCGTACTACTGCAGGATGTGCTGGAATACGGCCTACCGAGGCTTCGCGACTGGTGTGAGAGAACATACGAGGCTCTGGTGGCCTTGACAAGCCCTGAGTCTACGGCGGAAGACCGCAAAAAACTCAAATCAACTACAAAGCTTTTCAAAATTGCGCGGCGCATATTCGCTGAAAATAGCGCCGCTTATATAGACATTTCGTCGTCTGATCTACCCTTTACGAAGGACTCCGACAGCTATGCCAGAATCCAAAAGGCTGCACTCTCGGCGAATTTGGTCTCCCTCCTGTTGTCACTTGGGGACGTGAGGAACTCTAAGAAAGGCTTGCAGGATTTCCTACAAGAATTAGATGAGGCGATACCCCTCTTTTTTGAACCCGGCCTTCTGAAGCAATCAGAAAGTTCATACATGAGGTTTCGCGTTCGGTGCGGCAGGCTAGTCGAGTTAGTTGGCTCGGCACCAAATGTCCAACCACTTGTCTTGGCTACTGTACTATTCTGCCAACAACCTACGGAGACGTTGGGAGAAGCTAAGAAGCGACTGCGGAAAGGTCCTTTCAAAGATTTCGGTCATATAGAGCAAGATGAGGACTTTACGTCGACGGAAATGTTTAGGGCGCAAATGGACGAGATCATCAACAAACTTTCACTCTCAGAAAGAGCGGAGGCAGTGGAGGCGCTGAACTTATTATACCCACAAGATGAGCTCCTCGAAGAGCTGCAGAACTGGGGAAATGCCGCATACGCTCACCTAAAGAAGACTAGAGCGGAGACCACAGAGGAGAATGTGGAGAAAGGTGCAGACAAGGATGCCGACGCACTCATAGATGCCAACGACAGAGAGGAAAATGGCGAATCTAGACGGGAAGAATCGGTGCCTTTACTGGGAAAGCAGGCCGATGAGGCGGAGGAACAGTCTGAATCGGAGTCAAGCAGTGAGGGAGGGGAATATAACCAGCTTCAGACAGTCAGCAAGGAGTAAGTAACTATGACTGCGACACCCTATTCTGTCGCCAGGCTTCTGCTAACGCATTTTAAGACCTAGTTTCATTCAGGATGCCGCTGCCCTCGCTGCAGTTAGGCGAAGCGAGCAACGTGGTTCAGAACGCTCTCGAGTCAAACCACGACCCATGCAGCAGGTCAGGGAAGAAGAACCAACAGCATCACAAACTATAAATGCCATTCGACAACTTCGACCGTCTCAGATTTTTGGATCGTCGAACCCAAGCCATGAGAACGGCGACCCTACAGGAGCTGCTACTGCCGGACGCTCAGGTTCTGTTTCGCCATCTGTCTCTACGGCTGCGTCACAGGAGTTGGGCACTTCATACAAGCGAATGCGTACCATAGAAGAGGAAGATGGAGACTATGAAGAAGATGAGGAAGAGGAGAGAAGAGAGAGGGAGGAACGGCAAGCGTCATATTATGATGACGAGAACGATGATTTCGAGGTTAATGAACAAGTGATAAACGAATCGAGGAGGATTCGACCTGATAACTCGAGAGTTTCGAGACCGGCTCCTAAACGTGGTCGTTTCACGGGTAACAACCCTAGAAGTGCTGCTGGGCCGGTACCGCCCTCATCACCGGAGGCACCCGCAGCTATTGACCTGAGGAACAGCGATCTCCTAGTGCTGAGCCAGACAGCTCGGGCGAATCGGGCGGCGGGTAGGGTCCGAGAGCCCCAGACGCGAGAGAAGTGGACGAGTGCCGAGACGAATCACCTACTCGACCTCATCGCCGATCCTACTATCAACTGCTCGTGGGCGGCGATGGAGAAAAGGGGCGGTTTCCGCGTACACAGGAACCAGCAGGCCATCCGCGACAGGGCTCGCAATCTGAAGAAGTGGTATCTCTGCGCCGATACTATCTTACCAAGCGGGTTCGACTTTGTCTTTCTCAGCAAGAAGGAGAAGGAGGAGGTCATTGCTTCCGGGCATAATCCGCGTAGGAAGGAAGGTGATATTGCAGACGATGGGACCGTGACTAATAACCTCTGGAGTGAGGATTAAGTTTGCAACCGAGTCTGCTTTCCCGCTCTGATAGATAGAGGCGGCTTGACTGACGGCATATCAACACTTGGCTTTACATATTATAACGTAAGTTCAGAGTCTTTGGTTGGGATACACATGATGGCACACGTATGTACGTCGTTTTTACGAAGGCGGCGTTTAGGAAGGAGGAACGGGGGTAGGAGGTTCGAGTTCTAAGATACCCTTATTTATCGGCAGGGGCGTATGATAGGCGTTTAAAAATATGTAGTACTCGTTCAATCGCGGGGAGTTTATCATTATTTTACAACACATCTATCTATCTGCTTGCTTTGCTTGTGCTGATCGTCTTATAACGACTGCTTACAGTATACCATAGCTATCTTTATGTAGATGTGATATATACAGTTGAGTACATTTGTAAGGCATTTCCACGCAGCTATTTCAGTGGCTATCTCGTCCATCTTCTTTTTAATCGCTCTTTGTTTTCATATCAGTTTTGCCAAGAGTTGCCTTAATGAGGGAAAGACGATGGTAACCTTGGAGCGTTCGTTGGAGAAAAGGCCAAGTCCCCAAATTCGGCCCCACATAATTTTTTCCAGTCCCTGGTCGTTTTCACCTGACAGACAGACCGATTAGATCTAACCAGTCTAAAAAGCTTCAATTGAAGCGAAGCATCGTGAGCGAGGTCGCAACCGACAATTGCGCATAGGGACTACCTCCGATACTCAACACGAAGCGTCGCGATTTGTCACTGTCCCTCATAACGTAGGGGTTTTTAAATTTTTGGTTCCGGGGGGCTTTCTCCTCTCCGGCTTCTCCCTCTGTTACCTACCTACCTACCTACTTTATATGGTTCGATCGGTTGACTTTCGACCGATAATAACGTCGCGAATTCTGAACCTCGATACTCGCCCCCGTGACCGCGACTGCGACCGACCGCGATTTTAAAGAGAGCCAAAGAATAAGGAACAGAACCAGATTCATAATGGCAGAACTAGCACGCATAGCGGCGGCAGCGAGACAGCCGTTGAGAATAATAACACGGCCGCGGATATCTCCATCTACATCATCGTACCTTGGTCTCAGCCTCAGTCACAGCAGGAACGCTGCCACGGCACTTAGGCGTAAGGATGAGAAGCGTAATATCGCTCGTACGGATTCGAACGACAAGGAGAGGATGAGGAGGCTTGAGGCTGGGGCTTCTTTCTTGTTACCTCGTGAGTTTATATTTATTTACTTATTTCCTCTTCTTATTCTGGTCTTACCTTACTCTACCTACTTTTTCTAAAGAGGGGGTTCAGGCGCGAGAGATGGATAGTCAGGCAGATGGTTTTTGCTTTTGCCTATACATACGTGAAGGATGAAGCTGGAAGGAAGCCACATTCTCTCGAAATATCAAGTCCAAATAGGTACTGTACTAATCATCGTTTTCTTCACCACATATAAATAGTAACCATCGTTCCCCCACCGACCTGGCGGTACCCGTCCTCTCCGTCGCAATTCGCCCACATGATCTACCTCCTGGGCCGGAACCACGCGATGCGCATCATGTCCACGGTGGGCATCTACTTCGTCTCCATGCGCACGCGCGGCCTCAGCATGCCGCGCTTCCGACAGAACAAGTCCTCCTCCGTGCCCGCGGCCAAGACCCTCCACGCGCAAATGTCCGAGGCCGTGGCTTCGGGGGACAGGGACACCTTGCGCAAGATCTGCTCCTCGGAACTGTTTCAGACGCTGGCGGGTGTTATTGATTCGAGGCCGAAGACCCTGAAGACCGAGTGGGAGCTAGTAAAGTACACGAATAAGTGGCGGTATCCCCGTCTGGCCGATTTCAGAGTCGCTTACCAGCCCCTCCCCGGAACCAAGAACATGCGACTGATCAAGCAGGCCGTCGTCAGTATATCCAGCGTGCAGAAGCTGACGAGGTATAACAACGGCGTCCTGGTCCCCGGCAGCGGGGAGGAGAAGGAGATGCTTGAGCATATCGTCCTCCAGGCCGAGGTCGATACGTCGACCTGGGTCTCGGAACCGTGGAAGGTTTGGGGAAATTTGTCGGAGATGCCGTATGAGCAGATTCGCGACGATGCGATCATGTTTGCTGAGGCTATGGCTACTAGGAGTCGGAGCCAGGCTTAGATGCCATGCCTTTGCCGTGTATTGTGATCACATTGAAAAGGGGTGAAAAGCGGAGGGAAGGGGATGGGTGGTATACGGAGGTCCTTTTGAGATCTGAGTTCTGTCTCCACGGGCTTGGCCTGAGCGGGTGTCTTCTGACCTAACCATTCCAACATAGTTCGGGCTCATATGTACGTGTGTACGATCCCCCTATCTGTATCATATCTAGGGTCACGGTATCATAGGTATCGTACCAATGTTATACATATCATAGATGTATTTTTAAACAAAACTAAACCAAAAAACTACTATGCATATAACATTAGCTCCTACGCCTAGAAATCAATATTGGAATATGAACATTCTGTACTATAAGGTCATGGGACACTTGAGATGACCCTTCATTTGTTTCGTCTGTTGGGGCACCTTATCCTGAGTTAAACCTTTTCTTGAGTTAAATCGGCTAGAGAGCTTCGAGATGTGGCAATTATACGACAAAAGTCAGCACAAGATGCGAGATAGGAAGAAGATCGAGCTCGTGGAAAGATGTTGTGATTCTTATGCTTGCAAATCTACCATGTAAGGCTCCCGTCTTCGAGAACACGACTCCCGAATCTTTGACTCCTCGCTTCGACTTTATGTACTGCTTCGCTACTCCTCTATTCGCTAATATATTCACCTAAATAGGGTTAAGGAGCACCCAAACGGTGTTCGGCCCCGCTAGATTACCAACTCTACCCTTATGGTCAACAGGCGACTTGCGTATCCTCCTAGTGAGTAACCTTAGAAGAACTTTCCGGTGGACTTGGCCGAAGCAACATCGTCCGGAGCCCCGATCGGGTTAATAGCATCCCGGTCATCGGAAACCATACTGGGCGCAGTAGGATTATCCAAAGCATCGAATCGGGTACCGTGCATCTTGGACTGGACGTATTGGTAACCCAGTCGGCCCGCAAGGGCAATACAACCGAAGATAATACCCCCAATAGGCGCGACGACGAACGCGCCGAACGCGCCCCAGTCGCCGGTATACAGGCCCTGCTGCAGAAGTATGAGCTCACCGCCCTTCTGCGCGCTGTCGTAGTAGATGGCACCGAAGATGAACACGCTCAGAATGCCACCTAGTCCGCCTACTAAGACCTCGAAGCCACGCCACCAGTAGAAGCGGTCAGACAGACCAATCAAGAGGACTGGGATAACGGCGGCGGACAGGAGATCAGAGATCAGGTAGATCTGCAGAATGCTGGGCGCCTTGAGGGCAAGCACGGCGACGGGGAAGATGATGAGGACGACGGCGGCCCGCACGTACCAGATGTTCAGTCGGTTGCGGAAGAGATCATTAGATGCTGTTGACACCATGGCTGATTGCAAGCTGTCGAATGACGCTGTGCTAAGGGCTATGGACATGACGAGGACGATACCGACCACCCAGTTGGGGAGCTGTTCGAGTAGAAGGAAGAAAGCTACGGAACCGTCCTCCTGCGGTGGGTCACCGGGCCAAGCACCGGACCATGCCGCAATTAAACCAGTGAATCCAACCAAGGTGAGCACGATGACAATGACAATTGTCGCGATGGAGATACCGATCCAAAGATCCTTGTCGGTCTTGGAGGCAAAAGCACGCAGCCAGAAGTTGGCGAGGAAGAAGTCGTTCGTGAGAATGGCAACGGGGAGAATGTATATGAGTTGCCAGCCAACTAGACTCGGCTCCAATAACCCGGACCTCTCGATCAGCTCTGGCTTGATCTCTGTCTTGACGCCAATTGTGATGGTGGCTATGATAATCAAGCCGACAATCATAGCACCCTGGATGTTATCGGTGATGAAGGAGATGGTAAAACCACCGAGTGCTGCAGGACGCGTATCAGTTGGAGATCTCCGACTTTGACTTAGCAGCAGTGTATAAGAACTTACAAGTATAGACAGTTGTGACTACAGCTTCCACAATAACAACGGGTAAGCCATCCAGCCCAGTTAACGCTGTCACCACTTGGCCGATAGCAGACAGCTCTGCAACCATGTACAGGAACAGCGTGAGAAGTGTCAAGGCGCTAAGATATAATGCTGTAATTATACCATACCGCTGGCGCGTCCACTCAGTAAGGACAAACCCTTCCGGGCACTTCCGACGGATGATGGGCGTGACGACAGCAAAAATCAGAAGCGGCGCAGCCGACGCGATGGCGTACACAATGACGCCCTGGAGACCAGCGAGCGTAGCTAATTGGGGATATGAAAACAAAATGCCAGATCCCATGGCTGAAAACGTTGAACGAACGACTTGTCAGTATCAAAGCACAACGAAGGGGGATAGGGGGAGATCGAAGCGGCAGCACTTTTCCCACGCAAGCATTAACTTGATCGAGTAATTACGGTACAATCTCAGCTTCGTTTCCACAGGGCCCTCGAGAATCTCCTCCCCTTCATGTAAATTTGGGGAGGTTGGATTCACAAGGAAGCTGCTTCAACTTGGCGCCCGTAGTGAGCCACGGTCTATCTGCTGTCCACGGGGAAGCAAGAGGCGGAAACGGCTCCGGAGAACTACTTCTACTTCCTGATTCCATCGGAGACACAGAAGACTTGTTGATCTTGGGATAAACCTACAGTCTTGCGTAACTCTTTACTCTTTAATGTCAAACCATCAATGATTGACGGCAGGTTGTAGTCGCACCCGTCGGCGCCATCATGCCGTTCAGTGCATACACAGCACACACAGCCAGTTTCATCGGTGTGCCACCGCTCTTGAATTGATCTTGTGGTAGAAACAGAGAGAGGATATCCCTCTGCTTTAACTAGTATAGTAGCTCTTCACTCACCAGCGGCGATAAAATTGAGCGCCAGGGGAAATGCTAATTAGCAGTTAGTATGCACGAGTTCAAACCGAGGAAATGGGTAGATCGAGAGGTCAGGCGGTGCTGAGCACGTGACAACACTCTTTCTTAAGTAGACTCTGACCCGTTTGTGTTCGGTTCCCGGCCAGGAAGTCAGCTTTGGCTTGCTTCCGCATTCTCCAGGCGAGGCCTGTTCCGACGAGTCTGTAGGGGATTACATAGTCAGTGTGCGTTCGACGGGACAGATAATTAACAGTGTCCGCTAGGAGAGAAGGGAGCGTAGCACTTTGCTCATGCTTGTGCTTGAACGTACAAAAAGGCGCCATAAGTTACGTATATGATGGCGTTTGACGCCGCGAAAGACGGTTGACCCATACTGATCCCGCGGCTCTTGAATTCAACTCGAGCAAAATAAAATAAATATCAAGGCGACGGTATTCTGGTGCCTCAAAAGTATTAGGTATCAAACGATATCAGACTGGTAGTAACTTGATCCCAAAAAAGTATAGAAAATAAATTTCTTTACTCCCGAGGTTGGTGGCGCGAGAGGGGATTGTCTTTTATAATTCTTCATTACTATCGAACCAGCTTCTCCTTGTATGTAGCAGCTCGTTACACACTGTCCAAAGCTAGTAGATCCGGCCTAACCTACAGGAGTATTTGTCTACCCAGATGAAGCTAGCTGAGGATAATTCTTACCAATGGCACGTGGCATCGGAGCAGAGCACGGACCATTCATCGGCCTGTATCGGTCGCTCTTTGGTGTCGATTCCCTCCAAACCCCCACGCTATACTGTAGGAGGGATGGCTGACTTCGAGACAATTTAAGGAGGGCCAACTAGGTGGTTAGGTTCGATTCCTAACAGTGCTATATGGTTTTCGCCTAGTTGGCTCAACTTTAACATGCTGTGGGCAACCACGCGATAAGTACATAGTAAATAGACCAATATCGATAACACTGTAAATGCCATTGTAAGTAACATACCAGCATCGTGAATGTAATCTGTGAATGTAAGGCAGTTAGGTAACTTGTATTTGTTTGACTGGTTTTTTCCTGCTGTTTTCTGTATTGATACCACTAAATCACTGCAGAGCAATTTACACGCTTCAGGTCAGCCTTCCCTCGACTTCGTTCCTTCGATGCTCGAATGCTACCATATCATCTTCCCTTCCTCCCTTGGTCAAGGTCTCTGATTAGGTGCATAAAGTTGGGTGTGCCACTGCTTGTGGCCATGTCTACCATCTTCCCTCCTTCCTCAACAGAGGCTGCCTCTGCAGGGCCTTATTATCTGCCGTTCAGGTCCGCATTGGCACGTCCCATCTTTGTTCAACACGCGCTTTGCAAGAGGCATGTCTTCACAGTTTGGTCTCGTTCTCTAACCGTTATTCCGTTTCACCCCCCATTACTCTGCTATTATTTGCCTGCCAGTCGGCTTTGAGGTACGCGTGGATTCTCGTTGTTACTCTGAATCACCTAGCCATGGCCAGAAAATACTGACCTGACCACGTTGCTGGCCCTTCTCCACCTCTCCTCCCCTTTCATTTAGCCTACACTATCAGGATCAGATCTTTCCTTGTGATAGCTTCTTTCCCAAATCCTATTAGTATCTAGAATCTTGTTCTTTTCCAGAACATTGACTTCAACCTCTCCAGTTTGCTAGACTGACTCCAACTAGGCCATCACCCAAGCAAAGACTTACTACCTAGTTAAGTAGTTTGCCTGCAGGGGACTGCCATTGACTACCGTCATTGAGAATTGTGTCTGTGGGTTATCAGAATACATATCTCAGTCGTTAATCTGAAGCCCCTACCAATAGTGGCCAAGAGGGCGCTGAGCTCAAACTTGTCAGTAGTCCTAACCTCGGTCGGTTTTGTGACTAGAGCTAAGCACTAATCATTTTGTAGGCCTCGAACCCCAGACCCTCTCATAAACCCCTAATCCGATATTACCGCTGCAAGAGAAATACTTGAGTCCGCGGAGACGACGCTTGGGCTGGTGCGGTATTGAGATCATATATAAACCCAACGCTACCACACAGGACGAGGACTTGAAGCATTAATATTGCAGAGGAACATCTTGAGTCAGTAGAGGTGACCTGCTACTTCATCCTGCCCTACTGTGTCCTAGTAATGGCTCGTTTGCCATCGTACCACCGAGAGGCTTGTGTCCTAGGTGCAGAGAGTCTATTGACCCAGGAGCAACCACAGAGACCAACAATTAACAAATACTCCTCCAAATCTGACCGTTTTGCTGAGCTAGTGATGGCTCGAGCATACCTAGCCTAACCTGAGTTATACCCCTAAAACCTTAGGCAAAGAGCCTTTCCTTGCTCCTTGCATACCGCTCGTTTTGCCTCGGGAGTCTTTTAACGAAGCACTTCATCGGGCAAACCTGCCTCCACCAAGAAAGCCGCAGACAGGAATGTCATTCTGCCATCTACGCCTGATAGCACATCTGCGTTGGCTTACGTGCGAGCCGGGCTTGGCGTGAATAACGCTGACCTATTGATGGTATACTGATTCCGAATAGCCTTATCAGCACCAACGTCATTAACATCCTCCATTCCATGAACACAGATGTACATGGTCTATGAGTATTCTTCTTAGCGCCGATGCAAGAAGAAATATTATCAATTGTCTCGGCAGTAAAACGGGACGTTGAATGCTTTGCTCTACCTTTTGAGGAGCTAATCACACCCAGCGGAAGATAGTTAGGAGACCGTGGGAATCCATCAGACAGCGTTTGAAACTTTCCGCCCCGTGTTATCACGAACATCAACACGCAGATAATTAGTGTGGATGCCTCAACTCTTGGAACCATAGCCCGAAAGCCCAAGAAGAACTGGTTTGAGCAATGAGTAGTTCATCGCACAATACTAGTTTGTTTGTTATAGCAGACACCCTCCGCTTGCAGCCTTCCAGGTTTGGGCTTCTTCCGGACTTTTGCTCGTGGAGTAACATGAATACCAACCAATCCCACGGGCATGGGAGACTGAACTACAAACGCAAAGCCACATTACTAAAGCCGGGCCATTTTTCGAATTTGGTGTGAACTTCTTTTTTATCGCGTTTACCTATGTGGTTTTTTTTTTTTTCTTTACCTGCAAAGCTATGGAGTGAAATGGGGACGATCTGGGAACAAGACGACGAAGGAGTATGGCTAACCAGCTTTCAAGCTTGATACACCGCAACTATCCTATGCGTTTGACCTTTGAATCGTCCAAAGCTGGATATGACATGAGGCGGAGCCTCAAAACACTCAGGCACGCCGACCTTTTTCTGAACATCTGTCTCCGTCTGTCTAGCGACATCTCGGTCAACTCTGATGAGGGCTATTGAATATTTCTGTCGTCAACATTCTCATGAGAGCAAATTAGGCAAGGCTGGGACAAGCAAAAAACGAATCGCTCCGCTCAATCACATCTCGAAGTGTATGATTCATGAAGACCGAAGAACTATTTCTTCTCAACAACGTCTTCTCCAGCGTCCTTACCGGTCTGCTGCTCGGTAGCAGTAGTCTGGGCAGGCTTCTGCTGTTGGGCAGGCTGCTCGGTTGCTCGGGTAGGGGTCTGTCCAGCATTGATGACATTGACAGATCGTGCAGCTGGCTGCATGGGTGTGCGCTGCATAGGGGTACGCTGAGGACCGTAACCAGCAAAGTAGCGATATCCTTCAGCACCGTCCTGGAGGTACGGGGTAGCCCAGTATCCTTCAGGGGAAGTCTCAGGCGGGTAGTAGGGTCCACCGTGTCCAGGGTATGGAGTATCAACCCCCAGATTCATATGAGGCGTTGCGGGAGTATACCCGCCGTGTCCGTACGGGGTGCGAGCATGAGGGTTATAACCCGGGGTCATTGTATAGTTCGGGCTCATATAACGAGGCGCGTATCCCGGACCAGGGCTCGGATACTGAGGGGGATATCCGGGTTGACCGTTGAAACCATTTCCGTGGTAGCCATTGTTCGGGCTAGCGAAATTATTGTGGACACCTTGATGATAGGCCATCGGAGTGGCGAAGGTACGGCGAGGTGTCATACCTCGAGGTCGGTTGACTGGATCTGGGGAGACTGACTTCGCATTCGGTTTGGCCTTGTTATCAGCTGTGCCGGCTGGGCCAACCTTACCCTCACCAACATCATCGGTACCCGTAGCAGGATGGTTGGGAGTAACGGGGATCTCCTCACTGTTCTCGCTTTTGATATCGGGAACAGGATGCTGGGTATGCTGGACAACCGCGTCCTGGGTTCCAGGGCTACGAAAATGAGCTCCCTGCTCAAGACAGTTCTTCTTCTCAACACGGAGGCGGTTGCCTAACAACGCTGTTCCACGCTACACATGAGGCTTGATTAACAAACCTGGGACTAAGAGTACCAGAGCGGACAGACTTACCAATCGTTCGACAGCTCCAAGTGCTTCATCGGGACGTTCGTAGACAACAAATGCGAATACCATGGGACGACCGCCCTCTGATAGCACGATCTGTTAGATCTTGCTTGTTTGAAAGAGTCCAGTAACGGCTTACCATTCTTGGGAGGCTTGCGGATAACTTGCACAGAATCGACAGTGCCTCCAACTGAGGCGGCTTCTCGAAGAATGTCTTCGAGGTTCTCAACCTCATAAGGCAAATTGCCAACATAAATAGATCGACGATCAATCTCGTAACGGGCAAGATAGTTGATGTTATTACTGGCAAGGTTGCCTCGGGACTTCTTCAAGTCATATGCCATGACGTTGAATTGGTCATGGTATCGGTACGCCTAATTTTCCCATCAGCAACCCGTTCCAAAAGAGAGTATGCTTTAGACTCGGTGACCTACGGAGATAATGTCTCTGGCTGGGTCGAAATATTTGTATCGGACGTAAACTGCACCCGGAGTGTTCATGATCTTCGCCGCCTCCTCATTGAGAGGCTTGAGCTCTTCAATTTCGCCAAACTGCGAAAGGTGGCTCTGAGCTTCAGCAAGACTAACTTGAATTTGCTTCAGATGGAAGATCACGTAACTTCCTAATAAGAAGTTAACAGCTGCGGCAGAGAATAGTAAAGGTCAAGTGACACTCACGGTTTGCCTTAACCATCTCTGTACGACAAGCTCTGCCCTCAACAAGAAGGCCTTTGCCCTCCAACTGAGCTCTCTCGGCGTGCTTAGGATCCTGGTCAAGAGTTAGTCACAGCTAAAATGTGGTTCCTAAGTCAGACGCACGGTGTACTGGCAAAATGCGAAAGGCATATTCTTGTGATCACGTCGAATCTTCACAAAAACAGGACCAAACGCAGAGAATGTCTTGGTGACGCCAACTTCCAAGGCTGTATCGGACTTCGCCTCAGGCAAGCTATTTGGATTTAGTATGTATAATTCTGGCGAATGTTGTGAAAGATTGAACTCACTTTGCCACAAATACACACGCCTCGGGAGGGTAATAAGTCTGAGCATCAACTCCTGAGACCAAATGGCGTTTCTCGGCAGGAGACGGCTGGGTGTAAATAGGAACCACAGCCGAGACACGGTGAGTGCCTGCTTGGTTCGCGGGAAGAAGCCCGGCAGGCAACTGGCGAGACATAGTCTCGGTCGGGATAGGCTCTAGGGTACCAAAAACCTGTTCATCATCATGTGGGGGTTTTCCAACCTGGAAATGCTGTTGGGTATTATCTGAAATGGGTTCAGCGAAACCCGCCGAGGTAGTGGCCGAATAAGTCGGCTCCGCAGCACGAGTCGTCGCCATGAAACTACTGCTGCAAAGTTAGCAAATGATGAAGTAAGGAGAACCTAGATTTGGAACATACGCTGAGCGCTTAAGCGGGGTGTTTTGAAGATCCAGGTCGCTCATAGTTACGTGAAGAGGAGCACCACCTGACACTATACAAGTTAGAATAGTCAATGCATACATTTTGGAACTCTATATACGTACCTCCCGAGGACTCTGATGAGAATGAAGCCGAGCGAGTACGCAGATGCTTGTTGACGGACTGGCCGCCGTTGCGTCTAGGATCTGCCATATCTCAATAACTGTCAGCAGGGTTAGTAAAGACATGGAACTCATAGCATAGTCCTCATACGGCCGTCAGAAAACCAAACACATAACAGTGTGTGGAAGGAACGTCGGAACAGCAGTGATTGGTACGAAATGAGGACTTACCGGACTTGCTAATAGAATTTGCTTCAGGTCTATAATCGGGTCAGACCAGTCAGTCTGAGAGTGACGGATGGTACATGAACGAAGAAGTCTAGGCGCCGAGGTAGACAGATGCAGAGCAGGCTGTAAGAACTAAAAGGGGGAACAACGTGTCGTCAGATTAGGGAAGGCATAGGAGAGTAATGGAAGTGCAAAGTCGTAGAGGCTCTTAGCACAGGACCGGCTATGGTGAGAAAGGCATTTAATATGCCACGGGAATGAAAAAAGGAAACGAAAAATGAAACGGGCTACCGCGCGTTCGATAGTAGAGCTAGAAATAAACCAATGTACATGTAAGTAACCGGGCACAATGATGAGGAAGTTGAAATACGTACTGTCGCAGTCCGATCAACTTCCAATAGACAAGTAGGATGTGAGGATAGGAGTTGTAGTTGCGCGTAGCTTGTGGGAGCAAATAGATAGAAAACAGAGAACGTGGAAGCAGGAATAACGGGTTTGTTGGCAAAGTGGAAGGCAAAAGTTGGTAGTAGAGTATTCAGAGGATAAAAGAGAAGAGAAGGGGAATAGAGATAACGAATATTGGGCAAGTAGAAGAGACCATATAAAGAATGAATGTGGTCGTAGCAACGGGTAGATACTTACCAGGCTGATAGTGCAAAGGTTTATCAAGTAGATGTCTGTGATTGTGAGATAGTAGTGAAGAGTTCTAGAGACTAGGAGTCAGTATCCCGCCGAAGAACTAATGGCAAAGAAGCAAAGGGTGGGTAATGATTGGGTGATGGCAAAGGATATGGGTAGTAGAGGATTGGGATTAAGTGATGCGAGAAACAGAGAAGGATCGGCGAAAGCACCGAGGCCTATCCCGGCGGCGAGAGGATTCTGTAGTCGGCTAAAGTGAATGAACGGCGCCGGCTTGTCGCAGGCACTTACTCTGGTTGCGACCTGTGTAACGAATGGACGGGTGGGCTCGAACACGAGAGGGAAACAAGGAAAGAAAGAAGAATGTAGGTACAGATAAGGTAAGGGGATAAGAAGGTAAGAAGGAAGGAAGCCTTACTAATGATCGTCCGGTTGCGACGGAGTGTGATTGCGATGCGATGAGATGCGACGCGATGCGAGGTAAAGCGCAAGTCCGCGACGTAGGACGCCTTCTGAGAAAAGAGAGGCACAGGTCAGAACTGGAGGAGGGTGGATGTAAAAGTAAAAAGGTGGAAGTTAGGATAGAACAGTGATGTTTAAGTAGAAGGGATGAAAAGCAGGAAGAGAAGCTCCGGTGGAAGGTAACGGCAGTTTCACGAACAGGATATCCCCCCTGGGCTCTCACTTGGTGCAGTATATGGGATTTTACAGGGAGCCTGAACGGTGTGATATGATGTGATTGCAGGAGTATACCACGTGTTGCTCGGGTTTGGACTTTCTGTTGGGAAGAAGGCGCGAGGACCGAAGTGGCGGAGGAAGGTGAAAGGGGTAAGTTGAGTACGAAGGTAAGAACGGGCAACCACCTTAATCTGTGCCACTAGAAAATCCACAAAAATAGAGTAGAAGACGTGAATATTGTATATTGAGATGCAAAAAAAGGAGAACATGTCCAGGGGAGAGATGAAGATGTTATTATCCAGACTCTGGAGGATTGGGTGCAGTTTGAGGGTAAAGTACGTAAAAGGAGTAGAGAAGGGGAGGAATATACATACCAGTAAACAATAACCAGGTTGAGTCTGTACTGGACCGGACTCGTATGATGTGCTGTTTTTGGTGTTGCAGTGGAAAAGAAAGAGTAGAAGGGAAGAGGAAGAAAGGTTGTGAGGCGAGGTGATATAAATAGTAGTGCTCGGAGGGCAAGGCTGAAGGGGAATCACTCACAATGACCAGGGTAACGAAGTTGGTTGGCTCCAACTAGATACGTTGGGGATGAGTATCACCTCGGTGATATGGAATAAGTATCTAAGTAGGTACAAGTGTAGATACTACGATGTTACTACTGAAGTACTTGAATGGTTTATGATACCGGGCTTGTCACTTTGTTAGCCCTTATTCCTGAGGGTTACTCGGAGCCTGTTCATTCCAGGCGAGAGTAACAAATTCAACAGTTACGGTAAATTGGTAATTAGATCTTCAGCCCAGGTATATATAGATTTAAGATATATATGATGCTCTTTGTTGCTTCAAGTTGAAGTAGATGACTATAGGATAGTGCCTCATATTCTCATCTAGCAAACAAATGGTAGCTGAGATGATTCCCTATATGATCTTCTTCCTTGTAGATATATGTGAATAACAGCTCAAAAGTAAGGGGGCCTTGGTATACGTCAGCAGTGTCAGCAGACAACAAGAAAAGGAGACCCTGTCTTACGGCTCCAAGTATCTAGGTACATATCCGTCACAACAAATGTACTAAAATTACAATTCTAGTACTCCCATCATGTTTGGGAATGTACATTCAAGTGTAGACAATTGGATTCTGATACGTTAATGGGAGCTAACAGATCCGCCTCAGCAGAGCTAGCAGGGGCGTTGCAGATAATAACAAACGGGGGTCATGCGGATTGGCCAACCAGGGGGATTGACCGGGAGATTGTACACTCGGCAGATTGCAGAATAACTTGGTTGTTGGCAGGTACCTGTAGAAAACTGAAGAATCAGAGGTCAGACAGCCTCAACTGCCGGGGTTCGGGCCCGCCGGCCATGTCAGTGACGTCCTCAACAGCGGGCATATGTGGCCCGTTTGGGGCAAGTGCCGGTGGCTGATTGCGGAGACTGCTGATTCTTGCAGCAAAGTACCACGGTCCCGTCCCGGCCCCAGGCATAAGGGCAATGGCCAGCCGGCAGGTACCGCAATGGTCCGCATCTATACAAGTAGACGGCGGAGATTTCGGCAAGTGCAAGAAAACCTCCTTCCGCATACTCGGATGGCTAGTCAATACAGGAACAGTGTAGATTATAACCTAGTCTGAACAAGGAAAGGCTACTTGAAACTGGGGGTAGAACAGCGGAGTGAAGATGCGAAGGTAAGGCATGGAGATATTGAAGTTATCCTAGGGCTGGGAAACGCAGATGTGAATGCAGGTTTGAATTATTCTGTGCCTAGCCAAAGGCTTGTCAAAGGGCCCCCAAAGACTGTCATCATTAGAGTCAGAAGGTTTGGAGTGATGAACATACTGATTTGTGTTGGTGTATGTGCCGTAAGGGATGACCACTTCACTCACCTCTCCAAGCTCCTCATGCAGAAAGTAATTATTCGTAAATGGAGAGATGCCTCTTTGGCCTCTATGAACATGGATCATGCAGAGTGGGAAGATGTGCTTGTTTTCTTTCACTACTCCCTAAGATTCACAAATTGCTTTCTATTGACCATGTTGTGTACCTTTTCAGCACCATGAAATAAGTAATATTCGGCCCTAGATGGACCAGGGAGTCAGGGAACTTTTGGGAACAGATAAAACACATCTGGCCAGAATAGTTAGCATTTAGTCCATTATCAAAAACCAAGTACCAAAGTAAAGGGGTGTTGATGGAAAGGCCAAGTGCCCTATATGAGCAGCTTGTGAACATGAAAAAATAAGAGCAGACTGAATTAGCATCTCATTTACCCGTTTTACCCCTTCTAATGCAAGAGATGCTGCCTGTCTAAGTTGCCCAGAGCATAGGCCTTCCTTATTAGCCATCACGGGTTTCAAATTCGTAAAATATGTATTAGATGGAGTCATATCTACTTAAGAAGCGAAGACCACCTTGTTTGATATTCTAGGTCAAGTGGTCGGTTGGCTAGGAACAAAGTGACATCTTAATAGAGGTAGGGGCGCAGGGGCTGATCAGGAGATGGAAAGCGGGGAGTATGAACAGGAAAACATAAAGGCTCACAAATAAAACCATTTATCTAATTAAACTCAGAACCCGTAATCCGGAAGGACGAAAGGCGGCCGAGCAGAGTAGGTAGGAACTTGAAGTTGATGTAATTTGATCGCTTATGTTAAACGGCAAAAACATCTCACCAGAATCCCAGTATTTAGCAGGAAAACCCCATGGACTACTATAATAATTAAGCTTTTCCATTTATTCAAGGCCACATCAATATTTCCAATCACGGAGTCGTCCTAGTGAGTGGGCTAGCATGGGATATACGCGTGGTAGATAATGTGTATTGCTTCTGCATATCTCCCTTGGCGCATGCATGGCATGCGGTAGACCCCGGCTGAGGATCAACCCGCTACGGACATTATTGTGGTGCCAAGTAGCACGAAATGCTCTGTTATATCTGAATACGATGACCGGAAAGTATCGGGCATGAACCTTAAACCTAGACTACGGATCGTGGCGCAGCCCAAAGCATATATTAATGATGCGTACGCAACGATGCTCCCTTTCTATCCATTATTCTCCTGTAGTCTACGGGAGACTCCCATTTCTTATTATACAGTCGGCTGAAAGCATACAAATGCACAATTTGTCGCGAATTGAGGACTGTAATACTAGAGCGTGGGGAAAACGTAGACCAAAGTCAAGTCGCCCGTTCGAACTCGTGTGCAGTTGTTGTTGTAGGGAACCGTGACCACAGTTGCTATCGGGGTTTGTTATGATATTTAGATAATTCCTTTGCTCTTAGAGATTAGTGACGGTGTTACACTTTGTAGTCATTCTTCCTTTTTGCCCCTATTTTCAAACTATCGACAGCCTATCCACGGTACTAAGATTTAAGCTCATCAACCCTTTGCCATTTAATTCCTCGGTATTCCAACTGAAACTGCCCAAGCCAAAGTCAAAAGATAAGTCACCGAGTATACGTAAGTGCCTCCGAACTTTAAAACTGTAGGTCGAATATATAAAGTCCACAGGCGGAATAAATAAATTGTCAAGACGTTGCTTCTTGCCTTTTTCCACACTTTTATCATCCAGTTAACGATCACCACTGCTGTCAGAATATCTAAGTTTCGTCCCCGCCATCCCTAAATTAACCGATTGACATACTATCACTTCTCCCTTTTGCTCTTGATACGACAGATAAGATGCCGTCGACAATATTCTCCGCCGTTTACGCAGAAGACAGCCTTCCCCTTTTCCGCTCCCCTCCAGAAACCAAACGGAGGAATAAGGTGGCAGGAATAAGTCGCGTCGCGCTCTTGGTGGTCATTTTCACCATTATCTGCCTTATCAGCTTCCTCAAGCTGGGCACAAGCGGCCAGTCAGGCAGTCACCCCAAACAACCCGGAAACACTACTACCCCGGTTCCACTGGAGATCCGACAACACCCTAGAAACCAATGTACCGTGCTTGACAACTCTGACACGATGCTGGAATCTCAGAATGTGGGCATCCCGTTGACAATAGGACTCGCGCCTATATCGGTGCAATATACAACGGGGAAAAGGCTCAAGAGATCACTCATAGCCATTAGCGATTCACTCCGATGAATACTTTCATATGACGAATGGGCTTTACTTGCAGTGGGCCAAAAAGATTGAAGTATCCTGGTTAAGCCTAGGCCGCTGTGATGCTCTATTGAACTTGGTACCGCAATATTTACTTCGAGGAAGATGGTGGGCATTTTTTAGCATCACGAATTCAACATTTGACGGCAATGTCAATCACACGATTGGTGGATTTACTGGAGTCACTTGACAGGTTCGATATAAAACGACGAGGAGGAGGGCAGGGGGAGCAGAGCGAGAGACATAAAATAGATCGGTGGTGTTTTGCTAGAGGACTTAGATAAACCGATACTAATCGAATGGTTTGTTTGCTTTAATATTGACCTGCGTAGAACCTAATAATAATACTAGGGGATCCACACACAGAGACCCCCTGAGCGTAGCGAAGGGGGCTCCAAAAATATGGAACACTATCAAAAAATACGGAACACTTCTACATAGTAAATTCTTTTTTTAGATTTATTTTGGCCAATCAGAGGCCAGAATAGCTCCGAGGCAGTATTTAGAAATATGTTCAAAATAAAAAATAAAGGTATGTATGGCTTTGTCTGACCTTGCATTACATAAATACAAAATATTAGATCTTGTAGTGTTATGGTTGCAGTATTATGCTTGTTTAAAGTATGCATATTTTGTATGGGAAAATGGAGGCAATAGCACATACATACTTGCTGTCAAAGCACATATATTTTGAACCAGCACAACGTTGCAACCATAGCACTACAAGATCTAATATTTTGTATTTGTATAATGTAAGGTCAGGCAAAGCCATATATACCTTTATTTTTTATTTTAGACGTATTTTTACTTGCTGACTCAGCAGTTTTATGGCCTCTGATTGGTCAAAAGGGGTAGAAGTGTTCCGTATTTTTTGATAGTGTTCCATATTTTTGGAGCCCCCTGAGCGTAGCGAAGGGGGTCTCTATGTGTGGATCCCCTAGTAATATTAACTTGAACTTCTTCAAACCATATGACAATCCATCCGAGTCGGAATACTGACGTAATCTAAAGCAATGGTACAGTGTTCAATTTGTAATTTAGCATCTTAAACGCACTGTGCATCTTTTCGGACCAATCCGGGGTCGGAAATATTTACCTCGAATCGGGCGGCCCTCAGGCTGGTGGAAGCGCTTGAAACGGTTGGAAGAAGCTTCAAGGCAGCTACTACAATTTCACAAAACGAAGCAATTGACCAGTCAAGCAACGATGGGGTCGAACTCGTCTAAGCCGGCTGCGGATTCGCACACGTGGAAGGCGTGAGTAACTTGCTTCCCCGATTTCGAAATGGCGCATGCAGGCAAGCAAGCTAATTGTTTCATTTCTATGTCAGGTCCTCACCGGTGGGCGTATCCCACGATATCGTCGACTCTCTCCAGTCCAACCGCGAGGTAAGAGCTCCTATCGCAAAGCAATTGGTACTTCGATGCATATCCGGAGCAGTCAATCGACCTACCTAGACCCAATTGATGCCTATCACAATAAACCCGAGCTTCCTAGCTATCTAAATGACTAACGTCACCGTGACCACCTTAGTCGGACGTCTCCCGCGCACAACACCTCGAGCTCGCAATCCAGGCCCGCGTATCTGAAGAATTGAAGAAGCTATCAGCACAAGAGAGTGCGGCACTGAAAGCGGCGCGCGAGAAGGCCTCCGAGTTGACGGACAAGAACGAGACACAAACGCAGCTGGACAGACAGGCCGTGTCGGCCGAGGTGGAGGCACTGCGCGCGCGCCTCGATAAGCGGAAGCAGCTCCGCCCATTACCCGAGACGGTCGAGAAGGCCCGCGGCGACGTCGTGCGCTGCCTCCTTGAGAACGACCGGCGGCCGCTCGACTGCTGGCAGGAGGTCGAGGCGTTCAAGGAGGAGGTGCGTCGGCTGGAGAAGAGCTGGGTTGATAAGGTTGTGCGATGATTTGTCGTAATATGAATTTGGGAAGGGGGAAGATATAAAGATCCTAGCAGGAGGGAGATTTTCCGGGCTTGCAGTACTTTTCCCCGACTGCGAGACTCGACCCTGTCCACATGCAGATATCTTCCTCGTCGAGCCAAGTCGATTGGGAGAAGAAACTGCGCGGGTCGTGGCTTGAAGCTAATTGCTTAGCCATACCCGAGGACTTAAATCGGCAACGAGAAGACTCAAAATTATCGGTGGATAGTGCATATATGTTACCCTCTTACTGTAATACTACCACATAGAAGCGTTGGGAACACAAGGACAAAACAAGCCAGCTGTATAGACAACAACGTATTTCTACATTTTTTCACGCACGCACGTACATTCCATATCTCACGTCATAACAGCTGACAACGACACGTCAAAATCAAGTGGAATTTGTATCTGTAGGGAACAACACTAAATCTACGTCTGCACCCGCAACACTATCATCTCCCTTTTCACTTCTACACTGAAGTTCAGCCTTCCTCCTAAGCCCCTCAGCTCTCTTCCTCTCCCTCCTAGCACTCGCATCCTCCCACTCTGTCCCATCTCCCTTCATCTTCATCCCCGTCTTCTTACCTCTACCGTCACTCTCCTGCAAAGAAGAAGTTGTCTCTTTCAAGAACGCACTTCGAAACCTCTCGATCCGTCTCGCGTTCTCCACGAACCTCTCGTTAGCGATGCGGAGTAAGCTAGCTAGATACTCGTCTGAGACGGTGCATTTCGTCACCTCGTTTTCGCGGACCCCGACCAGAGATTCGAGGGATAGGCCCATTGAGCGGATGGCCACTATGGGTGTTGGGCCCTCTGTTGCTGCTGCCCCTGATGAGGAAGTTGAATTTAAGTTTGAGATTGCGGGGGATGGGAATGGGGATGTGGGTGTGGATGTAGAGAGGAGATTGATGGCGCCGCTCTCGCGGAATCCGGCTTGTAGGCCGCAGCGCAAGAGAAGTTGCGCGTGTTCAAGTGATGCCGTTAGGACGTGGAGGATCTGGATATATCATAGTTAGTAGATACGAGAGTAAATTTTTGTGCGATCGTTGGCCGATTTGAGAAGACCCATCCCCCTGCAAGGAAAAAACTGCAGGTCTACCACGAAGGCAGAGTTCAAAAATGCAGCGCGAAGCGGATAACTAAGCGTGATATATGCAAGACAGGAAAGATAACCTACCATAGGCTCGAACTTGAAATGAATAAGTTTTATATCCTTAGAAGAAACTTCGCCCTCACTAGTGCCGCTCCCGATCTGAGACACAGCATCTGCAGCAGCGTCAGGATCACGCAGTCCCAGCAGGATCTTAACGTCTCGGACAGGGCAATTCACACCCTCCTCATCCTCCTCCTTACCACAGTGACCAAGATCATCAGGGTCCAGGCCCGTGACCGGACCATGCGAGACAAACAACCAAGCACCACCACCTCCCTTTCCACCAACTGCAGCGACTGTCTCACTCCCAGTCGTACTATCCCTCACCTCACCCTCCGCCTTCACCGTCCTTTCCCCAATATCACTACCACCAGCAGACGCAGAAGCTGTTTTCCGCCCCTCCACAAAAACACTAACGCGTCCGGCGCAACTACTCGTCGTGACGAACCCTTCGACATCACTAATCTCGCTAATCAGTTCGCGGATGCCCTCGTCGACAGATCCCTTGGGAGAGGCATCGGTGTACTCGGCCTCAGGCACAGCAAGGAGCTCGAGGATGCGCTGTTTTCTGCGGACGAAGCTCGGTGGTGGAGATGGCAGCTGTCGTTGCTGCTGTCCCTTCATCTTTTATTTTTCCACGCTTGCTTATTATTCCGCCTCCCTGTATTTTCCTTTCCAAATTTGAGAAATTTGATCTTCTCGCTGTTTTCTCAATTCCAGCACTCCTCGGTTTGCCGCTTCTGTTGCTTTACTTCTGTCCCGGTCTTAGGCGACGATATGGGAGAGGATCGGAACAACACAGTAGCCCAAAACCAAATAGTGGGCATGCGACAGTAGTGGCAAATGAGGGAAAATCTAGTCGGACAGAGATCACTATTGAGAAACTTAGGATTCCTTGTGGTTTTTGCCAACGAAATGGGAGTTGATGTGGACTGTCGGAAACCTATGTACCTAGGTAGGGAAATAAAAACCATCTGTTTCCCTATTGAAGAAACTTTGTTATCCCCACATGCTGTGATGCGCAAATGCCATGCATGCTAATCTCAACACCAAAATATAAGATATAGTTCAGCACAACTCAACTATCAATATCAGTCTCAGGAATTTACATCTGCTATCTACCATGGGTAAAGCACAGCAGTTCAACAAAGTTATGGTAAATAGTTCAACACGGCAGAAATGGATACCAGTCACGAACGCACGGAAACCTCGTAAGAACTTCAGAGAGAATCGCTGATTGAATCAGCATCATGTTTATGGAGTTGGTAACGAAAGGCTAGGTTCTAGAAACCAACTCCCTCGCCCTACCATCCAAACCAGTCGCACGGCAGATGCATTACTTTCTGACGTCCATTCCCTCCAAAAACAGATTCCTCTAGCTGCATAACAAAAGGGTATCATGTCCGGACCATCCCGTGTAACGCCTCGATCAAATGAAGTCTGTCCACTAGAGGGATGGACAGCTAACGGTGCTGTACCAATGTGCCTTTTCACATCAGACACCGTAAATAGTGAGCTAGTCCAACTAGTGACACAACCCGTATATGATCGTAGGGACCGGTATATCGGAGGTCGCTAGGACATAGCCAGCTTAGAAACCGTGGACCTTGATGGTCTTGGGATCAAGCTCAAGGCCCTCTACCTTGTCGACGAGGAACTGCTGTACATCGTTGCGTTGGTCACCTTGCAACTGAATCACTTCGCCCATCTCACTGTCGTTAACGATGGTGCCATTGCAAGCTGCATGAGAAGGTGAATGTATTAGCTTGGCACCCTAACAAGTACGAGCAGGTTTTACATACCGAACTTCTTCTTGATAACCTTTAGAATCTTCTTGCGATCGAACTTCTTAGGCAAGCCCTGGACCGTGGTCAGGGTTTTACGTCCATTGCGCTCTGTTGCAGGAAAATGGAAGTCAGTTCAGTCCATAAGTAGTGGCAGATGTGAGCAAGACAGCAGGGTGAAGTGGTGGAGTGTCGCTCGGGTATGGGCGTGGACCGTGTGGACGCATCACACATGGGTATCTGAGTGTATTTGTCGATTACGAGACAATGGAAACAAATGGAACATACGTTGGATGCGAATATGGATGTAATTCTGCGTCTGCTTGGATTCGCCAGGCGTTTCATCGGCTTCGGCGAAGGGGTCTGTTTGAGAATGCGAGTTAGTACAATGGGCTGGATTACATGAGACTACCTAGCGCATAGACAGTAAATAGAGGGGTAAACATGGGTATGTCCTCGCGCGATAAGGGACTGCGCAGGCACGCCACCGGATAACCAGCTCAACGACGGGAGTCTAAAGCTCCTTGTTGACAAAGATGGTGATGGGAGCCCATACCGTAAGTCTTGAGATTTTCGATGGACATAAACTCGAGTTTTCCGGGTGACCTGGGGAAAAGTGTTTTTGGTAAGGGGAGTGGAAGAGCGACCGACAACTGTCTCGCTAAAGTCTTTGCAGAAGTTTGTGTGTAACTAGTTTAGGGCAGCAAACAAGACCTGTGTCGATGAAGATGCGGGATAACAGCGTGCCAGAGAGGTTTGTGGTGGCGATGATATTGTTAATGTTATGTGTTAGGGAGAGGGAGAGTTAAGGTGTGCAGGGTGATGGTGGGCAATGGCTTTTTGTAGAGATTCCAATGCGAGCAATGCCACCCCCAGTGCTACCTAGGTACCTAGTAGCGGGCTATCTGGGAGGCCAGGGAGGTGCAGGTGGCCACCGCAATGGGAAAAGTGGGGTTACTATTGCACTGTTGGTAAGTTTAGAGAGAAGGTGTGTTCTTGGCGGAGCGCACAATGGCTGCCATGGTGTGGAATGACCCCACTTTAAGAGAAAGCAACAGAAGGAGGGGCAACATTGAAGCGCAGATCAAGGAGAATGTACCCTAGGTCGCTGTAGTACATTCATACCTGTATCTTTGTAGAATCGTAGATGTTTGTCAGACCGTCAAACACAGCATATACACAATAAAAGTACTAAATCACTAAGTATTTTTAGTATATTAGGTACATAGATAGGTAATGTACACCATTGTACCTACATCGGCCTGTCTCTGTCAGGGTACTGGCAGTACATCCTAACACCCCATGGTGGGGTTGACCTGAATACACGTACCTGCCGTAATTCAGAACTTTCTCTGTTGTTGAGATTGTGACTCAAACAGGACTGCCAGAGACGAGGCGCATTTCCAACCCGCCAAGATGCCCACCATCGGTGTAGATAAGGAATATTTCTTCGAGGCGTTGGGCCAGCGGTAAGAGAAGCCATGGTTTAGCTGTTTCTCGACTGCGGAATGAACTGATCGACCCTATCAGGTTCACAACCGACGAGTTCCAAGCCCTCTGTTTCGACTACGGTATAGAGCTTGATGAAGACACCGAAGATGATCCGTCGCGGCCTCCCGAAGAGAGGCCCGAGTTGAAAATTGAGGTGCCCGCCAACAGAAGTGATCTACTTTGTTTTGAAGGGCTCTCCCGAAGCCTGAACGTCTTCCGTGGTAAAGAGCCCCCGCCGGTCTATCGGGTGCTGGACCTTCCTGAGGACCGCATGGAACGGATCGTCGTGGCCAAAGAAACTGCAAATGTGCGACCCTACATCTCGGGCGCTATTCTGCGCGGCGTCAAATTCACCGAGGCTTCATATGCTTCCTTCATCAGTCTTCAGGACAAGCTCCATCAAAATCTGGCGCGCCAGAGAACCCTAGTCGCAATTGGAACTCATGATCTCGACACCTTACAAGGACCCTTCACTTACGAAGCCCGCCGACCTGAGAATATCCGATTTGCCCCTCTAAACCAAGAGAAGGAGTACGATGGTCATGAGTTGATGACGCACCTGGAAAGCGGTAAGTTGTTCTCCAACCGGTCATCTTCCAGTATGTGGTATACTTATAGGTATGGCAGACAAGCACTTAAGTCGCTATTTGCATATCATCCGCGACAAGCCTGAATACCCTGTCATCTACGATTCTAAACAGGTCGTTTGCTCACTGCCTCCTGTCATCAACGGCAATCACTCGAAGATCACCCTAAATACGACAAATGTCTTCATCGAGTTAACTGCCACCGACCGAACCAAACTCGAGATTATTTGCAACACCATGGTGACAATGTTCTCGCAATATACCTCCGAGCCCTTCACTATCGAACCCGTACTAATCCAGGAGGCGGATGGTACAACTCGAGTGACTCCTAACCTCTCCCCGGTCAAGATGGAGGTATCAGTAGACTATATAAACGGATGCTGTGGACTTGACGAATCCCCTGAAACTATCTGCAAGCTCTTGGAAAGAATGTCATATAAGTCTCGTTCTTTAGGATCTAGTATCGAAGTATTGGTCCCGCCAACACGGCCAGATGTGTTACATGCTTGTGATGTGGTAAGGCTTACCAACTGGTACTTGACGTAAGTTGGTGAGAATGAATAGCTGACGATCAACATAGATGGAAGATGTCGCCGTAGCTTACGGATTCAACAAGCTACCACGATCACTATCGACGAAGTCGCAGACGATTGGACGACCCCTACCCATAAATAAACTCGGCGATATCGTGCGCCAGGAGTGCGCTATGGCCGGGTGGCTTGAGGTGATGCCTCTCATTCTCTGCTCTCACGACGAGAATTTTGGTTGGCTAAATAGGCAGGATGATGGTACGACGGCCGTGAAACTTGCCAATCCAAAGACCGTCGAATATCAGGTCGTGCGGACAACACTTCTGCCTGGACTGCTGAAGACCATTCGCGACAACAAGTCCGTGCGGCTTCCCCTGAAAATCTTTGAAACTTCAGATATCGTGCTCAAGGATAGCTCCCTCGAACGCAAAGTGAGTGATAGCAGTTGCTTCTGCCACGACATTGTTTTCGGTATTCTAACGGGTACTTGTAGGCTAGAAATGTGAGACATTGGGCTGCGGCCTATTGCGGCAAAACGAGTGGATTCGAGACGGTGCACGGACTGCTGGACAGGATCTGCCTCATGCTGCGCGTACAGGACTACTTCATCCAGGAGATTTCGGATTCGACCTTCTTCCCTGGACGCGCTGCTGGTGTGTATCTTGGGAAGTCGGGAGGAGAGAGCCGCAGGATCGGCGAGATCGGTGTGCTGCATCCCGAAGTGCTTGAAAAGTTTGAAATCAAGTAAGTTTCTATTAAACTCGTTCACCACGAGCCTAGTATTAACCATGTACTACAGATATCCCGTTAGCGTTCTTGAGCTTAACCTTGAAGTCTTTTTATAGACTGGCGCAACACCCAGGCCTAGCCCATCTTAGGTAGTCTTGCTTAAGTACCAGGGGGGCCCTCTGCTCTAGGTACCGTCTATTACGAGATGACAGTTGTTTTCAATCTGAAAAGTAAGCGAAAATGGTAGACAATAGACAGCTTATCGAGTCAATGAAGTCATGAAAACGTAAATTTTTATGCAGCGTATCTGGATCCCATGAATACCAAAGTGCCGAGAATTCATTGCAAATAGGCCCCTAAGCATGTAAGGCACATGAGGACCGGCTACATGTCTGGAGACCCCACGGCACTATCACATTTCGAGTACACAACACAAGCGTAAATCTTCGAACTTCTCGGACCACTTTCAATGATATGCATTTAGGCGTTCATAACAGTTGTCAGAGTGGTTGTGCTAATAAATTTGCCTGGTTACGAGTATTGGTAGATAGTAACCAGTGGGCCGCTATAAAGATGGTGGGTCACTTCCATTGACGACCTCGAGTCCTTAGGCTTTATGCCGTTAAGCAGAGGAAGTAAACCAGAAACTTCGCCTAGCACCTGTATGTAGCTGAACCGCGAAAACGTTTCCATGTGCCTCCCTTACTCAATATTCCCTGCGCGAAAGGGATCGTCCTTATATCTGGTGGATTATTTGCCCTGAAATAGCCTTTCCCGTCATGAGTTCCGAGCCAGAGCCGTTTGAAGAAGGCTCTCCGAGTCTCGTCAAAGAGATATCAGGGGTATCATGGACGCCCCTATTTTGGAAGAAGTGTGAATTTGGCCAGGCGGAATTCTTTAAAGTTATGGAAAACCTCATTCGCAATCCAAACATCAACTCCTCGTGGCTGTTCCGTGCAGATATTCTGACAGAGCAAGACTTCACAACGGAACCCACTAAGGATACGGTGTTGGATGCGTCAACACCCAAACCTACGGTTGTCCAATTCGAGGGCTTTCATCTAGACAGACTACTCGTTCGAAGGCTGATCCCCAGAAATCCCCAGAGAGATCCACCGCTAGACCAAACGTGTTTGACTTACCAGAGCCGTGAAGCGAGTGAGCTGGACAGCTCATGCTCGATGATCGTCTATAAACCTCATGTCACAGCGCACTCCGACGTGCCATTCTATCACCCAAAGGTCAGGGCACTCGCTTTTCTGCACCAATGGGATTCAGAGAACACCGAAGGCACTGTCTCAATACATTATGATCTCTTCGACGACTATGGTTCAGACCCTAAATTGGTTCGGACTGCTCTTCATCTCTTGTCGACACTGTATAAGCACGGTCAGGGTGCTATATCAGGATACGTTAAGCGGGTTCAGCATGATACTGTCATACCTCAAGCCACTGTTCAGTCGACTTATACAAGACTGAAGAAGAAGTATGCAAAGAAACTTATCAACGAATGGGTCGAAGTTACTGATCCTACCAAACACTGTTTCGAGGATCTTGGTATCGCTGCATTTCTTATCGAGCTATGGGCACAGATGTATCGAGACCGGCCGTTTCCAGGCTTCGTGGATATAGGATGTGGAAACGGTCTGTTAGTATACATTTTACGCCAGGAGGGTTATACTGGATGGGGGTTTGACGCGCGGAGGCGTAAGTCTTGGGACAACTTTGCAGATAAGATCGAGCGCGCAGCTGGAGAACAACCAGAATCCAGTCTTCGTCAGCTAGTGCTTCTTCCAGCCCTTCTGTTGGATCAGAAGAAACAGGTTGTCGATGACGCCGGGGTTGGCGACCAGTTTCATGATGGCCTGTTCCCTGAGGATATATTCATCATCTCAAACCATGCAGATGAGCTGACGCCATGGACGCCTATTCTCGCTACGATATCTAAGTGCCCGTTTATTATGATACCTTGTTGTAGCCACAACTTGTCAGGGGCAAGGTTTAGGGCTGCGGCACCAAAAGAGAAGGGGAAATCCGCATCGGCATACTCATCACTTGTAGAGTGGGTTAAGCAAATAGCCGGGGACTGCGGATGGTACGTTGAAACGGAGATGTTGAGGATACCGAGTACACGCAATACTGGGATCATAGGCAGAAAACGTCTAGAGGAACCGGTTCCTATTGAGCTCGATATCCCAGCCATTTTAAGGAAGTACGGCGGTACCAATGGGTATGTAGAGAATTCCATTAAGCTTATGAAGACTGCCCCAAGAGGCCATTAACGACAGCTACAATGAACAATACAAGGAAGACGCAATGGACAGCCTCCATCTATCCAGCTCAATGAAGATGAAGCTAGTATTGGTTCCAGTACCTAATAAACCACAATGATAGCTGTTCTTCCAACAAATGGGGTGGTGTACTGGTCAAGCCAGCACGCCTAGATCTTGCAAAACAGGCTAAGGAAAGGCTCGGGGTTCGGATCCCTGCCCTGGCCTCGAGTTTGATCGAAAGTATTGGACTGGCTGCCATCTCTTTAAGTAGAGAATTGGGTATGAAAATATCAATCTACTTGGCAGTACCGCTCTAAAAGAAATTGAGAAAGCGATGACAGAGCAGGTCGACACCAGACTGGCACACCTGTCCGGCTCGTGTCAAGGCTCATGTGGCCTCCGCTGTCGCACCGTACTTACTAACTTACTAACACAAGCGCATTACCTTTTCGAACAGCGTATATAACTGTTTCATACTCGTCCTAGCTAGTAGCTGAAGCTACTTGCATCTAGGATCCTGCTTTTGTGAACATTTACGGACTTGATATAGGATATGTATAAGATGCAGCATATTAGGTAGCTACGGTCGATTTGTGTACTGTAGGAGCGCACTGACAACGCGGCACCAGACCGTACCGGACCGAACCGTGCTCTATGAGCATTTGTATATGTGCCCTGTTAGCAATTCTCTTTTTGTTAAAAATAAAAAATGGAAAGGAAATTAAGAACAATAGTCGACCCATGATAGCTGGGCTTACCTATTCGCAGTAGCTAGTATATTCAAAATACTTCCACCCAATCAGCAGCCAAACCCTGATAATTGTTGTACAGGGCCAGAAAGTTGGGATATAGATATATCTGTATATATGCATATTCCTCACTTTTCCTATTGCATGATAAAAAGATACCAAGTACTGCTGTATGCTGTTCAATTTAATTATAAACTCACGTGACTCGACCCACTGACCGACTTGCAACGTCGCTGCTTTGAGAGGCCGCTAGTGTTAGGGATGGTATTGAACATGGGGAACAATGTGTAGCCTGTCCTGACCTCCAAATAACTTTAATGTGAAGGACACCAACCAAAGCACGACATCTTCGACTTTCTCGGGCCCTCAGACAGCCGTCTCGCCACCATAATGAGCTACGGCAAGAAAGATGAAGATGCCGACCTCGGCCTGGTCAAAGTCGATCGCACCCAGGTATTCCAGGAAGGTGCGTTACCTCGAATTAACCCATCTTACGCCTCCTTATATCCCAACCATGTGCCCTAACCAGTTGGCTTGACTTGATGGCCCGATTACACCTGAAGATAATAAAAGCTAAACGAACCTTTTATTCCAGCCCGATTATTCAATTCCTCGCCAATCCAACCGCGTCGATGCCGTATCCTTCTTACCAAGATAGCTCTCCTCCTTTACACAGGGGAGAAATTCCCGACAAACGAAGCTACCACCCTATTCTTCGGTATCTCCAAGCTATTCCAGAATAAAGATGCCAGTCTACGCCAGATGGTCCATTTGGTCATCAAGGAGCTTGCCAATTCGGCAGAGGACATTATCATGGTTACAAGTACGATCATGAAGGACACGGGCGGTAGCACAGATGCCATATACCGACCAAATGCGATAAGGGCCCTATGCCGTATCATCGATGTTAGTTTATGTGCTGTTACGCTTCTCCCTTCATTCTAATAGCTGACGGATCCAGGCAACGACGGTCCAATCCATTGAGCGAGTAATGAAAACAGCCATTGTAGACAAAAACCCGTCCGTCTCCTCCGCCGCCCTCGTCTCCTCCTACCATCTTCTACCGATCGCCAAAGATGTTGTTCGGCGGTGGCAATCCGAAACGCAAGAGGCCGCTGCGTCGACCAAGTCCTCTGGGGGCTTCTCTCTTGGGTTCTCATCTTCCTCTGGCTCTCTCCCAGTCAACAACTCCACGATGACACAATACCATGCCATTGGCCTGCTATATCAAATGCGATCGCACGATAGGATGGCTTTGGTGAAGATGGTCCAGCAGTTCGGTGCTGCTGGAGCAGTTAAAAGCCCAGCTGCTATCGTTATGCTAGTGAGGTTGGCTGCCCAGCTGGCTGAGGAAGACCAGTCTTTAAGAAAACCCATGATGCAATTGCTCGATGGATGGCTGAGACACAAGAGCGAGATGGTCAACTTTGAAGCTGCCAAGGCAATCTGTGACATGAGAGACGTGACGGATGCCGAGGTCACACAGGCTGTCCACATACTGCAGCTATTCCTCTCATCACCGAGAGCCGTTACAAAATTTGCCGCGTTACGAATCCTACACAACTTCGCCTCCTTCAAGCCTCAAGCTGTAGATGTTTGCAACCCGGATATTGAAGCTCTTATCTCAAATAGCAACCGATCGATCGCTACATTTGCCATCACGACCCTTCTGAAGACCGGCAACGAAGCCAGCGTTGACAGGCTTATGAAACAAATTTCCACCTTCATGTCAGAGATCACGGACGAGTTCAAGATTACCATAGTTGAGGCCATTCGTACTCTATGTCTCAAATTCCCCAGCAAACAAGCTGGCATGTTAGCTTTCCTGAGCGGAATACTTCGTGACGAAGGTGGCTATGAGTTCAAGCGAGCCGTGGTCGAAAGCATGTTCGATCTTATCAAGTTCGTTCCCGACTCTAAGGAAGATGCTCTTGCTCACCTCTGCGAGTTCATTGAGGATTGTGAGTTCACAAAGTTGGCCGTCCGGATCCTGCATCTGCTAGGTCTTGAAGGCCCCAAGACGTCCCAGCCGACCAAGTACATTCGCTACATTTATAACAGAGTGGTGCTCGAAAACGCCATTGTTCGGGCTGCTGCTGTTACCGCGCTCGCCAAGTTCGGTGTTGGACAGAAGGACCCTGAAGTAAAGCGAAGTGTCGATGTTCTACTCACAAGATGTCTGGATGACGTCGACGATGAGGTTCGCGATCGCGCGGCACTTAATCTTAGATTAATGCACGAGGAAGACGATATGGGTGAACGCTTCATCAAGAACGGTAAGCAACGCATTGCGACCCTAAGTTTCTTGAATTAGACTAATTATTTGTTTAGAAAATATGTTTTCACTTCCATACTTCGAGCATCAACTCGTTATGTATGTAACCTCGGACGATAAGTCGGCGTTTGATACTCCATTCGACATCGCCAAGATCCCTGTCGTTACCCGAGAGCAAGCCGACGCGGAAGACCGAACGAAGAAGCTCACAGCCTCAATACCATCCCTCAAGCCACCCAAGACAGGACCATCCAAGACGGCTTCGACCGGCGCCGAGGCGCAAGCTTCAGCTGCCGCGGCAACGCAGAAGTATGCCCAGGAGCTTATGGCGATACCTTACATGAAGGAATTCGGTGGCCTTCTCAAGTCATCATCTGTGGTTGAACTCACCGAGGCCGAGACTGAGTACGTCGTGACTCTCGTGAAGCATATTTTCAAGGAGCATATCGTTTTGCAGTATGAAGTTAAGAACACTCTCCCTGCAACGGTCTTAGAAAATGTGTCAGTGGTTGCCACCCCAGCAGAAGAGGAGGAGCTGGAGGAAGTTTTCATCTTGCCTGCTGAGAAGCTCGAGACCGATGAGCCTGGAAAGGTTTACGTGGCGTTTAAGAAGACTGGCGGCGAAGAATCTTTGCCTACAAGCTCCTTCTCCAATGTTCTTAAGTTCACAAGCAAAGAGATTGATCCTACAACCAATGAACCGGAGGAGACTGGATATGATGATGAATACGAGGTGGGAGACTTTGACCTTGCCGGCAGTGATTATGTCATCCCGACATTTGCAGGAAACTTCAACCACATATGGGAGCAAGTGGGCGCAGCGGGTGAAGAGGCAGAGGAGACACTGCAACTATCGGGCATCAAGAGCATAGCAGGTATGTTTTCTTTCTTCTAAAAACTGCTATTGTGCCAAATGACTGACCTGATTGCACAGATGCCACGGAGCAACTTACTAAAGCACTTTCGTTACAACCATTAGAGGGCACAGATGTGCCAGTGAGCCAAACGACGCACCAGCTCAAGCTGCTAGGCAAGACGGTCAACGGCGGCAGAGTGGTGGCGAATATAAGAATGGCCTACTCTTCGAAGTCTGGCGTGACGACGAAGATCACGGTGCGCAGCGAGGAAGAGAACGTGGCGGCCATGATAGTAGCGTCTGTTGCGTAATGTTGATGGTTTCTGAAATTGGGGGCGTTGTCATTCTGCAAAAATCTGGCTAGCGAAAGTCGTTTTCGATTTTGAGGACTTGTGCATATTAGAAACGTCGGATTGGTATCGGCTTTTCTCACGCATTCGAAGTCTATTCATTATAAGGATGGTTCAACGATCTCAAGAAGGTGACGTAACCAGTCGAGTCTCACGAGCTGTTTCGTGTCATGTACTGCTATGGCTGTCCAACTGAGACGAGCAAGATCCAGCAGAACCCGCTCAACAAGCAGTAGTCGTAGTAGTTACGACGTAGTAGGTATCGTGAAATCCGTTTATATATTCTACATCTAGCCGCCTCAGGCTAGGGATGCTCAAGTACCTGTACTTGGGTATCAGACATTCTCCTACCCTGGCTACTTTAGAGGTACATAATCGTGAAGAGTATAAAGGCTCAGTCACAGGCTCATGGTAGGGGCACATGCTCATGCTTGGTGCATGTCGGAGTAGGCATGTGGTCCAATTTCAGTCCCTGCTCGTTTTGTGGGCTGTTAACGCGGTTTGGACGCGACGGTCCACTTTAATGACGTTGCATTCCGCATCGAATTGGTGGGATGGAAACCCTGATCAACCAAAGAAAGGAAAAGAAAAGAAAGGCCAAATAACCTAATCTACTAGTCCCCGTTCATCTACAATTTCTAAATTATTTCTAGTAGTCTTCCACCAAATCAACGATGCGCAACTTACCATCACCCGCTGGTGTTTTTGGTCATTGATTTGTCCATAGAGCAATATCCCAAACACGGGACGAAGCACTGCATCCGTACCAACTGTGCGGTGCCTAGTTAACTAATAACCGGCCTACCCCAGATAACCGTCGAATCAACTGACCAACGCGACAGTCGCAAACCTTTCGCTCACATCAGTCGCTGTGTTTTGCGACGACATCGTTCAAGATGGTGTACGTTCGGCAAGAGTACCTGCCAAACCTCAAGCAGTACAAGTATATGAGCGCCGATCATTCGTTGACCTCCAAATACATCCTCAAACCATTCTACACCAATGTCGTCATCAAGTGCTTTCCCATGTGGATGGCCCCGAACCTGATCACTTTGACGGGTTTTATGTTTGTCGTCTTAAACTTCTTCACCCTGCTCTGGTACAATCCCACTCTCGACCAAGACTGCCCGCCATGGGTGTATTATTCGTGGGCCGTTGGCCTGTTCTTGTACCAGACTTTTGATGCTGTCGACGGGACACAAGCGTACGTTATGCACCCCCTCCCCTTTTTCCTTGGCTTGCAGACTGATCATTGGGTATACACTACAGGAGGCGAACTCGACAAAGCGGCCCCCTTGGCGAACTATTCGACCACGGCGTCGATGCATTGAATACCTCTCTTGAATGTCTTATCTTCGCTGCGTCCCAGAATATGGGACACAGTTGGTACACGGTTGCGACTCTCTTTGCTTGTATGTGTCGCCGACCCCATTATTCCCTAGGGCCCTTGAAGGGCTATTGCAACATGTCGTGACTCATGATTTCGTAGCGTTGTGCACGTTCTACGTCCAAACGTGGGAAGAATACCACACAAAGTCGCTCACCCTCGGGATCGTAAATGGCCCGGTCGAAGGTATCTTGATTCTGGTATTCGTCTATGCTTTGACCGGCTACAAGGGCGGCGCCTCATTCTGGCAACAATCCATGCTTGGCGCAATCGGCGTGCCCAAGTCTCTTGGTATCCCAGACTTCATCTACGAACTGTCATTTACGCAATGGTATCTGGTCCAGGGTGCCGTCGTCATGGTTTTCAACACTGTCGAGAGTGCGCGCAACGTCATCCAAGCGCGCCGCGCCCGTGGTGACCGTAGCCGCTATGCGCTACTCGGCCTTGTTCCGTTCTTTGCTACCTGGGCGCTTCTGAGTGCGTACCTGTATCTGCAGCCGCTAATTCGCACCCAGCATCTCGTACCCTTCTCGATGTTCGCCGGTACTGTAAACGCGTACAGCGTGGGGCAGATAATCACAGCGCATCTCGTCAAGCTTCCCTTCCCTTATTGGAACGTCCTGACTCTGCCGCTCACCTGGGGTGTAGTCGACTCGATCGGTCCAATCCTAAAAGAGCACTTTGGATGGGCCTCGGGTTGGCCCAGCGCTCTCGGTGACGATGTTTATCAAGTTGCCTTCATGTTCTCCATGCTGGGTATGGCGATCGGTATCTACGGCTCATTTGTCGTTGATGTTATTGTAACCATCTGCGATTACCTCGATATCTGGTGTCTGACCATTAAGCATCCATATGTCGATGTGGCGGAGCGCACAGAACCCCAGACCAATGGGAAGAAGAACATATAGACACCCATATAGCTCGGGTTTTACCATATATAGAGACGCTCTCACAGCGGCTAGCTACCAAAGATATGGCAAGCAAGCTTCTCTGAGGATATTGGCCTTGGCGAGGACACTCTCAATTACATGGCTTACCCCGGTCTTTCTTAAGAACACCACTCAGACACCCAGGGAGGCGGGTCTTCCTCCAACAAAATCGGTATATATACGTATGGGGTGGTAAATAGGAAATGGCAATGGTAGGTAGAAGTTGTGTATAACGAATGAACAAATAATGATGGGGGATCAAGGGAATAGGGGACAGGGGTAGGGGTAGGAAGACTTAGAGGCTTTAGTACTCCTCCGTATTACGTGTGTGTGTGTGTGTGTGTGTGTGTGTGTGTGTGTGTGTGTGTTATGTGTTACGCATGGCACGCAGGAATGAACTTGAGGAACTTGCTCGGGCATAATTTCTTACTACAAAATGCTTTATGACTATTAACTAGCTAATAGCTAATATTTAGAGATATCACTGCAATTTTTACTTCTTGAAGCTACGAGATATGTGCGGATACAAATCTGTAGGTGAGAGTGAAAGCTTCAGTGCTAGAGAAAGGTAAGGTGAGAACGAACTGTAAGACAAAATGTTTGCACATACGTATGTTAGGTCTTATATGTCTTATTCATTTCCCGGTATTAATTGATACTGGATATATACCGGCTAACCGACTATAATCGTCGCTATTTACATTCGCTTACCAAAATAAAAAATCTTGCCTAGTCCACTAGTTAGAGTAAGTACGGATACTACCGTCAGTACGTGGTTGATGATGAGCCTCCCGCCGACGTGGTGTATACCTATCTACCTAAGTACCAGGTCAGTAGGTAAATCGGGGGCTTAACCTCCTATTACTACGGCTACTACTACTACTACTACCACTACCGCTGCTCCAGATGGTGCTGCTGCTGGCCCCGATTTGGATACTCACTCTGTCTCTTTCCCTTTTCCTGTTTATCCCTACTTATAGTAGAGAGAAAGGTTGAATCCCTGCTCCTATCAGTTCTTTTAGAACTCGAGGGCTTAGCTGGGCCTCAGATATTACTGTATCCAACAGACACTTTCCGGCAGATAGGTAAGTAGGTAGGTGAGCAATTAGAGGGCTTCTTGTGACCGGGACGGGCATGTTGAAGGCTTCCGTTGATATGAGGGTATTTGTTCTCTTGAGTTTTTGGGGAGGATTTGCTGTGTTGGTTTCTGTCTTCTCCCTCCTACTTCCTTTCCTCCCTTTTCTGTCTCCTATAAAATAAGGTAAGGTGAGGTAGTTCTTAATTCATTTCAGCACATAGGTAACTGGGAGAGGGTGAGAACGAGGTAGATCAAGTAGCGAAAGATAGTCCATATTTACATCATCTTCAAAATCGAGAAGACGATCAATCGATGAATGAAGAACCACCTTTTCCGTGGGAAGAAGGGAAGGCTTCTTGGTTGATTCGAGCGTTATTCGATATGCCTCCTCACCTGAACAGATAATTACCTAATTGCTACAGTTTCATACCTCGACTCGCCACTCCTTTCATGAAAAGAAAGGATTCTCACATTCCATTTAGCCTATTAGGGCGGATACAGGAGGATTGTGCGTTGGCGTCATGGATATACTAACTCCCTACGCGAAATGTATGCCGGCGCATCAGTGCTGTAGTGGGAAGATGGAGAGAGAACAAGGAGAAGCGTACAAGGAGTCCGGATCTTGGATAATGTCATTACCTAATCTAGGTACTTTTGAGGACCTACCTATCTGCCTACGCCAGGATATTGATATTGATATAGAGAGACAGGTAGTCAGTTAGGAGGTGACGAGCAGAGAGGGAATGGGAGATAAACGGAGAGAGAGTTAAATACCTATGTATGTATTCATAATCTCTCAGCCTGCGTTTCTTTCTGCCGTCCGAGCAACCCAAGTCGAATACTGACCGCTGTCTTTTCGCCAATTAATGTCTGGCCCCTACCTTTCAGCACCTCTACGAGTATTTAATAGAGATTACAAGTAGATAAGGGGAAGGCAGAGTATAAGAAGATCTCACGTTTCTAATCCTGGTATGTGTGTGCTCTACTGGGAATACGAACCGAACCAATTCATTGACTGACTTAGGCAATCTGACTGACTAGCTTGCTGCTGATATGTATGGATTCGTCTTTATGCAGGTAGACACTTACCTTCTTGGTAAGTAAGTAATACAGAGGAAGGCAAGGTAAGGTATCGTATGTAAGTAGATAAACAAAGTTTTTGAGCAAGTGTAGTCCAGTAAGTCGTAAAGCGTGAAAATTTCAGGGGCTCGTTCGGTTTGAGTTGGTTTACCTATCAGATCACATCGTAAATACCTAAACCTACCTCCTAACCTAATCAACTGCGTACATAGACTTCCTTACTTAGAGAGATCGACTCATCACATACATAGGTTACTACCTAAGTTCAGATAAGGATGTACTTATTAATAACGTTGATGCGCCACTGGGCATCAGGTGTACGTACGCTACCTACCTAGGTAGTCTAATAATCAATGAATATGTCGTGCTATCAACAAACAGCCTTGGAGGAGAAGACGATTACGCGGCTCTGTGAACAGGCCATGTGGCTATGCCATTCTATGCATGTTATGTGTTTCACATTTGACCAGGTTCAGTGATAGATTACCTAGCAAATCTACCAAATCTACCTAACTTGGTTACTCAAGAAAGTTATTTAACCAGAGAGAAGATCAAGTAGGCTTGTGTTTTCGGTTACTTGCTCCCCATACTTGCCCTACAATAACATACATATCTCGGCCCCTGCATTAGTCGTTACGTACCTAGATAGACAGACTCGGTTAACAGTCCCCCCCCCCCCAAGAAAGCTGTTTTCGACTCAGAAACTTACAACAAAATAAGATCGTCCTCCTTTTTGCGATTAATTCAGTTATTGTTGGAAAACATGCCCTGCTCTGCATCATATCTATCCTCTAGCTAGGTAGAGAGTTGGAACACTGTACAATCACTCCATCAGTCATCCACGCAAGTTGGAATTTCTTCGTTTTTATTCTTTTTCTTTTCTTTTAGTAATGCGAACAGTAATAACAAGCAACTTCTGATTTTGAACAAGGTAGTAACTTTCATCGATCAATGAAGGTGACTTCCAACAATCAAAATCGGATTCCGCGCGCGACAATAGTACTGTACTTCGCTTCTCTTGTATGCTCTCGTATAAACACCGTAAAAACTGCGAACCTCGCTCAAGACGCCTGCAAACCAAGAAAGAGTCTCGCCATATGTGCTCGCAAAAATCGACTCCTTTCTTGTTCCTCCCCATCTCGAAAAGCACTAGATTACCTCACCTCCGTAGCTGATTGTCCACGCGATGCTATTACACCACCTCTGTCTAACATGACAGTTGTGAGGCCAGAGAGCAGAACTTCGTTACCGGGCTTGCAAGACTGTCGCAAAAGTAATGATAAAAGATAAAATAAGAAGCAAGCGTTCGCTGTAATTGGCCAGGCTGAGACTTATAAGAGTTCGTCGCTACCACTTGCAACGCTATCCATGATGGCCTTTAACACGGCACGCTCTTCAAAGACGGGTCCTTGACCGTCGCATTTTGCTTGGCACTTGAGACGCTCACTCACGTCAGCGACATCTACTAGGCCCTTCTTGAACAGGTCGTGGCTGATAATATAGTCCCAGGTCGCGCCAGCTGCCAAAAGGCGCTCCCCCCCAGATTCAACGATGCGGTGGCTGGGGGTTTTATTCGCATGGTTTTGGAGTAGATCAGAGTAAAAATCGGTTGGGTTGTACTGCATAGGGCCTGTGGTAATACCCGCGACTGGCGACAACGCACCGTTATGTTGCGCCTGGACGCTGGATGTTGCGCGTAATATCTCATTTTCCGTGCTTATCTTCTGCATTTCGCGTTTGAGCTTCTCATTTTCACTGGCTGTTTGCGATTGGGCCGCTTCCAGACTGGCAAGCTTTGCCTCGAGGTCTTTAACATGTCTCTCTTTGCGCTCGCGGAACGCACGTTGGCTAAACCGAGGGCTTCCTGTCAGCGCCTACCCGGTGTTACTGGCACCTTTTGACCGGTATAAAAAGAATGTTCACTCACGCAGCTCTGTTTTGGGCTTTACGTCGCGATTGGGCGGGGCTTAGGTCGTCTTCCTCTGAATTTGAGCCTCCAGTCTGCCGGCTGAGATCTGGATCCGGTTTGGTCAATGGTAAAATATCGGCCTGGCCATTTTTCGCTGGATGCGCTCCATTGATGCCTGAATTACTCTGGCCATGTAGCGATAGGGTTGGAGGCGTCGGGGGGCCTGGCGGACCGGGGAATGTTTGGTTTTGATGGTTGAACTGAGCATACTGATCGAAGGGCTGGGGGAATTGGTCGTGGTTTGGAAAAGGCTCGTATATCTCCTGTATATGGGGGGAGGATCAGCTATTGATCTCTTCTCGGTATACTATATGGTGCTCATAACGGCACGAGAGTAGTGAGAGGGCAATGAGGGATTGGGAGACGACGAACATTAGGTGACTGGCTATGGGTATTGTGCCCGAATTCGTCGGACGTTGTTGAGTTGGAATGTGAAGGCGTCAGAGGAGGGATGCCAATGAACTGATATGGCTGAGCTCCGCCAAAGTAGGCATGAGAGAAGTCCATGATGTATGTTGAGGTCGTCGATACTATTTTCAAACCTGTATAGGTACGGGCAAAGAGTTCTAGTAGAGACAATTGAAGCAAACTGTATCAGAGGCAGTGGCAGGTATAAAGATATGTGACCCGAAGATTTGAAGGAGGGCAGGGCAGAGAATGGTTGAAAGAGGAAGAAGGTATTCGGTCGAGTATAGGAGCCAGATCCGTGGTCTATGAGTGCGTGTGAGTGCGTGCGTGTATATGTGTGTGTGCGTGTAAGGTGTGCGTATGTGAAGGCGTATGTGCGTGTGATCTTCGTTCTCTCTTGCCAGGCGCAGTATGCGTCTCTGTTCCCCTCAGTGCGACGTAGGGCCTGTCGCTCTGTCTCTCTCTATCTTGCTGTCTAGGCGTATTTCGAGATCGCCGGGAAAGTCAGGCTACACAACAGCTTTGTCGACTCGGTCTCTGAGATGTCGTTCGCGTAGGTATCAGTCAATTCGGTCGTGAAGTCGCAGATATTTTCATTCAAGAGACTGCCATGTGGAAGTGAGCGTTAATCGGAAGAAGCGATGGAAAAGCAAAGCGAGGTGGATGAGGAGTAAGACATCCCAGCTAGATCAGGACTGGAAGGACTGGAGGATCTCGACAACCCCCCTTCCCTTCAGCACAGGGCAGTGAACAACGGTCCACTCCACTGATCACCCTAAGATCTATTCTAGACTTAGGGAAAAGTGGCACGAGAAGCTAGCCTAATCAGTACTGATGGACCCGGTGCAGGCCGCTTTGCCAATCAATCGTGTTACCGCCAGGAACGATGGCCATATCTAGTTAGTTCGTTAAGTTCTTGCCCCGTCACGTCAGCGCGGCAATAACCGCAAATACGGACTGCTGTACCCCTAACCTGATCCCTCACCCCTCAGTGATAGTTGAAAGTTCCCTGTAGATATTGTATCTACCTACCTGCCTGCCATTGCTACAGCGCCTATCCAGAAGCCTCCCCACCATGTAGGTAAGTGACTCTGTCGATAAAGTGGTCCTCATGTACGGTACTTGGTAAAAGCTATGTTACGACTAGTAGGGGAGGGAGAGGATGTTATGAGACTTCATGGTGGATTTCGGGGAGCACGTCGTACATCTGACAAACATGTGCTATAATCCAATGATATGCCCGCAAAAAGCATGCACCTTATGTGCATGCATGTAGGTACTCAAGATCGACATCGGACCCAACTGATGCATCTACGGAGACTTCAAGTTATTAGGCGCTCTTGGGCAATACTCGCAAGTACTATGTATATGACGTTCAATATAGATATGTCACCAGTACGGTTTCCGTCAGTCAAGACGCCGAAACCAAAACTTGGGTCTTGGGTACATGAAGGAAAGCACCGTGATAGTCTGCGTATCGCAACAGGTTTGTGGAATGGGTAGGGAGGTGGCGATCCAAGTGATGGTAGGTTTGTAAGTAACACAGAACGTGTAAGCTATTTTGAGAAACCAGAGTCGGAGAATCGAGAGTCGAGGGAAGAAGGTTCCAAAGTCCCCATAATGAGTTCACAACTCAAAACGTAGGTATAAGTGCCCAGATTGAGAGTCAGTTGACGCGAGAGGGAGTAACTTTCACCATCGAGCAAGCAGCGTTCATGTGAGCTGCATCGAGCAAGGTTCCCCTCTTACTGGGTCGTAGGTTCACACCGCGCGCATGGGGGGACGACGTTGCAAGGAATGGTGAGTGTGTATTGTAGATAGCTGGCAGGCATGTAGGTAGCTGTATAGTGCTACCTCAGACCAATATTCGTTCTTTACCTACACTCTACCTAGCTACCTACTACTCCAAGCAAGCCCCAGGATTCTCGCTGGCCTCGTCAAGGGTGGTCTCGTTAATGCTATGTACCTACGTTATGTATACGTATGTGGGTAGTAGCATGTCGCTAGTATTATAGCTTCGTCCTGTATAGCAGTCACATCGAACTAGTTATTCGCACTTGGACCTTCTTCGTTCGATGGTATGCTGTTACATAAATAGACACGTTGCGTTGTTGGTTGCGCGCACGCAGGTTTGTGAATCATCCCCACATCCAGAGAAATCACGGCCACGGTCTCCAGGGTTCGAGGTGCCGTGTTTCTTTGCTTACGAGGCAATGTTGCCTTCGGAGTTTGCCAAGCTCGGTTGTAACTTCTGGATGGCTCGAGTTACTCGCTGTCTTCGCGAGTGCCCACTCGAAAGTGCCCGGTGTTACAGTCACTGTGCTCAAACCTCAAACTAGGGTAGGACGGAGATATCTTTTGCACACGTCAGATACACAGACATGTTGCGGCATGAGTGGAGAATAGTCTCGGAGACAAGACGGGGTCTCAGAAGGATTCCTGTGCGAGAGGGACACGGGAATCTAACGGTACCTATGTCCGCCTAGGTCTCGTAGGGCATATCTAACCCGGACCAACAAAGTTGAGCTAAGGAAAAAAGGGAGAGAAGTCAAGCCAGCGAACCGCAACGGCTCGTGGATGCCACCTAGGGCCAGAAAGAAACACCAGAAGCCGGCCGAGAACAGACCCTGATCACACACGCACGCACACACGCACGCAAGGCACACCCTCAAACATGGCCCGGGCTTGGCGGTAATTGCCACTTGGAGCGATAAAGACATGCCGAAGGCCGGGTCTCTCAATAAGCCGCCCTCGCACAAGGTCTTATGCAATATTTTGTCCGAAATTGGCAGGCGGATTTGTCCTGTGTCCAGGACCCTCGTCCGAACCGCTTCGTCGATGATCAGCCATAGGGCGATAGTCCCCACCCAGTAACTGCAGGAGCTGGAAGTTCGCCTCTGAGCTCGCCTAGCTCATGCAGCTTTTCCTGCGTGTCGGGACCAAACATCCTGCGGACTTACTTCAACGGTTCGATTGCTGCCAATCATGAGTTCCTTCGCCGGTCGTACTAGTCCAAGCTGCCTTGCTGCCTCTGCACGAACCCGCCACATTTTTGACTAGTACTCACCCTCCTGTTACCGTTGTAATGAGTTGCTACCCTGGGACAATTCTTGCCGTCGCTAGGAAGCTATTCCACGGCAGTACGGCCAAACGAACGGCATTAGCCCACGTCGCATTGACATGTATTCAGCCCTGAAAAATTGCCCTTCCGGAGGCCGACGGCTTGCGGTTCGGCACAGCGATGCAATGACCTTCACGTGGTCACTCGACTTCACGTGGACGACTTCGTCCCCCGACCCCTTTGAACGAACGTCTTCAACCACGGTGCTTGGGCCAACCATCTTGATTTGCAGATCAGATCATGCCACATAGTGGGCCAATCCTCTCCCCTCAACGATGTTGTGCAGACGGTGCGGGTGCGGCACGGCGGAAACCAGCCCGTAGGTCCACCTCACAAGAGACCTCGCAACGCGTCCTGGGGCCCCTGAATACCAGAGTTTTCGTGGGACAAGTGCCGTCCGTATCTGCACTATAGCCTTGGCCTACTACTCACGACTCAATCGACAGGAGAGGTGATTGCCGAGATTTGCCAATAGGATCTCCTCTCAGAGTCTGATTGTTTCTTACGAGCAGGTTAGAAATCTTACGTACCTGGCCAAAACGACGTATGGAAGCCTCTGATCTGTTCTAGAAGGTATCCTATCTGGGGCAAGAGTAGCTTAGTCGGCTCCCCGCCGTTGCCATTTGTTCCCACCACACAACAAATATTCTGCTAGCTATCCTTTTTTTCTTTCCCGAGCCTTTGGGGATTGAATAGCTGCAGGAGATAACGATTAGAGTTAGGTAAATCACTCATCTAATGCAGCTAAGTTGGTTAGTAGGTCATTGCCATTGGTTGCTGAAGCTTACTTTTCAGCCACTTTGGCTGACGGCATGATACAAATGTACCGTCTGACAACCAAGTCAGCCCAGGTCGCTTATTCTAGGCTGGTCCGGGAGATGTAGCTTCGCCCCTCTCCCCAGTGAGTCTATGATATATAATATCTGGTTTACAGATATGAATATTCCGCCGACACTTTTCCCGAGAGGAGGTTGGATGTTCTGGGCAGGCTTTGAGCTTCTAGTCTAAACGGATCTACGCAGGTTGGTACAAAATAAACGCGAGTCTTTATGGAGATACTTAATTCCTTGAATCTGCCTTAGCCTTAATATAGAGCCATAATACGTCTACTCTATGCAACGCTACGTATGGCCATGACGCGTAGGGCTAATATTATATATTAATTCTTCATAATAAAACAGTTAAACTCTTCTTCGGGGTCATTAATATAGCGGAAGTTAAGCAAGAAGTTACTTAAATACACTATTTTGTCGGTACACATGGATTCTCTATGTATAGTATCTCACGTCATTACTTAGGTTCTTATCAGGCCCTAACACCTTGTCCCTCTAACCCAGAGTCCCCCGAGGCATCGAGATGTGAGGTCACGGGACTGTGATGACATCAGATTAGTTTCTTTCTCATCCTTTGGCTATAATCAAGTACTTGCCAGAACTCGGAGTCACACTCCATAGTGAGAGACATGTGCTCTTGTTGGTCCTCGCCTGCCTTGAAGTTGATTTTATTTCGTAATGAAACCAAAAGCTTTAATTCGCTGTTCTTCGAACCGGAGATTTTATGGGGAACTCCATCCCTTCTGTTTGTATAATATAATAGGCTTCCTACATAGTAACCTTCAGGGCTGTTCTTCGTCTTTCGTCCTTCGTCCTTTGTTCTTCGTCCTTGGTGGTTGCATAACTCTTCACTACTACGGTTTACCTTCTGGCGTTTGTCTAATATGAAATATTACTAACTCAGTTCTTCTTGGGGGTTCTACACGGCGTCTTGAACTTGCCTTGGGAGCCAAGCAGGAAATTTATATCTGGAGCAAGATCCATGTTGAGACATCAGGTTAGCTGCGTAACCTTGGCTTCAACAATACTCGTCAATCGGATCAATGAGTCGTTTCCTTCCATCTTGCTGTACAATGCCTGCTCTTCTGTAAGTTAATCTTGTAGATTGCGCGGATTGCAGGGCTATAGGAGCGGAGGTATGTAGTTCCACGTGCTCCCTGTATATAAAGGGCGTCTCACACCTATTGACGTACTTTACAACTTCTTCCATAGCATTTTTGAAAATCACTCAATAGTATGATCTCGCTAGACAGTGCACTAGTTCACTTCCATTATTTGTCAATCGGCAACACTCCTCATGACACGGATGCGTACGCCACCGGATGGATACTAGATGCGCGTCAAAATGTAGGCATGAAACCCTAACGAAGCCAGATTAGGCACCTACGTATTATATCGCTTGATCCAATTTTCAGTTTGAATTCGATCAATTTAAGTTATGCATCCGCTTAGAAGTATAATCTAACAGGAAGTAAAAATTTATGGTTTCTTCCTTCCCTTTGGATTATGCATCATACTTCTTTTTTTTTTTTTTAAGTACTGTGATGTGAGAAGGTCTCCGTGGGATATACCAACTTGTAAATTAAATGCTTCAAGGGGTTAAAAATAGGGATGTTAATAGGTCAAGTTAGCAAGACTAAGGTCTCCATACAAATTCCTAGTCAAAATTTCTTAGGTGCCCACCTAGGGACGCATGTAGGCCTTGTGAATACTAGAATTCATGGATTCTGTACCTACGATCTCGAAAGGCTGTGTTTCAGAAAACTAAATGAAACTCTGCCTGGCCTTCTGGGTACCATGGTAATGGTCATAACAGAATGTAATGTAGTTAATAAGGCGCTTTGATGTGAGTAAGAGGAAAGTATATAGCGCCTCAAGCACTACTCGGATAATAAGATATCATCTGAAGTTGCTCTGGCGCCTCACGGCCATGTACCTAATGATCACTACTCGTAACGCTCTATTCACCGGGGCGGGCACGCCCACAAGAACATCAACATACTTTAGGTAGAATTAAGGTTCTGGATATACGTAAGACCACAATGATCATCCTTGCCTATACAGAAGATGCGGAGTTAAGCCAAAGAGGGCTCCCAGCTCCTACCTAAACCACCCGGATCTGTTGTCACTCCCGGCCTATAAACAAGCAAGTGGGTGTTTCCTGCTGTTGTGATTATCATCGGCAATATAGATCGCAACTTCTTCGTTGGATTGCAATAACGCTCCTTGGATTCTATGAAATTGCTCCTCTGTTTGAGCATAGTACACTGCGATATCCCAGATAACCTGCCCCTTCCTCAGCGCCGACAGCAGAGAACAGTCGTGGAAGTAACAACGACTTTTTCACATCGTACCAGCATTAAGCTATCACTGCAAAGGGTCGTTCTCTCCTTCAATTTCCATCACTCTTAAGAAGTGGCTGAGGTATGTCATCTCTTCTTCCTGTGGTAGTAGACCCCTAGCTCTCTCTTTTTCTCTCTCTCTTCGTGGTTTATTTCTTTTCCTGCATCTGCTTCAGCCCCCTCCACTCATCGTTTCGTCCCAATCCAGCCTCACGACTTGAGTCTAAAACCCATATTCGTCTATCATGGTCGAAATATCCATCATTCTATGGATATTTGACCATCGTTTTCCACTGACGAAACTACTGAACCGCCTAGCTTGGTACTGAACGGTTCCTTGCTTCTTCCTGTGCCAACTACCTCATTTTCGTGCTTCTTCGTCGGTGGACAGTCTATGTTAGTCGCCCCCACTGTGTCATGCCTTTCAGTGCCCTCTACTTGATTTACGCAGAACAAGGCTATAATATTTGAATACTCATGTTTATCGGGACTAGGAATTAATACTCTATTTTCGTCCTAGATAAAAAGAAGCTAGCTATCATGGAGCCAATCGCAGACGGTCGCCAGACAAGCACGGCTTGGGATTCCATTCCCCAGCCTGAGCATCCGGATCAAGAGAGTATCGCAATAGTGGAGCGATTCCTCCTTGATCTTCACTCAGATGGGTTGAAAATAAATCCTTTTTCATTGAGAATCTCACCCTGCAATCACCCACCGGAGCGGGACGAGCAGAACACCCAAAACCAGATATCGTCGACGTCGCGACCGCAATCGACGCCGCCGCGCCAATATACCACTGTGGGATCCGTCTATAATCCACAGCCTCAGCCTCTTCAACCCCCAATTCGCCGTGGCCGCGCCGCCAAGCCCCTCTTCTCTTATAACAGCGAGTCGACTCCTTCCCACCCTCCGCCGCGGTACACCCCGTTGCAACAGAACTCCGACCGAGCCATCAGTCCGGCCCGTGTTCCCCCTTGGATCCTTTCTTTCTTGTCTTCGGACCATGCCTACGGGTTACTGGCGTATGATAGCAGAGAAGAGACACTAGCTGGCAATGGAGCCCCGCAGCCTCTCGCGGAAGCTTCTATAATGCGCGATGGAGATACTGGCGTTATCCGTCAACAAGTTGCTAAACGTAACGCTAGAACAGTTGTTGACACAGCTGCTGATTCCGATGGCGAGGTTGACGAGCGAATTACGGGGGCCATTTCTAGGATGAATATCAATAGCCTAGTGAATCTGGCTTCGTATCCGAATCCGATGCAGCGAGCAGCCCAGAAAAAACTGGCCTCACATCGTGCGCCACCTGAACCTCTCACTGCCGTAAGTCTTACTGGCGTAATATTTCTGAAGTGAATTCTATTTGCTTGATACTCTTGCAACCGCTTACACACTTAATTGCAGGCATCGGAAGTCAAGGCCGGCGGGTTCAATGCGCAGGCAGAGCCATGGTTACCGTCCAGCTTAGCTGGCACCCGTTTGTCATCCCTTGCAACGGGTTCGGGCGCACCTGCACCGTTGACTGCGGGACCCCCTGGTGTACGACAACCCCGCCCAGCAATATTGGGACAAGACTCTCTGCAGGGTATGCAAAGATCTGACCCCGAGAGTCGGGTGGATTTTGGATACCCATCTGCTACTCCTCACGTCCAAACAAATGGCAATGCTGTTCCGGACGCGGAAAAGATCTCACCTACTAAGCTAGGCGGAATTGTGGATAACCCTGACTACCGGGAGGGAACCGTCTCCACCAAGACTGCGACGGCTAACGACGTACCAGATACAAAGAAGGCCGACGATGAATGGTTTCATAATCGCCTCGCCATTGTCGAATGCCAGGATAACCCGTTCCTGGTCCAGAGTCGGCCAGAGTTTCAGTTCGAGCGCAAGGAGAGAATTAATAAATTGTGGTACGGCGGAAACAATATGTACAGCACGACCTTTGATGTGGCAGTCGCAGAGCACTACCATCGTTGTGTAACACACACCGTTTGCGCCCCTTATCAGGAACCGCCTAAGAATCAAGGCAAAGTGGAGCATCGCCCGTTGAGCGTTCAGGATGCATCTATCATCCCCACATCGGAGCACGCGGTGCCTTTGGTGTCTATGGCCTTTCAGGCCCTTGCGAACCGGCCGGAGATTTCGCCATACAGCCATCTCCCGAAGTTTGAGCAAAGCCTCCACCCCGATTACTTCAAAAAATGATCTCAGAGTATTCCAAATGACACTTGGGTAGGAAGAAGAGGGAGTTGATAGTTTCAGGTTCGTTACGGCAGTTTATTCTAGGAGATATTAAAGGATTAAAGGGGCGACCTGGTTGAAATGTTCCGTCGACTCGATACCTTGGATGTCCTTCAACCACAAAATCCCACTAAGGGTTTTGTGGTTTCTTTAGTAATAATTAGTTAGGTGATATAAAGATAGAGTGAATAGAGATTTTGCGAAAAATTGGTCTTCGACTGTTTACAATTGCAATGTCTAACAATTAATGCTATCACAGCCAAGTTTGAAGGGTAATTGTAAGGTCTAAGGGAATAAAGTAGTTAAGGAGCACAGTTGCACTCCTGTGCATAAGGGCTTGCTAAGATTACCACATTGGCTCTGCTCCGAAATATTGCAAAATAATGTTGTATTCGGTGTCATGACTTATTCTGTCCCTTTCGTTCGGAAGCTCTAGATATCCGACTTCCTTCTTGTAAGAGATCCGGTAAAATGTTTGCGTACGGAGAGAAAGAGAGATCAGGTATATGAAAGGCTTCAAAACTCGAGAGATGATTTTTCTTTCCAATAAAACTGCCTCTGAACTAATATAGCAAACGAACAAACAAACAGACAGACAGCCCAGTCAACAGTCAGCCTGTCTCAAATGGTCGCTTAAAATGTTTTCTTTTAACCAGTAATAGCCAATAATCAGTCCATGAAATCAGACTTGTTAATTTGATTTGACGTAGCAAAGCAGCTCAGTTATGCTTCAACTTGACTAGAGTTATTAACTCTACTCAAGTAACTACTTTAACCTAACTTAGTCTAAGCCAGAGCTGGAACTAGAGCTGGAGCTGGGGTACGAAGTAGCCTGGGATTTCGGGACCGAACTGGTACTGGCACTGGGGTTCGGGTTGGGGTTAGAGCCAGGAATAGGGATGTGGTCGCGCATTATATTATACCGCGGTGCTACCTAGCTGGGGCTGGAACTAGGACTGGACTTGGGGATGGAGTTTTAGCTGGAGTTGGCGCTGGAGGCATGTTTCCTGAGAAAAGCATTATAGCGCTCGTAGAAGATGGGCGTGTGAGGGTGCGTCATGATGACCGCTGGGAAACAGTGCGGGACACCCTTGTAGCCGTATATTTCTACGTCGACACCCGAGGCGGAAAGGGCCTCGGCGTACGCGAAGGCTTCGTCGCGGAGGATGTCAACGCCTGCGGCTTGGATTACTAGATGAGAGGGAGAGGGGTTAGCAGGA
>Ga0247782_1000091_pt1 | contig 122422 bp, 88 predicted proteins | sample UWRJL019104C5_FD_179928 | JGI IMG/M metagenome (GOLD analysis project Ga0247782, IMG submission 179928) | Plant litter microbial communities from Arlington Agricultural Research Station in Wisconsin, United States - UWRJ-L019-104C-5 | ecosystem: Environmental > Terrestrial > Plant litter >... | reverse complement strand
GGGGTAGGGGATAATAAATATGCGAGACTCACCTGTATCACTGATATATGTAGCCCATTGCTCATCAGTCGCATTAAGCGGCAATGTATCGTCCGCAGGATATGGGTCTTGTATGACAAAGTCTTTCATCGCATCCGTGTGCCAGAATTTCTGTGCCAGGCGGCCCAGGCTAGTCTGGATGTGCAGGTCAAAGTCGACAAGGAAGTATTTAGGATCGATGGCCGGGTCATTGATGGCATCGACAGATTGCAGGTGGACGCTCCCCCAAGAGAAGGGCAACAGCGGCCACATGGCACAGCCGAGAAAATCCCCAGAAACCGCAGTCAGCGTCTCACCAAGCGTTACGTTCCGCTCAAAGATTAAGTGGTGTTGGATGCGGAATAGCTTCTCGACGTTCTCAGCCTTTACGGCCCGATTACTGGCGGCTTCAACTTGCTTAGCCCATCCCTTCAAGTTTGATAAGGTCAACGCTTGGACTTGAGACACCTCGTCACCGAAAAGATCGTGTGCTGTTGAGAATGTCGCATAGGGCACGGTTCCATTCAATTTCAGGTTGCTGTCGTAGGCGACGATGGTATTGGGCTGTTCCTGTAGGTATTCCCCGACTCCGGGGAGGTCAATCTTCGTCTCAATTCCCAGTCCCTTCAGAAAGCTATCATCTAAGTTAGCACGCAAACAAGTGGCGTTCATTCGGGTAGGCGCTCAAATACCTTGGATTCCCGATGCCGGAGCCCTCTAGAATAAGGGGCGATCTCAATGCACCAGCAGACAATATGACCTCCTTGTTAGCCTTTAACTCCAATAAGTCCCCATCAGGAGCTACGTATTCAACGCCGCTAGCAACGGCAGTTTCCTTACTCTCGGAGGGATTTGCCCAGGTAATTCTCTTTACTGTTCCTTTGATGAGGGTGAGGTTCGGCCTATCCTCAATGGCATAATAGTACGCTCGGGCAGCATCAAATCGTACATTCTGGTCACGATCTAGCGTCTGCGGCCATAGACTGAATCCTCGCACGCTCCCGGCATTGACGTCTTCGATGTGTGAGTATCCTAGGTCTCCCCATCCCTCTGCGGCTAGCTCGTGGAAACTGCCGTTGGCTAGAGAGAATGGGAACCCTACATGGACATGACCCTTCTCACCGTGTACTTCGGGATCGTACGTAGCCCCGGCAACTGTCTGTGCTTCATTGGGTGTGGTAAATCTCTCGGCCTTTTTGAAATAAGGGTAGAGAGTGTCCCAATTCCAACCTTTGTTGCCGAGCAATTCCCACGCGTCGAACTGGTCCTTGTCGCCGCGGATGTAGGTCATGCCTAGAAAAATCGCAACTTAGCTAATTGATTCCTGTCGTAGCTATGCGCTCGTTTAGTCTACCTGCCATTGATAGTGCTTGTCCCACCGATGGCTTTGCCAGCATGCCAAGGAATCGAGCGGTTACCCGCCCCGGGTTGTGGCGTCGTCGTGTACTGCCAGTCTATCGACGTGCCGAAAGCGGCGGTGAACAGACCGGTGTCCGTGACGTTGATGTTGTTCCGGACGTCCTCACCTGGCTCGACTACAGCCACTCGGAGAGTCGGGTCCGCGGAGAGACGGTTGGCGAGCACGAGGCCGCAGGTACCGGCGCCGGCTATAATGTAGTCGAATGTCTCCTCATCGCTGCACACTGTTGAGGTGATGCTCAAACCGAGCACCACTAGGCTGGCATTGATAATCGATCGCTTCATCTTTCGCGTTTTGGGGCTTTGCCACACTATCTTAGAAGAGAACGGTTGAACTTTGGGAAAGTTGTTGTGCGTTTGTGAACGCCATGAGAAGAAGCCTTAAAAACTAGAACGGGCTCATGAGAGCACCACAGGCCTTTCTCCGATAAAACATACACCCGACATGCTAGACACGCGTCGGCCCTTCACCCATGCTATGCCATGCTTCTGCTCGGGGCAAAGCGTAGAATTCCTAGCCGAAATCAGCATATTTTGAAGCTGTAAACCCTGTCTTAGCTGGGGTGAAGAGTACATGCTTTACTAGGCACCAGAAGGATTTGGGGGTATGCAGTTCTCCGCAGTGCTAATATGTGGGGAAGCGTTAACTTGGACTCTTGTGCAGTGTCAACGCAACAAAGTCTATAATGCACGCACTCACCCATCTACGCGCTCGTCTGCGCGTGCATGTGCTACCTACATACTTTACCTATAATACCTCTTGAGTTCGTACGCATCGGCGCGTTGGACGTTGTCGCCGTATAGGTACTCTCGGTTTTACCAGGTAAGGGTAAGACAACGCAGTCAATCGACACTTTTGACACCCACCCACGTGAGGTGAACATGGCTTACGACCGAGATGGTGCCGAACTTAGTTCAGGATGTCCGAAAAGTGAAAAGAGTATGTATACACTAGGTTACTATACTTTATTTTCTACTTTTGTCGAGGCTCTTTAATGCCGGTCCACTTCACTTATTAATTGGAGACTTACTTACATACGGCACAGTACTCTTGGCGCTTAATGAATGAGATGACATAAGGTACTAGGTTAGGTTTCTTCATTTTGGTATGCGTCCATGTTCTGCGATACCTAAATATATAAACATGTTAATTCTGAAAAGTAAAACTGTATACACGTCACGTTCTCCTCCGTTGACGCGTTGGCTTATTCAAATAAGCCTTATGCTTTACTTCCTTTTGCCATCTGCAAGAGACAAATAGGTGACGGCCAAAGTCTTCGGGATAACGTGCAAAGTCGGTGCGAACAGGTGTCTACATGATGTATGTAGGTGCCTAAGGAGGTAGATACTCGATTATCGATACTGAATACCCAAACAAATTCCGATTTCGAAAAGATGATATTCCAGTTTTACAGCATTTCTTTTTCTTAACATTTTAGCTGGTTTAGCTGGATTCGCACTCGACGAAGTTGTTGCCGCTAGCGCCGGTATGGGTGATGGCGTCCTGGAACTTGCCGTCGGCGTTGAAGACGACTCGGTCGGCTCCCGGGGACCCGCCCGCGTACACCTCGTCCGAGCTGAGGATGGGGAACTCGTACCAAGGCCCCTCGTCGGGAAATTCGAACCCTTCGTAGTTGTTGTACTGGTGCGGGTAGCTGTTGTCCCCTGTGTTTTGTGAGGTTAGTGGACGCTTATCTAATTCGGGGTTCCGGTGTAACGGATGAATAAGGGGGTAGATAGATAGACAAGACACAAAAAGGGGGCTCGAAGACGTACCGACTTGCTCGTCGTCCTGATAGTAGCCGTAACCCTGGCCCACGGCGGCGTCGAGGTCGTCTTGTGTGTAGCAGACTATACCGCAGGTATACGCGCAATCAGCCCTCTTGATAGCGACAGCCGACACGGTCGACAGGGCCGCGAGAACGACGGGCAGGACCTATATTACATATTACACATTAGCTAGCAATGACAATGACTTGAAATGTACATAAACGGAGAGACATAATGACTGAGACGGAGAGGCATGACATACCTTGGAGCTGAACATGATGAAGGCTTGTTTTTCTTAACTAGACTAAAGGTAACACGGCAAATAAGCTTAGCACCACACAAGAGGGGCGGGACCGATAGTGAGGGAGGTAGGAAAGTGTAAGGCTAGGCAAGCTAGGGTATCACAAGAACAAGAAATCAAGGGGGCTTGAACGAAGCGACTAAGGGCAGAGACCAGGCAGATCAGTTCTTCTTATAGATGCCAAATCTACCTTACCTTTCTATCTCTACTATCTCACACAGACTCGCATCTCATAATCACGCTAAAGCCCGTCGATAAAAGTCTCGTCTCTCGGGAATTTCTGTTAGACTCGCAGATCCCAAGGTATACATAGATGCATGAGGTAAGGCATACCATGCACGACTTTGTTTCCCCTGGCCTGGCCCTTATTATCATTCTTCTTTTCGTCTTGTTTCAAAACCTACTTATCTATCTACCTAGGCCAGTATGTATCGTTGACGATTATCTCTTGGCCCTGACACATCGCTTCCGGGATGGGAAGAGAAAAAAAGAGACAAAGCCCGAAAATGTAGGCAAAGCTCCTACGGTATGAAGTTAAAACAGTCACTAACTAACATTAGACGACTCGGCACGTCGGCACGCAAGTGTGCGTATGACCCCTATTATCTATCGGGAGCTTGACCTTAGCGAATGGACGAAACAACACCAAACTGGGTAAGGTGAATAGATAAAATGCTAACGGACAAGGAGTTAAAGCAAGTTAGGTAGGTAAGGTAAGTAACTAAGTTGCAAGTTTACAACGAGATGACGGCAATGCTGGAAATATTTCGTGCTGATCGCTGCCCACCTGCTGCTGTAGCACCTACAGTACATACACAGATCTTCCCGATTAATTGATCGGTGTCCGTTTCAAACCCCGATTTGCGGAATTCTCTTTGTTTAAACGTAGGTAGACAGATGCGTAGCTAGAGTACGGAAGAGCTGGGGAAAGAAGGCCGGGGAGATCTTTGGATAATTCGATAAAACTGGGTAACCTAATACTACCGTATAGTATACAACATTCAATTCAATTGCTCGAGATAGAATCTACTTCTACAATAGGAAAACGGCGCGCAGCGATGCTCGGTGAGAGTGGCGACGAGTTACTCCTACCGACGTGGTACCTATTAAGGAGACACAGAAACAGAACCAGAGACAGAGGCAAACAAACCAATCAACCACGGGACAAGAAAGGAAAGAACAAACGGATCACCAGCGCGCGACCGGCGGCGCACGGAGAGCCGTTCCTAGGTGCAAGCAGTATCGTAGATAAGAGCCCGCTTTCCGCATTAGCATAAGCATCATATCGTGTCGTGTAACCTACCTGACTTAACGTTCTTATACTTAGGTACTCAAGATCTCATGTGTACCTACATACCTTACCTTGTACCTCCTCCTATCAAATCTAATCAAATCAAATCAAATCAAATCAATCAAGTCCCGAATCTCAAATCCCCGATTCTAATTGGCAGGACTTTCATACGGCGTATTGGCATATTTCATTGGCTTAGGGGTAAATAAGAGGAAAGAAGAAAGAAGGAAAGAAAAGCAGATCGTCGCGGGTCGCACAACCAAACTCTTTATGTCACCTGCCTATCACTCGCAATGATCGGCCGTACATATGTATATGGAGCGAGTAAGCGAGCGTCTGAAAAAAGGGGGGAGGGATGACGCGACGATCTGTTCGAGGAAGGAAACCGCCGAAGCGCGCCAAAAGTATGTACATAAGGGAACTAACTATCCCGGGTGTGGTTGGCTTACTTGTGTTCTTGTTCGACTAGTTAGCTGGGTACTTACCGTTGCAGTCGCAATTATAGTTATAATTCTAGCAGCGACAGAGAGCAAGAAAATAAATAATTCTATAGCAACAGAACGGAGACAACGGAATATCACTAGGTAGTAGTAGGAGTAGGACAATTGTGTGTTACACCAGCAATCCCCAGCTTTTTGGAGGTGGATCAATTGTGGGGTGGATCAATTGTGGGGTGCCAAGGTCAGCAGATCTAACGTTCATGGCAGTGTTATGGCGCTGTTCGGATCCAGGCTGTCACCAGGTCCAAGAGTACCATAAAAAGACCGACAGTTTGGGGTATCAAATGTTTTTATTGCTGTATAGTGTATTCTAGGCATGGCTTAAACTATGCATTACAGTGAGCAGAGAACTCATGCTAACCAAAGCCGGATAAGGGCAACTATCCATTAGGAGCACCAGGCATCCAGTACTATCGCTTCAATCTCATCGTTCGATGGCAAAAACACTTTACTGTTTCTGCGAAATCATCATCTCCTCGTTCTCGGCAATGGGAGCAGGCCGGTTGGAGCTCTTGTTAAGCTCGTTCTCACCCACCACGTTGATGGTACCCTGCATATTCAGGTGGGTGTCTTGGTTCTGGCTGAGCACATATTCCTCCTTGTCGATGTGACGGAAGGTGAAGTAGAAGACGACAGTGAGGATACCACCGGCAATAGCTGTTCCACCGAAATCCCAGAGGAGGTGAGGGTCGACAATGACCGATGAGGCAGCAAGACCGATGGCGTAGGCGATGGCCGTGTTGAACAGGTTGATGGCACTCACGAGACCTCTCATGTTGACGGGGGCGCGCGAGTACGCAATACCGTAGGCGGGAACGTTGATGAACAGCTCAGAAATACCGCCGATACCGTATGGGATGGCCATCCACCAAATGGTGATATCCGCAACCTTGGGTTCGATCTGGCAATCGTTTGTAGCCTGGTCACCGCAGGGAGACAGCTTGTAAGCATAGTACTGGAGAATTGTGTAACCGACGCCGCCAATGGTAGACAGAGCGAGACCCGTAGTGATACGGGCAACGGGGCCGTAATGGATGTTGAACTTCCGTAATAAGGGATACAGGCCATAGTTGAGGACAGGGGCAAAAGCGATAATGCTGAGCGAATTGAAGTTGCTAATAACGTCGTTGGGCACACCGTCGGTCCGAAGAGCCGTGGACAAGAAGTTGGCGGCCGAACCAATACCGTTGTCGTTGAGGTACTGAATGGGGAAGAAGCAGAAGATACCGCAAGCTTGGAATGTACGGCGGACATCATCGACGAACTCGTCGTTCCATTGTGTCTTAATGTTGAGGCCGGCCTTCTTGATTTCGCTGGGCTTGGCTAGGTCCCAGAATCCGTGACGACCAATTCGCGTGAGACCTCCACGTCGGAAGACCACGCCCAGAACACGGAAAACGTTACCAAGATCACTTCCACCAGGCGGGTGAAGGATCAATCGCGAGTACAGGAACCACAGAAGGAACGGAAGAGGGATATAAAGGAGAAGGGGCAGTAGGAAGGCCAAATACCATCCGACGTATTTCTCGGCATATGATGTAGCAACACCGAAGAAGCCACCAACATTGATGAGCAGGTAAAACCACAGCATCACTCGTTCTGTGGTCGACTCCGGGTCTTGAATGACACGCTCACCACTGTCGAGTGTGAGGACTTTAGGGACAGTATCGGTAATCTGGTCGAGCAACATGGGCGATACGTTGGGCTTGAACATGGCGGCACCAATGGCAAGGACGTAGACAGAGATAAAGTAAGGGGCCGTAGTGGCTCCCCTGGCTAGAAGGTCCTTGGAGCCAGCGGCAACCATCAGAACGTGAGCGATACCGAAGACACCAACACCGTAGCAGATAATCTTGAAGCGACCGAACCTCGTGTCGGCGAGGTAACCGAAGATCAGGGGAAGAGCGTAGGCTAGAAAGTTGAAGGATTGAGTCACAGCATTGGCGGTGACTGTACCCATACCGAGGGCACCTCCGGTGTCCTGTGTGCCACGGGCCGGTGCACCAAAACCATTTCCTCCTGGAGGCACTGCATAGGGGAGCAATGTTAGCTTCACTGGTATGCTCCGGCGTCGCTAGTTAGGATAACTTACGAGACTTGTTAACATAGTTAGCGATCAGAGGCTGTACACCGTAGAACGAGGCACGTTCGCAGAATTCGACAATGCAAATCAAGTAAGCCACAACCGGTAGGTTGCCGGGGACTCGGCGCAAGGTCTCGAGCTCCTCCTGAGTTGGCTTTCCCTCATAGTCCGCCTCCATTATCGACGGGTCGAGGTAAGCATTGTGCCTGTCGCCAGGTGGGGTGTGGGCAATCTTCTCATCCCCTGAGGGGACGCGGTCAAGTTCACTTGAGCTCCCTGTAAGACCGGTGTTAGTGAGTGTCGCGAGAACCGTGTGTAAGTAGAACTCGTCAACACGACTTACCCATCGTGAAATCGCCCTGCGCAGTAACAGCACTTGGCAAACGTGTCTATGTGGATAGCACAAGAAACAAGAAGATACGAGCTGAAAATTTAAGACGGGTGGGAAACGCGTTGGATTTATGCAGACCAAGGGGACTGAAGTACACCAACGTGGTGGACGGGTAAGCCCCGCAGTCTACGGACAAGCGAAAGCTAAATAGGGCAGGCAGGCCTTGGACACGGGCTAAATGCTAAATGGGATGCTAGAAGGTCCAACAGAGGGTTAGGTAGCTGGGGTGATATCTGCTGCACCACACTGGCGGAGCTGCCGTGTCAGTCGGCCCAGAATCCTAGGATTTTCAAGGTCTGCAGGACGCCAAGGGGCGAAATTAGGAGAGAAGGCGACCAGTTAGCGTGCTTCTTTCGTTATCTTGAGAGCAGTTCGAGATGGATCAGTGCGCTAAGGAATTATGACAATTTCAGGCGATCGAGTAATATCACTACTTTATACCTTCCTTCCTACCTACCTGCCTACCTGCCTACAAGACCAGTGCAGGGAAGACCCCAATTTGTCTACAACTGCAACGGATGCCAGAGACTGAACTTAGACTGTATGCGTACGTGTATATGTACGTACTATGTATGTCCGCCCGCGAGTTAGGCAGTTTACCGCATGCGGGTAGTAGAGTAAAGCAATCAATACTACCTGCATGTACATACATATGTAGTATGTATGGTATGGTGCCTATTGCGCGGATGCTATGCAGCAGTAGCCGCAGCAGCAAGCAGTAGCAGCAAGTCTCTGCTCAAGAAAGCCATGGGAGTCAGCTCGTATACCCTTCCCATAGAAAAGGTCGGCCGAAGTGGGACCGGGAGTATATCTGGATTAGGAAGGTTTGGTTACATTCTGGACTATGATGTGGATTATAGCATGCGATCTAGACAGGGTCTGAGATACGGTTTGCTAGACCTTTCGCCTCCTCGTGGCCAACGAGAGCTCCGATATTAGGTACTAGTTTGAGCCCGTTGGTGCAGATTTGGCGCAGAAACAGTGGCCTCTAGATGGTATCGGACCAGGTCCTAACCGATATCGACCAGGAATGATTCAGGGTGGCAACAGGGATCTGCATCGAAGCATCGGAGAACCTTCGAAACGAAAACACCAACTTTTTTATATTGTTATGCTCTACACATCTAGACAAGATAACAGCCAAGTTTCGCCCAGAAGACGACGAGGTAAACTATGTGACCGTCAAGCTTTCCGCCAAGTCGGGATGGCGCAGAAGCGTCACAGTCAAGCGTTGACAAGCCGGAAACAAGCTTCCCGCTAAGCCCGCCAACGATGCAGCGAGTGATGCAGTGAATGATGCAGGAGACGTATGTACCAAATCAATAAATCTAGGTATTATCATAGACCGACCATTGTGAATTGCGTGACTGATGGCGAGATAAGCGTGCCTACACAGAGGACAGTCGTACGAACACAGCATACATGCACGCCATAGAACGCGCGACAGAAGCAAATTAACCGTTGGGGAACCCAGGACTGCGACCGTTATCCCCCACTCCTGACTTCTCTTTGTCTACTGTAAGACCCGACTGCCATATTCGAGTGGTTTGCCCGTCTTCCTTACTCTAAATAACGCACTAATGAGGTAAGGGGAAGCAGAACGAGGACTTCGAAGGGAAGGACCGAAGGTGCGTGTGCATAGTATGTTGCAAAATACACTGTCCTGTAGACCAACTGCTTGGTGCTCGATTAGCGTGGTCCTATCTGCATCATTTCCAAAGAGAGGGTCCGAGCAGGAACCGGAGAAGCCAATAGAATAGCCAGTTTCCACCCAGCCCACGAGCTAAGTCTGAAGGAACGAGCTAGGAAAGTAGCGCAAGCTACCAGTTATGTAGGAACACCGTGGACTTCAGCCGAGGGAGCTAATGAAAGGGAGGGAGCCCTTGTTCTGGTAGGTTACATCGAACCCCAGCTTACCTTGTAATCTACTTACCTGGGGATATTATGATATTATTAGGAGATGAGTATGGCGCGATATACGAGTCCCTTGACAACATAAACTCTCTCCATCCCCTGCCTGACTGTCACGAACACGTGGGTTTGCTATCGTTGTCTAAAGAGAATCTAGGTACTTACCGTACCTTGCGTGATGTATTTGGGGGTTAGTACGTAGATGGTAACAAGGGAAGATGTTACCCAAACCTATCTTGGCGCTTTACCGATAGTATGGTTCTTCCGTTTTAGGAGTTTACGAGTAATGAGGTCGTGACAATGAGTCGCGAGAAGAAAACTTGCGTTATCGCAAGGCGGTGATTAGGAGTAGTTGTGCCACAAGTCGAGACTGCGTAGTATCTTTTCCCCTCCCACGGGTATAACACCTTTTCAGGAGATGCCTAAGAGATAGTGGGAGGTCGGCTGGCTGCACATTGGTCTACGGGGTAGACAGGGGTATAAATTCAAATAGAATGCACTCACCATAAGTTCATGACGGAACAAAGCCGTAAAAGTAGCTGCGCGGCGTAAAGCACGAGGCATCGTTGGAACTGCTAGGCGAAATTCCGATAAGTCGTTGCTATCAAGCGCAAGGCTGGAGTTTGTTTGTTTGGTTTCAGCACAACTCTGTTGGTTTGCTTGCTTGCGGGCAGGTGGTAGATACTATGTACATATAGGTACGGTCATTCCTAATCAGATTTCTAAATCCCGTCAAGTATAACTACGACTAGCTCTTGATGTTCTAGCAGTGTTCCTATTCCAATTTATTACCGATCATTCCCTTTCAAGGCATAACCATCCAAGCTGCTGACCAGCATCGAGCCGGGATTGTTACTATGGTCACGTGAGAGAGGATAGGGCGTAAAGGTCTGGAAGACACGCAAAAAGAAACCTTGTTCTCAGCCAAGGAGAAGCCAGCAGATCCTCAGTCTTGTGCGCATAAACCTAAATTGTCTCCATTCATAAAGTTGCGCAAGCAGACATGTACTCGTACCATTGCATTGGTTGGTGGGATAGTACGTATTACCTAGAGAAAACGCAATACCAGCACACGTCAGAAAAACGTTGCTTGATAAGTAGTTCGGTTGAATGCGTCCACGCCATCCCCGATCTCTGCCCGATACCTCTATGTAACCACTTAGACTATCTAATCCCTAGGATGGTATTATAAGCTCTTAGTAGAGCGAGGCTCCGTATAACCTGTGCTTAGTGCGATTAGCCGTTAATTGTTGATATGGGCCCGTAGTATTCCGGGTAGCTCGGCAGCCACTAGATATGTTATTTTATTTTTATGTACATCTGTACAGATGTAGGCCATATACGCCCTATCCAACCAGTTGCTTACATACAGACAGACACTAGCAGTTCACAAGCACTTCTTTGTTACTACCTCTTCGGAGCAGTGCCCTAAACAGTAGGTAGGAATATCATACCTCGGGTTTAATTTATTCTCGACTATAAAACGTCGCCAAGCTCTATCCAGCCGCGGCTTGGCATCAGCCGCCCGACTTTTTCATGAAATCTACTACCTACGTCCCCGTCTTCGTAGAGAGATGCATTCTTTTTGGGTTGGCTACTTAATATAAATAATGACCACCACCAACAACGTCCTATAGTACCCACATCTCACCGGTGTTACTTAAAAGCACCGATCGCAACAATATGTAACTACATATATATGTACAGCATAAGAGCTGAAGCAAGGTCTACTTGACAAAGATCTACCTACAGATCTGTAATCAGAACCCAATTCACCCCCATGGCAAGCATCTACCGCCACTACAGTATCTAATGTTAGTGCATAGAACGGCCACAAAGGTTGCAGGGTAGTAAACCACGCGGGACGACCGTATTTCTACCATCAATATATATATATGCCTCTATCATAAATGACGCTTAGAATCGTATGTTGAGATCTTGGTTTTGCCCGCATCCCCATCGGAATTGATGGTTGTTTGCCTGCCTGCTTGCCACATGTCAAGTTTAGATGGGGGTATGATTTGCATTCTTCCAGTGCTTAGGTCCGCCCAAAATCCCTGAATTACCGGCGCAGGGAAATCTGGTCCGCGGTAACAACGCCGCAGTCGTACATAGTGGTTTACTCCGTGTGTACCCGCATGCTGACCGAAAATTGGGCGCACCCATAACCCCGCTTATTGGTATAGGTCGTGATGCTGTATAGTTATTTCCTGTATCTCGGCGGCACGGGTATTATTGCGTGCATATGACCAGACCATCATCACGGAGCCTCAATATCAGTTGCCTTTAAGTCCTTAACCACCTAAAACACAACTACGAGAAATTCGTGGACTACAACAGCCCCAAGAAATATGAGACAAACATTGAGATTCTCCAATATGCACCTGTCATTTTGAGGGGCTGGCGCCCAACCGTATCTTGCTCTCGCATACATAAAAGGCAAGAGATGCGGTTGGGTGGGCTGGAAAGGGTTGCGTCGGGCTGATGCTAGCTAACCTATCTAGCCCTGCTGTACCACTCACTCACAATCCAGCTGCAACCCCCCTCACGACCGCTCTTAAACAAGTGGACAGACTGTGAGAAGTGTAGAAAGGACTCCAACTGCAAGAGATGTATTTGAGAAAGGCTACAAGGCACCCCGCCGACCTTTTAATTATTAATCGTACTAACACCACGGCATTCGGCATTCATTCACTTCGGATTCACAGGCATAATCTGACCTCGCTCGAGGCATTCTGTCTCATTACCATTCCGTCCAACGTACACACATACTTATCTTCTAATTTCTATGAGCCATATTCACTGGGGACCAGGAAGAGGTCGGCTATCGATGGAACAACTGACACTAACGAGTTTATTCCCGTTCAAACGGAGCGGCAGGCATGGGTTTGATCGATCCTCTTTGTGGGCCGCTGTAAGCATCCGGATATTCTGACGAGCCGAACTTATTCATACACCGGCATCCTGTCCCTAAGCCTAAGCCCAATCTCGACTTTGACTAATACTTCCGTCAACTCACTCGGAGTTTCGCTTCAGAGCGGGAAACTCTTTGAGCTGCTGATATAGAGTCCGGTATTCTAGGAATTTGGGAATTCATGTAGAAACATACAGTTGTTTGCAAGTATTTATGACGAGATTAGGTTATTATAATATGATATTGGGTAAGTTGCCTGGGTTAGCCTTCGCTAATTTGATCTGTACGTAGGAATCGCACGCGACTCCTTGTGAGCACCAGCCCTACTACCTAACGGTTACGCGCAATGCATGCATAGGTCTTCTGATGGACTGATTGGAAAGGGCCTAACCTTTCCATCTGACAATATGGACACGAGTACAACATGCCACAGGTAGGTGGGTAGCATTTAAATCCCGGTTATGCTGTGAGACCCGGATTATGCTATGCTATTGTTAGAAATAGGAGTTAGTTATATAGACCACTCCACGCCTTCTACATGTATATACGGCATATATGTATGCCTCCTGCTATCTAAGTTACTCTGATAGGCCTGTCCTCTAAACCCTCTATTCTAACATCATTACTGCTACATCTAACCTTACTGACAGATATCCCACTACATCATGACTCTTAGGGTACTACGGTGGGCGTGGGAGAACTATGTAGGTATTACAAGCTTCATGATAGCTTTAGTTTCATTTACCCGGTTAGTGTACTATCTACTCTGTGCTACAAATCTAGTAAACCACGGAGATAAATAAACATTGTAAAATATGAAATCTCTATGCTGTTCGTCGTCGACTGACTACCTGGATACACACAGCAGGCTTTACCTATTGAACTTCCTCGGGGAGACAGGTAGGTACTTAGTTCCTGTCACGGATTAGAACTGCAACGCTGGCCCGCGACACTGGGACAAAAGTAATACGTAGTTAGGTCGGATTCCTTGACCTTGTATGCAGTTTATATGTATAGGACAGTGAGAGCCCCAAGAGTCTTTGGAACCTCAGGATGTCCCTTGTTGTGTAAGGCTAAATAAGCAGACGTAAACTCGATAATAAGGGGGGTATATTATGAGGTCTGACAGGGTTCAGTAATTGATAACTGGACGTCACGGGCCGTTCCATCGTGCAGCTTGCAGCTTTCAATATACATAATGAGATCTTATGCACTCTCCTTTGGGTGGTTATACTCATACCTACAAGTTATAAGTATAACTGCCTGGGTACCTAGTTCCAACGTACGTTCTGGAATTGACAACAACGGCTGGCTAATTATGGCCATACCCAGACGATCTTGCAACTCCCTGATTGAGTGTGTTTATTCGTGAAGTCCCTGTTGAGTTACCAAAGCCAGTCGTTGCGCCAAGACAAATGGTGAGCCTATCGGTTTGCTTGCTACTTGACGCGTTCGTTGCCTAGCAACCAACCAACCAGTGAGACATTCCAGACTACCTACAGATCTGCAATCTGTACCCCAGGTCTTATTGGAGACGCGCCACAATACCACTTCTGTACACCAATTAAATAACTATAAGTAAACATATTAGGCGGGGCTGTTTCTTGGCAGGGGTCCTAATTTGCTATGACTTCGACGTGACTGACGAAAATAATCAGCATTCATTGGTCTCCTGTTCGATATCAATGGCAGGTGAGATGGCGTCTTGACGGTGGCGATACGCGTGAAACTATACTGGATGAACAGAGGGATATGCATCCGGCACCGGAGAAGACGGTGTAGGTAGGTAGCAAATCGTCAGCACGGGAAAACAGGACCGTTATAGGTGGTGCGACACAAACCAGTAAGCAGACACTGACAGGGTGGATAATGCTGGCACTCGCCGTTTGCGATTTGCTGGATCGTAAAGCCGTACTGCTGTGTTGAGTCCCTGAGTGAGCTCGAATGCCCTTGTGCCACTCACAACGGGATAGTGCCAGGCAGATCACATGTACAGTATTGAGAGAGCGCGTACGTAGATATGCGCCGGCATGGAGGGTAGGCATTGGATATCGGCAAGTTGACAGGTTCTGCATGATGATAAGTAATTTACTCTACCGTAGGTATAGGTAGAGTCTGATAGAGTGGCATGCCCAAGAGCGGTGGTTACATGCTTGGTGATCACTCTAATTCTACATCAATAATCTTAAATCTTTTATGTTGATGGAACGTCGTTTTGGGCCAATTCAATTAAATCGTCGCTTGCAGGAGTGATGAGAGCATGGGGAATGCATACTACCTTCTGCTATACCTGCCTCATTTACGTCCCATCGTGACTTCCTAAACGATATTACGCGTTTAATAACCTGGTCCAGGTAAATGTTTCGGTGCCTTGACGAACACCCGTATGACCCCACAAACGGCTTCGTTATCACTAGGAGGCGTTTGTCAATGAAATAGCAAACTAGTTAACAACCCGTCATTGATTACCTGCTATCATAGGTCCCTGGGTAGTCAGGCAAGAAGCCACGTTTCGTGTGGGATGGACGGGACGAACCTCTTCGCCGTCACGAAACCCTTCCCTGGTAAGCACTTCTTTTGCTGTCGAATAGGCAGCAAAAACGAGTCGAGAGCGGAAGCCAGAGAAGCCCTGTCGTTGGTGCCCAAGATGTTTTTGGCTATAGCGCTGGCGGGGTGTCCTCGCTAAGAGCTTTGGTCCGCTCTGATTGGCGGATAATGTGGGGGCCTGCAAGACTTGGGGAGCTGTCACTGCTTGTCACTGGCTCATGCCTATTAAGTGCTTGCTGGAGAGCTTCCAATTGCAGGAGCTTGGGAAGGTCCCCATTTTATTTCCCTTATCAAAGTAAACATTATCCACAAAGATACACCGCAACACTACCAAGGTTCTTCTCTGGTTGAATGCGAGCGTAACCACGTCTATGTCGGTTTGTTGACGGGATCTACCGGTAGCGTTGCTGTATAGCCATTTGATTGATGATTTGGTCTACCGATACAATCAATAAAAACAAGGCTCATTGACCCATTCATCCGATTCATCTGCACAAGATCCATCCCATTAAAACTATCCGACTTGTGTATTTGGACTTGCCTTTTCCCCGGGTCACAGATCACGACCGAACCGAGACAAATGGTTTAGTTGGCGGTGGAGACTTGCCACTTGTGCATCATTGCTTGCGTTTTTTGCGTTTTGCATTTTGCGTTTTGCGATTTCTGTTGCTGGTACTGCCTTCATTTGCATACGATCGAGCGTTCCTTTCCATCCGCATTGCATCGTGCGAATTTTCTCATACCTGCATTTACAGCGCCTATCCCTTACAGTTGGTAAGCTATCGCCAATGGAACGCCATGGAATAACTCTCAAACACCTTCTTTAGAATCCTCTTTTCTGACTTGGGAGCGACAGCTGCAGCATTTTTGACGATGTTATGACCCCCCATGGCTCTTCAATGATACCCATTGTTTCCTGCGCAAATGTACCGATGACCGACTGGCTTCAATCTCGACGTCGCTAGCATATCTCATCTTGCTTTCAACGTTCAAACTTCTTCCCGCTACATACACATTGCCATCGTAGCAGGTCAATCGTCGTCATGAGCGACCAACCGCCGCCGCCGCCGCCACACGGCTCAAACCCTCGGCGGACGAACACAAACCTTCCACCGGGGAAATACGATATATTCATCATACCTCCTCATTCTTCGGGCGCCGGCTTCCTATATCTTCCATCCCTAAAGCCAAATGTGAACAGCTTTGCAGCAGGCTTTGCCTCTGCCTTGGTGTTGGTCGTGCTCTGCCAGAGCATGGCCCCTGCCTTCAAGGTCTGGTATAGTAGCTTCCAGGGCATGGGAAATATGGGCATGATGCTTTTGGTAGTCGCTGTTGGAGTAGGTGCTTGGGCCCTGGGCCGAACACAAAACGATAATGGCCCATTTCCAGGAAATGGCGGAAATACTCGCCATTCATGGAGCTATAACCCAGGAGGCGATGGGCATTCAGGTGGTTCTTATCCAGGTACCGGCCCACCACCAAACGCAAAATATCCCGACCCCGACGGTCCGCCTCCTCCACCGCCGCCGCACGGCTCTCCACCACCACCCCGCTCTGGTCCTCCACCAGACTCTACAGGGTCGGACGGGCCGAAGCCATCTTGGCAACAACGTCCTCCTGAGCCCGAGAACACAAAGGGCACTTGGGAGAAAGCAAGAGAGGAAACTCGACGTAAGGAAGAAGAGCGAAAAGCTAAGGAAGAAGAGAGAAAAGCTAAAGAGGCCGAACAGCGTAAAAAGGACGAAATAGCCAGACGGCTTAAAGAGCTTCGCGAGAAAGAAAAGCGGGAGGCGGCCAAGCGACAACGAGAAGTTAAGGAGAAACAAGAAAAAGAAGCTCGTGAAAGGGAGGAACGCGAACGACAAATGAAGGAACAGTTGGAAAGGGAAAGACGCATAAGAGAAGAGCGTGAGAGAGAATTACGAGAGGAGTTTGAAAGAGAGGCGCGCCTCAAAGAAGAACGCGACCGGGCGCTTCGAGAAAAGCTAGAAAAGGAAGCACAAGAAGCCAGAGAAAAGGCTGAAAGGGAGGCGCAAAAGGCAAGAGAGAGGGCGGAAGAAGAAGCGCGGAAAGTCAAGGAGAAACTAGAGCAAGAGCAGCGCGAGCGAGAGCAAAAGGAAAGGGAAGAGCGCATACGGGAGCAAATAGAAAAGTTGCGCAAAGAAAAGGAGTTGAGAGACACGAGGACACGAGAAGCGCGCGAGCGGAAACTTCGCGAGGATTTGGAACGCGAGAAGGCGCGAAGAGAAGAACTAGAGCGAAAAGCTAAGGAGCAGGAAGCTGCCCGAATAAAGGAAGCCGAAGCAGCAAAAGCGAAAGCGGCCGAAGAGGCAAAAGCAAGGGCGAAGGAGGCAGAGACTACGAGAAAGAGCACATATGCGTTCTCATCTGTAGGAGAGAAGACGAATCCATGGCCCAACGGGAAACCACCCACACAAGCCCCGTCTTCCACGAAGGCTCCTGCGAAGCCCACTCCAGCTCCGAGTACGGCTCCGAGTCCAGCTCCGAGTGCGACTCCCAAAGCGGCCCCAAGTGTGGCCCCAAGTGTGGCCCCAAGTGCGGCTCCAAGTGCGGCTCCAAGTGCAACCTCAAGTGCAACCCCAAGTGCAGCGGCGAGCAGCGCAAGGCGGCCGCCCCCGCCAACCGCCCAGTCATTCCGTGGCGCGGACGACGATGCATACTCATATCGCCCCTATGATCAACCGAGATCACACACTCGGAGGAGATCAGGCGAAACGATCTTTACAGAGTCCTCGTACGCTCCTTCCCAGTCTACCTCCAGAACCACACCGCCGCCATCGATGCGAGGGCCTTACACGACAAAAGACCCGGACAAGATTGTCATCAAAGCTGTTTACGGATTTCTCAATCAGTTCTCCAAGACACCTGCTTCTCAGCTCATGTCTGGTGTCGGACCTGTCACGGATGGCCTCATCTTACGCATAACAACGGAAGGTCTCTTCATTGACGACGACGTCCGAAGCGTCCCTCAACGAGAATGGGATGTGAAGGCTTGGACCCTCAAGTTCATGGAGGTATGGTGCCCAGTGCACACGTGTGCCGAATCCACCGCAACTCCAAAGCCCGGGAATAAGTCGACAGCTCGCTTCAAATTCTCGTCTCGCGGCCAAGCAAAGGCGCTAATGGGTGATGAAGCCGATGACTATCTGATAGAGCTATTAAGTGCATGCAAGGGCAACTGCCGCCTGGGAGTTCATGGAGGGTCTGATGCGGCATCGTCTCGCAGCTCGCAAAGCGTTGGCGAATGGAAGCGTCGCGGCTTACATGTCCTGCGCGCGACACTCAGAGACCAGGAGGGAAAGCGCTTCTTGTTTGTTCTCGGCGAAGAAGAAGGATGGAAGGTGGCTGTCGGCTTGCAGCGCTTGCGGAGGGGAACCCAAGTTCGCCAGCTCGGCCTGCAACCCATGTCTGTCATCGAGGCGCGCAACACTTTTGAGACTCTTGGATGGTAACTAGCTGATGGTGTTCAACCGAGCTAATGGGACTATATACCGTGGGACACTGGAATGTGAACTGGGCAAAGGCTTCCCAACCACATTCCAGGCGGCGCATGGTCTCGGTTTACTAAGCATCGTCGATGGGTGGCGTCTTTCGTTCTTTTGTTTTCAATGCATGGCGGAGCGAGGCTTACGGAGGCGTCAAATGTGAATTTGATTAAGATAAATGCATGATGGGTCGGATCGTGTTGAGTCGGGGTAGGTACCTAGGTATGCATGGTAGTAGAGTGGGGGTGCGAAGTGTCACCACGAAAGCAAAGCACGAAGATGTTTTAATAGAGAGAGCGAAGTGAAACTGACCGTTCCTCATATATTTTGAGCTTGAAAAGATATATAAGATAACCTACATTCTTCGAACTTTTTCTTCCTTTGGTCTACCTTGGCCATATATATCAGCCTTGTCTCTTTCGTCTACCTCCCGGGTAGATGTTATGTATAGTTTAACCACCAGCCGGAGCTCAGCTCCGTGTCCTGCTGTTGGTCCGTGATTAGGTAACCTTATCTAAGTATCATTTATTGTTATTAGTAGCCAGGTGGTAATGAAAGACGGAGCCGTTCGTTCTTCGTGAGCGACGAAGTTTGGTGCTTGATATGTGGTTTACCATTATCTACTACATTGTTCGCCTCACTTACTTTGACCTGGGTATGTACTTAGATATATAAGTATGTACCTAGGATGTAATAAGTAGGCTAGCATAACCGGCCCCAATATTCCAACGCTGTACATCGGAACACTGCATAAATATAGATATTTGCTTTTTCTCTTGCATGTGACTTGGCATTAGGACTTGAGTTTGTCGGCTTCGTGCATCAAGGTGGCACCTGATGTGGTAGTTTTGGCTTTCACCGCATGATAGGAGTAGGGATGGGGATGGAGATAATGAAGCTGTCTGTTTATCTATCTCTTGTATGTTCTAGACAAGCTAGCCATGAGAAAACCAATTGCGCCGTTAGGAATCGAACCCAATTTCACATATTAACTAACACCCTAGCAGACGGTCGCTGTTCTTCTACGAATAGGTGTATATGGTGAACGGAATCAGATGCTCATAGACGGAAGTTTAATACGAGAGGATGGAAAGCAGGGGGGAGTTGGAGGAAGAGAAGACCTTATCAAAGCACGCCTTCTCCTTTTCAACGAACCTCGGGTTCCGAGAAGCAATTTTAATCATGGCCATATCGAACGCTGGATTTAGGAGTGTAAGGAATCAGGAAATAGAGGAGATGAGGAGATTTTACCATTGTCCACTGCCCCCGAAAAATTCTCTAGCCTGGTTCTACGAGACTTGTCAGGTACTGTTCTGGTATGATGCGTTCAAAGAAGCTGAAGACACGTTACGTCGACGAGAGAGTTGCGACACTATGCTCGTGCTTTAACTCGACAACACTCCATGATCCACTGTGGTCTTCTGAAAAGACTTTTCGTCCGAGGGACAAAGGACCGCGACACAGGACTTCTGGGCTGGGAAGATTGAGATCACCAACGCGAAACTTGCGTTGCCACTTCCCGTCTTCTAGCAGCCATCTCTCGGCGGCGAATTGATCGCCTACTCTAACTACTCCTTGGGAGTATTCGCCGAGACAGACCAACATGCCACGCTGCCCCTGTTCGTCGTTTTTCAATTCCAGCACGACGCACCCCGTCTGCTGCTGCTGTTGCGAACCCCCATCGCTCCTTACTTGAAGGGGGTCGATATCGGACCAGACTTCTTCATAATCAGTGAGTCTTCCCGTGGCAGGGTTCACCATCCTCCCCGTTTCCAACGTGCGGTCATCGCTCTGCGGGAAGATATCCCCTTCGTCGACGACGTCTTCTGGCGTGCGAGATCGGGAATCCACAGCGTGTCTCCAGGCTGAGTGACGCACACCATTCCGAATTTCCGAGGACGATACCCCTGCAAATGCCCAGTCAAGCTGTGTTGACAGTTGCTGATTGGGGCCCTTCAGAATACGGATGTCGACGAAGCGGTGCTCTGGTGATGTCAGGACTATTGTGGAGGTGGGCTCCGAGGCAGCATCCGGCAGCCATCGGATTGATTCTCTGATAGATATGGACATAGCTAATATTCGCTTTATATCTATATGCAAAGAAGGGATGATACTCGTGCTCTTAATTTTCGGTTTAAAAAGCATTGGCTCTGCTAAGGGTGAACAAGACCCCATAGCTATCTGTAGTGGGGTCGCAGAAACCAGACCCCGCCAACTCGATGCGACAGCAACTCGACGTTGTATCATCTATATTACGCGTGCCTAATAATAATAGAACTTAGTATTAACACTAAAGCTTATAAGTCTTTATTCTAAAAACTATACGCGGGGCTATCTAATTCTCAGGATGGAATTTACTCTTTAATCTTTTTGTTTTCTTGGTGTTGAGTTTTTCGTTTAAATGTAACCGACGTCGACACACGTTAAATTTAAAGCACCAACTTAAGTTATGCCATTAGCGAGGCTCGGCTAAGATGTCCCTCCTCGAGTACTACCTTCACCAGTTCCTGTTTATCGCAGAGTCCCAACAACCTCACGATTCTAGTTTCATTATCCTCACTTTGGGTAAGGTGACATTCAACTCGGGCCCTAAATTGTCCCCGGCATACGGTAATATGCGGGATTGGCTCGCAGTCTCTTGTATGACTGAACTCCACGATGCTCGCTTCCTTTGTTTGAGCTTCCCTATAATATGTCTTGGCAAATTGGGTACGTCGCAACGTTAAGTACTTATTTTAGTATTTTGAGAACACCATCATTAAACTCAAGATCATCTTACATAGAATATGCTACTCAAAGTTTCTAATTAGATACGCATGGATTCGCTTAGCCGGCGCCCCCAGAGGTTAAGCGGCGTTCGTGTCCACGCGTCCCCTGGCAACCGAACGATACGTACGCACATATAGTATCGCATTTAACATTACACCCGGCTATAGCAGTACTTGGTGTGTAAAAGCCCACGAAGATGCCTTTCACGGCCAGTAGCTTCGCCTCGTACTGTGGTCATCTCATCTTGTACCCCGACCTGGTTGCAACATTGGCGGTCACGAAGCACTTGTGTAAAACTTACTATCGTCTCTTAGGGCGGTAGCAAGATCCTGAAAGGTTTCATCGTGCAGTATTATTCAAGCTGCTTATCATGTTCTTCCGCCGCGTTGCTATCGGTCTTACCGTATATACGTTTAAAGAACCCCTATCACCTTATAGCGCACCACCATGCCGGAATGGCTTATGGCTAACAATACCGTATTAGGTCTTTTGAAGCAGTATGTGAAGGGATGAAGAGATTTATGCCTATATTGGGACACTGAGCACCCCGACTGGATCATGTCTGTTGTCTTGACAATTCGAGGCATAAGAAACAAAGGAGGAAGCGTAGAGAAGAAGAATCACGATCTATGCATCCAGGTGAGGGTTGAATTCAACACGACCCTATATGATTCTGCAATTGATGGAACCTCCTAATGTGGCTTAGGAGTGAGTTTCTATCATTAGGTCTAGAAGATGCAGATGCAACAATCCTCTGCTATTCTAACTCTGACTTTCTTATCTAAAAAATTCACCAACCCACATCACTTCCATATGTATAATCAAAAGGATACAGATGTAAGATACCCTAGTAATTTCACGTTGGGGCAGACGCAACTGCACTCGGTTCGACATTGTCTGGGCGATCCTTTACAATTGTCGAATTGTTACTCTACATGATTAGTAGCGATGGATGGAGATGAGTTGATTATTTCATTCACACCGTCCTTACAGGGCTGGCATGATATATATAAGTTGCGGCATTCGCAGTTCGTAGACACATTCATGATGCGAACCACAGGCTTCCGCATACAAGGTCCTCAAGTTCAGCACGGCAACACTATATTCAACTATATCTCTCCCGCTTTCTAGCCCATCATGGGGTCCGATCTTGAACAAAGCAAATACCCTGTGTACGAGGGCGTATGGACTAACTGGTCTCGCGGTCGCGTACTAGGGGCCACTTTGACTCTCAACCGGCAGGATGCGGATCTCCTGATCGCGTTCACTGCCTTCTTCGTTTCACTTGTGGCAACGCGGGTATGGAGAATTATCTGCTTCATTGTTCACCGCATTCGCTCCACGGACAAGGACCAAAGGACTATCCACCATCAACACCAGGTAAGAGCAAAATAGGCCCAATCGGTCGAATGATTGTTTGCTAGAGCACTTGTCTTTCTTTCTTATGCTTGAGTCAGCTGTGCAGAGATTAATAAGTTTGACTACAGGTGATCCTACGCAATGCATCTACCCCAGAAGATGGGTTTGGGCTGCTTCTGAAACTCTCCTGGGTGAATCGTCGCTCAAATGGCCGTCTCGCACCCCTTTCTATGGCCATAGTGGCCGCTCTTTGTATCGCAGCATTCACCGTTGCCGGTGGCTACTCGTCGCAGGTTTCTACGGCGTTAGGTGATGAAGTATTAATCGAAAGTGCCAACTGCAGATCCATAGTCCACAGCTTCAACATATCGGATCCAAGTGCGCCCACAAGGAGGGTCCTTTGGTTCTCCGAGTGGGCTAATAACGCGGCGAACTACGCCCAACAATGCTACTCGACCGACAACTCGGGTTTGGTCGACTGCAGACGTTTTGTCACCAAGAGAATCACCAGTCAGATTGATACTGAAGCTGCCTGTCCATTCGAGGACGGCATATGTCGAAACAGCTCGGGGAACATGCGGATCGACTCTGGCTATCTGGATAGTCAAACTCATTTTGGCATAAATACGCCTCCGCATCAACGAATACAATTCAGAAACGTGCTTCACTGTGCGCCGCTGTCTACCACCAAAGTTAAAAGCGAGAGAAAGTCTTCATTGGGGTTGTTGACGGTATATAACTATGGAAGTTTGTTTTCTATCAATGGGAAACTGGACTATGTCTATGCGGCACCTTCTGTGGAGTCACAGTATACCACAATATTCTCCGAGGACGTTGGGGCGTCCTATTTGAACTTTAACTTGCAGTAAGTTTAGCATCTATCTAGATCATACAGCAGGGGCTCGTGACAAGTCGGTTGCAAGTATTCCTGTACAGTCCTGCTGATTCCAACCTTACAGAGCGTTGAGAGCCACGTTCAGAAATAGGAAACTGCACTGGGAAACTTCGAACTTCGCCCCGGCCGAGTCGCTCACTCGGACTGACGCAGAATTGTATCTCGTGTTTTTGTCAGGAGACGGTGTCTTATTTTTCGAGTCTACAGAGGATGCGTGGTACCAGATCGCACAAACACCTATCAAACCACCACTGCCTGACGCCTATGTTTCGCCTCCTGACGTGTTTCTGCCCCTGGAGCCTGCATCGCCGCTAGGATGTACAGACCAGTACCAGTTCTGCAATCCCGCCTACCAAGGTGGCCGTGCTTGCGGCCCGTTAACCGGCCTATACGATGCTATCGCTGGCGCTGCCCCTTTGTTTGACACTAGCATTGAGGAATACGTCAACGACACTATACAGGCGGATTTAGCAGCTCGGTTTTTCTACTTCTTGAATACGCTGTCTGACGGGACAACCCCTGACATCCTCCAGACTCTCGGACCAGCGAGTCTGTCCTCCCAGGTCAACCTCTCAAACACTGCGCAAAGCTATGTCGCAGACAACCAATGGCAACTCGATGTCGTTCATTGGTGGGATATCTTGATGGCCGGTCGTCAATCCCTGTTCCTCGACGCAGCATATACTCCAGATGGCCCGGATGTTGCGAATTACGCAAAGTTCACTTCACCAGCTCAGGTCGACTTGTGTCATAATCAGGTAATGACACATCTCCCGGTAATCAACTCTAATAAACGTCTAACGGTCATGCTTAGAAAATGAGGACTACTACGCACGCTTCTTTCAGTAGTAAGTAGTCTTATGCTCGTGCGTTCCGGTTCTGGGCAAATGCAGTGGCAGCGAACGCTAGCAGCACCTAGTCCAGAAATATCACCAAAATCATAAGGAACTGCTAACATCACCTTGCAGTCTTTGGTCTTCTCTTCACCTTCATCGCCGGCTTCCTCCTTGTCCTTTATTCGTACATTCAAGAGCCGTTATCGGCTCTTCTTTACAAGAAAAAAGGACGGAAGCCGTACCAGAATCTCGAATGGACTACCAATGCGACGCTACAGCTACACCGCCTAGCACATGAAGAGGCGGGCTGGGGCACGTGGTCAGATTGCACCGAGTCGGTTCCAGTTACGACGAAGGACAACGATGTACTGGGGCTACTCGATATCTTAGATCCGAAGCACCCTCGCATTTGCCCGCCGGTCCCTAAAACTAGCGATACTAGCGAGATTGAGCGTCGAGCGTCCGTGTAAGATCAGAGCTACTGTATACTCGAGGACGGATTCGCGATATTAGAGGCTGACGAGCGCGAAATAAGAGGTTTGCATGGCTCTGGTACGTACTGATGCTTTGAGCATGAGCAGCAGCAGTCAGACATGGGCACTTTATGACGGCGGTGCAGGCTGTGATGATAATTGTAAGTGGGCTTGTTGGTCGTACTGAATGGAATAGGGTGTATTTGCGATAGACTCTGGTTTCTTTCACTTGTGTTGTACATTAGCATTGCTACCTCAGAGTAGCTATAATTTGATATTAAATACAGCTTTACTACCCCTTGAGGGCCCCGAGAGCAACATGCTTCACGCTGTTTCTCGCATACGGCACTCCCGGAGAAGCAGAGCTGAAGTTCAACGGAGCCTACAGGATATATCAAGGTTTAGGAATTAAGATCATAACAGGTAGGTATTCAATCGGTACTGGAATATGAACCAAGTTGTAACATGTGGCCGAATAGAAAACCACCTGTCATAGCATAGCAATAGGCGGGTCACATAGACACCGATTGCCGACCTTCCGGCCTTGCCTGCTTCAAAGCTATTGGTGGGTTTGCCGTTTCTAGGCACATAGACAATTCATGCAGTCGAAATAAACACAAAAAATCCTGTAACCAATGCCGGCTATCTAGTCGGACTCAGTACTGCTGTGCGAACTTACCTGAAAAACTCATTCCGAAAGTGACGGCATCTTCGGCAATGGCGCGATTTTTGGGAGCCGGTGGTTTGGGAGGTTTAAAAGGGCCTGACTAATACTAGGAACGCAGTGTTAGTGCAGAACTAGTGCTATGGCTGTTGCTCCACCAAATTTCTCGCCAAGACTGATGACTTCTAACTTATTTTAGTGTAGTAGTACGTTAACATCTGAGCATTCATCCGTGATTAAGCACATATCGAGAGACCCTGCACCTTGAGGCGAGATACCTAATTACCTATACCACCAAGAAGCGTAAATTCTGCTCTCAAGATACTTATTTTTCCTTGTGCACTTAGCTGCTTATCGAACTCCTCCGACTACATCTCGTAGAGAGCTTAAAGAACTCCTCTTGTTGTTTGTCGACTTGGGTTGCAACCGCGGGGGAAACAAAAAGAAAGGAATAAGATGTTCCGCCACAGCGTCCGGCGGTTCGCGACCACGGCTGCGCGCAAGGCCGTGGCTCCTGCTGTTGCGCATGAACCTAGTCCGTACACAATCGCCGTCTCGAAAGTACAGGGTGTGGCGAATGGGCTTACCGGAGGTACGTCTTTTTGACCGCTGTTCCTTTGTCTTTCCCGTTCCGATCATCGGTGCTTCTTAGACGTGATTCGGACCATTGTGTGTCTATGAGACAAGAGCTATCGGCTATGAATCTATAATCTCATACTATGTTTATTTGTTTGCTATACCGCCGATCTCATTCATCGCGATATTTTCCACGGGGACAATGCCACTAACAAATCCTTCCCAGCTATCGGCAATACGCCTCTCATAAGGATGAACAAGCTCTCCGAGGAGACGGGTTGCAATGTCCTGGGCAAAGCGGAATTCATGAACCCAGGCGGATCCGTTAAGGACCGCGCAGCCCTCTACGTGGTGAAAGACGCCGAGGAGCGCGGCCTGCTCAAGCCCGGCGGGACCGTCATTGAAGGGACGGCAGGCAACACGGGCATCGGCCTAGCGCACGTCTGCCGGTCGCGCGGGTATCGCCTGGTCATCTACATGCCGGACACGCAGTCGCAGGGCAAGATCGACCTGCTGCGTCTGCTAGGCGCCGAGGTGTACCCAGTGCCAGCGGTGGCCTTCGACAACCCAGAGAACTACAACCACCAGGCGCGCCGCCACGCCGAGCGCCTGCAGCGCGAGACGGGCAACGCCGTCTGGACCAACCAGTTCGACAACACGGCGAACCGCCGCGCGCACGTCGAGACCACGGGCCCTGAGATCTGGGCCCAGACCGACGGGAAAGTCGACGCCTTCACGTGCGCCACAGGCACCGCGGGAACGCTCGCGGGAACTACGCGCTACCTGAAGGACGTGTCGGGCGGCCGCGTCAAGAGCTACCTGGCCGACCCTCCGGGGTCGGTCCTGCACTCGTTCATCCAGTCGGGCGGCAAGCTGGCCGAGCGCAGCGGCGGCAGCATCACCGAGGGCATCGGACAGGGCCGCATCACGGACAACCTGGCGCCCGACCTGGAGCTGCTTGACGGCAGCCTGCACATCTCGGACGAGAAGAGCATCGAGATGGTGTACCGGTGCCTGGACGAGGAGGGTCTGTACCTCGGCGCTAGCAGCGCGCTCAACGTCGTCGCCGCCAAGGAGGTCGCCGAGCTCATGGGTCCCGGCCACACCGTCGTCACCATGCTGTGCGATGGCGCCTATAGATATGCGGATCGCCTGTTCTCGCGGAAGTGGCTCGAGAGCAAGAACCTGCTCGGAGCTATCCCGAAGCATCTGGAGAAATACATTGTTCTAGCGTAAAAGAAAGTTCGGGGTTTTACAAAGAGTTCGGAGGAGAAAGACTTGAAACAGGAGTCATGGGCATATGCGTTATAGGTTGTGCGACATCTGCGCAGCTACCACGACGGATTAAATAAAGATGGGTCATTGTATATATCGCCTTGCTATACAATTTATATACATGTACAACACAAAGTTAAAATTGGTGGTATTACAATAGGGGGCTTCCGCTTTGTTGTTGGAAATGCAAGCGAATTTAATCGTCCTTCGTTCGCCTATGCATCATAAAACCTTTTATAGATGTAACTACCCCTCCGACTATCATCAAGATTCTGACGCTTCTCGTTGATTTCGGCTGCCAGCGTTTCACGACGTGCCTGTAACTGGCTCGCGAGTTCGGGCTTGACAACCTTGATAGCCTCGTCAAGGCTATGGAGCATGGGGGTGGCAAGAGTCACGAACTTGCTTGGGCTTCGTAGATAGTGCATGCTGGCGTCACGCTTATATAGTTCGGGAGGGTCTAGTTCCATCAGAGCCTTTCCCTCAGGCCACAACGCCAGGATCTCCCGTGCGTGCTTGTGCACGAGGTCCATGACCTCTTGGCCAGCCTCGTGCCGTGCAGCCAGAGCGGCGGCGAGATGCATCGGTGCAGCCAAGGCTATGGGGTGGCGGCCCAGCGCGATCTCGCCGGGAACGGGCTTGGCATTCTTGCGACGCTTCGGCTGATGGGCTTCCTCCTGCGTCATCTCGAGCACCATCGTGGCCCAGCGCAGAGCCTTCTGCGTCTCCTCTAGGTCCCAGTCGGAGTCGAAGGCCTTCATCTGTACATGGTGCAGGGTCTCGTTGACCTTCTCGCTCGTGTTGAGCTTGAAGCCCGTGCGGCGGGCGCTGCGGGCACAGTCGATGACCTCGAAGATGCAGCCCTTATGCCCCGCTAGGCGTACGATCTTCTCCTGGACATCATCCCTCAGCTTGCGTTGGGCATTGGCGAGTCCTTCGAGGAGCGGCTTCAGGTTGGCGTAGTCTTCCTTCGTCTCGAACTTGCCGACGGCCTCTGTTACTTTCTTCCGGGTATCTGGCACATCTTTCTGTGGGTTCTGATATCGGAACTTTAAGATCTCGCCGTCGATCTCGATGACGATGGGATCTGACTGGAGCCTCTTCTCCCATTTGGGCGAGTGGATCTTCTTCTGTTGCGACGAGTGGAGGATGGAAGGTAGGATGATATTGTTACGGATTTCGTTTAAGAGGGCATCAAGGTCGGGTGAGGATGTCTTTGTAAAATGCGTGATATTTGCTGGGATTGAATTAGTACCAAATCTTAACCTAACAGAGAAAAGAAAGTACGATGGAGAGATCACACATACTATCTCGTCGTGACGTGGATGTAAAGCTTCGTTGCTGTTGACCAACGACGCTTATCCTCCTTGCTGCGACCTCGAATGCGACTGTGTATGCGCCATTGCTGCTAGCACAGAAGGTGCTCAGCACCGATTTTCTCATCATCTTGCGACTCTATCCAGCCGCTCCCCTATCCAGCCTGGTTGATTCGGAGTGGATTGCTGTGAAGAGAGTTATTCCGTATCAATGATATCTCTAATGTCACTTGAATGGTGTATAACTCGTTTGTCCATAATAAAGTTTCCAGGTCGAGAAATAACACGCTAAGAAGCGACACTAACTGTAATGGGTTAGACGTAGCCAGGGGTTCAGCGCAACAACATTTCTCCACCCTATCAACTCGAAGTTCACTGCGCGAGAGAAGGCTAGTCTAGGTACCTAAACCACCCCCCTGTAATAACGACCTACGACAACTTTTCGAGAATGTGAACGTTGTCGAGAAGGTTTCAAGCCATTTTACAACATACTTTCATCGCCATGCTCACACAATCCGCTCGGCGGCCACTTGGCGCCTGGAAAGGCGTCTTGTGGTGCGCCCGACAACAACGCCGCACACCTTTGATACGCACAATGGCAACCGAAACGACGCCTACGAGCTCTGCTACTTCAGAGCCTCCACCAACACCAGCAGCAACACCGATACCGTCTCTCCCTACACCACATATGTGTATGTCTCCAAGCCTAGACTTTCTCATTCTATACGCCAGGGAAGCGTGAATTGCCATGAAGCATGTGTCCTTTGCCTGCTACCCATCTTCCAACCACGTCAAAAATCCGCTATAGATACTGACGACTCCAAACAGACCGCCTTAAGCCAAAAAACCCATATACGCCCACCCGGTCCCTATTCGCAATCTACCCGCAGGCGCGTTCTGCCAAAAAGTCCGTGCCTTCGCCTCTACTATCGTACCACGAGCAGCAGATCCGGCGTCTAGACCCCACGGGGTTGCGGACCGCGCTCTTCTCACGCAAGAATCGAGACGGGCCGAAGCCGGGCGACGTGCTGCAGGTGACGACACGGCGCGGGGAGCCGTTCTCGGGCGTGTGCCTATCGATCCGCCGGCGGGGCGTCGACACCGCGATCCTGCTGCGCAACCACCTGACCAAGGTCGGCGTCGAGATGTGGTACAAGATCTACAGCCCCAAGGTTCTGGGCATTGAGATCGTCTGGCGCCGGCCCAAGCGTGCCCGCCGTGCCCGCCTTACCTACATGCGCCATCCCAAGCACGACATGGGTAACGTCGACCACCTCGTCGCCTCCTGGCGCCGCACTCGCAACGTCTTCAGCTCCAAGAATAGTAAGGCGGGTGCCGGCGCTGCCGGTAAGAAGGCTAAGCGGTAGACCTTTTATCAGGAGGAGGAAGAAGTCACATGTTCATCTTGAAAGACCAGGTCCCGAATTTGGAACCGGGTCGATTTCTAGATGGTTGGCAGATGCAAAAACGGTGATGGGAGAAAACAAGATACGGGCAACTGAACTCGCGCCAGGAGTTTCGTCTCACGACATTTTACCTACTAAAAGACCCTCTAATCAGCGACGAAGAAGGTGGGAGAGCGGGACAGCTTGGTTCATGCTAGGCAAAAAGGTTCCCGAGATGTAAATCTTGTACATAAATAACTGTAGACATTGTACTACCACTACTACTATACTCGAGAAATCATTAAATACGCCTACTTCCCGAGTAGCCCATATTTAGTACTCGAGTACATGTCGTCCCTTCCATCGAGGATATGTGGCTTGGGTGAAATGATTTAACCTACCTAGTAGGTAGAGAAAAGGTGCTACCTACATAGTGAAAGGCACCCTTTAGCCCGGGCCAATCCCACTATCGTGAATTTGACTAACCTGACGCCTTGACACCCTCAGCCCTTAGAATCGTTTACGTACTCCCACCACCATAGCTGCAATTACGGCTCCGTTATTCCAATGCTAGGAGTCTTCATTAAAAGTGTTTGGCCCTAACGAAAGGGCTATCAAAGCCCGCGAGCCACGCAGCTTGCAGAACCAGTGGTTAGTACAGAACGAGGTGGGCTGCCTCTTTCTCGCGTCGCAGGCCTTCGGCCATCTTAACCCCGACGTGGTTCCGCGCGTTCTCGGTTGACATGCTGCTAGGCACGGCCATTTCCGCTGGATCCTACAAGAATTGATACCCGGCGAATTATTCACCGAGAAGATAACAGAAGAGGATGGGGAGGTCTTCGAAAAACCTAACGGGAAGTTCGACAAGATGTCTCCGGCCGAGAAGAGAGACATCATAGCCCAGATGATACACCTATTGAGGGCGCTGCAGGACTACCGTCCTCCTGACAATATTAAGGGCTGGGGCGGCGTAACTTTGATCCTCACTTGAGGAGTACTATAGAGGTCATTCGAAGGCGAAACTCGGCATTGCTAATGGCAGCCGGCTTATAGAAAGCTGGCATGTCAACGGCGTCAGAGAACAAATAGACGCCTTTATCGAGCGTGGCTTAGCAGCGCAATTCTTTAGTTTGACCTTCAAGGACGAAAGGGCACTTATACACGCAGACTTTAGTTCGTAACCCCCTTCCTCTTCCCTTCCAGCCTTCTCCGAGTCTTACATAACTTTCACAAGCCACCGATAATATGCTCTACGACCCCGAGACAAACCGCATAACAGCTCTCTTCGACTTTGGCTTTCCGCCATTTCCCACCTGGCGTGCGAGTTCTTCCATTCCTTTAGCAACACCGGTGGCGGGCTAGAGGGCTGGAATGGCGACAAAACGCCAGAACACCAAGAATCCGCTACGCTCCAGGAATTCCGGCTTTCGGGGAAGTTCCCATCGCCTCTGCCGGCTCCAGTGGGCACAGACAGACGCCACAATGTCGACCGGGAGCTCTTGGAGATGTGGGAGGCAGAGCTGCAGAAGACCGATGTAAAGGTGTGGCCGAGCAATATTGCGGGAATCTGGAAGCTGGCGGACGTCGAGGAGCTACTAGGTTGTCTTACGCCGTTCATGCTGACGAATGAGGATTATCTGGCGTTTAAGTCCGGAACTGAGCCACCGGACGTACTGGAGAGGGAAGAGCGAGAAGGAGCTTATGGCTTTGCTTGAGCACCTTGGATACTAGACTAACCTGGGTAACTATAACTTACTTAGGTAGGCACATAGGTTAGGGAGGTTAGGCAGGTAGGTTATTTGGAAGATTTGGAAAGATACCTATAAACGGATAGATTATCTGAGGTAGCAGTCCAGTCGTCAGAGAGGACATTTAACCTACCTAAGCTAGGGTTTATTGCCTACCTTAGGTACTTGCCTAAACACTCGCTCACTCACTCAAGATCTCATACATATTTCAGACACTATCGTGAGCGATCAATTCTCCCGAGCACTTTTTTTAAAAAAAAAAAAATTATAAATAAAAATAAATAAATAAAAATCAGGCAAAGCGTCCTTGCATCTTACGTTACTCTTAGCTTTCAAAGATATGACGTGGTCCTATCAGGGCTTTATACTAGGATGAGTCACAAGTTAGACTATCTCCCTTACTTGAAGCCGGCGAGGAATGAGAGTAATGTAGAGACTCTATCTAAGTTAGTCTGTCTTGACTCGTGCTTGTCGGGTATTGGTAGGCACTCAGCAAATGAAAGGAAGAAGAAAGAAGAGCCTTTCTTTTTTCTGCTCACCCATCACTCATAGTATGAAACAGCCAGTGCATTAGCTTTAGACAGAAACAACAACACAGCACCACGCTACGCCACAATTTCCATCACTTTATCCTCGAATCATCACAGGTAAGTAGGTTAGGCAGTCTCGCTTTCAACAGCCCATCACCGTAACAGCAAGGGACGAGAGTCTAACCTGGCCTTGTTCATGCTAAGTTAGGTCGACAGAGAAAAAAAAAAAAAAAAACCATACCCACATGCTCACTCTGCACTCCAAGAAGTAAGTAAATAAGTAAGAGACTCACCAAGATAGATAGGTAGGTAGGTGGGTAGGTAGATTTGCAGAAGACTCGGTGCACCCTGAAGAAGAAGAAGAAGAAGAAGAAACTGACGTACCTATACGCAGTATGGCTGGTTAGCCACGTTAGACACCTATCACATTCTTCTGCCTTTGTTTTATATTTATCTAGGCGGCCTGATATTTACTAGCTATCACAGAGTCGATTGATTTATAGATTCTTTGATTATTTATCCCCTATTTTGAGAACCTTAAGCATGCATGAAAAGTTTCACGCAAACTGGGTGAGCATGAGTGAGCATGAGTGAGCATGAGTGAGCATGGACCATGCCCGTCTCCTGCTAATAGTTAAATAGTTAATACGCAACTATGCTATGCTATGTCACCTCACTTGAGGAAAGAGAGAGCGTGTGTGTGACCAGAAGGACTGGATAGATACCTACTTAACCTAGTAGGGCACTTCTCATCAAATCTCAAAACGCTGGAGTTATAGAGTAATTGGGCTAAAAGGGCGGCCTTCCTATCCACTACCTCACCATGTGAAAAAAGCATCCACCATAATCATGTTTCCCTGCTATCTTCGCTTTTAGACCGAAAGAACGAAAAAAAAAAATTGCGGATGTTCATCCCCAAGGCGTGAGCCCCCACCTCCTTTACTGCTCGTCTATCCGGAGAAAATGACCCACTCTATCATGCGTATCTATCTATTTCTCGAAAGGCCTGTTCTGTCGGCGCCGTGGTGACAAGTGTCGTTGTCGAGAAATGTGCAAGTGCTTCGTAGGCACTAAGTTAGTCTAGCCGGCTGTTCGGTCTGCTACTCAGGCAATTATCTCGCCTCCATCTGGGCTCCAGAAAGAGGGCAGTAGTCATGACTTGGACCGCCTATCTTCTACGGACGGTTCGTCTAAAGTAAAGGATTTAACCCGCGCGGCATTGAGCCGTCCGGACGAGAAGCTCACTCGGCCTAAAGTGCCTCTTCTCCACTAAGAGTCCAAGGTTGGTTGCGTCTCCGCTCTCTGAGCTCTTGAGCTGCCGGCGCTTGTGTACTTCCTCAACGTCTCGGGCCGACCAGATGCAGAAACTTGATCGGACTTGGTTTCCGACTTGGCTTCCGACTTGCCAAATGAGTACGACGGTCCAGGATGCCAAAGTCCAATCATTATGCTGCGGTGGTCCACGCTGCGCGTACGGCCGCTTCGTAGACTAGATGGCCGTCGTTCACCGGAGGGGAGTGACAATGCAGATTGCCGTCGCTGCAATCTCAGCTCAGCATCCTCGGCTTCCTTGCGATTGAGATTCTCGCTCGGTAGCAGAACAGCCCGATCGAGGCCGTAAGGCAGGCCACGATGGCGACCGCGGATCATCATGGCAATAATGACTAGCTTTCCGACAACACTGAATTGCGAACATAGTGATGCATTCACGCCTGGGTATCCCAGGCTTAACCCAACGGTGCCATACGCGCTGACGACCTCGAATAACAAAGCAAACATGGAAAAATCCCCAGACATGAGACGTCCTCCCTCCGAAATGGTGAGAATGAAGTACCCCAGGAAGACATACCACAAATCAAAAGAAAGCTGGCGGCGCAAATGTGTGCCTACGTAGGAGATACTTCCCTGGTTCTCATCGTCGACGTCATTAGCGGCTTCGTAGACACCGAGAGATTGCTCCTCGTACACATTCGTTCTGCGAATCGAGATGGCGACGGGAAAAACCGAGATGTACATCATGATCAAATAGGATGTCTGTACTGCCGGGTGGAGCTCCGCAAGGTTGAGACATGAAAATCCAGCAGTCCGGGTCGATGCGGCCTGGAACCAGCCGTCCAAGAACCGGATATTCAAGGGAAGCTGAGAGACAGGACCGCGGCCAAACTATGTGGAGCAAAGTCAGTGAAATGAAGAGAGGTCAGTTCATTGACAATGCAAACTCACGTCTAAAACTATAAACAACAGCAAGTCGAGGCCGTTTAGAAGGCAAAGGATGAAAAAGAGCCACAGATTAGCATTAGCAGGGAAAAGCAGCGTAAAACATCTCCGGGGATGGTCGAGCAAGAATCGGAGCTCTTCCCAGAGACCCGAGTTACGCGGCACAACCAGAGACGCAAGCCAAATCATAAATCGTAGCGCAACGGGAAACCCAGTGTTACCCAAAATGATGAGGAACGACATAATTAGCAATGGAAATATCGCCGTGTTGAACGAATTCATGCTGTCAGGGGTCAGAGTAAGCCCGAGATCCATGAAGGCCGAATTGGCAGTCCAGAAGCCCCACCACACCGGATTGATGCCTTCAGACCTCAGCAATGCACTGTAGGTCGGGTTATTGTGAACGATCCAAGGGACGATAGTGACGATGCCAAAAAGACTGTAACCAAACAAATAGATGATGAGAACGAGTGCTAACGTCTTCAGGGAACGGTATTCGATGCCGCCTAGCTCATCTCTTTGCTCTTCGGTTAGATCGACAAATTGGGAGTTTCGTCCTATCGTCGGCTGCCAACTCAAATAGGGCATTGGATCCTCGTCTTTGCCCTGAGTCAAGGCTGACTTGATGCGACGCAGAGGATTCATGCGCCGGCGGAAGGTAGATGATGTCTCGGTGCGCTCAAGTTCATTTTCACTCTTTCTCCGTTTTCTACGCCTCAGATCGCCGACAACATGTCGCGCTGCCTCCAAGTCCTCCACCGCTTCTTCTGGTATATGAACCTCCTCCCTTCTGGGGTGTTCTGGCTCAGCAATGGTAATTGTTGGTTGCCGCTCCCCGTATGGTAGTGGCCGGTGTCCCACTTGCGGCGGTTCCAAACTCGACTCTCGGCGCCGGCGTGGCTCTTGTGGGTCATATTCGGAATCTTCGTCCAGCTCCTCGGGTACTGCTCCCATGTCGGCATCACGAGGCCCCGGAATCCTCAGTGCTCTCTTATCGGCTTTGCGCTGCTTCTCTAAGATGGCGATGTGTTCGGCGTTCGTCCTTCTTCCGGGTAAAGGGATAGGGTCTTCGTCATCGTCATCAATACCTCCCGCAGCATCACTCCGGCGTACTTTATCTGCGAATCGGATCTGGGTAGAATCCGGGCGGGGCTCATCGTCTTGGGGCTTTTGCTCCGAACCGTCTTCTGAACTCGAGGAATGGGCAGGTGACTCGGGTTTTGGCCTTTCGTCTGCTGGGCGCTCTGCTAAGAGGGTACCATCATTGGCCACTCCAAACAGCCTCCTTAGACCGGGCACTACATTTATACTCTCCCCGTTAACTCCCCTTTCCTCAACATCCTCGGTTTGCCTCGCTTTTGAACGTGACAGGCTCAGGGGAGCTCTGGCCAATAAAGCGTTTTTTGTCATACCAATAAATCTCTTCTCAAAGAAGAAGAGTCGAAGAAACACCACCGATCCATGGATAGACACCGGGTTGGACAAAAACGTGCAGAAGTATATCACGAGCTGCTGGAACGTGTTCAGCAAGTTCACGTCGATGGTATTCAAGCCGGCTTGGGTGTTAGCGCCTGCGGCAAATGCCAGTGCATCGATATAAGCCAGTTGCCCACGGGCTGTGGAAAAGATGAGGATAGAGGCGAATATCGTCAGCCCAATTATCCACATATCTATGAATATGTTAGTAAGGAGTTGACGGACCAAGTTTAGGTAGGGTGGGGGCTTGTCTCACAGTGAAAAGATATGAAATCAAAGTGTGGCTTCCTGGCGAGGAAGGGTGGGCGAATTTTCTGAGCCCATCTTACAAGACGCTCTCGTTTGCGACCCATGGTCAAGGACCAAAGCTCAAGTTGGCTAATTCACGAAGGGAATATTTATAGAGCAAGTTTGAAAAGCAAGCGTGAGTGAAAAGCCAGTGCTAGAGATCCGATGCGTAGAAGACCTTGTGTTTCAGGCCGTTTATAGCAAGACGAGCATCTATCATCGTGGTGTTGGGGGCTTCCGAGAAGCTGTGGCGAGCGAGTTAGTTAGCAAAAATGATCGGGAGTATATATAGTGCAACTCAAGGCTCAATATTAGAGAGTATCGATCGGAACGAGAAACATTAGTGGGAGTAAAAAGTAAGGCCGTAGGAGAAACGAGCATGAAACCCGCGCCCAGTAAATTGGCGCGTGGGATGTCGAGGAGCTCTTAGAGGATAGACATCAGACAAAAGTCGGCCGGGGATCCTAGCATACAGGAATTGGATCGATGAGACGCAACTAGATATCGACAACTTACTCAAGCAATGAAAACGACGGCAGGTGTAGGCATAAGCGGCGACCAACTTGCTAATAGGAAACGAAGAGCTGGATACTCGAAAGTACCGAGAGAGAGCACCGAGGGCAAATGAGGAGGAAGTATAGGGCTATTATGTAGATAAGGGGAGAGAACCTTACCAACGCAAGGAGTAGATGGAGGGATTGAACAATAGGTATGTTTGGATTTGCCAGGCGTTTGATGATTTGGTGAACAATGGTTTATTTACATAACAAATACTTTTCCTTACTTCTATGAAGGGTTCAAACTCGTTATTTCGATTGTACTGTATAATGGTTTGAGGTGAATGCTAACTTAGCTAAGTAGTATCAGTATAGGGAATATTAGAGTGCGACTCGAATTACTGATGAATGTGAGATGCAAACTTGATATTGACGAGGTGGAGATAGAGAAGCATATGAAAGAATGTATATCGAAGGGATGATAAAAGCGTCACATAAGGTAGACATGCGCTCCACTTGGTCTGCAGCCACACGATCGCGGTACTGATTCAAGTAGCTCTTACCTCTAGTGCCATGGTGGATCTAAACACAGCCCTTGTACTCTCTACCACAAAGATACGGGTCGTAACTACTACTGGTCGATTTAGTACTGTGCTAATTTGACAAATATAACTGAGTCTCCATAAGACAAACTTTTGCGCTCTCTACCTCTCACCAATTTAATTCCCTAACGGTACCTACTTGCAGTACCAAGCACGCTATGTCTGCACGGGTGGTTCAATTACACAGCCATCGCCAAGACCGTAGTGCAATCCGGGGTCCTGGACAAAGACTTATCAGGAAACGGAGGAAGTGAAAAAAGGCTAACTATGTTTAAACGTGGCCAGAGTTTGCCGGCAAGGTGAATTCGAGGTCGCACAGACTCTGTGTATAACTGGGTGCCGTACTTGTAGCCATGTAACACCGGGGATGGAAATCAAGTCTTCCGAACACCTCCAAACCCTTTTCCCGTTATCAAACAGCGGTATCCGGAAATAACAAGAGATAAGAATGATTAAAAGGTTTTACAATCAAGACCTCGACTGAGTAGGTAGCGATAATTGTATTCAAACTGCTATTTCAGCAAACTGGTCGACAATAAACCAAGCTAGGGGGAATAGTCCGAGCTCACAATGAGAGTGACTCCTACACCCAGCACACCAAGAATTCGAAGCGTCGGTAGACATGGGTCTAGAATGGCAATAGGGTGGTGTGTTCCACGTGCTGATGCATTACTCCCAGAAAAAATACTGACTGACTTGAGTGGTCTGAGCCCACTCGTATTTAATACCTATCATATTCTCAATTGTTGTGAGTAATCCTACTACAAGGCAAAAGATGGTGATTGGTATATTGTTGCTGACTTTGCTTGAAACATACCATGTAAGCAAGCCACGATTATCCTAATTAGAACATCTTCCACTCGGCTCGTAAGACCTAACCCTCATTTACATGTGCTCAAAAGGATGACAAGACCACTGATAGCCGAGCTGAGCACCCACCTATTTAATGAGAGAATATCATCTCTCGATGTTGTTGACATTAGGTATTCTCGTTACAAAATAGAGGAAGGGAATGGGGGATCAACTCATTCCCCCACTTCCAGCTCGTACTTTTTTCCCTCTCTTTCTAAAAAATCTTGTCCCGTTCTCCAACGCCACCCAATTCGCATCCAAGTTTGGTCAGGTGCCTGCTCAATGATGTGCTTCAAATGCTACGCTAGCTCGCGTCTTAACAGGTGCCGGTCTGGGCATTGCATCCCTGTACATTCCAATCCCTATATCAGAAAGAATGCAGAGAGATCTATATAGAGGATAGCCGGATAGCTGGGTGTGCTGTATCTGACCGGGTATATACAGGAGACATACCTACGGTGAGTATTCTCTTACCCCAATCGAAAAGCAATCACCTCAGCAATCAGCCAACCAGCCAACCAGCCAACAAATTTTTATCGTGCATGGCCATAGTTCCAACAGCATTCCTCTGGCTATGTTTGGCTCATTAAGGGCGGTCGAGAGATACCTTGCCGGATTTGTGGATTCTGTGTAGGGGTCTCAAGATAAGGGATCTTAACCTGCGACACCACTTAGGAAACGTTGTATCTAGGGCGGTAAGTCCAAATACAGTAAGTACTCGTACAAAGTACCAAGCCAAAGAGAGACTCGGAGAGCATCCCATCACAAGCAAAAAATCTTTCCGATGGCACAGGGGGGTGCACGTGCCAGGGGGGATCACTTCCGCTTTCCGCGCTCCGCTTGGTTACTCCGTTTCTGGAATACCTATCGCATGATGTCATTTTCTAGACCTGACCAAGCCTTTCTGACAGTTATTTTGCATGTAGCTGAAACACCTATCCAGGTAGATAGATAAAAAGTTAAGACAGCATACCTGGGTAGCGAAAGGTCTTGAATACCCGCGTTAACCGCTTCCTATACGAACCGCCTTACTATGATGGACTATTGTTGGGAGGTGGGATGAGCTAAAATCAAATTTCCTTCCCGCGCGAGACCGAAACCGCGCAACAATTGCCTGCAGTTGTGGCGTTATCGGCATATTCTGATAGGGTCAAGAGTGAGGTAGAGAGTTACACACCGCCGCCAACATGCAGATAGTGACTATTCAATCTCTACAGACTGCTTCACTAGGTGTTTTATTTTGTTTATTTGATAACTATCTAGTTAGACTGAAGAAATTGTCTGTTGTGTGTAACCAATTCTTAGCGTAGGTACAGATGTATTCATCCAATTTCTACCCGTAAAATGCAACGCCCCTTAGACGCCTCGAAGTAATAACAAGCATTCAAACGCTGTCTGTCCATACCGATTAAATCGCCAACCATGCCATATTTTAGCCCTGTAGCACTTCATTGTTGCTCTCTTAGTCTTTGTTTTTCTCTAGCAATCTTCTTGAAGAACGCATTCTGCTGCGGCTTCTTCTTGAAAGCCTTGTTCGCGCTCTTCCGCTGTTCGATGTATGCCATGTCCTGGCCGCCACTAAGTTCGCCCAGCGTGCCGGCCGTTCTCCTTACCCCTCTCTTCTTCTTTCTGGACGCTGTGTAGAAGAGATCGTCGGTGTCTTCGGCCAGCTCGCCTTCCTTCTTTTCCGCATCGATAACTAGTTTTTGGAGAAGTTCGCGCCTTTCTCGTGGCGTATTGTATACCAGTCCTTCCATTTTTTCGATCCCCGCCAATTGAGTAATAACCTTGAAGGAATAACCTTGGTCAACTAAGAAAGCCTGTCTCTTTGTAGAGTAATACATCTCTGCTGTGTCTTTCGATACCAACGAGTAGAAGAAAGCGTTAAATCCTTCGTCGGATCTTCGTTTGGCTCGAAGGATTCGACCAAGGCGTTGAGCTTCCTGGCGTCGTGATCCGTAATGCGACGAAATTTGAATCAAGCAGGTGGCCTCAGGTAAATCAAGAGATGTGTCGCCGATCTTTGAGAGAAACAGGCTTCGAATCTCCGGGTTGTGCATGAAGTTATCTAGAATCCTCAGACGCTCAGCATTACCCGTCGAGCCGCAGATAAATGGCTTGTTGAGTACTTTGGCCACAACGTGCAATGCATAAACATTATCGGAGAAGATGATAATCTTATCTCCGCGCTGTTCATGATAGTCTATGAGGAACTGACACGCTTGGATTTTGCGTGGGTTCATCACATAGAGATTGGCTTTAAGGCTTCGGTCTTGTGTCCGTAGGTATTCATCGTAGAATTCCGTCGTCATAGGACACCACACTTCGGCGCATTGCACTTTAGCAATGTGACCTTGTTCTGAAAGCTCCATCCAGTTCGCTTCGAATAGCTTCGGTCCTATAAGGAAGTTCAGGTCTTGAATCTTATCGTCTTCTCGAAGTAAAGTGGCGGTTAGACCTAGTTTGGCGTGGCTCTTGATAGAATGGGACACTTTTCGAAAGATTTGCGCCGGGACGACGTGGACCTCGTCGAGGAGCATTAGACCCCATTCACGCCCCGTTAAGAAGTCCATCATCTTCTGCGAGTCGTGCGCTCGCTTGCCAGATTGAGTGACCATGGGATATGTTGTAACAATGATGCCCGTGTTGCCGGGGAACTTGGACTTATTGTCGGCAGTAAACACAGCAATATCTTCTGGCCGTATGTTAGACCATTTCAAGAACTCCTGACGCCACTGATGCGCGGACATTGTGCTCGTACAAAGCACAATGCAACCTTTCTTAATAGTACACGCGGCAGTGATGCCAACCAGAGTTTTGCCTGCGCCACAAGGCAAAACAATGATGCCACTTTTCGCTCGTCCGTTTCCAAACATTTTGCTGAGACTTTTTTCTTGGTAGCTCCTGATTTGTGTCGCAGGGCGGAGATCGATCTCCAGGTTTGCATTTCGGTCATCGTTTCTGAAGTCGTATTCCTCAAGCATAGGAAACTGGATATCAAGGCAGCGCTTTTGAACGATTTCAACGCTGGTATCTGGAATCTCAAACGAATGTACGGCTTCCTGGTTATCGTCGTCGTCATCCTCCCGCAGGGCATCGAAGGGATTCTCTGGCTGCGCTTTTTCGACGTTCTCTGACGTTTGGGTTTCTCCCTTCTGTAGTTGAGCTTGTTGCACGCCCGCCGCGTTGGAGGTTCCCGGAATGACTAAGCCGCCCATGGAGGGCGCACTGGTGACCGTGTCTGTACCCTGAACACGGCATGGTCCTATTATAGGGTCCTTGAGAAGTTTCTGTAGCACCTCGGGGTCGTTGCTCTCAACGAAGTACTTAGTATCTTTGATTACTAATTTCACCTTCCCGTAACTAGATGCGCAGCTCTGAATAAAGCTTATGATCGACTGTGGGAGAGGCGTCTTTGAAAAACGATCGAGGGTGTTCACTATATCCTGGGGAAGTAATCCAACCGAGACCGCAGCGTAAAGACTATGGGGCGTCAAGGAATACTCGTGCAGGAAGGTTGGTCGAGACAACGGCTCCGCGATGGTGATAAGAAAATCCTTAGCTTGCTCGGCCAGCGGATTGAAGTTCTCGAGAATAATACGGCCTCGCTGAGGATCGATCCAGATAGGACGGCTCTTGTAATCGGGTTTCAGAGGCAGGTATGAGAAGTCACGTTTCCCATTGTCACCGAAATATCGAGAGGCGCTGTCGATGGGACCACGTTTGACCTTATCTTGGTATGCTGCGAGCGTAAAACGATCGACTGCTTTCTGTAGTTCTTCTTCATCTTCGGCGGGTTCTATCGGGGAGCTCGCGAGCTGCTCATCATCGCTGTCGACATCTCGAGGCGTTGAGGGGCCGGGCGTTGACGCGGCAGAACCCTTTCCGGACTTGGAAGGGCCGGTGACGTCTTCACGCCATGTCAGTATCACCAACAGACTTCAGAGATATAGGCATGTGCGTATGTGGTGGCTTACTCGCAGGAGCCTTTCGCTTAGGCGCCATTAGTTCGTCTACGAGCTCAATGTTGTGATTGTGCTCTGGGAGATCAAAGGGTTTGAAGAGTCCGAAAGATGCCGCCTGGAGGCAACAATATGTACTTGGCAAAGAAAGGTATGATTAAGTAATTCAAATGTACCCACTTACTAACCTAGTAAGTAGCCTTTGTAATACTTTGTCTTGACCACGTACCTACCTGCAGAACCATCTGCAATGTCCAACCTAGATGGAAGTTACTGTAGGTACTGCCTACTAGTATATAAGCACTTTTTAGGTCAATAGATACATGCAAGTACGCACGCATAAATAAGCCGTGCACTTGTGCAGTAGCCGCGACCATGAATGACCAAAGCCATTGCAGTTACGTACTCAGTATGTACACATTATCTACAGACTGCAGGTAATACACGCAAGGCCGCCCTACGCACACCGCCTTCTCAACAGGGCAGTTCCAAAGTCCACACCTACAGCATGGCTTAGACCGCTTTTCATGCCGCATTTCTGCCGTTACAATTCAAGCAATTTTCCCTTAGTGTATTATCACCCCACCAATGGTGCAAGAGTAGGTAGTATCTGCCTACCAATTTACAGCTGCAGGAAACATTGGGCTGATGAAATCACATTCATAGACCGAAATATGCATTGAAAGATTGCAATTCTCCTGCTGCCCATTATCTACTGGGCTCTGGGTCTTACAGACACCCAAAGACTTCGCAAACTTCAGGTCAACTACTGCTTTGTCCAGCCCCTAACGCAAGTTTATTGCCTGTCCTTCATTGATAACCCGGCGTCACTTGCATATTTTGAGGGAATGGTACTTTTGGTCTTGCCCTGCCACCTAATTCAACATTCACAATGGCGACCCATACGGCTATGGCGCAAGGCAGTAATGCCACGATGAGGAGTCTGCTTGAGCAGCGGCTTGGTATTACTCACTTCGTTTCGAACAGAGAGCACGGCTGGTCCGGCCAAACTCGAACAAGGTAGGATCTCTATACACATACCAAATTTCGATGAATGATATGACGGTCTACTGCATGAAGTCAAATGGGTAACTAATGTGAGCTAGGTACACTGACTTTCAAGTTCATGAGATTACCAAAGATGGGGAAGTAGTTCATCTCAAGGAGTTTTTTAACAATGCTCGGGAAATGGCGCGAGCTGCAAGCCAACGGTCTGCTCTGCCCTCTGGCACCCGAAGTCCTCCACAGACCGGTAAGGAAAGCAGCCCGGCAGATGAAAGCCAAACGGCTGCAACCAGCCAGGAGCCCGCTTCCGCAATACCCAGCGCCGAGAGCAGTGATCCGTCCACGACTGAGATCGCAGAATCGGACAAGACCGCTTTGGCCGATTTAGTCGGTCAGGCAACTGCAGACGAATTGGTCACGCTATATGACAAAATCCGGCAAGACTCCATAGCGGGTCGTAAGACTCAGGGAGACGTCAAAATTCCCACCATCCAAGACAAGGCTCGTAGATCCCAAGTTCACGGGGTAAGTAAGCTCGGCTTGATTCTTCAATTCAGAAAGTTAACGAAGAGAAGGAAATTCGACGCATTTTTATTGGCAAGATCGAAACTGTTACGGGCCCTGACGGCTCAATCAAAGCCACCGCTACCCGTGGAAACAACGGCCAGAGGGGCAATCGATCAACGAATAATAGGGCTCGGAACGGCCGTCAAAACGCTGCGTCTGGTACTAACGGTCCGTATCTTCACTTCTCGCTCTACAAGGAGAATAAAGATACGATGGACGCGCTCAGCCACATGGCAAAGGTCCTTAGAATCCACCCCAAATCGTTTGGAGCGGCGGGGACTAAGGATCGCCGGGCCGTTACTGTTCAGCGTGTGAGCATCAAAGGCCGGAACCCTGCCTCCCTTCTTTTCGTCAACGAGCGGATCCCCAACGTCAAGATAGGCGACTTTTCGTATGCAAAAGATCCTATCAAACTTAACGACCACGACGGAAACGAATTTGTCATCGTCTTAAAGAATTGCGTTTTCAGCGGCACAGATCATCTCAGTTTCGAAGACAAGCTCAGTGTGGCAAAATCAACCGTCGAGTCGGCGCTGGCACAGGTCACCCAACACGGCTTCATCAATTATTATGGAACGCAGAGGTTTGGAACTCACCAAATCGGAACTCAGGATATCGGAATGAAAATACTGAAAGGAGATTTCGTGGGAGCAGCCCAAGCCCTCCTGGCATATGATTCACTTTTACTCCAGGATTCAGATCAAGATCAGGAGCATAGCAGAGGCGTGCACCGAGACGACATCAGCCGTGCGCGGGCTTGTTCTATGTTCATGGGTAGCAACGACTCCAAAGCTGCGCTTGAAGTGCTTCCTCCCCGTTGTCATGTTGAGAAGGCGTTGATGCAGCATCTTGGCCGGAGTCCAAGCGATTATCTAGGCGCACTCATGTCTATCAACCGGTCAATGCGTACTATGTACGGCCATGCATACCAGTCTCTTGTGTGGAACTTTGTTGCCAGCAAGCGATGGGAACGATTCGGATCGCAGGTTATCAATGGTGATCTCGTTCTGGTCAAGTCCAGGTCAGCTCCTCCACAAAACATAAATGAGGCTGATTTGGATATGGTGTGGGAAGACGAAATTGCCTCGGTCAAAAACGCTGGGTTGGTAGCTCACGCAGTCACCGAGGACGACCTCCACGACGGTAAATACTCGATTTACGATGTTGTGCTTCCGACTCCAGGCTGGGACGTCATTTATCCACCGAACGAGATTGGCGACTTTTACATGGAGTTCATGGGAAGGCCTGAGAATGGCGGTTTAGATCCCTATGACATGCGACGGCGTCAACGGGACTTCAGTCTTCCGGGCTCCTATCGGAAGTTGATGGGCAAGCTCAAACGTGTCCCAACGGCTTCAGTGCAAGCCTACTCGAGCGACTTGGAACAGCTTATGCCCACAGATCTGGACATTATTCGGTCTAACAAAGCCAAAACGGCCGCTGAATGTGATCCGCGTCAACAAGGTGCTGCCTTGAAATGGCAAGCTTTCGCACAAAACGTCCAGCGCATCGAGCTAGAAGAATCCAAAGCACGGATTGAAAAACGCGAATCCAAAGGCCATACGTCCCCTGTGCGCATAAGTGACACATGGATCCAAACATCAACGGATGGGAGCAATAAACGGGTTAAAATCGCGGGACATGCGGCCACCACTACGAATGGAGCTGGTTCGACATCTGCAGCTACCGGGGATGCGATTCGAGTAGAAAGCAGCGCGGAAGGCGGTAAGACGACGACAATGGATGTAGACACTGCCGCAACCAGCGACACGTGTGATCGTGAGGACGCGCAGGGGGAGCAAAAGACCTCCACGACTGCCGGTTCTTCCATCTTCACAATAGTCAAAGAACAGGTGCGAGCCATTGCAAATAGTTTTCTCAGCGCTATCCATCGAGTGATGGTCTTTTTCAGAATCTCTACTGACAACAAATCTGCGAAGCCTACCACTGAAGAGCCTCAACCTGAACAACTTGAAGCACCGCCGCAGGAGGTATCGGTTAGTGGTAGCGGTACAATCCCGGTTGACGCAAGTTCCAAGGTCTCTGAAACACATACCGATGCTGACACTGACACCGCCAAGGAGACAATTTCTTCTGTTCCTCTACCCTCTAACGTTGCTGATAACTCGGCATCTAATACCCTGATTACGCCGGCTTCAGAGGAAACAGACAAGGCCGAACCAAAGACGACAGCGGCTGTTGATACGGCCGATCCCAAGAAGATCGCAGTTATTTTACGTTTTGCGCTTGACACGAGCCAGTATGCAACCATGGTGATCAGAGAGCTTCAAGGAACACCTTTGGCAGGCGACTCTGCTTAGATCTTATTTGTGGTACTTGTCCCGATATATGTTAACATTTCGGGGCAACTCGTATCGCAATACGCGAGCAAGAGGGAGATAGTCGCCCTGCTCACGGCCTTAATTCGCTTGTGATGGTATCTGCTATTAAGATAGGTGTTGGTTGTGAAGCGTCGACTTCACAGTTATGCGGGAGATAATATTTATCGCTAGACGAGATACCCAATTGCTACAACTAGAAGCCTCTGTTAAGAATGTTCTCTGACATAGGCGATGCCTTATGATCTTCAGCAAACATTAGTTAAGTAGGTAATGGAATTAGCTTGAAGCTCTACGGCTCCTGCCACCGCATTCCGTAATTCTTTGTCACTGCAGTTGTTAGCTGCCCACGAAGACTCGCGGTTCCCTTTGTACAACAAAAAGGGACCAACCGAGTCAGCAGCGACAACTCCTTTGTCTAGGTAGAATCTTGGCCTATGATGTCCAGGACTCTGAAAGAGTAGGTAGCTAGGCGCAGAATCATATCACTACTCAACTTCCGACAAAAGTGTGCCTATTCTATGCGTATTTAAGTGTCGATCACTATTACTACCTGTGCAAGACCTCATTCAACCCTTTATGCCAAGACAGGAAAGACACAGAATGTAGCCGTACTCGCACTGGGACAAGATGAGTGCGTTAGAGCGATTTGCCAGAAATAATCACAGTGTCCGGGCGCGCCGTGAGAGGCTGCTGTTGAAACCGAAGCCGGTGCATGTCAGCGATGACGGTCATAGTCACTCACTGTTTAGTAGGCGAAGAGACATTATCAATCAGGTAAGCTTATATCATCATTTATGCAACCACCAAGGCCCATTTGATAAAATTTCACCGCTCAAAAAAAGATGAAGGGGAAAAAAAGGCTAAATCTTCTGCGTCAAGGTGCTCAGTCCGACGATAAAACATTTTAGTTTTGACGGTAGTTCATTTAGTCGACGATCTCCGTCTCCTAGAGGTTTGTTCATTCACATTTTCTTATTTTCTCTAACATAATCCAATCCTCCGGTCTATTTTATTTATTTTACATTCTCTTGCTGTATACATACATACTTAATGGCATACATGATGACAGATCACTCATCAGATTCACAAAGCTCAGGTGACGACGAATCGGTCGAGCAAGAGTGGGACCAAGCAGAGCTGCTGGAACTGTCCGATTCCGTGCGGGCCGGCCTCCGGGGCAACAACAACGATAACGTGGCGTTAGCGCTCGGCGTCGGGCCCGAGGCCGACAAGCTGAGCAGTTTCCTCGAGGCGGCGCTGAACGACGAGGACAGGAAGTATCCGACGCTCGACTTCGAGACGATCGAGTACGCGCGCCTCGACAAGATGGTGGATGAGATTTTATTGTTTGCCGACACTATGGGAACGTCATCGTCGTCGGGAGGAGGATTGCCGGCATCGTCGGAGCACCTGCTGCGCTTCCGTGCCGACGTCTCCCTCGTCAAGAGCCTGAGGCGGCTGTGGAGGCGGCGCTTCCGCGAGCACTTCTTCATGATGGACCAGCACCGGTGCGCCGTTCTCGTCGACGGTGGCAGGCTCAAGGACGTCTCGTTTAGTAACTCGCTTGAGTATGATCTCGGCAAGTGGCACACGCCCAAATTGGCCGGTCCCGTTTCCGAGGTTGAGGGAAATCAGACTTTTGAAGCCGGGCAGTATGTTCTCCCTTCGCTCGTCTCATGCGAGAGAGAATTTAAGCTTACTAGGTGTACGTACTTACGCATTTTTATGCAGCTGGTGGCTGAACACGACATGCGCCGAACGAGACGGCATAATCAACGATTCTCAGGAGATGCCCACAAAGGGCCGCTACGGGTTCACCGCGTTACCGCTCCTGACAGGGTCGGAAGAGCTGATCAACGATAACACGGTGAAATATGTGCGCGAGGGACGCATGGCCGACATGCACATCGCCCTGATCTCCCAGGTCGGAAGACAGATTCGGATACTGCGCGGATACAGGCTCAAGAGTATGTTTGCACCGGTGGCGGGCCTGAGATATGATGGAATGTACGTAAAAACCTCTCCAAGTTAATAAATAGCCTGCTGTCGGAAAGAGTGAAGACTAACGGATGAATTATTTCTAATTTGTTTTAGATACACTATCAAACAGTACGGCTGCAAATTCGACAGCAAGATCAGCAAGTACCGTCTAGAACTGACGCTAGAGCGCCGCAAGGACCAGCGGCCGTTTGACGACGTGCGCAAGATGCCGAAACCGTCGCAGCTCGACGACTGGGCCCTGTACGAGAAGCTGGAGGGCGACAAGGTCAAGATGCTCCTCGGGCAGACGGGCTACCTAAGCTGGAAGCTGAGACAGCAGGAGGAGAAGGTTAATCGTGACGAGTGGCGACGGGCTAAGATGTTCCGTGCCTCGTTTTCGACCCAAGGGAGCGCCGCCAGGTCTACTTAAACCCAAACAAGTGCCTACCTACTTAAGGCCACGAGATTGGAGGAGGAAGAGCGTTTTGATTATTACTTTCTTGACCTCACCCTGCAGACATACGAGATACCTAACCTAGACCTTTATAACCTAATCCTAATAAGATAAAGTGTATTGCTTACATGGTATTATTCCCACAGCCCACAGCATTCGTAGATGAAACACATACGAAGACTCATAGAACTACTACTCGTAAACCACGCGACAGTGAATGGCTGGAATGATAATTGAACACATTTGCATTTGTTGGTATCATTAAATATCACTTGTAAATCATTAAGTACACCACATCATTTCTCATGTCCAAGTCGTCCGTGCCCCTTCATGATTAAACCAGCCCCAATTAAAGACATGCACCATGTTCTTATATTCTTTCTTTTTCTTTTTCTGTTTCTGTTTCTTAGCTCTGTTGCAGAAGCGCCTGGAGTAAGGCGTTGACGAAGTCTGAAAGGGTAGCGACGATCTGTGAGAGAAAGAGATGCAGTTAGTAAAATGTGTTCGATGAATACCAGCAAGAGACGCGGGGGAATTCAGGCTTACCGGTGTGGCATCGCCAATGAGCTCGGCTGTCTGGTCGACGAAAGTCGAGGACAGCAGCTGCTTGGCGTTGTCGAGAAGGCCGACGATACCCTTGACGGACTCTGGTGTGATGAGCGGCTTGATCTGCTGGACGATGCCCTCGACGTCGACGTCGCCGAGAGCAGCGAGGAGCGGCTTGACGCTCTTGACCAGACCGCTGAGGTCGATGTCGCTGAGCTCCTTGAGCAGGGGTGTAACTTGGGCGAGGAGACCCTTGATGTTGACGTCGGCCAGGGCCTCGACCAGCGGCACCGCATCGCCAATGAGGGTCTGGGTCTGGTTGACGAACCTGCCAGTCAACAAGTCCTCAGCATTTCCGACGAGACCCACCAGACCGTTGACAGACTGGGGCGTCAACAGAGGCGAGACTGCCTCGAAGGTACCCTCGAGGTCGAGCTTGCTGACCTGGTTCAGGATGGGGCCGATCTGCTTGAACAAGCCTTCGAGGTCGAGCTTGCCGAGCGTGGACAGGAGAGGCTCGGCCTGGTTGAGCAGACCCGCAAGGTCGATCTTGCCAAGCGAGTTTAGCAGAGGCGAGACCTGCTTGATTAAGCTGTCGATGTCGACCTGGCTGAGCTCCTCGAGGAGCGGCTCGACCATGCCGACGAGCTTGCTGAGGTCGATCTTGGACAACTCGTCGAGCAGAGGAGAGACCTGGTCGATGAGAGCACCGAGGTCGATCTTCTTGAGAGCAGACACCAGAGGCACGGCACCTCCAATCAGGGTCTGGGTCTCCTTGACGAACTCGCCGGTCAGGAGGGCCTCGGCGTTTCCAAGGAGACCGAGCAGACCCTTGACCGACTCTTCACTCAGGAGCGGCTTGACGGCATTGAGCAGACCTTCGAGATCCAGCTTGCCGAGTTGAGCAAGGAGAGGCTTGACCTGGTCGAGCAGAGGTTTGACATCGTTTAGGAGATCCTCGAGGTCTAAGTCGCCCAGGCTCTTAAGCAGAGGTCCAGCAGCGTTAATCAAGGCGATAGTCTTATCGGCGAAGTCGCGGGTGAGCAAGTGTTGAGCGTTGCTGAGCAAGCCAAGCAGACCCTTGATGGAGTTCTCGGTCAACAGCGGCTTGATAGAATTGAAGAGACCCTCTAAATCTAACTTGCTAACTTCGTTGAGGATGGGCTCGACTTGGTCGACCAGGCCGGCCAAGTCGATCTTGCCGACGCTCTCGAGCAGCGGTCCAGCGCCAGAGATGAGACCCTTAGTCTGGTTGACAAAAGTAGGGGTGAGTAGAGTTTCTGCGTTACTGAGGAGACCCAGCAGACCGTGGATCGAATTCTCGGTGAGAAGGGGTTTGAGAGAGTTGAAGAGGCCTTCTAAGTCGAGCTTGCCAACCTCGTTGAGGATAGGTTTGATTTGCTTGATGAGATCGTCCAAGTCGAGATCTCCCAGTTGTGATAGCAATGGCCCAGCGGCGGAGATGAGATCCTTAGTCTGCTTGACGAAAGTAGGGGTGAGTAGATTTTCCGCGTTGCTGAGGAGACCGAGCAGACCGTGGATCGAATCCTCGGTGAGAAGGGGCTTGAGAGAGTTAAAGAGGCCTTCTAAGTCGAGCTTGCCGAGCTCGTTGAGGATAGGTTTGATTTGCTTGATGAGACCGTCCAAGTCGAGATCGCCCAGTTGAGATAGCAGTGGCCCAGCGGCGGAGATGAGTCCCTTGGTCTCCTTGACGAAGTCGGCGGTGAGCAGGGTTTGGGCATTGTTCAACAAAGTGATGAGGCCCTTGATTGTCTCGGGCTTCAGGAGCGGCTGAATCGCGTCAAGGAGGCCCTTGAGATCAATGTCGCCCAGGCTATCGATCAGAGGACCGGCGGCCTTGAGCAGCCCCTTGATCTCATCGATAGTCTCCTTGTCCAAAAGCTCTCCTGCGTTGTTCAACAAGCTGACCAGAGCCTTGATAGTGTCGGGAGCGAGAAGAGGCTTAACAGCCTGGAGGATGCCCTTGATGTCGATGTCCTTGATCTCATTGATGATATCCTCTAGTGGCAGTTCGCCGAGCAAGTCAACCAATGGTGAAACCTTGGTCAGCAAACCACGAGTAAGCTGGGGAATAGGGGGCTGTAGTGTCTCGGCAAGATATGTCAAAGAGTCGTGAACGGCTTTCAAAAATTCAGGTGTTAATAGGTCTGCCACGCCCTTGAGAAGACCTCCAGCCTCAGTGAGATCCTTGAGCAGTGCACCCAGACCCTCGATCAAATCCTGCAGGTCTCCGAGACCAGGGAGGAGGCCCCCCAGGTCTTGCGTGGAAACGCGGCCGTTGTCCCCGCTATTTGAGTCGGAACCAGATCCAGAGTCGCCATCTGAATTCGAATCCGAGTCGGAGTTAGAGTTGGAACCAGACCCGGTTCCAAGCCCTGATGCATTGCTGCTGTTCCTGTTGCCCTGTTGTCTCGGGTATAATGGCGTGCGGAACTGTTGTGCCTGGCTCTTCCTAAGCAAACTGTTCAGTTCCGTTAGGGCATCTGTGAGTTCTGTCCGGGGAACAATGGCGAGGTTGTGTTTTGCTAGCAGGGCGTCAAGTGCGGCGGGATCCAATCCGAGTTCGGAGGCCTTGTTTGTGTTGTCGGCGAACAACCCGACCGGCGTCAGGGCCGCCAACAAGAGTTTTGAGAAACGCATGACGGTGGTTGACGATGGATATGCGCTCGCGAGACGTTACTGTCCACCGATCCAACGTGCTCAGGCTCCTTGTGAGGCTCCTGTAAGGCTTCTGTTCAGCTCGAAGAAGCACGTCCAGCTGAGGAAGGACAGAGCTGAAGGAAGAAGGGATCGTGACGAGCGAAGAGGAAGGGGATGAATGAATTAGGATTACGGGGTGTGGACAATAATAGTTTTCTACTGTACCCAGCAGGCGACTGAATTGGCCCCTCTACACCTACCGCCATCGCGCGCGTCGTCTTTTTCACATGTGGATTTCTGGACTGGGGCACTGGACTGGGGCACAAACATTAGGAACATTGGGGAACCAGCTCGCCTGATGAGGAGAGCCTTGCAGATTACCGACTAGCCCAATGTCTACATACAGCACTTGCAGGATGCAGAGGATGCAGGCAATCCTTTCCCCTGTTGGGACGCGGCCCCATATTGGGTAATTAGCTCCCCTGGTTCCTAGTCGAGTTCTTAGTCGAGAACCCTGGCCAGAACCTGGCAGTCCCTGGTGCTGCTGTGGCTTACTCTACGCTCGCTACCCCAGCTTGGAGCTCGGCTTCCCCAGGTTCGTCGGTCGTATGACCTCTTTGAGACAGAGCGGACGAGGTCTTGGATAGCTCGCAAACTAAACCAAGAGGGCAAGTGGACCGGGCGATCGTGAAGTTTTCTCCTCAATACAGGAAACTCGAGAGAAGTCTACATAGACTTCATCCCAGATGCCACACCCAGATTCTGCAGACCACCCACCATGATAATTGCCTAGGTAGCCCAGGTAACCCAACCTACCAGCCTAGGCCCTAGGACGTAGCGTTGTGACTCTATGCTTTAAAGTCTATAGAGAGCGCACTTGCGTCAGTCTACATTCGCCCTTCCCGCAGTCCATATCCTGGACTGATTGATATCGAGATTGGGGAGAGGCTTCGACCGCTCGTGCGCAAAGAGGGGTGTTTGTGTAGGCATGTAAGCCAAGACATGTCCAACGGATAAGCAATGCATTCCCCATCTCTAGCTTCTCGCCTAACCCATATTCCGCACTTGCACATGCACACTTGGCATGGTTTGCTGTCAGCTGTTTTCTTCCCAATGCCGAGGCATCTCGATTGACGATGACTATTCCAACGCCGCTGTGACGACGATAGATTGACTTCTTACTCTTCTTACGGGTGGACGTGGTCGAAATGCTGGTAGCATCAACATCGTGTCTTGGTGTCGTTGAGACGACCAGATGACCCCGCAAATCCAGTATCTGCCTGGTGAATTGCAGTACCAATGTCTATGTAGCACCCCGAATCTACTCGATGCTGGTAAAATGGGTATAGAGTCCGGAGTAAATAGTTGGAAGGGTAGCAATTTGATGGGCATTGGTGTCTTAAAACTACGAGTAGGTAGGACTAGTTCGGTATAGTACTACTACCTAGAAGTAGGTAGTATGTATAGCCAGGTTACTAGCATTTGCTAGTTGGTAACGGCATAAACGGCAGGCCTAGGAAGTAACTTCGGAGCTAATTTAAAGTTTATGGGCCGCTACCTAAAAGGGTATTTTGCGTGTTCATCCTTTTGTCTGTGTCAACCCGCTGGCTGAGTTCGATAGACTAGTGCTTGTTCAACTGCTGAATGGTATGAGCAATCCAATGGTTCATGCGATTCTAGACCTCTCTTCAATAGTTTCTGCTGTTTTGCTTTTTAATTGTTGTCCAAACTGTTCGAGTTGTTGGTTCTGTACACCGTTAAACCGTCCGAATCTTATGCATGACACCTGTCAACGGTCCCGCTGTGGCGTTCCGATCGTGGCTTTCACTGGCACAGCACTACCGATGTAGTATAGCATGGGCGCACTATCACCTGACATGCATACAACTGCCTAACGGTTGCTACCATGGTACCTACGTAGGGGTACATTTGCTGTTACTCAAGCATACAAAATCTTGTGGCGGCCGTCGAGAGCACAAAAAGCATCTCATTTCTCCATAAAGCACATACCCAGTTGCGTAACCGGTTCGCCAAGATAGAAAATTGACTAGGGATGGCGAAGCTTCTACTAGCCAGTCTAGCAGTCCCCAACCCGGGGAAATGTGAGCCTCGGGATACCCCACGCTTTCTTCACTTTCCGTACGTAGAGTCACGATCGTACCTACATAGTCACGATCTCGTTACCCGATACGAAATTATACGAGGGTCCAAGAATTCCTATCAAGATTCAGTTACGTTGAACCAAGCCCGTTTATGGCGGTATCGATATCTCCTGTAGGTAAACATAGTACTGTAGAACACTCGTATTTAGGTCCTTGATAGGTTTTAGACAGGCCAAGAATGACGTTTTGTCATTTATTCCGTTCCGCAGGAGTCTTCTTTATTGGGAACGCCTTTGGGGACGCTACTACTACCATCTAGCTTAGAAAGGCTAGGTTAGTCCACCAGCCTCAGTACGTAGTAATACGGCTTTTTTATTGCCTGGTAAACGGGCTTCCGCTTCGGTTATAGCCTGAGAGAAACATGGCCGTTGATCGATATTAAATCCCGCGGGGAAACTGGAGCGGAACTGGAGATTACATACAGTAACAAGAGAGCCCACTATCTACTGCCATCCTCTCTCCATCTGCTCTCCACAAACACCCTCCGCGAAGAGCTTGTTAGTCGTTGTGAGCCCACTTTAGCTGCTGGGAACTGGCTAGGTACGGCCTGTTGACCAACATAGTCTTGGATCGCCGCTGAGTTGAAGTCATTTCAAGAGTGCGTGACCGGGCTGGGGGCCAATGAGAAGGTCCTGAATCAGCAAGCACCATAATATGACCGGGGTCTGACTAGGGGGCCCTGCCAATATTGGTGGCCTTGCAGCTGGACGCCTAGGATTAGAGAAATTTCTGGCGTGCGGGGGCAGTAATCTCCAGTCGACGTGGTAGCGCAAATCTGTGAGGAGAAAAGTTCGCGTTGCCCTGCTAGCCATGTTTAGCTCCGCTTAGCTATGCGATGCAAGATGGGGACAAGGGCAAGACATGTCTCTGGGTCTTGCTTTCCCTGGGTTGCGTCGTAGCTGGAGATGACGATGAGGACCCAGGCGGCCCAGGCTCGCAGATGCCCTACTAGGTACTAGTGCGGTCGTGCCGCGGTATTATTCTCGAGGTTCCCCGTGTGCATATGCGTGGTCGTGGTTTATGATACTTGTCGATTAATCTCCAGTCGCTCGTTCGACCTGCCATCTGCCCATCTGTTTGTTTGTTCGTCCATCCGTCCACTATCATCGGTCGCCAACCTACCAGCAGCAGCATCGTGTGCACCGCTGCTAACGACGAGATAGCCATGGCGTCCAGATTCCAGGAGCAATCCCATTTCGAACACAACAGCCCGCCACCGTCGGTGCGCGGCGCCGGGGGCGAGGGGCCGTCGTATGCTCCCGACAGGGCCAGCAATGACGATTCATCAGTCGACGACCATGTTCAAGAGAAGTCAGCCGTCGCCGTGCCCTTGACCAAGAGGCAAAAGGTGAAGCGACACTGTGGTCGATTCCGGTGGTGGTATTTGGGCGCAGCCGTGGTGATTCTAATCATTCTGCTGCCACTCATGTAAAGATTCCCTCCTTAAAGCCAAAGCATTTCAGCGATATTAATTTTCACCTTTAGCTTTACCAAGATTATACCGGCAATCACGCAGAGCATCGTGGAGCATCAGAAGCTGCCTATCATTGGAGGCACATTCCTGGCGCTATCACCAACACAGCTCTCAGTGACTCTAGAGACGCAGCTAGATACGCCACTAGCAGCAGATTTAGACCCTACAAATCTGTTTGTCTTTAACAAGGATACTCCAGACTACTCGCCCTTCCTCAACGTTACTTTGCCCAAGCTGCATGTAAACCACAAGACGCCAGTCAAGATCACCAATCAAACCGTCACCGTCACCAACCAGACAGAACTTGTGAAGTGGTTCGACCACATCTTTGACGACGAGAAGACAGAAATCTCCGTCAAGGGCAAGACAACAGTTCACCTTGGCGCGCTGCACATGGGCGCCAATATCGACAAGAGCATCGAAGTTAGTGCTCTCAACTACCTAAATGGCTTCGGCATTACAGGGCTACAGCTTCTTATCCCACCTCAGGAGGATGGAACGAACATCAAGGGAACATTGAGCCTGCCTAACGCAGGTGTACTGACTCTTGGCCTTGGAAATCTCACCCTCGATCTATTCTCGGGAGATTTCAAGCTCGGCTACGTCAAGCTATACGATGTCTTGCTACCCCCTGGAAACAACACCCGCCATTTCGACGGCAAGTTCAACATTGACGAGCTCATCCCCAACTTCGGTGTCATTCTGGATAGCCAGTCGGCTGCACTGGCCGAGGGTAACGTCCGTCTGAGGGCCACCGGCAGCTCCGCGACGATCAACGGAGTGCACATCGGCTACCTGGAAGAAGTCCTGGGCAAGAAGAAGCTAGTGGCAGACGTCCCCGTCATCAAGCTGTTAAGCGACGTCATCTCCAGCTTTACCAGCGGGGGAGCTTCCCTGACGGACCTGTTAGGCGACACATTCGGCAACTCGACCTTCATCGAGGGGCTCTTGAGCCACTGGAACACCACTACGAGCGGTAGTGACAACACCAACTCGACGAAGATGGTCCGGTCTCCATACGGGTCGCGCACCATCAAGGCGCCGGCGACGAAGAGCTTACTGAAGATGGGCTTGAAGTTAGCGTTGGCAAAGCTGTGAGGGAAATGAAAGAGGAGAAAGAAAGAAGATACATAGGGAAGGATACGTATATACATATACGGGATATTACGAAACAGGCTGCTAGGCAGACCAATTATGTTGCTAATGACGGCAGGATCTTGCTAGCATTATGACTAACTGTTTGGAACTGTTGTGCTAGTTTATACAGACGTAGCACGGTTTTGGCAGACGATTTAATGATTAATGTTTGGATAGTAAATGCAATACCCATCGAAGAATGAAATAAATTAAAGCCATTCATGGTCTATCACCCCAAGATTTTCAACAACACCCTACATAAAGTTTTTTCTTGCCGCTAGATTACTTGCCTCCATGTAGTAACTCTTGAGTTATAATCACCGGTTGCTAGTCTAACTTTTCGTCCGAGTTTACCCTCGAGGAACCCTGCTTGCCGTTCCTCGGTTCCTGCTCGCGCCCCGCTGGCTGCTTCTGCTTCCTCACCGCAGCCGCATAGCTCTCGACGCCGGTGCATACGTACGTCCGGAACTTGCGCGCGGGGACCTTGTTCTCGAACATCTCGTGTATCTCCTCGAGCGTGCGATCTCTTGTTTCCGGGAGGTACAGGTACGCGAACACGACAACCACGAAATTCGAGGCGAACCAGATGTAGCCGTACTTCGGACCCCAGCCAAGACTCGCCGGGTTGATGAAATAGGGTGCCGTCAGAGTGCCCAGGAAGTTGCCCAGGAAGTTCAGCGCGGTTGCGATCCCGAAGCAGTAACCCCGCAACGCGCTGTTGGGATACTCGCCGCCGAGTAGCCACGCGAAGGGGCCTAGTGAGTCGGTAAATAATTATAGTATTAGCCTAAGAATCTCATGTCGATGGCTATAAGGAACACAGTGTTATGATGTTCATGAAAATGGAATGTGGCTGGAATTGACTTACCCCAGGCTACATAGAAAAACGTAAACAGTCCGTTAAATGCCACTACTACTGTACCAGCTGCCTGTGATCCCGGGCTTATTGTCCAGGCTATTGCTTGTGCTAATTGTGAAATTCCACATATCCCCGCACCCACGATCACGATGGTGCGCCTGTCGATATATCGAACGAAGAATGCACTAACAACAGCTGAGATGACTCCTAAACCCGTTATGAGGATCGCAAAGGCGAACGGGTTGGAAACGCCAGCTATTTTTAGGTAATATGTTGTGTATATAGTTGCCCACGAGGAACCTGTACCACGTGTCAGTTTTTTTAGCTTAGCTTAGAACTGGCTAGTCATATCAATGTATACATAAGACTATAGGAAAAGGGACGAAAAGCGAAAATAGGCTAAAGGGAGAGTACTAACCACTAGCAGCGTGGAAACCCGTAACAGCCAGCGAGAGCAACGTCCGACGAAGATTCGTCCCCCGCCACAGCTCCAAGAAAAGTGCCTTCTTATTCTGCTCGACCTGCTCTCTCGTCGACTCTTTAATCTCATTGAACTCAGCCAGCAACTCCGTCTCCTCAATATTGGGGTTGCGGAGCCGGCGCAGTGCGGCTTCGGCCTCGGCCTCTCTACCCTGGACGGCCAGCCAGCGCGGGGAGTCGGGAAAAAAGAGCAAGGCGACGCTCTGGATAGCGGGGGCGGCGAAGAAGATGGCAAGCGGGATCTGGTACGAGATCCGGCTCTGTATGTCCCGTGTCCCGTAGTCGACCGCCGCACCGACCACGGACCCGATGGAGAGCTGCACCTGGTACACGGCAAATGTGACGCCCCGGAGGTGTGCCGGGGCCACTTCGTGCACGTATAACTGTGAGAAGGTGAGGAACCAGCCTACTGAGATACCTAAGTAGATATTGTGTAAGTCGCTGGCTTAGAATTTTGAAGTTTTGCTATGTATTGGGGGGAAGAGAAAGCTCCAATTTACCAAGTAACAGTCGAGCAAAGTATAGTGCCCCGAGATTCGTAGTCCCAATCATAATGCTTGTCGAGATGAAGTTGAGTAGCGAGGCAGCCCACAGCCCTGCCCTTCGTCCGAATTTACTGCTGAATGGCCCGACAGAGAGGGAGCTGATAAGAGTCCCTATCGTTACGAGACAGGTGATGAGCTGTTGGACGGTAGGCTTCCCGGCACGTCAGGTCATGTGTATTTTGCTGGAAGCATTGGGGAACAAACACCTACATTGATATTCCATGTTTCCAGTCTCGTATCATAATACCCGTACACCTTCAAAAATCCAGGCATGCTAATTTTGTTTATTAGTATAGACCAGGTTGGTAATTGTGTATGTATGTACACAATTACGAGCACTTACGAGAGGAAGCCTCCAACCAGGGCATAATCGAGGCCTGGTGATCTAGTTAGCTGCCATGTATGAATTTCAATATGTCTACTTAGGTGATTACCATATTGAAAAGTTGATATAGTGGCAACGAAACAGATGAGAAGACACTTAGTATGACTTCTCACGTCGAGTTTTAGCGGGTTCGCAGTGATCACAGCACCGATCATTTTGGTCTTGTATCACGATTTTGTTTCCGATTCTAACATGCCGTGACTGGCAAATAGATATTTCAATAATTTTATGGAAGCAACGGGAGTCTCTTCAACATTGATATATAAACACATGCATCCATGTATAGGAGACTACCACTGCCCGGAAACTAAGCCATTCACTCTTCATCGCGCCGCCCTCGGGTAATCTGTCTGGCTTAGTCTTCGATATGCCATGTATGCAGATTCTAGCCGTATTAGTAAGATGGCATTGCATGTAGAGAAACCATGTAGCGCCCAATGAAGACATGCCGACTGCGATACTGTGGTTCAACCAAGGCTTACTTTTTATTATTCTACGACGCAACCGGGATGTATCCCGTGAGCAAGCTTTCTTGGCATGTTGGAGATGTGAACCATTAACTTATTAGTATCCTAAATTTAAGACGTGACTATATAGCAACCGTTATAGGAGAGTGGGTTGAATTGTTAGATGCAGATAAGATGGAGTATAGTGCGGAGAAACGGGTCGTACGTAGGTAAGGAGGTTGTCTAAACCCATAAGAATGCCGGCAATTGTAGTCCCGATCTACCAGGTGTGTTTGATTATACCGGTTATAACTTGCGACCGGAGTGATCACAGCGTCGTAGCCGCGGATGTATATATTAAGTCTTATATGGTACAATACCTGGTTTCTAATCAGCGTGCAGTGAACGTTCTTGAGTCCCGCATAAGAAGTGTCTGGTGAAACTATGACAGCTCCCAAAGAGAGATCTATATTTCAAAGGGTTTGGGAGCTATAGTGCGATCTCTAAAGTTTCAATATTGTTTGCATCATGACTACCGGACAGAACGGCCACTCAACAGCAGTACCAAAGCTGCGAAGGGAACCCCTGAAGAACACTGGCTCGATCGACTATTTAGAATATATAGACGTGACGCCGATAATTGGACGCGAATATCCGACAGCTAAGATCAAGGACATCCTTAATGCTCCTAATGCCGAACAGCAGTTACGAGACCTCGCTATCACTATCTGTGAGCGTGGTGTCGTGTTCTTCCGAGCACCGCAAGACGATCTAACGGTCGAAGAGCAAAAGCATGTCACATATATGCTAGGAAAGCTGACAGGACGTCCGGAAGGACATGGTCTGCACGTTCATCCGTTGTACAATGATCCTAATAATCTACCTATGGCTGATGGAACGACCGATCCGAACATGTATGTATTAGAACCTTCATATGGTCTCCCACTTTCACTACTTCCACGTCGTAACTGGGCAATTGTTGGAATATGGCCATTGATATGCGACAGATATGTGATCAACTCGGAGGCTATGAAGAAATTGTATAAGACTATGAGAAGAGCTAATCCGAGCACGATGAGCGAGCCCCCTGAGCTTACGCGGGAGTGGCATAGCGACAGTAAAGTCCCCCCAGTCCTCATAGCTCTCCTGCGCAGTAAGAACTCTTGTAGTCTAACTATAACAGGCCTCTTCGAGAACTGCCCCTCTGATTTTAGTTTCCTGCGCATGCAAGATACGCCGCCGGCAGGAGGCGACACGCTCTGGTGCTCTGGATACGAACTGTATGTTTGCCGACCTTATTTAAAGTACAACTATGAACCACACGATTGTCATCTACTTGAGTTCCCAAAAACACTTACAACACTAACTACAAACCCAACCCCAAAAGCTACGACCGAATATCGCCCTCCTTCCGCTCGTACCTCGAGACCCTCACAGCGACATGCGCGCAGCCCGTCTTCAAAGCCGCCTGCGAGGCAGGGGGTTACGACGTCACATCGCCGCGCGGGTCTCCCCTGAACAAGGACTACGAGTTCGCGCCCTCGCACCCGGTCGTACGGACGCACCCCGTGACGGGGTGGAGGAGCGTGTTCGCGGGAGTCGGTTTGCACGTCACGCGTATCAACGGCGTCTACGCCTACGAGGACACTATGATCCGCGAGTACATCATGCGCCTCATCACGCGCAACCACGACTGCGTCGCCCGCATGCACTGGACGAGGCAGGCGTGCGCTATCTGGAGTAACCCGTGTACCTTGCACGCTGCTACGGTATGTTTTAGTCCTAGCTTTCTCCTGCCCCTTTTATATCTGTACTGTCAGATGAGATAAAAAACGAGAGAGAGAGAGAGAGAGAGAGAGAGAGAGAGAGAGGCTATTGATGCTGATGATTCTGGTGCGTTGTTCCTCCGTATAGCCAGATACGCACCTTGCAGATGGTATACGCGTTGGGGTAAGGGCATCGGGTATTGGTGAGGTACCGTATCTCGACCCTGCTTCAACGGGGCGCCGCGAGGCTCTTGGATTGCCTTGGAACTAGCCTAGCGAAGACTTGGAGCTTTATTCAGTGCGAAATAACTTGGTATATTTTGAAAATATTGAGCGCCGCAATTACCACATCAAGCCTCGTACTAAGAGAGTGGACGAGTTCAGTATTTCGCACAGTTGTCCACGTAATCCATAAGTAGCCTAGACGACTTGGAAGTGAATACTGTCCGGATATTCTGACGTATAGCTATAAATGGTTATTACGATTGCTTCCTTGAGGCTTTAAACGGAGATATTCACTGCTTCACCCTGAAGTCATATTCCTCGGCTTGGGCAGGTCTTATGCTCGAGCGCAACTAAGTATCAAGCAACTCAATTCCGTGTTGCTATTAGCGACGAGTATATAAGAGTTTTCGCTGTTATAAATATGTATTAAATAAACAAATAAATTCTCTTTCATAAACTCTCCTTCGTGATACTCCTATACTGACGGAGACGCTCACGACATACTTTCCGCGAAGATATGACACTTCAGGTGGTTCTTTGAGCTGCTTTAGGCAAGGTGGGGAAAACAGTTCCCCCGTTTTTCTTGCCCCTCCACGTTTATAGGTGTATTCTATCCAAGCATCTTCTGTCAAGTGCGTACTGCATAACTCAGGTGTGTATACATCTAATACTGCCACTGCTCTCCATTTTACACAGCTGAGCAAGATGGGTGGTAAAAAGAAGACCGAGAGCAAGGGGAAAGGCGGTAATGCCAAAACCGAGGGAGAAAATGCCCAGGGCAAAAAGGGTGGTGGGAAATTGAAAGGCGGCCAGGCTGTTACAGCCAGACACATATTAGTGAGTTTACAACGACTTACCTGCCCACATACGCAATCTTGATACATTGTGCTAAAATTAGTAATAGTGCCAAAAGCATTCCAAGATGGAAGAGGCTCTTGCAGCGCTCAATAAGCTGGCTGGAGATGGCCAGCCAAAGCTGAAGCACTTTGATGAGGTTGCCAGACAATACTCAGAAGATAAAGCTAATGTTGGTATGGGAATTCTACGCCCTCTGTACACTAAACTTGCAACATTCAGCGCTACCGAGACTGACACCTAGCTGCAGGCGGTTTTCTTGGTCCCAAACGGGTGAAGGGCTCATTCTTTCCAGAGTTCGAGGAGGTTGCCTATTCACTTACACCCGCCGACAGTAGCACCAGCGACGGTCGAGCTGACACTAACCTGCCTGTGCAAACTGGCGTAGCAAAAACAAGCGAAGGTTATCACATCATCGCAGTGGAGAGGCGGCACTAGAAAAGGGGCATGTGTCCACCCAACAACATGTACATACTGTGTCATGGAGCGAGAGAAAAGAAGAAGGCTAACTTCACGTCAGTATTTGACGTAATTTCTTGTTTTTATTTTTGATGCAGTTATGCTTTTCTATGCCCTGCACTTATGCCAACCGAGAGAACCGAATGCCTGAAGTATTTTCGGAAGATGGTGTGAAACCACCGAGTAACCGAGCGACCGTGTTCTATGTCCCCATGAAACGCCGATTGACAACCCTTACTGCTCGCTCTGGAAGTAGTTAAGGATGATAGAGCGCTCAGTAGACTCCTCACCCCAGTCCTTAACAACAACGCACGAGCAGTTGACAACCTTGCGCGCATTGCCCTCGCGATCCAAGACGCCTATGGTTTATTAGTCGCGGTCGTGGAATTACTAAAATAAAAGGCTCTTCAACTTACAGAGGCCGGCCCACTCGCCGAGCTGCTTTCCATCTTGGACCTTGATCAGGGGGATCTTGTGCTCGGCGCACAGAGCGATCACGAGCTTCTTGTAAGCCTCCTCCTCGCATCCCTCGTTCAGGACGCACATATGGGCCTGGCGTCTGTCGAGGGCCTTGGAGGCTTCACGGAGACCACGGGCAAGACCGTCGTGCATGAGGGCGAGCTTCAGGACACCCTTGAGGGCATCCTGAACGGACATCTGGCCCTTAGAGGCATCGGCGGAGACTTCGACCTCCTCGGGGGCTTCGGGTGCGTTATTCTCTTCTACGTCCGACTGTAATCGAAAACTGACTGTCAGCTTGAAATCCCCATAAGTAGAGGAACCTGTGGGGGATACGGCGGGATACCAAATTGGCAAGGAGGGGCCAATTTGCTAAGTATCCCCCAGCTCTCGCAGGCCCGAAGAATAAACGAAACCCGGTAATGCGAATAATTCTGTGTTGGACGTACCATCTTGAACTGTTTGATACCGGTGCGATCCTCGAAGAGTTGTTGTCGACTATCTGGAGATGAAGGGGTGAATTGGTGACGTGTTGGGAAAAGAGGCGTGCAGGAAATCCGAGAAATGTTTCGCGATTATAGGTCTCTAGCAATTGGTAATTGAGCCTGGGCGCAAGGATGGTGGGAGGAGCCGGGTACAACTTTGGTGGGGTCCGGTGTGTATCGCTTAGGGCTCGTTTTGCCAGAGTTTGTCCTATTGGCTAGCGAGCGGTAGCTAAGCTCTAATAACTGCCTAGGCGCGCAATTATATGTATCTATCGATAAGATAGTGACTGCATTTGGCGTGCGAACTCCACTACGCCCACCACAATTCAAGTAAATTCATTGCAAAGGGAGGAAAAAGGCGTGCTAAGGGTCCGAGTGTTTGCTAGCTGCGAACTTTTTCTGTACCCACTCCGGATCGTGAAATCAAACCACTTCTCCTTTCCTCACCTTCGCACCAACAACCCCGAAGTCAACCACGACAGCAAACGCCGACACCCCTTCGTCGCCCATCACCCATCAAAGTATGTGAACCGCTAGGTTACCATGGATTATCGCAATCCATGGTATTCCGAAACCCCCCTCCCCATGTAAAATGTGCCCTTCCTAGGCCAGACGAGAGCAATCAGGCGTGTAACAACTCTGATACGCATCTCCTCTTCGGTATTGAGCGGGCAGAACCTCTTCAACCTGCATTTGAAGGAGGCACTCTCCATGCTCCAGGCTTTTGAAGGCTAAGATTTTCGCATCGAAACAGACACCGCCAAGATGGTCAAGACTTCCGTCCTCAACGATGCGCTTAACGCCATCAACAATGCCGAGAAGATGGGCAAGCGCCAGGTGCTCATCCGCCCTTCGTCTAAGGTCATTGTGAAGGTAAGATTTTTTTTTTTTTGGAGAGAGATTTATAGTACACCCTTCTCAATACTCTTCTCTTCGGGGAATTTATTATAGGAAATATGTTGCTGACGTCTAATTCATAGTTCCTCACTGTCATGCAAAAGAAGGTATGAGACGAATAGAACACAACGATATTTCGCCTGCCTGCAGAATCCCCCCCAAATCTCCTCTTCGGCATGATAACTGGACGACGGTCTCATAACTCCCCAACGATCGAAGTCTTTTAAGTTGCCGATAGATCAATGCTCTGCAGGCGAAGGAGTCTTACACGTTTCTCCGATTATATCACATGAAGTCTTGACGTTTAGTCTTTCGCCACATTATGCTAATTATTGGCACAGGGCTACATTGGCGAATTCGAGGAGATCGACAACCACCGATCTGGTATGTATTAGCCAGCGTTTCTGCTCTGTATCTTAAGCCTATTCTAACTGACAACTCTGCAGGCAAGATTGTCGTTCAGCTCAATGGACGCATCAACAAGACTGGTGTCATCTCTCCCCGATACAACGTCCACCTGTCTCAGCTTGAGAAATGGGTCGTCAAGCTGCTTCCCGCCCGTCAATTCGGCGTAAGCTATATCTCCCCACCCTGAAACTTTGTGATAAATTCTAATTAAATATTACAGTACGTCATCCTGACAACATCTGCTGGTATCATGGACCACGAGGAGGCCCGTAGACGTCACGTCTCTGGCAAGATCATTGGCTTCTTCTACTAAATCATGGGCGACTCACAAGCGAAGCGAAAAATACAAAGGGAAATGAACGGACTTGGCATTTTCGGGCGTTTGGGGAATGAATACCTTATGGCTGCACTGTTTGAGATATGAGCCAAAATACACCATGATACCACGAAATGTTATATGTCCGTTTCCACCCTATGGTGCCCTGTCGGCAGTTTATTCTTGACCAAGTGACATGTGAAATTGTTTGTTTATACCAACTTAACTGAGTAGTACCCGGGTATGCGATGCACTATCTGCGTGAATAATAATGCCTACGTACGTAGTACGAGCTTAGACTACCTAGGTAGGTCACAATAGGACTTTGTTTTCATGCCAATCAAAAAGCTTTTTCGTAAGAGGGTTGCGCTTGGCAGAGGATTTGTCGTGAGGCTTAGCAAGGTGATATGCTTTGCCGCAAATATATGGAGTAAGATCTTATATCTATAAGTACTACCTTGACTATTTATCCTTATGCATAACTTTTTGTTTGTGCTTTTCGTTTTCGTTAAATAACTGCTTTTTTTGGGTTCTGGTTACCGTGACTGTGGCTCGAGACGCGGTCCCCCCTCCTGAATAATGGCACTCGTTATCCCCGACCACTTTATTCGATCAAACCGGGGGGTTGATTGGCTCATGTCGATCGAGTCGATGTCTGGTCTAGACTAGCTCGAATAAACCAAGACGCATGCATCTGCAGCGGAACTCCTTAAACAGATTTACTTAGTACCGACCTAAGGATAGAGGATAGCCGAAGTTGCATCATGCTTTTCAAGTTGTTGCCAACAGTTGGCAGTCCACACACCTGAATCGACTTCGTGTACCCTACGCCTATCGGCTATTCTGGCATCTATCTTAGTGTCCATCTGTCGACTACTTAACCTTTGTGGCCCATTAACCTAAGCAGTTCATTCTCTAACCCCATTTTCCTGTACGAGGCGGTCCAATGTGCCTGCCAACACTCTCCTTACCGGGTGCAAATGCCTTACTTGACGACCAGAGGGAGCTCTCGATCGCGAACTGAATCCAGTTTTTTTTGTTTCGCGCCATGCGGCGGCGTCAGCTGCTGTTGATCGGCAGCATTGCATTCTTGCTCTTTTGCATTGCAAGCCTCTTCAGCCTAGTTCCACGGCCAAGCTCGCTGCGACACAGCTACGATATCCTCCATTCCCATCACGCACAAAATGAAGCCGACCGGCAGAAGAAAAACGGCAAAGATGTTCCATCTTCGGGTCCCGACAAATCCTCATCCTCGTCGGAGCTCTCGCCGTCGGAGCGTCAACCAAAGTTCAAGTCTGCGCCTGCTGGCTTCCACCCAATACAGTTTCTCATAGCCGAAGCAGAGAAGGAGTTCGCAGCCACAAAAGCAAGACAATCCAAGACACTGGGTCAAGCAGTTGCAGAATACCGTCGTCGTTACGGCATGCCGCCGCCTCCAAATTTTGACATATGGTTCGAGTTTGCGCAAAACAATAGTGTCAAACTCATTGACGAGTTTGACACGATTCATGAATCTATCACCCCCTTTTGGGGGTTAAAACCAGCAACAATACGAGCGCGAGCTGCCGAGGCCCTGGGCTTTAATAACGCCCTGCTCGGTGTCCAGATTCGCAATGGTGGTATCACGCACATTGAAGGTGGTGGGGAGTGGCAACAAAATGCGACTGCTGGCATGATGCAGAAGTTTGTCCAATGGCTACCAGACATGGACCTCTGCTTTAATCTACACGACGAGTCGCGGGTCGTTGTGCCGCATGACGACATGGCAAGACTAGTTCGTAAGGCCAAAGAAGTTAATATGCCGGCAACTAACGCACGAACCCCGAGGAACGCATTTACAGAGAAGCCCAGAGGGCTCAATGATGGAAAGGGGTTTGAGAATACTAAGCTGACGCGCTTCAACATCTTTGCGCATCAACCTACGTGGACACACTCAAGAATGTCTTGTCCGCCTGACAGTCCAGCGAGAAGGCTGGAGGAGGAAGAGATGAAAGACGATATCTCTAGATACGGTCTTGGCGACTTGGGGTTCATCTACAACGTAACGGCCATGTCTGATATCTGCTACTCCCCGAGTCTGCGTTCGACTTTCGGCTTTTTCGAGCGCCCAAATGCCTACAACATAGTCCACGACCTATTCCCTATCTTCTCTCAGTCCAAGATTTCCTCCTACGCGGACATCCTGTATCCGTCTCCGTGGTACTGGTACGAGAAAGTATCATACAATGAGAGCTTGGATAAGCCGTGGGATGAGAAAGCCGATAAGTTCTACTGGCGTGGCTCTACCACAGGCGGCTTTAGCAGAAACGGGGGCTGGCGGCGCCAGCACCGTCAGCGGTTCGTCCAAAAGATCAACGCTGTCGATAAGGCCAAGATCTTGGTGAAGAGCGGGAGTGGAAATAATGAGAAATGGGAGACACAGGTCGTCCCTCGCGGCGAATACAGAGACCTGATGGACGTGTATTTCTCCGGTGTTGGACAGTGCGACAAAGGCGATTGCGCCGCACAGCAAAACTTATTTAGCATTAAGGGTCATGCCGAGCAGGAAGACGCATGGGGATACAAGTTCCTGCTGGACATGGACGGTAACGCCTTCAGCGGCCGCTTCTACGCGTTCCTGAAGAGCAAAAGCCTCGTTTTCAAGTGGGCCATCTTCAGAGAATGGCACCTCGAGTGGCTTAAGCCATGGGCCCATTACATCCCGCTTAGTTTGCAAGGGGAGGACTGGCTTGAAGCCGTCAAGCACTTTGCGGGCAGCGAAAGCGGACAAAAGGAGGCGGCACGACTGGCCAACCAGCAGAGAATCTGGGCCAATTCAACGCTCAGACACGAAGACATGGAAGTTTGGTTTTTTAGACTTCTTTTAGAGTATGTCCCTTCTCTCCTCTCGGCTTCTGATGATGCTGACATGTACACAGATATGGCCGGGTCATAGACGACGACAGAGCCTCTATCGGCTTCACAACGGATTAATCGGTCTTCATGATATGTATCAACAGGGAAGGAAAGGGGACGGTACGGATGGATGGTTAATAACATCGGCATGTGGTCTTCACTATGGCCATCCTTGATATGGCACACAGCATCACAATTGTACATGTATATTTACGGCCCAAAACCGGCCTGTAAGCCTTACTAATCTCCGCCTAATCAACTGGAGGGAATCCTAGCACACGGAACATTTTTACTTTCTCATCATCGGGGGCATTCAAAACAGCTTTACAAACTATGGGCTGAACAAAATAGGTGGTGGCCGGGAGTCGAGATCATTGTTGGGATACCTTATGCGAAGCGTTAGCACAATGTTCACTTAAATTCTGATACAAAAATAAAATCAGTTTAAGAATTCTTAAGGCTTAGGGGCCTTTGGGTGAAATAACTAATAAACAATTTAGAAGATAACAACTCAAACTGTTGGTTTCAGACAAAACCACATTGGTGCCTTACCACGTTGCGAGTAGGTAAATCGATAGTAGTGATCTGCCTCACGATAGAGTCCATAGAGGTACCCACCGTCCACCATCCCCTGCAGGCGTTCAGAGCTTAGGAGGCTCAGCACCTGCAAGCTGCCTGCAGAATGGATTCAAGCCCCACATTTAGCCGTCTTACCTACATCTTTCAGCCAAGCCGCAATGATTTAATTAATTCATGGGGAAAGAGGCTGGTTTCGCATTCCCCTCGACTACTTTCTCTGCCGCTTTCTCGCCCACCACGTTCTCATTGAACTGTGATATCCGATTTGAGATACCCATTCGAAATACCCGCGTCTCTTTGACCATACCACTCTTGAGATCGACCTCAAAATTACCCGTGGCTACTTCGAGAGAGTGACGAAGCTCGGCGATTCCATGGCTTCAACGCCGATGGACCTCGACCATGTCGAGTCAGCGTCCCCCGCGAACAACACCCCATCTACCTCTCTCAACATCACGCGGACACTAGGCGGTAATCTGCTCAGTACATCAGCTATACCAGACATAATAGCAAGCTTCCGACCTACCAAGGTACTGTCCACACCTTCCTCTGGCGATCGCGCCGGTTTGGTCACTGTCCAACGCAACTGCTGACCGCTCGTAGCTTTTCAAGCGCGATGAAGGGAAAGAAACTCGCTCATCACAGCCGTACGTCCTCAGTCTCGACTACGACGACCCCGGCGAGTTACTCATGACATCCGAGAGCGACGAGGCTATCCAGATTTACAAAGTTCGAGATGGGCGGCATGACAAGCAACTGCTTAGCAAAAAGTACGGTGTGAAGCTAGCCAAATTCACGCGAAACAGTTCTAGTATTATATATGCAAGCACCAAGCAGAATGGTAAACGCCCATATGAATCTCTAAATTATTTTCCTCGAAAAAAGGGAATGTTTGACACGATAGGCTTGTATAGACGCGATCCGGTACTTAACAACCCATGACAATGCATTCATAAGATATTTTGAGGGGCACGAGGGCCCCGTCACAAACCTTACCATGCACCCCGGCAACGACACTTTTATCTCGTGTAGTAAGGATAACACGGTTCGGTTATGGGATACCTCGACAAGATTTGCGACCGGAATACTCCATTTGAACACGCCCTACCTGTCAGCCTATGATCCTAGTGGACAAGTCTTCGCTGTCGGTTCACCTTCAGCAGGACAAGTCCTGATTTACGACCTGCGCCATTTCGATAAGGGACCAGTGTCGATGTTTGACATTGTCGAATCATGTGGTTCCGCCGATACGGACCACTTATTGAAGGGCTGGACGAAATTGGAATTTTCTAACGACGGAAAGAGCATACTTCTGGGTACTAAAGGCGGAGGACATTTCCTGCTGGATTCCTTTGGGGGCCATTTGAAGGCCCATCTACGGAAGCCTGAAGGTCAAATAAGTCGGTTAGCACCTGGAGAAGAAGCCGCTATGAACGGCGGATGGAATGGCGCCAGCGTGGAAAGCAGCGGAGATTGCTGCTTTACGCCGGATGGCAGGTATGTCATCGGCGGCACCAAACAGGGCGTTGTCGTGTGGGATACCCTCGCACAGCTAGAGGAAAATAAGGTATTATTGCCGTCTCACACACTTGAGGACTCGAGACAAGCTGCGGTGATAGCATTCAGCCCGCGCTTCAATTTCTTCGCTACAGCGGATCAGGAGTTAGTATTTTGGTTGCCAGATCCACATGCTTAGGAGGCCAGTGGTGCAGAACCAATGTTCAAGTAGTCCCGCCCGATGGAAGAGTAGGATGGCAACGATATGGTCAACTTTCGGTATCTTATCGGATGCCCGGAAGGCCTTAGGAGGGTCGACGAATGAAAGCACGCAGGGATGCTGTACGATGATGAAAACACGTGCCCAAGATACCCCCGATGTTGCACTTAAAAGTAGAAAAGAAACGGGCTTGCTTAGCTGCCTCTATTCTTTATTCTAGAAGGAGGAAAACATTAAATGTGTCATGATCTGCTCGGTATTTAGTCTATTGCCTTGGATCTGGAGGAAGAAAAGGGGCGAGAGCACAAGTGCGCACTCTGTCTTTATGCCCCGCGATTTGAGCCCTCGAGCCGTCTGCACCACTACAGGTTAGGCATTAGAGGCTCTTTCTAGCCCCACCTTTTGTCACCGCCAAACAATGGTTACAGGTCAGCAATAACCCTCTCCACAAATGCCATTTTATGTACCCAAAGCCTCCGGATACATGCAGACGGCACACATTACAGGAAACCGAGTGACCAATTTACTTGCTGAAGAAACTTAGTGCGCTTCTTCTATTTTCTCTCTACCTACATTGTGCGGGTTTATCCGTCACTCTGCTCTCTGGATCATTGATCGATCAATCACTGCGCGAAGCGGCGACTCGAATTCGAACCTCGCAGGCACCATCCAAACCGACTTGTCTACTGCAGACAGGCGTTAGCGTCGCATACAGAGACTACATTTGCAGCCATTGATTGTCCGTCTGTCTCTAGACCAGTGGAGCGGTAGGGCCCAGGAGAGAGACAATATAGAATTGCACGTACTTTCGACTTTGCGCCGGTTTTAGATACCTAAGAAACGGGTACCTTGACGACATCTAAGGCTAAGGAGAGAGAGGAGATCACTCGATCCTACTTGCCCATCTACCGACCTACCTACCTAATCATATGCGAAACGAACCACCGGAGTCGTAAGGAAAGCAGAGCGGAGCAACAACAACCATGCCTTACTACGAGACGAGCCAGGAATGGCTCCGACAATCCGCACTACTAATAGAGGCGCGACCAACCACCGTACGTTTCCGTTTCCGTTCACGATATCTATCTACATATCCCGTTCCTCTGGCGCTCTGCTCTATTCTTCCCCATAGCCCTCTATATAGCCTACCATCAAAATCAATGAATCAAGAAAAGGGACCTTAACTAACAAGCACTTTTAACTCAAACTAGACACGTATAACAACGACCTACCACCTAACCGACAAGACAGGAACATCTAAGAAGCGACAAAAGCGGCGTCAAGCAAAACTACTCGAACTACAACAATCCTCCGCCCCCACCACCACCACCTCTACTACCACAGCCAGCAGTGGCGCACCCCGGGCGTCTTTAACAATCAAGACATACGACCCGCACTCGGGCGTATGCCTCAAATACCGGACCACGAAAGCGGCCGAAGTCTCGCGTCTGATCCTGTCTCTGGGGCAGCTGGGCAGGAGGATGGCTGCTCTGCCTTCTTCCTCTTCTGATAATAATAACGCCGATAATACCGCTATGGCTGATCCTCCCGCAAATGACGAGGTCGCTGCTGAAAAGGCTGCCGAGTCTGGGGCTAGTAACACTAAAGCCGGTGGTGGTGGTGGTGGTGCTAAAGGGGGACAGCAGACGTCGACGCAAGGTGGAGGATCGCAGCAGGCAGGAGGTGGTGGTGGTGGTGGTGGTGGAGGAAAGGGGAAGAAGAAGCGTGGGAAGAAATGAAAGAAAGTTAGGGATAGACAGATAGGAACCATTAAGTTTATACATTTGAGAGTGCAGTAGATCGATCTCGCGCATGTAGAAAAGACAGGTTGCATATTGAAAACCATGAAAAAAAGACACAAAGGAGCAATGGCCCGGTCGGGTCACATATATGCATGCATTTACAGGAAAAGTTCAGATTAGGTTTCCATATTCATATCTCGCATTAAAGCACTTTCAGGTGCGTGTGAACTAGCTAAGAGTTACTACACCTCCTGCCTATCGCTTCGCATCAAAGTTTCATCCATATCCGTACATTCGCAAGCCCCCTTACCCGTTGTCATTTTCCACCAGCAAACAAGCAAGTCAACCATTCAGCCAGCCACTCCAGATCCAGGGGCCCCAGGCCGTCCGTTCGTCGAAACCCTTGACGAGAACTCCGTTATGTTACAAACTCCGTGAACGCCGCCCTGTGAATGAGAATGACATATTGCCTCGTTCGTAGGTAATGGTCCATGACAGACAAAAGAAAAAAAAAGTGAGGTGTAGAAGACAACACCGTGGAATTGCTCGCCATGCCTTCTGGTCTATGATATAATGCGATGGAAAAAACCGTGATGGAGAACGCCACGTCATCGACGAGACTTTAGTATACACAGTAAGGCTGGGTCTGATGGTTCGTGAGTGTAAAGAAAAAGGGGTATCATGAGAAGGCGATAATACACTTGACAAGGATGCAGACAAAATAGTCGCTTAGAAATCCTCGTCGAAGTTAAAGTCACCGCCGTTCTCGCCCTTGCCTTCGCTTGACTCAGCGACCTCTTCGGTGGCGACGTTCTTCTTGGTGCTGTTCATGACACCCGCCTTCTGGTATTCACCGACACGCTTCTCAAAGAAGTTTGTCTTGCCACCAAGAGAGATGTTCTCCATAAAATCAAAGGGGTTGGTAGAGCGGTAGACCTTCTCGTTGCCCAGAGCCACCAGGAGACGGTCAGCGACGAACTCGATGTACTGCTTCATGAGGTTCGCGTTCATGCCGAGCAGAGCACAGGGCAAGGCCTCAGTCAAGAACTCTTGCTCAATCTTGACAGCATCGACAATGACGGCCTCAACAGTCTCCTTGCTAGGTCTGTTCTTCAGATGGGAGAACAACAGGCAAGCAAAATCAGTGTGGAGACCCTCGTCACGGGAGATGAGCTCATTGGAGAAAGTGAGACCAGGCATCAGGCCACGCTTCTTGAGCCAGAAGATGGAGGCAAAAGCACCACTGAAGAAGATACCCTCAACGGCGGCAAAAGCAATCAGACGCTGGGCAAAAGTAGAGTTGCGATCAGAGATCCACTTCAAGGCCCAATCAGCCTTCTTGCGAATGGCGGGAACTATAGGAATAAAGTTAGCCGTGATCGTAAGTCAGGATTGAGGGGCAGTCACATACTGGTATCGATAGCATTGAACAGATGGGTGCGCTGGGCGGGCTCCTTGATGTAGGTATCAATGAGCAGAGAATATGTCTCAGAGTGGATGTTCTCCATCATGATCTGGAAGCCGTAGAAGCATCGAGCTTCAGGAATCTGGACCTCGCCACTGAAGCGCTCGACCAAGTTCTCGTTGACAATTCCATCCGATGCAGCAAAGAAAGCCAGGATGTGAGAGATGAAGTACTTCTCATCCTCGTTGATTCTGTTGTTCCAGTCGTGCAGATCCTTGGACAGATCAATCTCTTCGGCAGTCCAAAAAGATGCCTCGGCTTTCTTGTACATTTGCCAGATCTGTACGCAGGGTCAAAATTAGCTACATGTCGCGTAAAAAACCACTTTACGCGTCTATGACGCGTCACTAACCTCATGGTACTTAATTGGGAACAGCACAAAACGCTGAGGGTTCTCTTGCAGAATAGGCTCGTCGGCCTCCTGTTCTTTTATGGTAGGAGCGACTGGGGCCTCGGGCTTTTCTTGAGGCTCTTCCATGGTGGGCTTCTGTGATTCGATTTGGTTGGCAAGGGCGTGGATATCAGCGTCGAAGGGCGCGTTCTCCTTGCTGGCAGCGGTCAAGTCGAGCTTCTTAACAGGGGATTCCATTTTGAAGGACTCGAGGGCAGAGGCAGCCTGCAAAATTCACATGTTAGTGACAAAGACCATCATCAATTAACTTCAAAAGGGGTGGCAACGTCGCGTACCTTCTTAGACGGTGTGATCTCAGTTGCCATTGTATTGGCGATTAGATTATTTGATGTAGAGTGAAGATGTAAGAGACAAGGCGAACTGTAGATTAGACCGATCACCGGAGGATAGTCTTATCTTACAAGGTGAAGTGGTGTTGTGTTGAGAGTGGTGGTTGATGCAATGCAGATTGAGAGCGTGTCAATCAAAGGCCCGGGAAGCGACCTTTTAAGCAGCATTTCACGCCAAATCACGTGCACCAAACCATCCACTTTACAATAGTAGGACGCGCTACAATGCCCCCTAGTAACGCGTTTCAATGCCCCGCCATCCGAATTTCACGCGTTGACTAGGATTACAGCTACAGCTTCAGCTGTCTTCCAGCCTCGCCCCACCATTGTAACCCAGCCTTTACCTCATCTGTATGTTTTGTGTCACCGTGTAATAAGAACTTCGGCCTTTCGGCCCAGGACAGTGAGGATTGTAAGATCTGATAACAGTACGAAACAGTGTTAAGAAGTCCTACTACCCATAAAATTTTTCATAATTGCTCATATTTGGTCTTGGCGCCATGGCTGGACGATAGACTACATGGGTAGGTACGGTAAATAGCACAGTACCAGTTGTGGTAGCCTGGTAGAAATCATTGACGCGAAAGTGCCTCGCGTACCTTGATATGCAAGAGGCCAATTGTCTCTGTTTAAGAGACCCAACCATTGACAAGCCACGGAACAATGAAAAGCTCCATGGACAGTGCCATAGCGAAATGGCCTGATTGCTACTATTAGGGAAACAATAGCTAGGACTTTTGCTCAATGGCCTCAAATTAGGGGGAAATAATTATTATTATTAGGTAGAGAGTAAAGATTAGATACATAATAGACAGCAGCCTAGGGTAGCCTGATAATTCCCGCGTGTCGCCCCCCCAAAGAGCCCCATTATCCCGGGTCTCCACGATCAACAGAATAAAGTAAAGCAGCAGGTAGCTAACTACCAACTACGAACGGTTCCTCACGGTAATCATTCCACTTTGTTCGTCATCATCATAGCTCCATACATCATAGTCAAGCGCTCCATGATTACGCAAAGCGTTAGTCAAGCTTATGCATGCAATTCTCTGATGGCTCAGCCCGTCGGAGAAAATATTGGCTCCACCATCTAGCCTTATAGGCCCTGGTTTGCAGCAGTAGTTTGTCCTGGTGAACTCAGCCCGGTCTCGACATCGGCAGGTCGAGACTTCTTACTTCCGAACCCGAAGAAACCCCCGCTAGGTTTACTCTGTCTGGTATTGGACGCGTTTGTTGCTGCCGGCTGCGATAGAGCAGGCTGTGCTGACACAATGCCGTCGTCTTGAGGCGCGTGCTCACCCAGCACTTGATTTCGAGCTCCATTCCCCGTTCGATGATGTTGTGAAGTGTTGTTGGCCTCATTTTGAAGGCGGTCGAATTCGGTCGGGTCACTAGGATCGCTTGGGATAGGCTGGCCACTATTTCGGAGGTTCTTCCGGCCCTTTTCTCGTAGATAGGCCTCCAAGGCCGCTGCGTTTCGCGTATTGGCAAGGACGACGGCATCAGCGATGTCGCCAACAAACGGTACCAAACCGATGATCAAGTCCACGGCAACCCAAAAGTGCATGCTTAGGCGTAACCAGAAAGGCAAGCCACCCTCAATCTGCTTAGCAGTGCGAATCACGAGTAATCCCAGTAGCGCATCAGCAACATCGCCGAATCTGACGACCGAACGTGTTAGTCGACCAAGGAGCGAAAACGTTGGATAATAGAACAACTCACATTGGAAAAAAACCAATGAGGCTACCCCAGCCGAGCTTGATGCCTAGAAAACTGCCAAAGGCCATGTCTAATCTGTAGGCCCTTCTCTTCACCTTGTTGAGAACGTTTGCATCGTGTTCGGAAATTCCGGGTGGCACGGCTTTGCGAACTTTCTTGAGCTTCTTGCCAGGCGCTCCGTTGAGTCTCGTTGCTGGGACTTGCTCAAAATAAGGGTCCTATACAAGTCAGTTGAAAATGGTCCTACAATTTGAGCTTTCCCGATCACGCGCTCCTAGACCGTTGGACATGTCCGATCAATAAAATAGCTTACATCCACACCAAACTTATTCTCGATTCTCTCCTTAAGAATCTTGTCTTGAATGAGCTTCTTGCCAACCCATTTGGCAATGTAGCTCCCCATGGTGGGCAGATGAGGTCCCAGTAGTCTTTTTCAAGGTAATGAGTGAAAGCCGAACGAAGAATATCAGGCGTCTAGGACGGTGGTCTAGCAAGTATTTGGTTTCCGTCGACGAAGCAATATATATGCAAACTCGCAAACACGGATGTCCACCACAATACTGCCAAGGTGTTTCAGGCCCCAGATTCTCTTATGTATGCGTAGGTAATTACCTGAAGGAGGCCGGTTTTTTAGGATAATACGTACTGATGAATAATTAGGTAAATGATTATGGCCACTCATACAGTCACTCACATGAAAAGCAACCCAACAAATAGCCCAAGACACATCAACAAGCTATTCTGTGGGACAACAAAAGCTCCCAAGCTTGATAGTTGCGTTATGATGTCACTATCCGCTTGGAATTCTATTGGTTCATTGCTAATGTGTGTGGCTGTGCGTGTGGCTATGTCTAGCTAGACATGTGGCTAGAACCAGCCATTCTCTCCTTCGACCTGTAATTTGGCCACCTCAGAGCTTGGGACATTTCCCAAACATGCAGCTGTAATACAATGCACTTTGTAACTCCCGTCTCAGAGGAAGGGCAGGAAGATACTTGGAAGTATGCGACTTTCTTCCGTAATGTCCTCCTTTTTCCGGCCAGTCTTAAATTGCAGCCTCCCTTATTAAGCTGCCCAGGTCATGGATCTTACTATACTAGGTAGCGCCGTAGGGTTTATGTAAGCTACGTTCTCAAGTTACCAGGCCCACCCAGTCAATCAACATTTGGAGAGAGCAATTTCTACCTAGCTAAACGGGCCAATCCTAAGCAGCAAAGTCGTATGTTCTAATGGTTATGATTTCTCGTTCACAGACATTAACTTGTGTACATGATCCGAGAAGGTTCCGTGTTCGATCCACGGTACGACTAGCAAAGTTTTTTTCTTTTTTGCTCTTTTTGTGTTTCCTCACTTACAGAAGTTTTCAAATGCAAGGCTTCTTCCATTTGGTTTAATTTTTCACAGCTAGAACATGTCGGCTCACAAAGTAGGCACTATAAGGGGCTCTTGTAACTAAAATCCGGGTGACTACCGGCTATAGGCATAGGTTCGATCCCTATCCCATTCTCAGGCAGGCGGTCCTGGCCTATAGCGATGGTCACACGTTAGTTTCGGCCGGCTATAAGTAGGCATCCAGACCATAACTAAATAAACTACGAGTACGCGAGAGAACATGTCGGCTCACAGAGGCATATTCGCAAATACACATGTGGACAGGTAGTCAATTTGCTAGATCATGTTAAATTCAGCCAAACCTGAATTAACGTTTAGTTGATCATCTATCAGGGTTGCCTTCATAGTCCCCAGTTATCTACATCCGCCATAAGAGTATTGTTCTTGACGCCCTCTGGAAAGTCCTCCTCGCCAAGATGAGTAGTATGCGCCCATGGTTTCAGGGCGTTCTCTCTCCTGATAGTCTTAGAGAAGCAACCGCTCCAGCCCTTGCGAGGGAAAGCCTTGTTCACATCTAGGCGAGTTGTCTCGTCGATCAACCCCGGGTTCCCGCCCATGTTATCATATATCGTGGCGAGCTGGATGACCTGGCCCAGAAACGTTATCGTCCCGACCGTCCCCAAGTCTTGGTGCCGAATGATAGCTTCCGCGACAGCTTCCGCCTGGGCTTGCGATGCGCCGTGCTCCTTGGTGAGATTCAACGCGAGTATGCCTCCGTAGAATTCGAAAGACAGCAACGTAGCACGCAAGTTGTCGTCGGTTGTCCCGATGTCGTGGAGGAGACATGCCAATGCCCACGTAGACATGGAGAGCTTGCTTCCATGTTCTGGGAATTGGTCTTTAATAATCGAATAGCCTGTGAATGGAATGAGTATACAGATTTGTTATAACTCTACACTGCTGTTGGATTATGATTTCCTACCCCAGTAGAAGACACGCATGGAGTGGTTGTAAGTCTGCTCTGGAAGCTTTTCCTTCGCATACCGCTGCACCTCGGCAACGACGGGATCGTCGGCCGGGAATTTCACATCCTTTACCGCCAGAGGTGACGGTTTGCTTATAGGTTTCTTCTTAAAAATAACGTTGGCATCGCATGGCACGGCCGTCCACCCGTGCTTGGCAATATCTTCCGCTGATGCTACTGGTGTAGTAGATGACATGATTCTTTCTCGTCACGACAGATAACCTATTGCAAATAAAGACAACAATAACATACGAAAATTGATGGATTCCACGCAACCACCTCCGCAGCTACATTTTGTCTATATACACTGGCGTTATGACTCTATAGTGACGAGACCTGCATCACCGGTGCCTTATTGATAAGCAACGGTGATTAGTCAGGTTTCTAAATCTCCTCGGTATTTGGGGTAACACGTTGACAAACACCGAATCTCGACGCTCGCGGACTCAATTCGGAGAGCTTACAGCCACCAAACTCCTGGTTCGCTCTCTTCGAAACTCTCCTCCCGGCCACTCAATGCATGTAGAGTCGAGTAGATTGGCGATGTTCGTATGGCGCTATCCTCATTCCAGCAACCAGAGGTAAGATGGAAGCGAGGAGGTATAGCATCGGACTCTGTTTCTGATTCATATCAGCTAATGGAAACACTCCAATTATTCTCGCGGACCTGAGCACTACTTCGTTGTATACGATGGTCGCTGACTTATGATTATACAGAAATGTTGAGACCCTTCCATTTGATTGAGAGGCGTCCAGGGAAGTTATTTAGCGTTTACTCTATACTGCAGCCCAGGAGCACAGAAGTGTACTAGTGATTATCTCTTTACTCTATAGATTATCTCCTCCAGTAGCTTTGCAGGATATGCCCGGTTAGCATCGATGTGGTAACACAAAACAGGAACAGAGATGACCAAGGCCATAATCGCAGGTAGAATCGACGTCGAGCTCCTCCAGCTCGTATCATGCCGACTATGCGGCCTAGACTACAGAACATAAGCCTTACAAACCCAGAGAGCGAGAGCGAGCAGGTGCCCGAATACGAGACATGCATATCCAGGCAAACAGATTGCACATGACTTGCCTGTCTCCTGCAGCTTTGTGGTTCCGGGGATGGTGCCATCCATGATCATGCAAATCAAAACCGGGCTCTCCTCATGGGAAGAGTCTTTGGATGCTAGACGCTGTCCTGAATACAGACAACGTGTACCTTTGATGAGAATATTAACTAGAAGTTTGTTTGATATACTACAGTTATATCAGGTCAGGACCTCGCCTGTCCTACTGAGAGACACAGCTCGCTCTGAGTCATGCTGCGGACTTTCCTTTAATCTCTTTACATCGTCATGTATTATTCTATAGTTAGCCAAAAGAGCGTGTTCTCTGTTTGTAGATCTTATGAACAAAGTGCACGATACCTCTTCAATACTGGTTAGTCAAAAGGTGTATCACTGCTCTGGCCGGTCGCACCAGATCCCCATATGACGACATGGCTTCAACATATCCAGTAGTAGATGGATATGTTTACACTACTTCAGTGACACTGAACGCCGTCGCCCAGCACTTTGACAGGTACGGAAGAGCAACAATTATGAGTTTTACCTGGCCTTGGGTAAGGGGGAGGGGGAAAGGGAGGTTGGTCCGGAGCCAAAGGGCCAAAGAGTCCAAAAGGTCTTTAAGTCTCGCACCCGCAAGTTAAGTCTCATATTTCGACAGCCTACCCTCAGATGGCTCTCCTGTGATTCATACGGCTCTTGATATGCCCATGTATTCCCTCGAAGATTACGGCTATCCTAGATTGAGAACGGTAGTCTTCCAAATGCGCATAGTATAGACATCGAGATGAGAGATATTAGTCACGTCTATTTCGGCTGACTGCCATAATTTGCTGAACAAGGTGTTTGGCGGCGAACAAACTCCCAGAAAGTACCGAGCTAGTTCGGACGCCTCTTCCTTGTGACCATGCCTCCTCAGCTGTGAGACATATCATCTTGCCTAACCCTGGCTTGCCTGGAACCTAAGTTGGAGGTCAGCCATGATGGTTCCAGTTGGAACTGTATGGGTTGTTCAAGGTCAGGTAGTAGATCCACCCCACGTGCCGCGCCTCGAATGACACAATGTTAAAAGCGAAGTGTCGTCGAGACTAAGAAAGCAGCAAGGCCGGTAATTACTTCTACAGTCCATTCATATAACAGGACCACTAGAATGAAGGCATGTGAGCTGCTCATTAAACAATGTCGCAGTCTTTCGCGCTAAGACCATCTGTTAAGACAGTGCTCCCCAGAAACTCCATAAGTAGACGGAGTCGTGAGGACGAACTTCTCTGAAGATATTTTCTTTCTATTTCCAGCGGTCTCGGCCTGTTATCCTCATCTGTGGATATAGTCCGTACCTCAACCCGCACCCCAAGTTACTACCTACCATGTTTTACGCAATTGCTTCTGATCTAAAGCACCACATACCTAGTCACATACACTAAGCAGGTGCACCCCTACCTTAATGCTGCTGGAAGGATACTTATAAATGAGTGTGGGCTATCCCGCATCGTAGTTGCCTGCTTTCTAGTCATTCTGGGTAAGAAACCTAGACTAGAAACTGTCCGGGGATACTCTACACCGCACTAGATAGCAGTACCTTGAAGTGAACTGCCTGAGAGCTTGGGCTCCTGCTAGAAGGTCGGTATTTTGTAACGGTCAGAATGGAGACTGAGCTAATATGATTCAAGGAACGCCAAGAGTCCACCAACCAATGGTAGGCGGGGAATTGCAAACTTAGAGCCGCTTAGGGTAATATAGCTCGGGTGGTCGCTTTATCTATGATATCACGACTATGTCATGGGAAACGCGAGGGCATACAGTAGCGACCTTTCCAACCTCAATGTACCTGTCATAAGAAATAGCGGACAAAGTTGTATAGGCATATGTTGCAGTTTTGCCAAATGCAATTCGCCTCCCGGACCAAATGTTCAGTGATGTCATGCTCTGTCAACCCTAGAGAGAGCAGTATAATAGTTGTCCGCGATTCCTGCTTTGTTAGACAGGTTCAGAGTAACCCGATCTTCACTTGTAACCGCCACCAAAATATCTCCCAATGTCCAACCTGCCAATGTCAGCTGTTAACAAAGTGAAGAACATGGTTACCGGAGAGGCAGGGCAAAAGATCGCCCAGCTGGCATCTGTGACCCAGGATGTCACCAAAGATGACCGTATCACCACTGACTTTGGTGTGAAGGAGCCCACGGCCGATGAGTGGCTCAGAATCACCAGCAATGACAAGATTGGACCTATGCTACTAGAAGACAGCTATGCGAGAGAAAAAGTATAGCCTCCCTCATGGAATTCCGTTATATTCTCTGTGCTAGTATGCTAACATGACTGAATAAGATTCATCGATTTGACCATGAGAGAATCCCCGAAAGAGTTGTGCATGCCCGTGGTGCCGGTGCCTTTGGAAAATTCAAATTATACGAGAGCGCTGAGGATGTAACATTTGCGCCTGTGCTGACGGATACTTCTCGCGAGACGCCAGTCTTTGTTCGCTTTTCTACCGTTCAGGGATCGCGGGGCAGTGCCGACACTGTTCGCGATGTCAGAGGTTTTGCCGTTAAATTCTACACCCAGGAGGGTAATTGGGACATTGTTGGCAACAACATTCCCGTCTTTTGTAGGTGAACATCGGAGCATATATGTGATCAGGCTGTTGAGCTAACAAGCACGATACAAACAGTCATCCAGGACTCCATCAAGTTTCCTGACTTCGTCCATGCCGTGAAGCCGGAGCCTCACAATGAAGTTCCTCAAGCACAGACGGCCCACAACAACTTCTGGGATTTCGTGTACCTGCACGAAGAAGCGACACACATGTTCATGTGGGCGATGTCTGACCGAGCTATCCCTCGCTCCTACCGAATGATGCAGGGTTTCGGCGTCAACACATTCACGCTTATTAACAAGAAGGGCGAGCGTCACTTCGTCAAGTTCACCTTTACCCCCGAGCTTGGCGTCCATTCGTTCGTCTGGGATGAGGCATTGAAGTTGGCTGGTCAAGATCCCGACTTCCACCGAAAGGACTTGTATGAGGCCATCGAGAATGGCGCATACCCCAAGTGGAAATTTGGTATTCAAGTGATTCCTGAATCCAAGGAGCACGATTTCGACTTTGACATCCTAGATGATACCAAGGTCTGGCCAGAGGACCTTATTCCTGTGCGCTACATCGGTGAGCTGGAGCTTAACCGCAACGTCGACGAATACTTCCCCCAGACGGAGCAAGTTGCCTTCTGCACTGCGCACATGGTGCCCGGCATTGGCCACTCCGACGACCCCCTCTTGCAGGGGCGTAGCTTCAGTTATTTTGACACACAGCTATCGCGCCTGGGAATCAACTGGCAAGAACTGCCAATCAATAGGCCTGTGTGCCCCGTCATGAACTTTAACCGCGATGGTCAGGGACGGCACACTATTACGAAGGGAACGGTCAACTACTGGCCCAACCGGTTTGAGACTCGCCCTCCCGCGGCGCTCAATGAAGGCGCGTATCATGAGTTTCCCCAGCCTGTGGAGGGCATCAAGGCCAGAACCAAGAGCGCCAAGTTCAGAGAGCACTATAACCAGGCACAGCTCTTCTACAACAGCCTGTCGCCGACGGAGAAGAACCATGTTGCGGCGGCCTTTGCCTTCGAACTGGACCATTGCGATGATCCGATTGTTTACAAGCGCATGTCCCAGAGACTGGCCGATATCGACCTGGAACTAGCCCAGACTGTAGCTGAGATGGTTGGCGGCGAGAAGCCTACCCAGGCGACGAGACCGAACCACGGCAAGAGCGCCAAGAACCTCAGCCAGACTGAGATTCAGCCCAGCGAGCCTACGATAGCCAGCCGACGTGTCGCTATCATCATCGCCGATGGCTTCGATAAAGTTGCCTTTGATGGCATCACCACAATGCTTAAGGCGTCAAGTGCTCTGCCATTCATCATTGCCCCTCGCCGGTCAGAGATCTTCCCAGCCGGTGTAGAGAAGAAAGAGGGCAATGGTGTGACGCCCGATCATCACCTTGAGGGCATGCGGTCGACCATGTTTGATGCGATCTTTGTACCGGGCGGTGCCGAGTCTATCCAGGCCCTCCAGAAGAGCGGCCGTGCCGTCCACTGGATCCGTGAAGCCTTCGGTCACCTCAAGGCCATTGGCGCGACTGGCGAGGCTGTCGAGTTGCTCGCCCGCGCAATCGCGCTGCCCGAGATCAAGCTCTCCATCAACGCCGAGGCTGTCGAGTCCTACGGTGTCGTCACTATGAACAAGACCTCCCCCGACAGCTTGAAGGGCGCCGTGACTATTGCCAAGGAGGGCACGGGTTTCATGTCCAAGTTCTGGTACCAGGTTGCGCAGCACAGAAACTGGGCTAGAGAGTTGGACGGCTTGAACTCGCAGGTGGCGTATTAAGTCTACCTGCCTACATTCCTGGGTCAGGTAGCTATCCTTGCGTTTGCTAAAAAAAAGTTCTTATACCCAATAGTATTAGTTTTAAATATTAAATACGTTAATAAAGTGTAAAACAAAATGAGAGATGTTTTCTTCGGGGTTGTGATGCGATCATGTGAGCCACACCAAGTGCGGTTGACGCGAGATGCTACGTCTCTGTGCTGCATGTGTCTGCTCGAGAGTGTAAAGTTAGTAGTTTTACTTGAGGACGATTCTAACTTGAAAAAACCTGCATGCGATCAACCAAAGTAAACGCGACTCTTCCCCAAGACACAGACTATATCTGTTATCGTCAGAATTGTCTAGGCTTTTGTGCACGTGGGAGTTAAAAAATGTGGTTTAAGCCTCATCAACTATAACCACATAAGTTCGGACATTCCTTATAATAACTTCACCAACCCTGCGTCAACCCCAGAAAGCCCCAAGCGGAAAGAAAGCCAGAGCTAACAAGTCTAAAAACGGCGTGCCCCGGCCTCCCCTCCTTCCAGACCACATAGCTGTCTACTAAGCCGCAGTAAGCGCCGGTGACGGCCATGATGACGTCCACCACGTCGAATCGCCCGCGGGAGTAGAAGTAGAAGGTCAAGAGACCTATGGAGGTCGTGCGGGCGTTGCCGACCACGAAGACTGGGGAAGAGGTCGGAGCGGTGGCGATACGCGCAGGAAGGCCGAATTCGAGCATGGCGGCCGAGGCGTTGAAGAACGCCCACATACCCCCGAAGGTCATGGTGCTGGCTACCATGAGCCCTGGGATGTGCCGGGGGTGGAAATATGTGAATAGCATGATGATGATGATGGTGGTTGGTTACGGGTTTGCGGATGTGAGGTATGGGTGAGGCGAGGTGAGTTAGAGGGTTGGAATGTTAGGTATGTGAGTAAGTATTGAGGTGGTGATGGCCTTCGCCTCTTGCTGCTTGCTTCGGCACGATATGTGTGCCGTTGTTAAGACAATGTTACGAATTTGCTGGAATTCAAGGGTTACGTTTGTGAAAGATAGGTGACTTCTGTCAACTGTGAAATACTAATACTATGCATATTCTTTGTCGTCGTATTTATAGATACTCAGAATCTGTTAGCTAGAATTTCTTGCTTACCAGGCTAGGGTATTGATTGGCCTGACATCTTTGGGGCGGCTCAGTCAATTCATTCAACTAGTACGATACTTAAATCAATCCCTTGGAGTGCAGTTTACATTTCTGACGTGAGAGTTCAGTCGTGGAATACCACATTAGTCACATCTCTACAGCCTACCACTTCTTCGTACAAAAATGGTGTTTCCATTCATGTGGATTTCAGGGGTAGGGTACAGCATAAGTGTACTTTAGTACTTGCCAAGAGCCACTGACCCATTGAAGCTTGGGTGGGTCGCAGTTTTGCTGGACAGTGGAGTCGCCATCTCAGCATAGGGCGCTAATGGTTGCTACCGCAACAGGCCCACAAGCAAGGAAAACAAACCAGGATCGAATTAAGCCCCGGTCTTCTACCACTACAAGTAGGTACTTACTTTGGCAACTCATCCCACCATCGAACTTGACTTGGGAGTGTGCAGCATAGCTCGACCGGACCCTTCAACAATCTTTGTCTTTGCCTAATAACGTGATATTCTGATACTCTGATTAATCATTGTCAGAATACGAGGGATATCAAAATGGCATCTCGTACGCTCGAATCTCGCTTCGAGCGCATGTCGGTGAACGATGAGAACGAGTACCAAAAGACAAAGGTATGTCAAAAAAACCATTGATCTATTCACTCTTGCTTCAAGTATCTATTTAGCTGGCTATCGTGGATTCGGACTGATTAGGAGATCAGGTAGTTGTGACTACCACACAGATATCACATAGCTCAAGCAGACCGAATCTCTACAAGGTCGCCTTAACAAACCAGAGCACGAACGCTGCTAGTGCTGCCGTCACGCTCCCTTCACAAGCCGCCCAGCGGAAAGGTGGCCAGCCGACTTCGCCGACAAGAAAACCACTACCTTCCGCGTCAACTGCTGCACAACGATCGTCAGCCGCAGACGAGGTTGCACAAGCGGTGGCGGAGCGAAAATCCGTGACGTTGTTAGACCAGCCGTCGGTCAAGAACTTCCACCTGGGCATGTTCGAGATCGGGCGGCCACTGGGAAAGGGCAAGTTCGGGCGTGTGTACCTGGCGCGGGAGCGGACGAGCGGGTTCATCTGCGCGTTGAAGGTGCTGCACAAGTCCGAGCTGGCTCAGGGCAGGGTGGAGAAGCAGGTGCGGCGCGAGATCGAGATCCAGAGCAACCTGCGGCACCCCAACATCCTGCAGCTGTTCGGCCACTTCCACGACAGCAAGCGGGTCTTCCTGATCCTCGAGTTCGCCGCCAAGGGTGAGCTGTATAAGCACTTGCGCCGCGAGAACCGCTTCCCCGAGTGGAAGGCCTCGCAGTACATCGCCCAGATGGCGAGCGCCCTGCGCTACCTCCACCGCAAGCACGTCATCCACCGCGACATCAAGCCTGAGAACATCCTCATGGGCATCCACGGCGAGATCAAGATCTCCGATTTCGGCTGGAGTGTGCACGCCCCCAACAGTCGTCGTAGAACGATGTGTGGTACCCTGGACTACCTGCCCCCGGAGATGATCAAGCCTGGAACATCCGAGAACTACTACAATGAGAAAGTGGATCTTTGGAGTCTGGGTGTCTTGACGTACGAGTTTCTTGTCGGCGAGGCGCCGTTCGAAGACACACCTGTGATGACGCAGAGGAGGATAACGAGGGCCGATATGACAATCCCTTCGTTCGTAAGTGCGGAGGCACGGGACTTGATCAAGAGGGTAAGCAAAAGTCTTCCAAACACAATTATGGCTAGACATGCACATGGGATATATGCTGACACTCGAATAGCTCTTGGTGCTCGAGCCAGAGAAGAGGATACCGCTAGAGCAGGTCCAGACCCATCCCTGGATTCTCAAACACTGCGGGAAAGGGGCAGGACGGGATAGGTCTTACTAACTGGACTTACGAACTAATGAATTAAGTTTCTTAACTTTCTGCATCTCATTCATAACCGGCGCAGGCGTCTTTGAATCAGGGACATGGTGTATAATGGCGGACCTGGGAATCAAGGAAGAGAGAGGGTTTGTTTCTTTGTTAATTCATTGAGCTTTCATCATTCGGCCAATTCAATTATAAACATACATATATGCATACATCCTATCATCCAAAGGCCTTCAGCGCCGCGCTGAATGACTTCGTACTGAAAAAGAAGAGATGTTGCTTGAATCTGTAGGCTCACTGGTGGTACACGCTATTATAGCATCTCTAAAAATCTTCCCCTCTTCGTCTTCCTCTTCACCTGTAGACCTCGTCGAAAGGCCGGGTGTCTGAGAAACACGAATCCCACACCTGGTTCACTACCTTGACTGCTTGGACGTCGTCTTTGCAGCGTGGGCGAGCCATTACGGATAGTACGGCTCGTTTCCTCACGCACTCTTGGAACTGTTGTGTTAATGTCCAGTTTTTCCTCGTCATCGACTCTCTCGTCCATCTACACTCTCCACTCAGCATAGAAGCTCTGATCTGTATTCGACACGCAAGTTAGTATTATGCATGTTGAAAAGAAGGAGGAGAGGAGGTTTGTAAACTAGATAGAGACTGGGGGGCGGAAGAGAATGGCAAGTCATACCTCAGTGCATGCAGCATGTTTTAGATCCTTATCCCCTACCCAATCCATCTTCCACCTGAGGTGATCCCAGGCATGCACCATCTCGTGCGCCAGGCTGTCCTCCAGATGTCCCTGGTTCCGGACCTCGTTCGCGCAGATGAGGATGCCCGTTCCGGGGTCGAAGCCGCCGCTCTGGCGATGGACCTTGCCGTCCTCGGTCAGCCGGGCCGGACACCGCGCGCAGACGATGTTGGAGCCGTCCAGCTTGCCGTTCAGGGCCTCGATCTTCTCCCGCAGGAACCGCACCGTGGGCGAGTGCTGCAGCGCCCAGTCCCGGTACTCCTCGCACCGCTTGCAGTCGCGCGCCTCGTTCGCCACGGCCCGCGACTCCCGGTAGTGGAACGCCCCTTCCTCGTTTATGGAACCCGTCAGGATCTTGAAGTAGTTCATCCACCATTTCGTGTTCGGGTCGAAGCCCGTGCGCTTCGGGTCGTTCCGCACTATCGCGGGGAGTCCATCTGGGTTATTGGCTGTGGATGTTGTGGACGAGGAGGAGGATAGTGATGGTTGTGATTGGGAGGAGGCAGACGCCTCGGGTGTCGTTGGCTGTGACGCCATGGCTAATGCACTGGATAGTACGCTGTCGGTTCTAGGCTTCAAACTGACGCGATTGTCGCCTCCTGTATCGTGAAGTATTATCTTGTATGTATTAGTAGCCTATTCAAGCTATTGGCACAACGCTATCTTTGAATTGGAGGGCAAGTTCCTTCCAGTAGGGATAGGAAAGGCAGGCGGTGAAGTGGCATGTTAGCTAAGGCCCACTATAAAGGGCAATTTAGTGCCCCGACTATGCTGTACTTAGGAAGGTAGGTTGCAGCCTCAAACCCAATAAGCTGAGTCGCGGAGCGAGGCTCCCGAGAAACTAACAAGTAACTTGCCAATTGCATGTACATATATATTATGACTAACTCGAGCAGCTTGAGCTTTGACTTTCTGGGTTTAAGCCACCATGGTTTTCAGTAGTTCTAGCTAGGTAACCGTGGTACACATAACATCAACATTTGGTTTTCTGCCGTTCCGACCTGCCTCCGACCGTCGCTAGCTCGGGACCAATTGGAGGGTGATCGGCTCTGCCACAAGCCACTGATTCACCGGCCGCCGGCGAATTACATGCTCCCGTGTTGCAGAATATGAGTTGTTGAGCCAGCCTAAAATGTCAGAATCCGGGTCTTCTACGCCCTGTATGTCAAAATTCTATTATAATAGAGGACATCTTCATCCTAATGCCTGATTGATGTGGTTTTAAATTTGTCTTCAGTTTAAACTTTGCCGCTTGTTTTTGTTATATGTTTGTTATTCTCGAGTTTGATACCCCTGGAGTTTACTAATGTTTACTTTTGTCCTTTTCTAGACATGAAGGGCTTTAGGCCACTTACAGTGGTCATTAAACTTGGTATGAATAGCTTGATTCTCCATCCTTGCAGGGTAAGTCTGTGCAGGGCTCGCCTCGGCTAATGTGACGCAGGCACCAGCTCCATTGTGGACGAGAAGACTCATGAACCCCTGCTCTCAAATCTGAGTATCATCGTCGAGACGGCTGTGAGGCTGCGTAAAGATGGCCACAAGGTAGTTATCGTATCGTCTGGCGCCATTGGCGTCGCTCTGAGACGTATGGACCTTGATAAGCGGCCCAAGCGTCTATCCAAGCTTCAAGCGCTGGCTGCTATTGGACAATGCCATCTTATGGCTCTTTATGACAGTCTATTTGCCCAACTTCGACAGCCTATTTCTCAGATTTTGCTCACTCGGAACGATATAGCCGATGTAAGTTTTCCTAGCAAGCGTTGTAGTTGCTACTCCATATCACTTCCCACACACGTCAGACAACGCAATCTAATATCGAAACCACAGCGTTCGAGATATCTCAATGCCCAAAATACCATGGTTGAGCTCCTGGAGATGGGCGTCATCCCAATTGTTAATGAGAATGACACATTGGCAGTGGCCGAGATCAAGTTTGGTGATAACGACACCTTGTCTGCCATCGCAGCAGCTATGGTACACGCGGACTTCCTCTTCCTTATGACGGATGTAGATTGTTTGTACGACAAGAACCCCCGCACGCATCCCGATGCGCAACCTATAGAGGTGGTTAAAGATATAGGGGCTTTACAAGCTGATGGTTCGTCTTTGTGGCATTTCCCTGAATCTGATGTAAAACACAAGCTGACCAATTGAACTACCTACAGTCTCATCTGCAGGCTCATCGTTGGGCACAGGGGGCATGGGCACCAAGATCGTCGCAGCGCGTCTTGCGACATCGGCAGGTGTAACTACCGTGATAACCCGCTCCTCCGCTCCCGGGAACATATTCAAAATTGTGAAGTATCTGCAAGCCACAAAGACTATCAACGCAGGAACAGTAGCAGGAACCCAAGCGAGCACGGCGGATGATGGCTCGGCGGCAACCACACCTATAGAGGCGGTGACGGCCCGCCTGGCTGCGCTGGAAGCGTTGGAGAAGCCGCCGCTGCACACACGGTTCCTCCCGCTATCGACGCCGGTGCGCGATCGCTACTTCTGGCTTCTGCACGGCCTGACGCCCCACGGCACACTTTACATCGACGCGGGCGCGCACGCGGCACTCTCCGACAAGGCGGGCCTGCTGCCTGTGGGCGTGCTAGACGTAGAGGGGAACTTTGCCCAGCAAGAAGCGGTTCGTCTCGTCGTCGTGGACCGTCCGCCTGTTTTGGCCGAAGTAGCAGGCCCTGTTGCCAATTCCTGCGCGCCCACCCCATCTCCGTCGCCCGCCTCGGTGGCCGCGAAGTGGGAAAGCTTCAACCCCATCGAGGTCGGGCGTGCACTCGTCAACTATGCGGCCCCCGAGATCGCGCGCATCAAGGGCCGTCGCAGCAGCAAGATTGGCGAGTTGTTGGGCTACGCGGACAGCGAGTACGTGGCACACCGCGAGAACATCGCATTGTTCGTTGGCAGGGAAAGCCAACCTGTCTCGCCTGTGCTAACCGCTGTTGCGAATACGGGCGGTGTAGCGGGATATGAGATGGGGGCATGAATGTAGTTAACGCTTTGAAATGTGTTTGGGAAGTTTGCTCATCGTCTTGTTTCTTTGGCGGGTCAATTATTGGTTGGTTGAATGGGTTTGTTGGATGGATAGATTGATGAATAGATGGTTGGATAAAACTACGATATAGAAGGAGTGGTTTACATACAGAGCGCTTGAACCAGATAAATTGCAAGGCGTCCAAGGTTTTTTTCCGTTATCATTCCTCGCCATACGTCCTTGGAAGCAAAAAGGCACACCCGAGAGAGGAATACACTAGTCATTGATATGACAATGTCACTACTGGGACCATTACGATACATCACAGGTTCGACCACCGACTCGGACAAAATAGCAGGAGTGAAATAGACGGGAATCGAATTTGGTATCCTCAAAACGCCTCCTATGCTTTTTATCTGGCAAAAACAACAAATAGCAAAACCCCAAACTCCATCTAACACATATTTTTCGGGCTCGTACACTCTATCAGTCTTCATTAACCCGCGAACAGGGTATCTTCATCTCGCAGGTACTCTCCACAGTCTGCTTGCCTGAAAACGACGATTCCTGTAGGATCCAGTCTCCGTGCTCTATAAGTAAAGGAGGGGTTAGAATATGGCTATATAAAGTCGGTCCTCGGACAAGCCGGGATTTTGTCAGGAATACTTACTCCGCAGTGCCTCGTGCAGAAACGCCGACTGAACATTAGGTGTTAGTATAGCCCTGTCTATAGACTTCCAACAATAGAGAGCCCGAGAACTCACAGCCTAGTGCGTTATCTGCCATATCGTAAACCTGACTTATATTAGTTGAAAACCCCTAGAAAACGCGTCTGGGAGCTACTCACTATTACTCCTACGTTGGCAGGGCAGTCCTCGGTCCAACGGCCGACGTGGGCTTTAGATATATGGCTGCCATATAAGAAGGGCATAACACCATTGGCTACGATACTGAGTTAGAAGGTAACTTCGTGAGATGAACTCGGGTTGGTAGTTGGCGCATACGTTTAATCCAGATCTTATACCGAGCATGACTAGAATGAGAATATTAGCCAGGCCTACTCAACCAGGAGAATATAGATGATCTTGTAGTGCTTACGCTGCTAGGATTGGTAAAGCCGTGATGTGTAATCTGAACTTCATCGTCTGTATCGACCTGTCAGTTTGTGACTTCTTTTCACCCGCCTTGTGATTCTCTTGTATTTAAAGCCGTACCTTCGTAAATTTGCCTATTCGAAGCCATAGTAAGCAATCCTGTCGGGATTCGATACTACGACGTGGGGAATGTTCGGTTCTTACCCAAACAAATGCCCACAGATGCCAGATTATCCCGAGCAACGGAAGTCGCCACTACAATTTCAAAATGTAAGACACGGTTCCTTCATGTTGACGCCATGTATTTGGGATGTTTGGAGGAAGAGAACCGTACAATTCGCTATGGACAGGAGAACGTAATAGACCTGAGAGGGCGGGATGTCAGCGCGAGGATTGGTATTTGGATCGCAAAACAATAATGCGCACGTACACGGTCTTTGATCAGTCGAAACACGTAGCGGTCGGAATCGGGCGCATCGGTCAGAGGGGCGATCAAAGGCTTCAAATCGGACGTGTAATTAGCTAGTTTTTCGAAGAGAACCTTCTATAGGAATGTTAGTCCTAGTCAACCTCTCTGTCTGCTATTTCAAAAGGGATCATTATTGATGGCGTACCGTCTCAGGCTCTGTCAATGGCCTCATTTTTCCTGTATCTTAGGAAGTAGTAACACAAAAATGTCGCCGAAGTTAGAAAACTGTAAAATAGATGTGAGGTTGAGAAAGACGTATAGGTAGTCCGCAGTAACTATCGCAATTGATTTAATGGTGGGGGTGCAAAGTGATTCTGTCTTGACGGCTCTTGAGGTCTTGAAATTTTGGGGAAATTTTGGCACTGAGAGAGCTTGAATTAGGAAGGGAATCAATCCGATTGGTTTAATTGTGGTTATCGCACCGTTATCATCGTTTGGTGGGGCTAAGCTGACAGGGTCCTTAGCTGTAACAATTATTTGAGAAAACTTGAGACCACCTCTATCATCTCTGATAGCGATACCTTATATCTGCTAAACCCTGCTTCTTGATTCTACCGGCGCCCGGCCATAGTCATCTTATATACATCTCATTCACTATATCCACAAAAATGGCTTCAAGGCCAAGCAAAAAGAGAAAATTGACCCCCCCTCAGTCAGATGATGAAGGGGACTCACGCTCTAATGCCAAAATTGAAAAGGCATTCTTCCACAACGCAGCAAAGTGGGACCTCCTGGAAGACCAGTATAAGGCACGGAAAGGCAAGAAGAAGGAGAAGGAGAGCACGCGGTTGCCGGTGAAGCTGGACGGGCGGATCCAAGCTGTCGCTCCTACACCAGCAGATGAGAAGGAAAGCGATGAGGATTGGCTGGGAAACGAAGATGACGGCTCAGAGGGAGAAGATGAGGAGCCGAAAATGGAGCAGAAACCGCAAGCGCCTCAGAAGCCTGTGAAGGAGCAGATTCGTGAGGCGAAAGAAGAGCTAGCGAAGCTAGCCTTGATACTCAACGAGGAGCCGTACGAGAATGCCGGGGCTTTTAAAGCCCTAACCAAAATAGGGGACTCAAGGATTCCTGCTGTCATAACTCTCTCCCTCGTCACGAGATTGGCCGTGTATAAGGATCTCATTCCCGGCTATCGGATCCGGCCCGCCTCGGAAGGGGCTTCGGAAGGCAAGCTGAGCAAGGAGGTCAGGGTGATAAGAAGCTTCGAGCAGGCTCTGGTTTCCAGTTACCAGGCCTACGTGAAAGAGCTCGCTCAGTATGCCAAAAATAAAGGCGGCCAACCGGGCATGGATAATATTTCGAGCGTCGCGATAATGTGTGCTTCAACGCTTCTAACGACACATCCTCACTTCAATTTCCGATCCGATCTAATCAATATTCTGGTCTGGAAGCTGAGCTCACGCCGGACGGACAAAGATTTCGAAAAGGCCCTTGAAGCTCTCACTACGCTTTTCCGAGAAGACGATGAAGGCCGACCCTCTTTCGAAGCCGTTTCGACCCTATGTAGGATGATGAAAGCAAAAAACTATGTTGTCCATGAGAAAATTTTAAGCCTCTTCCTTCATCTTAGGCTTCTCACCGAGTTTTCTGGAACGGCATCACAAGACTCGGTTGACTTGCCCATGGAGAGCCGAAAAAAACAGAAGAAGGTGTTTCGGACAAAACGAGAACGGAAGCAGTAAGCATTATTTCTTACGTTTTTGCCCTTTTTGTAATATATGCGTATCGTTTGGGCTGTAATGGCTGACAGTGAGCAGGCTCAAGGAAGAAATGGCTTTGCAAAAAGACATGGCTCAGGCGGACGCAAATGTTTTCCATGAGGAACGGGACAGGATGCAGTCCGAGTGTCTCAAGGCGGTATTCGCTACATATTTCAGGATCTTGAAGCTAAGAACTCCCCATCTCATGGGTGCGGTACTCGAGGTAAGGAAAAAATACCAGAGCAAGAACGAAGTTGTAGCAAGACTAACAGCAAGAAACAGGGACTCGCAAAATACAGCCATCTGATCAACCAGCAATTTTTCGGAGATCTCCTGGAGGCTTTGAAGGATCTTATTCGCTATAGCGAGTCTCCAGAAAACGCGAGCGAGGACCCCGAGGCAGCGGCAGATGAAGACGAAGAGGATGACGACGACCCAGCTCGGAATCCTACGCGCGAAGCCCTGCTATGCACAGCAACAGCATTCGCGCTTCTGGCCGGCCAAGACGCTCACAACGCAAAAGCAGATCTCCACCTCGATCTTTCCTTCTTCACCACACATCTATGGCACACACTCCTCCCCATATCCCTCAACCCGGACCTCGAACTCGGCGCGAAGTCCCTGCACCTCCCGGACCCGGACGCTCCGGGCTCGGCGGCGAGCAAGCTCCGCGTCAACACGCGCGACAACAAGGTGAACCTGCAGACCACGACGGTGCTCCTCATCCGGTGCCTGACCGCCGCCTTGCTTCCGCCGTGGAATATTCGCTCCACACCTCCCCTTCGGCTCGCCGCCTTCGCCAAGCAGCTCATGACCACGTCGCTCCACGTGCCCGAGAAGAGCGCACAGGCTATCCTCGCGCTCATGACCGATGTGGGCAATACGCACGGGCGCAAGATCGCCTCACTTTGGAACACGGAAGAACGCAAGGGCGACGGAGTCTTCAAACCCCTTGCTCTGAACGAGGAGGGCAGCAACCCCTTTACGACGACTGTCTGGGAGGGTGAGATCCTTAGGCGGCACTACTGCCCCAAGGTTAGGGATGCTGTTAAGATTATGGAGAAGAAAATCATGAGTGAGAGGTGAGCAAAGAGGCATGTCCGTGGCAAGCTGATGAGCCAGTTCGGTGCGTAGAAGAAAGCGTTAGACAAGAGAGTGGCCATACCCAGGTCGGGAACTATAGTTTAGACGAGCAATGCAGCAATTCATAAATTTTCGTCATTTGTTCTTAGCAGCAATATGAAAATCTCTGTCACAATGATCCGGAACCTGAAGTCCAGGTGTAGAGTGAAAAGGGCTACACCGAGCTTACTAGTACATCCATCCATCGCAAGTTTCCTGAAGTATCCTTTACTCTGCTGGTACCTCGCAATGCAGGCATGCCATCTTCCAGGAAATGTTCCAAGGGGCCTCGTTTGCACTGTAACGGTCATGATTTACAGATAGCAGTCGAGTCCGTATCGTGAACCAAACTCTTACACAACCAGCTAACACCATGCCCACCTACAGCAACCATGCGAGAGTTATTGCGGTAAGAGGTTGCAGATCAGAGTTCCGTATGAGCTAGAGGTGCCTACAGACCGAGTATGACGGCATCTACCGTGCTGTTTAAGATTCCTGGAACTAGCGGGAAGCACTTAAACCAGGGCCCTGCGACATTCCACTAGTGACTATCTCATGCTGTTTCGACTGCACCGACGAGCTTGTGCTGAGTTTAGGAGGGACCTGTAGCACAAAGATATTAGTCGTCTATTTATCTACGATGAATGTGGAGTGTTGCTGGTCTACGTACCTGGTGGTTGGCAGGGTTCCATCGCGAGGCAGCAAGTCCAGGGCGCGTTCTTGAAGTGATTGAAGCAGGATCTGAATTTGTTGATGACGGATAGTCGACCCCACCCATCTCTATGTCGTCCTGCTCTACAATTCGATTGTCATCAGGAATCTCTACGTGCTTCATAGTTACTGGGCCCGGCAAATATGTAGGGGGAAGTGCCTGGCAGGGGAGCGTGCCATTCGATAGGTTCAAAGGTGCCTTCAGCGTGGCGTTGCCTGTGCCGTTCTGCTGTCCTGGAGCTCGGCTACCTGTAGTTTCAGCATTTAAAAATGCCTGGAAAGTGGGCTGGATTGAGTGCTGGGCTGAGTTCCGGGAGAACCTATTCGCCCCTATATTAGAACTGTCAGTTCTTGTGCTAATCTCCACGTACTCTGACTAAGGGCTGGCGAGGTGGGCAAATATTTGCCTTGACGGGATCTTACTGGTAAGACGTCAGCAGATATTCATTTCATGACCCTTTTTTTGTTTGCTTACCCGGCGGAATCACTTGTTAAGAGAGGCCCGTGCCGAGTTGGGCGATTACCAGTAGAGGATGGATGAGTAGTCTCATAGTGATGATAATTGCGATCACCAAGCGCATCATAGGTGTTGGTTTCAACTCGGCCATTCGTAGGGGGGTATCTCTGGTTTTGATATTGGCTTTCCCGCAATACCTGGGCTAGACGGTGTCGGTTATCTGTACGACGACCTCGTCTAGGGGCTTTGGCCCGCGAGAATTCAGCCTGCAACTCCCGGGCTAGATTGATGTCTCCTCGACCGGCCATTATACTTGATCGTGGTACAGCCTATGTGGTCCATTCTTGGTTAGAATAAGTGGACAGCGTGATATGTGTTAAAAGCGTTGAGCGACGGTGGACAGCACCAGGAAGGCAAAGGAAAAGATAAAATCTCACCCTTAACCCTGACAAGACCAGTCACCAACAACAATGATGACTAAAACGCAGGTGCCAAGTAAAGACAAGAAACGAGAATGTAAAGACCTTCTGCTGCAGCTTCTGGCCAAAAGGCAAGCGGAGGCAGCGATCAATGACACAGAACAATCGGGGTTGGCAGTCGAAGTGTCGATAGTCAGGATTGTGGCGGGCAGCAAAACAAGGTGTGTATGTAAATAAACGCCGAGGCACTTACCAAATCGAAGGCACCATACGAGTCGTCACTACCTGATGTGTGGATAGAGACGAAAGCAGGCAGGAGCAGTTAAAGTACTAAATATACGTACCTTCTAAGCTTGAGAGAGCACATACAGGAAAGTACGCATACCTGCTTTATAAGCATTGGGTATGGTATATAGACTGTCTAGGCGTACATGGAAGAATAACCTACATATACTACATAGGAAATGTCAGTCCTCAGTTGACTGGACTGGTGACAGTACCTTCAGTAAGCAGTAGGAGGAAAGACAACTTTGCACACCTATATGGAAGCACGTACCTAGTAGTAGGTACTACCTAAGAGGCAGAGGTGAAATCAAGACTGAAGGATGCTGTCTGATACTGCCCTGGGCATAAACTCAAGGGATAACATAGCTAATACCTACCTAATCTCCGCTCAGTTTGACAACTAAAATCACTACTGCTATCTCCTATGCCTACTGTCTTAGGCATTAAGGCCAAGAACAGTAGAGAGGTTGACCTGGCAACTCAAGATACAAAGAGTCAAGAGAGGAGAAAAATGTTAGGTAAGGCAGCTAGGTATGTTAGGTAACGTTGAGCAAGCAAAATAAAAGGGGAAGGTACCTCAGTAGGTAATGCCTGCTTATCTGACATCCAACATAGATGTCAACAACTGTAGAAAAGTGTATTATGTTAAGGCACAAAGGGCTTATAGTGGCAACAGGGACAATATTACAGTAATATTGAGCGTAAGAACATGCTGCCAGAACTGCTTTGCTGTCTTATTCAAGGTATATGAAATAGCTACACCTTTGTTGGCCTCCTCGATAACTAGAAGAGAGTGTGGTATATAAAGCGGGAGGCAAAGCTCCCTATATGATTAGATTAAGACACATTGGTTGTGATTTTCATCCTGCTACCTTATTCCTGGCTTTCTTCCTAACACCTATGGTGGTCTCAATGGTATTTATCTTCGTCACTCGATGCTCTGGGCGGATGGCCTCCCGTAGCCACGGTACTTCGATTATGGGCACATGCCCTTGGACAAAATCAACCAAAGCTTGTGAGTTTGGAGCGCCAACACATATACCAACGCATGAGACCCGTGGGATACCTAGAGCATCAGAAAGCCGACTCTCGCAAGCCCTTGGAAGTTCCACCAATCTGGTCGGCGGCAGAGATGGGTAGCATTTAGAGGCTACTGCTACCATCTGGGGAAGATGACTACTTAAAGCATTTGGTTGCCCTGACCTCGCAACGAGGATGACGGAGTAGAAGCGAGTCGTTGAGTTTCCTACTGACTGTAGGCTGTCATGTTGAGACTCTGTCGCCGAGCCTTCCGACACTGCCTTCTGGAGACACCGTGAAACAGAAGATAAGCCAATATCTACATGTGATTGTAGTTCAGGAACAGGGGGAATAAGTTGCACTTCTTCTTGACCTGGGTTCTCTTTGCGTTTTCTTTTTTTGGCGCGTTTCCCTTGGGATACTTGGACATGTTGTGACCGGTAATGACCCAATGGTGATAGCAGACTGAGACAAGTTGGTTAGCTTCAAGAAACCAGAAACGTGGACAATGTTGTTAAGGCAGGCAGCGGCAAGCCCTGACAAATCGAATTGTATAAGATTATCAGCGTACCTGCAGAGAAGTTCCAGTATGGTGTCTTGGTCTTTTAGTTGCAATTGAGGCCTGACACATAGATGAGCAACTTGCAAGAGGGTCACAGTAGTTGTACAGAAGGGTCCCTACCATGGCACAGCTGAATATGGTGTGTCTAGCTGAAATACCAATCTCTTCTTCTTGTCCATGGCCAAGCCGATAGTATAGAACGCACGACTAGTCGAGCTGGTGGAAGTGCCTACTTCGGTAGGGGAAGTAGATAAAAGGCTTGCAGGATGTCCACGGGTGCTTAGTAATGTTGCTGCCTTCAAAGACCTTGATATACACAGTTGCTACCAATACTGTCAACCTGAATTGTTGGGAGTGGTAAGTAAGAAACCAAAATATTGAATGACAGATGGGTTATTCCCGTTACACACTTATTAATGGTGACAACGCTTTCAATTGTTCTTTAAGGTATATGGATATAAGAGAGGTATCTTGTAGGTGTTACTATTACTGCCAATCAAACTGTACCAACCTAGTTCTGACTTTTAATATGGGGCAAAATAACTGCATCCTGTTTTACTGCTCTTTATGGGCTAGGGTTATACTAGGTAGATGTTACAATAGCAATTCTTGTCTACAAAGCTAAACAAGGGTTAATAACGCTTTATAGATTGTGATAAGGTAGGTAGGCAGCAACGATACCTTTTTCTTTTCTTTCTCTCTCCTTTTTAATAATGTCTAACTTTCCTCCTCAACGTGGACAATACTTTAGGAGCTTATATTCCGTGTAACCTTAAAGGCAAGAACGGTGCAGAGTGCTGTAAGCAAGCACTTTTGTACCTAGGTAACCTTAGAGGTTTATCCTTCAATGTCTCAGAGTTTTTATTCCCTGGTACCTAGCAGACGCGTGTCCCTCACCCTATTATTGTCTTCCCTGGGTCAATGGGTTACTTGAAGTGCCCCTCCCCCACCACACTACGGCAGAAGGCAGTTAATACGCACAGAATACCTACCTACCTACATAGGTACAGCTATACTTTATCTAGCACCTAGTAGGTAGCTTATAAGGTGCGTAGCTAGACTATATAGATCTGCACCATTGATTCGTGATTAAGGTTTGGAGCTTAGGTGGGTAGGTAGTTAATAGCCCATCCTTATGAGTAGACTAGATTGTGAACAGATTTGCCACTACGTCGAGTGCCTGTCTGCTGTGTGACCTGAGGCCTCTGTATTAATTACATTGAACATCCACCCTGGATGAGTAGCCCAGGCACACCAAACCCAAGCTGCGAAAGCAGGTACATCTACTAGATCGATGTCATAGATCACCCACTTAAGGTATGTAGGTAGGTACATACTGACCTAGGTACTGTGTTAATACTAGTTAACAAACGCACAAAATTCGGTAAGTCTTGTTGTTGGCTAGGTAGGTAGGAGGTACCGTTTGAAGGCACAACAAACCTGTACCTACATACCTCCTACCTAGTATTTATTTACGGGGCCCAGAGCTTCTCCAATCCGACCTACTTTCGTCACATATTTTACCTTTCTAAATTCACAGCTCCCCCACTACGGGTCCCCAACGCATTAGCTTTCTTCAAACAGACAACATATCTGAGACCTGAACAACCCCATACCTCTTTCACATCTCATGGACTGATGCTTCATTGCATCTTCCTTTATATATCCGTACTTACACTTTCCGCCTCCAAGCTTAACATCCTACCCCGCATATCTCAACCCACATGCTAACCTTGCTGTCCGTCAGCTGCCGAGCCTCGTCGAGACGGCGCTGCTCCACGCTTTGTTATCCAGAGCGCCTCGACTCTTTCCCTTCCGATATCCATTTGTACCAGCCAGATGGACCAGGACTCAAGAACCGACGAGTCGCGAGAACGTGCCCTCTCCTCTGAGCCGAGCTCAACTCGCCCGAACCCCTTCGACGACGGCGATCACTCAGCTCGCAAACGCCGCCGCACATCCCTCTCTGGTTCGCGTAGTACATCTGTCGAAACCTCCGTATCCCAAGATCATACCACAACCGCACCTAACGACCACGACATGCATGACGTGAAGATTGACACCCCGGAAAACACCCTGCCAAGTACCCCAGCTCGACCGGAGCATGCAACCGAGCCTGTATCTAGCAGAGTAACCATCAACTTGCGTAACGCCGGCAGCTTGGAGGCCACGCCCACCTCCCCAACATCACCGACGCCACTACGCTCACACGTGGGCAATGTCCTAGCCAGTGTGGAGGAGTTTGACGAATTCTCAGCCGAGATGTCCCCGGCCCATCCCGTGGACGACGTTTCGTCTTCATCCTCTGTACTTGACAGCCCCGAAGAAGCTGCCATTAGTGTTGAAGAATTGGAAAAGGTTCATTTCTCTATGAGTGATGTCCAACCTACAGCCCCGAGACCTGGACTGAACTCAATGGTGTCTCGATTCCCCTATCGCTATGAAGGCGAGCTCCTTCAGGATACGGTCGTCCGACTCACAACTTACTTCAGGCAACGTGGGTCATCCAATCTATTGTCTTGCATATCGACCATAACTAATGCACGAAATTTAGAGCCGGGCAACGTGGATGACGCTATACTTACCATCCAATCATGGTTGGGCCACTGCCTAGAATATGCACTTCCGGAGCTTCGAGCTACCATCATTCAGGTGTACCGAGAGAATCGGACATTCTGGAATGTCTTAACTGATATGTTTTACTCTATTGCTCAGAGGTGAGTTGCCTGTTGTTTGTGATTAACAAATATTTCGCTGCGCCTAAAGCTAATAAACATTCTAGACTGACTTTCACAAAATCCCACGAAGCCCGAGAACTCATAGCTAGGTCACTGGCCCAATTCGCGAAACTGACCGCGTTCTTGCTTGCCACAGACGTCCAGACCTTGTTGCAACAGGGGATTACGGAAGAGAGTTCTGCAGCGTTAATGTCCCCAAATTTCCTTCGGGTGTTGGCCGGTTTTACAAGCCTAGAGGACCCGTACCTCGTTAACGGAGCGGATCACGTTTCCGAATCATTAAATCCCATGACGGTATTTCAGTCTACCCAAGGCGGCTCGATGGATGTACTGGTCTCTTTCATCGAATTCCACTCCAACGCTTTATCCCAGTGCCCCCGGAGAATAGTGACTCATCTTGCTTACAGTGCCTACCTTGCTAACAGCATTGTCCGGGATACTACGCACAAGCTTGCCTACGTAGCGGGCATATCCCCCAGCACTGCAGACCGTCTACGAGTCAATCTAGTTCTGGGTTACAAGTGCTTTACCTTGTTATCTGATGCTATTGACGTTGTGATAGAAAAATTCACCAATAGTCTTTCTCAAGAGAACGCTACGAGTCTTATCAGTTCGACGTCTGAGATACTGAAATGGACGTTGCAAGGGGCTTCTGATGAAGCTCTGCAGTACGCCCAGCAATATGTCAAGGATCACCCTCAAGTGCCACAGCAGTTCGTACACGAGGCAATCGCCATGGAGTGGCGTATCCAAGTCTACTGCAAGCTAATAAGATCGCGGCAAATGCAACTTCGAGTTAGTGGTGCATCGACTATGTGTGAGGATCTAGTCATGCAATGGAAACGATATCAGGATCACCAGCAAGAGTCGGTTGAGGACCCCCAGCCGTACTTCCAGTACCTAGAGTACTTGTCGGGTTTCATCACAAGCACGGGCATAGTGGATTACATCCTTGGGCCGACTTGCCATCCCGAAATCACAAACCAGAGCGCCAATATTGTGGGATTTCTTGGCGTCACCAGGACTTACACGAATGCACAGACAGATCTTTTCTGGCACACTTTAACTTCAACGCAGGACCCCCGCATTGCAGAGGCTCTCGTTCGGATGATGCTTAAGATTGCATCATTGTTTCAGTATGAAGACAACTCGTTCATCCTGGAAAAGTTTCAGCATGTGCCGGTGGATTCGTTTACGCCAATCATGTGCGAACTGTTCGACACTATTACCGAAATCCTGAGCAAATATCCGCCACCGCTCCCGGCTGCTTCGTTCGAAGTCTGCGTCCGGTTACTCCGCGAGTCGTCTGTATTCACGGAGCAGGGTACCATTGCCCATCCCGATGTTTACCAATTTGCCATGACCAAGTTGAAGAGGCTGTTAATTGCGGGGTCCGGTGAAGAGGAAAGGCATAATTTAACATTAAGTTGTATAAGAGATGTTTCCTCGCTGTCCGAGACCTCCTCGGGCAGTTTGCAGGTTTTGGCTATGTTGGCGGCGAGCCAAGTTGGGCTCCAAGCCCTAGTTGAACAGCATGAGTTCATCCCGCTCCTAGTTGCCGACTTTGAGGCTGCTGTGCATTCAGCAAAGGCGAAGGGTGTTGCGAGTGTCTATGCCAATCAATTCTGCCAAGCGCGCAGGAAATTTATCTCGAGCGTTGTTACGCAGTTTGGTTCGTCCATTGGCCCCGACTTGGGCCGGCGTCTTTGGGACCACCTTGTTGGTGACAAGGCTGTCAGCCGGGATGATCGGAAAGCCGCTTGGGAGGATTTGAATCAGGCGTTGAAACGTAGGCGCTTTGACAACCAATTCCTCACCGATTGTCTGCAACTGTTCCTACCAGTACTCCCCCCTTCATGTTACTGCTCGGGATCTCTAGCATTTGTACGAGAAATGGTCGTACCGGCGGCCGATGACATCAATGGTATCGCTCTGGACGACGAAGGAGATCTCCACTCGGTCCCCATAGCGTTGCTCTGGCAGATGATTCTGACAGCGCCCGACCAAGCAATTGCGGACAGCGTCATCTCGACGCTTGTCAATGATGTTTATGTTGATAGCAGAACAATCCTATCGTATCCCATCCAGCGCGCCAGAAAGGTTCACTTCCAGCTAGTTCATCGATGTCTGCTACAGTTAAAGTCTGCTGCAGAGAGACTGAAGACTTTGGCTGAAGACACTACAAGTACAGACAGTGACGCAATGGTGGTAGTCGGCGTCGAGGACCAGCGTGCTGAAGAAGAGCTCCGGTTCACCCGGACGCTGAAAGTCCTGACAACCTTGTCGAATACAGTACAAACAAAATCGCACTTCGCGGCTCCTGACTTGCGGTCTCTCATGCTCTCTTCCCCAAATGCTGTCGAGGGCGATACGGCAGAGATAAAGTACCAATCTTTTGACGGAAACGAGCAGAGCGAGGTCAAATCCTTGGAGATCGGCCTCAAAAATAGTGCTGCGTCATTGCTAGCTAGTCTTCGCGAGGCCACCGGGTTCGAGAACTATAGGCTCTACTACAGGGGCAGTTCCTTTGCCCCTTCAGATGCTGACATCTGCAAGTCCCTGGAAGAGCTCAATATTAAAAACGGCTTGATACTGGTCAAAAGAGAACCCAACTTGGCGTCGTCTCCCGTGCGCATCAAACCCGGGGCATCTGCGTTAGAAATTGAGATACTCCGCCACTTCGAGGAGCTATGGGAATATTTGAGCATGGAAGAGAAGCTGGCGCGAGAGGTGACCTGAACTTTCCTGTTCTTTGTCCGGTCATGGCTGACGTGGTGTCTAGATCTATCAGTTCCTAATATCATTGCCGGCGGATGATTCGACCTTGGCCGCATTTGAGAGTCCCGACACTTCTCATAAGGATATTTTCCCTCTCGGCCAACCTTTCAAATCTCTGTACGCGATCCACGCACTTCGTGAGTACTTGAGCACACGAAGGTTAAAAAACAGCATGATGCACACGTCGACGCAGGAAGCGGAAGCTTCGGATCACTCGAGAAGCGACCAACAAGATGCAGTGATGAAGGCCATGGCCTTGCTCGTTGCCGCGATATGCGACCCTGCTGTCATTGATCAGTGCTCTAATCGGGATATGCGATTACAGCTCGGCCTTGAGCTAGTAGAGAACTTTGTCCAATTGCTAAAAGGTCTGTTCAAATGCCGACTATGAGTTCCCTTTGTCGGTCCATGCTAACAAAGCGATAGAAACAACAGAGTATCGATTACTCGTCAGCTTTTTGACTCCTGACCTTTACGAGCGTCTGATGAACATTCTCATCGACGGTGTCAGAGCTGAGACTAGCGAAATCAGCATCCAACTTGTGCACCGGTGCTTTGAAGCGTTGTTGGAGTGTTGTGGAAAGAGTGTTCAGTTTTGGGATACGTTCCGGAGCCAGGATGCGCTCGCAGAACTGATCCAAACTCTCTTACTCGACGATGATCGCAGCTTGGTTAGGAATAACATTGCGAAACTCATCATCAATGAATGCTTCCTTGATAGCAGTCGCCCAGGGGCACGCGCAATTGACTTCGCGGAATATTTTTGGCCCATCGTCCTCGCACTGCTCCCTCAAGGTGTATCGGAGCCTTCAAAGTGCGAGGAGCTATTCAGGCTTGCGTTGCACTTGCTCAAAAGGCTTATTGATCATAATTCTAACGCTTTAGACTTGAAGTTCTGTGTTCTACAAACGGCGAAGCTTCTATCGTCTCACACGAGCACTGAGGATATTGCCCATCCAGAGGTAATCGACAAAGTCGCATTTGGGCTTATATCCATCTTAGACATGGGCGTCAAGCAGATGATTTCGGCCGGCCCGAGTAGTGACTTACCGGCCAATCTTACTAGAAGACTCTTCTCGAGACATTTGTTCCCGCCCGAGGACGAGACAGGCCCACTAGTGCCGCATGCCCTTCTTCATCCACGCTCACGAGAAATGCTCTACGACATAATCTACTTGCTGGCAAGCAATAACGATACACAGATGAAGACGGTGTTGCAGAATCTCAACAAGCTGGTGGAGCTTGAAGGGGGAGGATACAAGTATGACCTGCCCCAGGCTTTCGAGAGAATGAGTGCAGTACGATCCTTCTGCGGCTACTCGGGTCTGAGAAATTTATCCAACACCTGTTACTTGAACTCCCTTTTCACCCAACTGTACATGAACGTTGGATTTCGTCGATTCATTCTCAACGCGAGAATCACCAATCCACGTTCGCAACAGCTCCTCCGTGAGACGCAAATCTTGTTCGCAAATCTCCAAGATAGCAGGCGTCGGTTCGTTGACCCGCAGAACTGCGTCGATCAAATTACTACGTACGAGGAGCAACCCATTGATATCCACAATCAGATGGATGTTGATGAGTTCTATAATCTCCTATTTGACCGCTGGGAAGCGCAGTTCACTTTTGAGTCCGATAAGAAGGCCCTTAGATCCATATATGGTGGCCAGCTCGTCCAACAGGTGAAGTCTAAAGAGTGCGAACATATCTCGGAACGCATTGAGCCCTTTTCTGCTATACAGTGCGACATCAAAGGCAAATCAGGACTCGAAGAAAGCCTCCAGGCGTATGTTGATGGGGAGATCATGGAAGGAGACAACAAGTATAAGTGCTCAACCTGCGACCGACATGTTGATGCCGTCAAACGGGCTTGCCTCAAAGATCTCCCGGATAATCTGATCTTCCATCTCAAGAGATTCGACTTCAACCTACGCTTACTACAGCGTAGCAAGATCAACGATTATTTCCCCTTCCCTGACAAGATAGACATGCATCCCTATACGGTAGAGCACTTGAGCAACCCCTCGGGCAGTGCGCAGACAGATATATTCGAATTAGTCGGGGTGCTTGTTCACTCTGGAACCGCGGAAACGGGCCACTACTATTCGTTTATCCGCGAGAGACCAAATGCTTCTACCACCGCGTCTTGGGTCGAGTTCAATGACGACCTAGTTACGGCATGGGACCCATCACAGATGGAGAATGCATGCTTCGGCGGACCAGATTACCGCCAACACGACGGGGCTAACGTCTACGAAAAAGTGTACAGTGCATATATGTTGTTCTATCAACGATCCTCCTCTCTACGCCAGGACCAAGCGATGCTCAAAGCGAGTGGAAACCCCAGACAATTCCGAACCAATGTTTCTCCCGAAATAGAACTTCAAGTCAAGCTAGATAACTGGGCTATAATCCAGCGCCATAACCTCTATGGAGAGCCCCATATGTCCTTCGTGCATAGGATACTTGAAGCATGTTGGAGCGACAAGTGCCCCGCAGATGACAAGCAACATAAAATGGAAAATCTCACTATGCGGGTAGCGCTAGGACATTTGGACCAGATCGCATCCCGAGCGAAAGAGCTTCCGGACTACGACGCTATCAGTAGTTTAATCTTCATGGCTTGTCAGCGGTGTTCCCTATGTAGTTATGCTCTAACCACCTACTTCCACCAATTTAACGAAGTACCGCGGATGCTCATGTTCAAAAACATTGATGCGTCTGTGCGACACGAAGTTGCGAACACGTATCTGCTTGCATTGAGGAAGGTCAAGATCCACCACCCAACCGAGTATGACAGGGCACTGTCAAGCGCCGGTATGGTCCAGAGCGCTGGGGATTCGGATCCAACAGTCATCGAGACGGCTGTAGAGGTATTCCAATACATCTGGGAGATCTTCCACACTCGACCTGTCGCCTGGCCTGAATATTTCGGCACAATGCACGATTTTGCCAAGCTTGGAACGGTCGAATGTGCTGCGCTGATTCAAGGGGGCTTCTTATTCAAGGTCATGATGGCTATCACAGCAGATCAAGTGTTTGACATGCCACCCCAATATCTCAAGCTTGTTGCGGTCGTATCTAGGAGGATGGCTACCAGACCCCCCAACTACGAGAACATGATTGCATTGGCTGATACCCTCATGGGTGCCATGGATCCCGACATGCAGAATTACGTTGAACAAGATGTTGACCGCTTAGCGATGGCGCGGGAGGGCAAAGTTATTCCGTTCAGCGCAGACGAAGTTAACACCCTGCTCAAGACATGGGTACCTAATGGGTCATCCGTCTTTGCGGACAAATTGATCCAGCTTAGCCAGAATACTGAAGCCACCGAGAGTATCATCACCAGGCTAATCAAGACCAACGACCGTGTGGACCGCCTCATACTCTTTACTCTGTGCACCGGTATCACTAACCAGCTATCAGGCCAGCCAATAGCGCCATACCTACATGCAGGCTTAACCTACTGCGCTTCTACTCGGAACGGAGAAAATGCACTTTTGCTTGTCAAACATGTTACCGGTCAGTGCAAAGAAATTCAAAACGGCGAAGCGCGGGCATTCTTCGAATTCCAAAGGGACGTTTTCAAGATGATGCGGACGTCCAGCGACAGCGACGCCGACCAAGAGCTGCAGAGACAGTGTGTGCGAAGTCTACCACTTTGGGTACCTGGACTATTAGGATGCGCCGACCGGAATGTGAGCTCAGCAGTGGAATCACATCTACGCGACATATTGTTCAAATATGACCCAACACCTACGATCGAAGAAGACAGTAGTAGCGGGACCGAAACGTGGCAGTCAACAATAGTGTATGCTGCGCGGCAGCTTGCCATTAACATCCTATACTACCTGCGCGAAACGTATGTGATGCGCGAAGCCCAGGCGGCTAGGGAGACAGTGCAACCGTTTTACCGCATCCTCCACCGGTGCGAGCCCTACTTCGAAGAGGGCGATCATTCAGACAGCGAGTTCAGGCAACGCTATTACGAACTCCGTGGCTGTACGGATCCCCGCCCTTCCCCCTGACAATCCCACCATTAGCAGACTCGGTAGTGTTGTGCTGACCCATCGTAAAGCTGTACTAGACCCGCTGAATAGCCTGACTGTTGACGAGATCGAGGAGGACGGTTCCGGTACGTGCACCAACTCTCTGACCAGCGAGATGGGCTATGATTGACGAGACCAAGACTGGGATCATTCTGTCGGCTCCTCCGACAGTCTCGCGGATCTCAGCAACGTGCAGGGCGACCAAGAACTCATGGACGGTGGTATGTAGCGGTTCCTTGAGAAGTCTACTCGGGCCCTTGAGACGTAGATGGGATGGGATGGGGTGGTGGTGTTAAGGTTCTCGGGCGACTAGCGGCAACTGGCCGCATGACTTCGCATCCCACATTGAGCGAGATGAAAATGGCAGCACAGGCGCCCGGCGTTTCCTCTAACATTTGCTTTATGATCTTGAACCTAGACGATTGACACGACAGCCGGTGTTTTGATTGTGTACATTAAGAACGAGCTACTTTAATTCCCAACAGGGCGACCTGGAAGCTTTGCTAGCCCAGAAAGCCCCTTACAACAGGCCCGGGGGTGTGCACAAGGCCGATAATCATCTTGTTAGAGGTTTGTACGGGGTTGGTTCACGGTTGTCGTCGGTTAGGGATAGAGACAACGTGCAAGCCAACGCGATGCCTCGATGAATGATGATGACTTAACCACTTGGTGGATATAGAAGTGTCATCGGTCATCCAATGCGAGATTCGACGTGCATGTCGTAAAGCTTCTGGATACGAACTATGGAGAGAGTAACGATGAAACGAGCATACAGCACTTTGGCTGCCCAGCAGCAGGTCATCGAGAAAACTATCCATCTCTTTGATCTCCTGATGTCAATGGCAGCCGCTGCTCTCCATTTCCATCCCAAGAATTTGCCAAAAATAGTATGTGCCTGAGAGTACGAGATATAACTAACTAGCCCGTCGGCATCATTCTGACTGCCTCATGGCGAGTTTCCAACTAGGGAATGACTGTTACCAATAAAGCTACGGCGTATTGTCAAAGAAGGAGTCTATTTTTATACACTCACACACCTACCCACCCTCGCACCTGAGCTATACTGCAAAGGGCTAGCGTTCCCGATCTCGCGATTTGCCAATTGGGACCAACGGACGGGCACTAATGAGAAATCCCCCGGTTTCTGTGATTGATTTTGATGCTATATTTGGCTCTCCCTTGCAGCTTATTAGCCGCCGGGACTCTGCTGGGTCCTTGATGCTCGAATGCGGGGGAGGGCATCCTACATTCTGGTTGGTCTAATTCGCCAAGCACACGATCTTTGTGCTGTGATGATTATGTAGGTTTTTTACTATGTAGGGTAGGCGAAGATGAGTACCTAACCTAGGTATTTCCGTAGCCTTGGGACAGAAATATATACGTAATTTTGCTCCTCATCTCTGCTCTAGCTTATCCGAATTGAGAAGTCGGGCGGTTATTAGCTTCACTACCTCTCTCTAGATATCGGCCCATCTGCCATACCCTATAGTAACTGACTATGCTGTAGAGCCACAGGTTAACTAAAGGATTTGCCAATCCAGACATATAGCGCCAACACTTTGCATTTCATTACGAGCTCACAAATCAGAAATACCATTCATTTTTCGCTCAAGCTGCTAGATTACAATTTAATGTTAAGGTATACTAAGCAAGTTGACGAATGCAGTAGATGAAGAGGATGACGAGTCGTCTACCCATGTTGTTGTGTGGGTGGAATTCAGAAATTCTGCATGCGGCCTGCAATGCATGCATGACCGTTCCCGGATCACATTCACTCCCCCCCCGGGGGGGCCACCAACCAATCAAACAACTTCTTTCACGAAATTCAAGATCTGCACCCTCTCGATGCAGAGACAAGTCCGAGTCATGCTCTGTTTAGTAAACAAGCAGGCAGGTCATCTATTAAACTGACAGACAAAATAAGGAGAAGAAGATGATCATGGGATATTGTATGGTATCAAATAGTAGAGTGTAATTAATTGATTGCACCAATGAAACGCAACGTTTGGGGATTGAGAGGGGATATACTTAGATTTGTCGAACCCTGTAAGGGAAAAGTATAGGTGAATTCAATATCGCGAGGGCGCTAGGAAAGGTGAAAAAGCAAGCAACTGACTGACTGGATCGACAACACCAGAAACGGAAGTCATAGTGCATCAATTGGACAGCTCAGGGAGGACGACAGCTGAATCCAATTGTGGTGAAGAGTAGACTGTAGACTTGAAGACAAGGCAGATTATGGACCTACCTATGGCAATTTATCCCATACGCACGCATCTCTGCTTACACTACATTACCCATGTCATGTTTCAAGTTTTTTGAGATGAGCAAAACATTATGATTTACTTCTTCCTTGTCTCATCTGCATTAATCTCTGGGCTGAATGATTGACCTAGTGACGACTGTCTTAACCTTAGCTAATCAATTGACTAATCCATTCTTACTGGCAGACCAACCTACAAACCTACCCCAGCTCGGTACCTATCTCATGCATGCGTGTTAGCCGCCCTGCTATATTTGGTGGGCACACCCTGGTCTAGTCATCTGGGGACTTTCCCCCTTGCCTTACCTACTATGCACATACCTCACCATACCTCCCCATACAGCGCAAGGTAAATCTGTAGGTGGTATAACAAAACCTAAACCTCATAGCAGGTATCCCATGCCCCATGCCCCCATGCCCCCATGTCCATGCCCATACCATACCATACCGTACGGCAGCCATACCGAGAGAAGTGACGGACCCGGAAATATCTATCTATTCATACATAGCGCGTACACACATACCTACATGCCTAGGTTACCTAATTAAGCACAAGTACTTTATGAATGATCAAATGAAATGAATGACACCTTGTTCCTTGTCCTGTCTATCGATCTGTTTCAGGAGGCGGCATATCGTAGAATTTTCATTTCTGTTTCTGTTTTTGGAAACAAGATCTCTTTTTGTTTCATGTTTCAAGATTTCCCCATCTCTCTCTCTCAGGTTTAAGGCAGAGGGGGTTGATTCGTTCTGTTTTGTTTTGATTTTTTGGCCCTTGCATTAAAGAGCAGAAACCCCAGGATTGGAATGTTTTTATCTGTGTCACATCCCACGCTCTGCTCTTTCCTTTTTCCCCCTTCAACTGCAAGCATTCTTGCTTTTCAATCTTCATGCATTCATTCATTCATATGACCCTGAAGCCATATTAGAGAACTTCAGGTTTGGACTTTGGGCTTCAGGACTCGGACTTGGAAGTGCAAACAGGAAAAGCTGGACTGTTTTTTTCTTGGCTGGCCATTACCGAACCTAGAGAAGAGGCTTGGTTTCGTTTCACCTGCATTGCATTTTGCATAGCATATACACTGCCACTCACTCAACTCCTCCACCCGTCGCCGGCTGTGTTCGTTTCGTTCCACCCTTCGCGGCACCATACCATCCTTTCAACGTCCTTCATTTACGAGAGCTTCCTTTTAACTTGGTGTCGGGATAAATCATGACGCTCTCGAAACAACGTATCTCATCCCCCCTCGAGGCCGGCAGGTCTGTCCTCGACACGCACAACCTGCCCCCACAGCTGACGGGAGCCCTCGAATACACATCCAAGCGACTGACGCGGAAGGGTCTGCACATCACCCTCGTAGCGGTGAAGAGCGAATACCAACTCCCCAATGCTGCGCCCAGGGGTACCAGCGCCAGCGCCATCGCCACCCCGACCTCGCCCCCGCAGACGCCGGATTATTACTCGATATCGTCAGGTTTCCCCTCGCCGTCGCGTTTCACATCCCCCATCACCGGGAGCCTGCGACAGTTGGTGCGAAGAGGCACGGGCAGCTCTCTTGCCTCGTCCAACTCATCCTCTTCCTCATCCTCATCCCTAGACTCAGCCCCTGGCGGATTATCTTCTCCCCTATTTTCTCCACTACCAAGAGAAGCAGCACTTCCCAGTCCGCGGCGATGGATCTTGCCACTTACGCCAGGGAGCCCGTTGCCTTCCACGCCCATGACTCCTCATACGCCTTCAAGCTTTACTACTGCAACGACTGCTACGTCCTCGTGCGCCACTTCCTATCGGTCTCAGGCCTCAGGGTCGTTTGGGATTCGACTGGTCTATGCAGCGCCTGTCTCTTTGAAGGATGAGAAGATAATACGTGTCGTAACAGCCAAGGCGGAACGCAAGTTTCACACTGGCACAGGCGCACTATCGACGATCACGACGCCTTTGGCATGTGGGCTGAGCCCCGGCCTCATACGGCGGAGCGTCGAGCAGAACGAAGTGCTCTTCTCGTCAGAGGGTCTAACGCTGTTGGGCCTGGACAGGTTATATAGCTTCAAGGCAGCGCTGGCATCGTATTCAAGGTCCTTCGTTAAACCAAGTTCACGGACACATACACCACTAGCCTCACCAGGACTGTCGAACCACCCTGTCCACCCCATGTCACCGACACCTGCATCAACAGCACCTGACAGCACCCGTCTTGAAGATGCAGTTGACTCACTTCGCCGATTAGTCTTGTCAAACGGAGACCGACCAATAGCCAAAGCGGACCTATACCGCAGCTTTGATTGGATGGGCGTGAACCCGGCCGCGTTGGCAGATGTCGAGCGAATGTATAAGCGTGCATACGGGGGGCCAGAGAGACGAGGGCCCTTTGAGGTCCTTCCCACTCCCAGGGTCGTGAGCGAAGAGCCTCAAAAAGTAGCTAAAAGCGAGGCGAAGCGCAGGGGATTCATAAAGATTGGAACGCCGCCACCGCCAAAAACGCCGCCGGTATTAAAACTCAACACAAATATTGGCACGAAACCACAGGTAGTGAGGCCGAAACCAAAGCCTGTGCCTCGAGTTCCAGTCGAGGAGGCCGACTCGGGAATAGCAACTGCGAAGAATGGGGCAGCTGAAAACAACGAAATAAAAAAAAATGAAAGTGGCACGGCAGAGGAAATAGTGATCAACATGGATAATATCCATATTTCAGTGGAAAACGGCAATGGTTCTAGCTATGATGACGAGGAAGATGGGGACCGGACAGCACATCCACTTCGTGATGGGCCACTTCGGCCTTCCATGTTGTGGCCCAACGGGAAGACCCTAGGCGTGTCGATAGACGAGTTGTTATCGCCCTGCGACAACAGGCAGTCGCAGCAATTAGGGCCCATGACACCAAATGGGTACGATGATATTTCGCCCATAACACGGGGCGAATGGGGTTTTCTATTCAAGGGCGAGACTTGGACCCAGGGACGCACGGTGGTGGTAGAAACTTGCTGACCAAGGTCATAGGATGGTAGATATAGAAAATAGTGACGGCCCATGCCCGTGGAAGCCGCTGTTGCAATCGTACGATAGCTGTGTGATTATCTTGATTATATCGATACCCCTTCAAGCCTTCTGCTTTATCTGGTAATTTCACATCCGGAACCGATTTTAAAGACGTTTTATCATCAACGCCAACCATAGCGTGATCCCGCTTCGTGCTGCTTGGCTTTGCCCTTGGCGAAGCTCTCCTCAAGCGCATCGCGCTGGTTCTGTACCTGACTCACGAGCTGGCGCAAACTGTGCTTTCCGGGAGCAATTGCACGCACCGGGTTGTGCGTTTGCTGCTCTCCGCTGGCCCGCAGAATCTCGTTGTGGGCATATTCCCGCTCCGTGTCGAAGTTAATCACATTTGCCGAAGCTATATCAGCACTTGGAGCGCCCCGCCGCCCGAACAACTCGCGCCGCGCAGCTGCTGAAAGGTTCATATCACTTGCTATACTCTCTAAGGAGTTAGACGAAGCGCCGTGTGAACCGGAAACTGCTGCCGCTTGAACTCGTGATTGTGGTTGCGGCGCATAAGAATTGTAATCCGCATCATAACCTTGGAAGTTATCTGCGGCAAAGGTGTCGGTCGTGTCATCGATGTCGTTGAATGGTTCGTAGGCACTATTGGTCTCGTCTTCGGGTTCGGGGCCTTCGGCTGGCTCGTCCGATATAGAGAATAGAGATATCTTTTTCTTGGGGGGCGGTTCCACCGTGACCTTCACCTGCTCGGCTGATTGTGTGTTTGCGGTCACCGCTACCAGTGGGGTAGATGTCGCGGTTTTCGGGATCGTTGTGGATTTTGCCGTGTTTTTCTTTGCCGGTCTTCTAGACACTGATAGAGGCTTGAACATGAGCGGCTTCCCTACAAGTTTGACTTCCTCCGCCGGTTTCATCCCCTCTGGTATAGATGGTTGCTGCTGCGACTTGAGCGGCGGCGGCAAACCCATCCCGTCTCGCGGCGCGGGCTTCTCATCATCTCCATCAACACTATCTCCAGCATCTCTGCTGAATCCAGGTGCAGCCCCCGTCTTCAGATTCACACCCGGCGGCGGTGCAGGTGCCCCCTTGCCACTGGAGCTAGATGTAGCTGGCTTTCCAACGTTCTTCGGTGGTGGGAGGAACGAATTGAAACCAGCAAATGCACCGCCACCGCGCGACGTCCGCGCGCGCTTAGCTGGAGGCTCATTGGAGATTGTCGATGCGCTGACATCGTCTTGTGCTGTGTGCCCGGGTAGGTTGACGCGGATCTTGCCTGGTTTAGACCGGTCGACGACTTTCTGGAAAGGCTTTTTGGTACTGCTACCGCTGGTATTGTTGTTTGTTCCGGTTGTTATGGTCGGTTTCGCGGGCGCGGTGTTCGCAACGGCCTCTCCTTCGGACTCGGAATCAGAATAGTCAACGAGCCCCATGGTGATGGTTGATACTTTCTGGATTAGCACTCTACTAGCGCTTGATGTTGATGTCTTATGGAAATTGGGAATTTGATGTTTATCATCTGATAAGGTATGATGATGCAACAAATGTGGCTGACATGGCTGGTTCGCTGTGGCTAGTGGAGTTCAACGGCCAACTCTCCAATGTTACCTGGACAAGGTCACAACTCAAAACATGGTAAACACGAAACCGGATTCAACGGACATATGATTGAATTGATTAAACCATTCCATACATGCATGACTACGGCATAGATCGGTTCCAAAATGCGATGAGCGCTTATACACAGAACAAGCTAGACTAGAACGTGATTGCTACACTTCTCACAGCATTGATCACAATGGCTGCGATGGCAGCTGCTCTCCTCCGCTGTTGTTATGTTCCACAAGCTTGCCTAGGCCTGCATAGGTGCCACACGTACGTTTCTCTACATAATGCATGCGCAATAAAGCTTTAAATGTGCGTGTATAACTTTAAGGATTACGTGTCAAGGTGTAGTCGGCCTCCTAAGTCTTGATGCAAATATATAAATCCTTTGGAGGAGGCACGAAGCTGGAAATTCAAGTCGAACTAGCTGTTGTGTCCTTATATGAAAGAATATTCAAATTATTCATCTCGATCGAATAGTGAGGTTTCGCTACTGTATGAGGCTTGTTTAGATTAGGCCTAGGGCGGTCCCGACGTTATGCAGGCTCCACATTATGTAAAGCTGGGGTAGCTCCTTGTGTCTGAAACGCCGGGGCCTGACATCTCATAAGTATGTACAGGAGAGGCTGAGCCGCAAAGTGACAACATCTTGAGTCTGTTTGCGACAACAGGACCAAATATTCAAGTCCCCCAAAAGAGTGCAAGCAAATTTGCGTCACGGCAATTTGCTACCATGGGCCACAATATGAGATCCATTGATATCAGATAACATCTGACTGCTCTTGCATATCGTCCACCTCCGACCATGTCGTTAATCCAGGTTGAGGAGTATGTTCTCCCTACTCTACCATTGTTTCGCTGGCCTTTATGACATCCTAGATACTGACACCTCAACTCTCCTAGCCTGGTCTCTTACCAGTTGCGAACGAGTTATCTTACCGAAATTGCCGATGGTGTCGGTGAGCGACTTATTACCATAGACGACAGCTTTCTCAATACTGCGCCTTTCAAAGCCGCCGGCTGGCGATCCAATCCTGCCCATATCAAACGAACCCATTCCCCTCCTATACCCACAGCTATCGCATCCGAGTATTTCCAAGCCGCGCCTCGATCAGCGGGCCTCACACTTGAAGATGAAGCCGAGGAAGGGGGTATGCTGACCGGTGGGAGAGGCGATACTCTGGGTCCTGGTAGCGCAATCAAACGTCGCAGAGAACGACGACGCGAGCAGATGGAGGAAGACGACAGTAGCGACTTGAGCGATGAGAGTGACGATGAGTCCGACCAGCGAGCTGCTCAACAAATACGGTTTGCCAAGATGCCCGTTCGGAGCCGCGCAGGTTCTTCTCCCATTCAATCCTCCAATTTGCGGCAGATGACGAGTGCATCATCTCCTCGTCAGGCCCCTGGTGCACGGCGTGGTTCCCAATCTGCTCTAGAGATTGTGAAAGAACGCGCGCGGCGAGACACCGTCACTAGCAGTGAATTCTCGTCCGAAAACGAATTCGATGCATCTGGTTATCATAGAAGGAAAGAGGCCCTTAAGTCGGCCACTCGTACCAACAGATCACAGTCGAAGTCAAGCGATGAACCAAATCAAGGAATTGTTCGCAAGGATAGTGAACCGTTGGCTGGTGAGGACGAGGACTCCGACATGTCAGATACTTCCTCTGCCTTTGTCGGTAGCGCCGATTCAACTTCACTCCTCGGAGCTGTGGACGCACCCGTTGTTGGCGCCTCACCCGGTCAGCAGGTCGTCGGCACCGTGCCGAAACAGTTGTTAAGGCAGTCCACTATCCGAAAGCCCCCAGCTCCACCGGAACCACATTTGCTCCATGCTTTGCCGCCTCCTCGTCCAATGAGTACCATCAGGCCTATGAGTGTTGTTCAGCCTCGAAGCTTGCTGTCAGATGCATTCAAGGTGAAAAAGACGAAGCCGGCTATGCCACTGGACCGGTTTGCTTCCTTATCAGGCGAGGGCGATCGTGAGCCTATACGGCTGCGAATTTATGCCCCTTTCTCTGCAAACCCGGCAAAACCTTTTGAAGTGCTGATCAGGCGAAGCATTCGAGAAGCCGAGGGATCGAGCCGTCCAGTAACAGTAGCTGAACTAATTGGGCTAAGTTTATGGAGATACCATGCAGAGAAACGAGAGCCTTCAATACCAGCGGACAAGCTAAACATCAATTGGTGGACATTGAGAATGGTGGAAGAAGGCGGTGAAGTCGACGATGATTTTGAGCCACTAGATCGAAAGAAACCGCTCAGCGCGTTTACAACAGCAAATAATCGAATGGCTAGGTCACGTACAGCCGCCCCGTATGATGAGTTTGCTTTAGTGCAAGCCTCTCAGGAAGGGTTCGCTGACAACCGAATCCAAACGCCACAATTCGAGCAACAAGTAATAGCAGAAGATGAACCAGAGGACGAAACAACTCCCAGAAACACTCCACAGCCGCCATCAACTTTGCTTGCCGTGGTGCAACCCCGCGTAAATCCAATTATTACGACTACATACCGGGTAGACACCCCTTTTGCCGATAAACCAGCACCGCCGAGTGCCCCGGCTACCACGAGAGGACAAAAGAAGCTTTTGAGAATTCACATCTTGTCACCCGATATTCCCCCTGGACAAATGGTAACTGTAGATGTCACCACAGATATGTATTTCGCCGAGGTGCTGGATCTAGTCTGTCGCAAGAGACAATTGGACAAGAATACCCATGTTTTGAAACTGCCTGGTTCTGGCGCGGTAGCTTATGTCGACAGGGCCGTATCTTCCATCGGCAACGTCACAGACCTGGAACTTCACCGTCGACGCTTTGCCACGGATGGACCGCTTACGGCTACTGGCTCTCCTGGAAGCTCTTCGCCAAAGTCTCATGTATGGGATGCACAAACACACAAGGGGAAAAAGAAGTTAATGACGGCGCACCCTCTTGCTCAACAAGCTACGATGGCAGATGAAGCCGGTAGTGGTACTAAGGTTACCTACCAGAAGTATGTTGTCTGGCGAAAACAGCCTATGAGGTTCGTTGGCTTGAACGAACGGATTATTGCCATTGATGGCGAGTACGTTTATATTATGCCCTCATCTGGCGGCAAAGTTACGCGTGAAGGTGGCAAGACGACTACGGTTCACTTCAGCAATGTAGTTGGTTGCAGCGTATCTCGCCGGCACCCTAGCAATTTCAAGGTATGGTTGTCAGCAACTTCTATTTTCTAGTTCCCTATATGCTAATTTATGGCGCTAGCTTTTGGTCTTTCGAGACTCGGAGAGCAAACGCTACGATTTTGAGGCTAAGAACTCACAAGAAGCTGCGGAGATCGTTCGCGAATTAAAGAAAGGCATATCACCTTACAACAAGGATATCTAAGTGGAGTGCTCAAAGCGCAGATCGGCCGCACCCAGACACAAAGTTACCAATTAGGCAATCAAAGCAAGCCGTACTGCAGCGCGTGTCAATTCACCACGTTCTAGAATGGACGTCATGCAATCTGGTTGATACATCAAAAGTATCTGGGCTTGCCATCGCATCCCAAACCACATTAAACCCGAACGGTTTTGAGATTCGAGTCTTGTTCGCTTGGACACTGTCCCTCCTCAATGTTGAATTGCCCGACCCTCTGTATTCGTCTGACAAAAATTCCAAAGTTTCATTGAGATGGAGCAATACGCAGGTAACTCACGCAGGGTCCTAGGACATCCCCTGCCAAGGAAATAAAATCTTCTAACCAGCATGAATGCAGTTTGAAGCCTAGCCCTTCCTTACAACTAGCAGCAAAAGGTGACTGGTGACTGTACTCCCCTCGAAAGCATAAGTGTATTCCATGCTTCTGTTTGAAGTACAATCAAGCATTGGAAGACTGTCGAGGTAGCCTCCTTTTACTAGTCTATACGTATTGATAACTAGATATTTCCGGATATCGTATCTGTCACGGTTTGAAAACGCCAATTCTCGACCACGACACTACCAAAATTTAGACGCAGTCAAGTCGAACGTCTTGGCTTCGTATGCAGCTAATGTATATGGGGCCGTGTCAATATCCGTAGTACGCTTTCGAGACTACATAGACGGACCTGTCCTAAACGTTTCTGGCGAGGGGTTGGAAGCTGAGGGGGCGAAGAAAATTTAAAAAAGTGTAACAAAGCCTGGACTCGAACATGGCACTTAGTAAACAAAAAAAAAAGAATTCAAGGCGTAAGACATGCTCACTCTCCTCGAACCGGAAAACCATGGTTATTCCTTCCGACTACTTTACCATTGAGCTAGCTATTGACCTCAATGGGAACGTCTGTTATGTACCTGGTTGGGTATTGCTGTATATATGCCATCGACTGGTACCTCAGGAGACGTCTACTTAGATTGCACGCCCATTGACATAGTTACATACCTAGGGGCTCCATGTATGACTTGAACAACGTGTTTCTATCACAGACGGACCTTTTTCTGCAATTTTCTCTACATTTGCACTCAAGGACACCAGACAAGGGGCTACTGCATCAGATCATAACCTTACCGGCGCGAAGGAAATACCGTCAGGTTTAGTGCAGCAATGTCAATAATGCGCCAGTAGATCGATTTGTGTGATCATAGTGATAGCTGTTTCCTGCTGCTTAGGTAGGGTGCCTACCTTCCAACTACATCGTTGAGTAGCTATGTAGGTGTGTGTTCGTCTGGAGTGTACAACTCCATGCTCCTAATACTATTACAGGTCATATTGCCAGCACCGGCTTCAACATTATTCTATGAAAGTGCTCGAAACAACTTAGAAGAACCAGGGAGGACGTTGAAAATAATCAAATGAGACAAAAGCAAATGACTACGTTACCCCCTTACGGAAACGGGAAATTGTGAGAAGTACGAGCATCATAGTACAACACTTTTCAGCGTTAGAATCGACGCCGATTGTCTATTTTGATTGCATAGACTGACTTTACTTTGACTGCATTTTGGTCAGTCCCAGGCTTACAGAAAAGGAGAAAACTTATCCTGCCTCGATGACGTTGCTCAAGTCGGTCCTTCAAAACTGCATAGCTAGGGTAAGCTGTATGCTAGGTTGACTGATAAGAAAATAACGATTTCATGGGTAGTTGTCGTGGATACTGTCATGATACAAGATTATTACATAGTAGCAGTGACACGATAACACCAGGCATCATGAGAATAGCTTCAGTTCGTATGCTCTTAACGTCTCGTGCCGGAACACTGCTGCTACTCAACATGCCTATACTCACGCCCTGGTGAACCACAGATACGTTCATAGACCCGACTACGAACAGGATTACAGAAATCACAGTAAACAGTAGAATAAAAATGGTAACCTCGGTTCTGATTCCCGACGCTCTGGTAATGTGGCACCATGCAATATATCCAAATATGCTCCCCTTTACAGGCTTCAAGAACGACTTACATTCTAAACGAAGATTTATGTCTAGACGCAGAGTCATATACCCTTAAACGAACATAAGATGGACGCCTATAGCAGAATAGCCATACCAGTAGAGATATGCGGGCAAAGATCCCACAAGGTTCATCTGTAGAGGGTGGCATCCTAGTGTATGCCACTTCTGATACCTAACTATATATATATATAGGCTTAAAGTTAGGTGATCATTGTTAGGCGTTGTCTTACAGGCTCTCCACGAAGTTTTTCTCCATTTCAAAAGAATACATAGTTCAGGTAGATATACGATCCTATGTAGGCAGAGCTACACTGGTGATAGTGGGTTGCCATGGAGCCTCATGACACTAGATGACTGATACACAATGCGCATGCTTAAGAACGGAAGTTCCGAGTGGATACACGGCAAAAAGGTTTGTATTAGGCCGCACATTTCAGTCACCTTGTGTTCCCCAGGGCGGATGGTTGCAGTAGAAAGAGCATCTGTCATTCAGACGATCGTGTACCTGCCTACGTACCTACCGTGGCATATCATATTTCAGACCATAATAGCGGCAAAGGTACCTACCGACCCACGGAGGTTGCTAAGGGGAGTTCAATGCTTTTGATACCGTCAATAGAAAATCCTGCAATGTATCAATAGCTAAGATCAGAGGCCGTTGAATGCAAATCGGTACCTGCATTCAAGTTCAAGTTGTATCACCTGCTTCGAGCTCCTACCGTGTGAAGGCACATAGCTACCTTAAGTAACCACGCACATTGTCAGTTGCACTTGCACCTCTTGATACGAGCTCCTGACTCAATTCAATAAGGGACTGCCGTGTAGTACCACACAGAGGTGCCGTGACATTAGGTACGTACGGTACAGAATCACATCTGCTATGGCCAATAAACGAGGCGTTTCATTGATAGTAACAGGTTGTGCGTCAGAGCAGTTGCCACTATTGCCCACAAACACCACCTCTATTGTTGTATTGTAAAGTACTACCGAAGCTGACCAGCAAGCTTGAATTAGGTAGATTGATCCCACCTGACTACTACTTGCCTACATCCCACAAATAAACCTTTCCTCTCTTCCTTCCTTTCTCACCTTTCACGCAGATCTCGCATTGCCATTACTGTTTCCTACTCAACTCTCTCTTCCGTCGTCGTCATCGAGCTGATATTGCGTCGTTCTCAAGGACTTCACTGTGCCATAGTTTCTAACTTGTGCACGCAAGCTCCTACCTCTCTCGTCGTAAACACTCAATAACGAACAAAGTATCAGCAGGAGCCACAATGCAGTTCATCAAGTCCGCTGCTATTATCTCCTTTGCCGCCTTCGGCATGGTAAGTTGTGTATTTCTCCTTCTCCCTTTCTTGCGCAGCCATGCCCGTACACACTCCCGATGTTGCCACTATCGTCCTACTTACTACTACCTTGGCCTCACTTGACTCATTTCGCACCTTGTCTATCTATCCCACGAACACACCTCAATGGCACTTTCAGGATGCAAAACAAGACTAATATTGACGTAACCAGGCTTCCCTTCAGGCCGCCAATGTGGATGATGGTGTCGACTGCGACTGCAGTTCAACTCCAACCGTTACAGTTACCGCGTCTGAAACCCAGGGCATGCCTCCTTTCGGCACTGTCACGGTTACAGTCACTCTTGGTTACTCTACTGGCGCAGAGAACAGCGAGACTCCTGCTCCCTACGGTGGCGGCCCAGCCGCATCTTCTAGCTCTGCTGGTTACCAACCCTCGTCCCTCAACGGCGGCTTTACCGAGACTTCCCCATTCACTACGGGAACTGCTGGTGGTGTGAACACCGAGACAACTAGTGGTGAGGCTAGTGAGACGTTCATCCCTACTGGTACGGAGACGTTTGCTCCTACTGGTATAGAGACTACTACAGCTGGCGGTGTGGAGACCGGCATTCCTACTGGTACCGAGACGAGCACCGCTAGTGGCGTTGACACTAGCATTCCTGCCGGCACAGAGACCAGTACTGCAGGCAGTATTGAGACTAGCATTCCTGCCGGCACCGAGACTAGCACCGCCGGTGGCGTTCAAACTAGCACTGCTACCGGTACTG